>WOR8_10000159_pt1 | contig 122796 bp, 101 predicted proteins | sample DeeMarSeWOR38_10_FD_19890 | JGI IMG/M metagenome (IMG submission 19890)
GGGACTTCGGCGTTGCGCTGGATGTCCTTATGGACGGCAGAGACATCGGAGATTTCAAACAGGAAGGCCAGAAAAAAATCGATTTGATTCTAAAAGCTTCCGAAGCAGACATTGACTCTCCGGAGAAACTGTATCATTCTATGATCGCCATCCCCGACGGGCGGATCGTTCCCGTTTCTTCCCTGTCAAAACTGGAGCGCACCAACGGAATTACTCAGATCCGCCATCTTGAACGCCAGCGAACCATTACCCTCCAGGTCACTCCGCCGTTTTCAATCCCGCTGCAGGAAGCCATGGAAACCATCAACGCCCGGGTTGTTGAACCCATGGCAGCGCAAGGCATGTTGCAGGGAACCAAAGTAAGCCAGAGTGGTGTGGCCGATAAACTAACCGAAACCCGTCAAACCTTGCAGTGGGATTTTATCCTGGCGGCGATCATCGCCTACTTGCTCATGGCTGCTTTGTTCGGCAATTTTATCTATCCGTTGATCATTATGTTCACGCTGCCGTTAGCCGCGGTTGGCGGCCTATTGGGGCTCAAATTGGTTAACTGGTTTGTTGCGCCCCAGCCTTTTGATATCCTCACCATGCTGGGATTTGTCATTCTTGTCGGTGTGGTGGTCAACAATGCCATTCTGATCGTTCACCAGGCCTTAAACAACGTCCGGCTCAATGGCATGTCACATCGAGAAGCCGTGCTGACCTCTATCCGCACCCGCCTGAGACCCATTTACATGAGCGCGGCCACCTCTATTTTTGGAATGTTGCCGCTTGTGCTGATTCCAGGTCCGGGTTCCGAGTTTTACAGAGGCCTTGGAAGCGTGGTCCTGGGCGGTCTGGCCGTTTCTACGCTTTTTACGGTACTGGTGATCCCATCTCTACTGATGTTTGCCATTAAGATGGAGCAGTCCAGTGAGTGATGAGACATTATGCGCTGTTTGGCATCCGGCTCCAATCGGGGTCGGTTGCGAACCGCTTCCATGCGATTCAGCAGCCAGCGTCGCTCTGAAGGATCCTGCAGGTGCATGAATTCCACACCGATGGAGCGGCAGTAAGTCTCCTTGAGCGCCCGGTAAGCCTGTATGCATATACTGTAGCTATCTTATCATTAAAATGCTATGCTCTAAGTATATACAGCGACGCCTTTCTGCTGAGGAATCATAGATGGCTGCATTATTAATGCCAAAATCAGAATCTGAATTCAAAGAATGGTTGCTGGAGCTCGTGCGAACGCTGGATGCGGTCGTTGAGCAACGGGATCCATTGCTAAGAAATCATTCCAGGCGCGTGGCAAACAACTGCGCCAATTTCTGCGAGGAATTTAAGCTTGTCAACGAGGACGAAATTTTTAACTTATATCTTGGCGGCTTGCTGCATGATTTTGGTCTGATTTTTTTCCCGGACACGCTTCTCAAAAAACCTGAAGAGCGAAGCGAAGACGAAAAGGTCGAGATCCGAAAACACCCCGGTGTCGGTGAAAAAATTCTTTCCAATCTGAGCACCCTTAAAGACGTGCTGCCTATCATCCGGCACCATCATGAGGCCATTGACGGCAGTGGATACCCCGACGGCTTGAGCGGCGACAAAATTCCGCTGGGCGCCCGGATCCTCTGTATGTTTAATGAGCTTGATACCTTAATTTTCCCGTTTTCCAAAACGCCTGCCCTCAGCGCTGAAGATGCCGTTGCTGAAATCAAAAAACGCGGCGGCAAACAGTTTGACAGCAATCTGATCGATCAATTTGCCCAGTTTGTTGAAGCCAACTCCGGTGAGTCCGAAGATTACATGTTGAAAAAGGGAAATGCCCCCATCAAAGAAATATTTGCCAAGATCATCCAAGATTTTTCCGCCGGCAAGATTGCGCCGCCGGTAATGCCCCAGGTGGTTCGTGATGTGCAGGCGACTATCAAGCGGGCAAACTCAACGGCTGAAGACGTCGCCGCCGTCATCGAGAGAGATCCGGTCATCACGCTGCGGTTGCTATCGGTTTCCAATAGCCCGGTTTATCGCGGGATTCAGGAAATTCGCAATATAAAAGAAGCGATCCCGCGCATGGGTCTAAAAGAAACGCTCAACCTTATTATCGCAATTGCCAATAAAAGCATGTACGAAACCGATCAGGTCCAGCACAGAATCTTAATGGATAAACTCTGGGTGCATTCACTGACCTGCGCCTACGGTGCAAAGCTCATCGCCGAAAATTTAAAGCTGGATGATACCGAAAAATATTTCCTGATGGGTCTGGTACACGATATCGGAAAAAGCTTGCTGTTGAAAGCATTTACAGAGGTACCCCTCGCAAAAAAGATTACTTTCGATCTTGTTCAGGCCAACGTTCAGCAGGGTCATCTGAGTATCGGCGGTGTGTTGCTGAGACGCTGGGGGTTTGAAGATATCTTCATCAAAGTTGTCACGATGCATGAAAATCCTGAATTCGACCCGCCACCTGAAAAAGAAATTCTGGTTGTCCATCTGGCAAACATGTTGTCCCGCACCATGGGTTACAGTCTTTTTGACAACGAAGTTGATTTGAATGAACTGGAATCGGCTAAATTGCTGCAAATGAATGCTGCGACCTTAGGCGCAGTCGGAGAAGAAGTAAGGGGTATTATTCAGGATGTGGCTCACCTCTTCTAGTTTCATTTCCCACAAAAATGTTACAAAAGTCGTATAGTCTATGCCAGGGGGGTTCATCAAAGAACACCAGGTCTATGGTGTCAGGTTTCGGGTGTCAGTTCCATTCAGAGGACAGAGCACAGAAAACAAATGACAGAAGACAAGAGGCAAACTGTTTTCCTGTTTTCTGTCATCTGACCTCTGTCATCTGTTATCTGAAACCTTAATCCGTTTAAAATAAAAACCTATTCCCTCTCAAATGAGGTTGTGATAATAGAAGCATGATCGCTGATGGTTACTTGCGCGTGGCTTCCATCTAAAATTAGATGTCAGTCTCCGGGTTTAAAGGTCAAAAGTAAGGCTTCGGGCATCAGGCATTGGGTATCAGCAAAAGATAAGGTCGATGTCCGGTCTTTCCCGATGCCCGATGCCTAAAGCCCGATCAACACCATATTATTTGAATATGAAATACCGCAAAGAAAAAGATACCATGGGAACGGTTTTGGTTCCGGAAACCGCCTATTATGGGTCCCAAACCCAGCGGGCGGTCGATAATTTTCCCATGGGCACCTTAAAACTTCCCGCATCTTTTAACCATGCGCTTGCGCTGGTGAAAAAGTGTGCCGCCAGGGTAAATCAGAAGCTGGATTTATTGGATTCAGATCTGGCCGATGCGATTGCAACGGCCGCTCAGGAAGTAATGGACGGTCGGTTTGACGACCAGTTCGTGGTAAATGTCTTTCAGACCGGCTCCGGAACCTCAACCAACATGAATATGAATGAGGTGCTTGCCTGCCGGGCCAATGAGATTTTGACCGGTAAAAAGAAAGGCAAGTCGCCCGTTCATCCCAATGATCATGTCAATTTAGGACAATCAAGCAATGATGTGATCCCTGCGGTCATCCACATTGCCGCATCAGTAACCATCCGCGAACGCTTAATTCCATCATTGCATTTGCTTCAGGAATCCCTTGGGAAAAAGGCGCAGGAATTTGCAGGCGTCCATAAGCTTGGCCGGACCCACCTGCAGGACGCGGTCCCCATGTTGCTGGGCCAGGAATTTTCCGGCTACGCCCGGCAGATCGAACTGGGCATCCAAAGAATAACCGCGGCCGAAGACAGGCTTTGCGAGCTGGCCCTGGGCGGTACGGCCGTGGGCACCGGTGTCAATACCCATCCGGAATTTGCCGCCAGGGTTATTGCTTTGCTCTCGTCGCAAACCCATATTTCGTTTCGCGAAGCAGTCAATCATTTTGAAGCCCAGGCTTCCCAGGATGCCGCCGTGGAAACCAGCGGCGTTTTAAAAACACTGGCGGTGAGCCTGGTTAAGATTGCCAACGATCTGCGCTGGCTGGCTTCGGGCCCCAGATGTGGCATCGGCGAGATCAACCTGCCCTCTGTGCAGCCAGGCTCCTCGATAATGCCGGGCAAAGTCAATCCGGTAATCCCGGAGGCTGTCATTCAGGCGGCCGCCCAGGTGATGGGCAATGACACCACTATAATGATGGCGGGCCAGTCCGGCAATTTTGAGCTTAACGTGATGCTGCCGGTAGCGGCGTATAATCTTTTACAATCAATTGATCTGTTGGCGTCGGCAGCGGATATGTTTGTAAAAAAATGCATCGACGGCATCAGCGCCAATCGGGAAACCTGTAAGGGTTATATTGAAAAAAGCCTGGCGCTGGCAACCGGGCTGGTGCCGAAGATAGGATACGACAGGGCCGCTGCTGTTTCTAAAAAGGCACATGAGAGCGGCAGGAGCATCCGGGAAGTTTTGCTTGAAGAAAAGATCATGAGCGAAAACGAATTCAACGATTGGCTCCAGGGTCAATTCAACGTCAGGAATAAGTAAATGGCCGAAACGTCATGCCAGTACGATCTTACGGGTTTTGCCCGCTTGAAACTTTTCTGGGCGCTATCCCGAACGCCCCATGGCTTGCTGGACATGTGCACCGCTGCACTGGCTTCCCTGGTGTGGCTGGGTCATTTTCCTTCAGTTAAGATCATCGGTTTGGGGCTGATTACCGTCTTTGCCGGCTATACCGCTGTATATGCCCTCAATGACGTGGTTGGCTACCGCTCCGACAAAAGAAAGCTCCAGCAGGGCAATCTGCGTGGATTTGATGATTGCAAGGACCTCGATGCCAGGCTCGTTCGTCATCCGATGGCGCGTGGCCTCCTGAGCTTTAAAGAAGGGCTTCTGTGGTCGATGGTATGGGCACTTCTGGCTATCGTCGGTGCTTATCTGTTAAATCCGGTATGTGTTTTGATTTTCATCTGTGGTTCCATCCTTGAAACGATTTATTGCTTAATGTGGAACATCAGTCCATCGCGTACGCTCATCAGCGGGGTCGTCAAAACCGCCGGCCCGATCGCAGCAGTGTTTGCGGTCGATCCGAACCCTTCCGTGCCATATCTGATGGTTCTGTTTTTGTTGATGTTTTTCTGGGAAATCGGCGGCCAGAATGTTCCCAACGATTGGTCGGACATAGAAGAAGATATCCGGTTTCAGGCCCAGACTGTTCCCATTCGCCTGGGTGTTGAGCAGGCCAATGTCATTATCTTCGGCTCCATTATTCTGACCATCATTTTATCCGGAATTTTGCTGGTTTTATCCAATGTCGCTTTCGAGCTGCCATTTATTCTGGCCTTTGCTTTTGTGGGACTTTACTTTCTTCTGCTGCCGACCATCAAGCTGTATAGAAGTGAAGAAAGCGCCCATGCGATGATCCTTTTCAACAAAGCCAGCTATTACCCGCTGGCACTTCTTGTCGTCGTCGTCATCAAATTGTTTTTCTGATCCGGAACCTTTGGGGAGGTCGCAATGCAGGAATTTGATATTGCCGAACTGGAAAAATTCGATGGTAGTAACGGCAAACCCGTCTACGTTGCCCATAAAGGCAAGGTCTATGATGTCAGTAACAGCAAGCTCTGGAAAAACGGCTTGCACATGAAGCGCCATCATGGGGGCCACGATCTGACAGCAGATATCCAGGGGGCCCCGCATGAACCCGATGTACTGGAAAGATATCCACAGGTCGGCACGCTCAAAGAGAAAGGCGCAGAAGTTGCTGAAATACAAATTCCAGCGGCCCTGGAATGGTTGCTGGAAAAATCCCCCATGCTCAGGCGACATCCCCATCCGATGACCGTGCACTTTCCCATCGTCTTTTCGTTTACCACAACAGTTTTCAATCTGCTGTACCTGATAACCGGTGTCAAATCACTGGAGATTACCGCCTTGCACAGTCTGACCGCCGGGATATTGTTTACGGTGGTTGCCATTGCCACCGGCCTGTACACCTGGTGGCTCAACTATATGGCCAAACCGATGACGGCTGCAAAAGTGAAAATACCACTTTCCCTGACGCTGCTGCTGGTCCAAATTATCGCCCTTGTTTGGCGTCTGAATGTACCGATGGTGATGGACTCCCTGCAGGGAACCAATATTATTTATTTGCTGCTTGTTTTATCCCTGTTTCCGATTGTGGTGGTGATTGGCTGGTTTGGGGCGCATTTGACGTTTCCCGTCGAAAAATCCTAAGTCTATTTTCTCCCGCCGCCATTACCACCGCCGTGGCCGCCTCCGTGGCCACCACCATGACCACCTCCGTGACCATCATCACGATTGCTGCTTTTGTCTTTGCTGTGTCCCAGAGCAAGACCATGGCCTTGATTATTTCCGGATTGCATACCCTGATGCTTTGACGAATGAACAGCTTCTGAAAATTTTTTGGAATGCCCCAATCCCAGCACAGAAGGATGTATGTCGAGGTTATACTTGTCATTTAAATGATGCACTATACCGCCCCAACCCATGCCAGATTCTCGCATATCCTCAATCTGCTCTTTTAAATCGCTTTCATTAAGGCTAGAGTCCCGCGTTACAGCCTCATGGGCAAGGTTTTCTGCCCGTTGCTCTTGGGTGATATTTTGAAATCCCCCTTCATATTCATCCGAATTGGGTTCAGGATCGTTCCCATCTGCCCTTAGGTCCGATATCCCCAGCCACGCCGCCATGGAGATACAGACGAAAAAGGTTAAAAGTAAATATTTAACTGAGATGTTCTTTTTGTTTGCTTCAGTTGATAACCGGTCGATCATAATTTTCCTCCTTTATTAGCGGTGCGCGTTTTTACTATTTGAAAATTAATAAGTTCAACAGTAGCAAAAATCATGCAAACATCAGATTAAAACCGGTTATCATTTAATATCAGCCGGTTAGTTCTTAAGTGCCGAAATCTATCGAATACAATATGAAAAAAAATAGTACGGAATGTGTATATTTTTCCACAACAGCAGTTTGGATGGTTCTGTTCATTGGATACATGATGGGCCGGGTGAAGAGAAATTTTAGGAAAAATTGACTGTTGAATCGGTTTGGGGTGAGATGATGTGGGGCTGATGATGCATTTTCCTGCAGACACATGCTCGAGGTTCATCATCACCGCCTTTCGCTTTTCGCAGGAAAAACAATTAGATAAGGAACCCGATGAACCGTTTAGTCAATTATCATTTTATGTCGTACAGGTTGGAAATGGTCTGTGCGTTTAAGCGTGCAAATCTTGTGGAACTTTTGAGCCAACCAACCGGCAGCTACTGTATGTTATTTTTCTCCTCCAGAGGCTTGACGAAGCGCATCGAGAAATGCCGGATGAACGATGTACCCTAAATTTTGTGCCCTATGGACATCATCCCATGCCGCTTCGTATTTTTTTTTGATAAAATAGGCAACCGCCCGATTGTTATAAGCTCTTGCATCGCTCTGATCCAACGCTATGGCCGTGTTGAAATCGGCGATGACATTATCAAGGTGGCCTTGCCCCATATAGACAAGCGCCCGGCATCTGTAGGCGGCAGCATCCTTCGGGTCTATCTCTATGACCTTGGTGTAATCGGTGATAGCTTTGCCATAATGACCTTTTAGCGCATAGGTATTCCCCCGATTGAGGTAAGCACCCGCATACTTCGGGTTTAGCTCTATGGCTTTTGTCATTTCAACGAAGGCTTTGTCATATTGGCCTTTTTGCCGATAGGTCAGCCCCAGATTGTTATAAGCCTCAGGATACTTCGGGTCTATTTCTATGGCCTTGTTAAAATCAGCGAAGGCTTTGTCATGCTGGCCCATACATGCGCAGGCAAATCCCCGATTGTTATAGGGGCAAGCATATCGCGGGTCTATCTCTATGGCTTTGTTGAAATCAGAAATGGCCTTGTCATAACGGCCTTTTTTTGTATAGGCCATTCCCCGACTGTTGTAAGCTTCAGCATACTTGGGGTTTATCTCTATGGCTTTATTAAAGCAGGTGATGGCTCGATCATACCGACCCTCTTCAATTAAAGCATCGCCTTGATTTAATAGCGCACCCGGATCAGTTTCTCTTACCTCCTCAGCAGTTGCAAATCCGGCTAAGATGGTAAGCATGAGAGATATTTTGAAGGTGACCCGAAAAATTAATTTCATGACGCACCTCCCCCTAATCATTATTAAGGCGTTTTAAATTCAGCAGTCACCAGTTGCGCTTGCAGTGTCTTTTTCGGAGCAACGCATGGAGAGTCTTGAAGAGGGCTGTCTCTGCTATCAGATCAATCTTGAGAGAACAACACCGAAGAAATCGCTTCAGGTAAGGTATCCAATAATCAATACAGGATAAAAATAGATTTCAAGTGTGATTTAACTTATTATTATCTTTATCAAAGCGTTACGTCAAGTTGAAATTGAGAATCTGCCAAAAGACATTTTTGAGATGGGTTCTAGTTATCTTGTGTAATAGTGAACTTGCTCTTATTCGAAAGATGCCAGGGTCTCCAGTTCCTGTTCGCACTTTTGCTGCCATACAGGGATACACCAGCTTTGAAAGTGGCTGCGAAGGCCAGTTAGCATTTCGCGGGCGCGTTTGACTTCGCCTCTACGGGCAGACAGTTGGGCCAGGTGATAGCGGGTCTGGGCTGCCGGTACGACCGCTCCGACTTCTTCGTCACCCTGTATCGACTTTTGGAAACACGCTTCTGCCAGCATATAGTCGGGGGAGGCCTCTGCCATGAGCAGCAACCCCTGCAAAAAGTCGAAGCGGGGCTCCCACCAGTGGGGGGCCATTTCCACCAGCAGTCGTCCTTCCTCGTAATTCTGCTTTGCCGGCTCCACGTTGCCCGACGCCAAACCGGCCCGCACCAGGTTGTAATAGAGATTGATTACATGTCCTGTGCGAATTGATTTTCCTTCGATGGCCTTCAGGGCTTTTTGGCTTGAAGACAGCGCTGCTCCGACATCCTCCATCCCCAACAGGACATTGGCTTTGGCGACGCTGAAAACGAGAAATAAAAAAGGAGAATCCGATTGTTCGGCCAGCTCCACCAATTGATCCATCCTGGCCGCTGCCCCGAAATGGTCCTCACCGATCAGAGAGATAAAAAGACCCTGCCATGAACAATAAATCATCTTGGTGGTAAGATTGCTGATCTGTTCCAGTTCCGGTGCATATCCCTTCTCAAAAAGGTCCTTGGCTTCTGCAATCTGGCCCCTGACTCCCAGGTTGTACCCCAATTGGCCGCATAATATGGTGTAGCCAAGCACATTCAAGCCGATCACATACTCGGTTTTCTGTCCACGCTTTTCATAGGCCCTTAGGGCTTTTGAAATATGGGGCTCGGATTTCTGCCACAAGCCCTGCCCGAGATAACACACTCCCAAAAGAATGTTGGCAATAGCTAATTCGCGCTCTTCGCTTGTCCCCTCGAGATACTCGATGGCCTGCAACGTATAGTATTCGGTCTGTTCGAAATTGCTCCGATAAATGTTAGCGGTTCCTATTCCAATATATATTTTCCCGAGTCGTACACGGTCATCCAGCACTTTTGCCGTCGTTTCGGCCTGCAAGCCGATCGCTTCTGCTTTATCGAACTGCCCCAATCCGATATAGCTCCAGCAGATCTCCATTTGAATGTCCACCAGGCTTTCCTGACGGGTCTTGTTTTCCGGGAGTTTTAAAAGCCACTCGGCGGCCTGTTCATGAATCGTTACCGCCTGCTGGAACTGGCTCAACTTGTGGGCCTTCTCGGCGGCCAGACGACCGAAGTGTACCGCCTTTTCCCAGTGCTCGGCCAGAGCATAATGATGGGCCAGCAGTTCGTATTGTTCCTCGATACGGTCAGCGGAAAGCTGTTCAAGAGCATCGCCGATTTTGGCATGCAGACTTTTCTTTTTCTTGGTTAAGATGGACTCATAGACAACATCGCGGGTCAGCGCATGTTTGAAAATATAAGCCGTTTCGGGAAATATTCCCCTTTCATATAAGAGCTCGGAATCCTTTAAAACGGATAAATGAGAAAGTAACTCCTGTTCCGGTAACTCCTTAACCCGTTTTATCAAGTCATAGCTGAATTCCCGCTCGATTGCAGATCCGGTCTGAAGCACCTCTTTGGCACCCTCGGGCAACGCGTCCACCCGGGCCATGATGACATCCTGAACCGTGGATGGAATCGTCACATCCTGGATATCTTTTGCTAAGAGACACCTATCGTTTTTTTTCTCGATGATCTTTAGATCATTAAGGGATCTGATGAACTCTTCGATAAAAAAGGGAACCCCTTCCGTTTTTTCCAAAATCAATTCTTCAAGATCACGATCGATGAACTCGGCGCCCAGAAGGTTGCTTACCATTGATAGACTTTCCCGGTTGGAGAGCCGGTTTAGATTAATCTGATTGTGATATGACTTGGCACCCCAGGTATGCACAAACTCAGGCCGGTAAGTAAATATCATCAAAACCCTTGCCCCCGGTATGCCTTCCAAGGCATATTTCAATACCTCCTCTGAGCTTTTATCGGACCAGTGCAGGTCCTCATAGGCCAGGATCAACGGCCTTATCTGGGAACCTTTAAAAGCGATTCGGTTTATTACTTCGACAATTCGATCTTTTTTTGCATCGGGGCTCATGGGAATCTTGTCGATACCACTGTCTTTTACTGAAAAAAGCTCCAGCAGATAAGGCAGCGAAGACGCTTCATCTAACCCGATTATTTCCAGACCTTTTTTAACTTTTTCTCTGATTTCTGAATCCCCATCACCCTGACGGATGTCGAAGTTTGCCTTTAAGATGTCTATAACGGGATGGTAAGCAACCCCGCTGCTGTATGACAGACATCTTCCCTCCAGAAACATCACGTCAGCGCTGGCAACCGCTTTTCTAAACTCATACAGGAGTCTTGATTTACCGATCCCGGCCTCAGACACAATCGAAAAGGCCTAACCCCGGCCACCTTTAGTGCGCTCAAGACCATCGAGTAGAAGTTCAAGCTCTCGCTCTCTTCCGACAAACGGGGTCAGGCCTCTCTCAGCACTGACATCGAATCTGGTCCTGCTCGTACTGGGGGCAATCGCCCGGTAAACGTTAACGCGCTCTTTTTTGCCCTTGATCTGCTTCTCTCCCAGAGCCTCAAACCGAAAAAGCCCCTCGGTAAGTTTGAATGCATCCTCGGTAATATAGGTCGTTCCGGGTTGGGCCTGGCCCTCCATTCGAGAGGCCAGATTGACCGTATCGCCAACGGCCTTGAACTCAACCCGCAGATCGTTGCCCACCGTGCCCACCACCACCGGTCCAGTATGAATGCCGATGCGCATTTTAATCAGTGGGACATCTTTCTTTTCTTGTCTCAGTTGGTCACTGAATTTTGCCATTTCCCGGTGAATGGCAAGGCTGGATCGGATCGCGCGCTGGGGTGCATCCTCCAGAGCAACCGGAGCTCCGAATAGGGCCATAATCCCATCACCGGTCATCTCGTTGACCGTACCTTCGTAGTCGTGGACCTTGTGAATCAGGATTTCGTAAACCTGATCCATGATTGCATACGCTTCTTCAATACCCAGCAATTCCGACAGCGGCGTAAAGCCCGCCATATCGCAGAACATCACCGTGACCTGCTTGCGCTCACCCTCGATCCTGTCTTTTTGGGATAGGATCTTCTCGGTGAGGCCCTTGGGAAGGTATCGTTGAATTTTGTCTATTTTCTCTTCAAAGGAAAGGTTTTTTACGGCTGGCTCTTGAGAAGTGATCAAATTGTGGCCGCACTCATTACAAAATTTGCTACCAGGCGGATTAACTTTGCTACATCCGGGGCAGGAGATTTCTAACTTGCAACCACATTCGTTGCAGAATTTCGCTCCATCGACATTTTCAAACTTACACTTCGGGCATTGCATTTTCATACCCTCAACTTAAAGTTGAAGCAGCTTGAATAATGTTGAAATAATTTAGGATGGTGAAATTGAAATATCCTAAATATGTCTTTGTGTCAAATTAAAGAATATACAACATATTGTGGTGGGGAATAAATGCGGATTTTGGAGATATCCTGTCAGAAAACCAAATATCAGGCGATCGCAATATCACCAAGACGGGAATTCTTTTATATCATCACAATTTTGGGAATCATTACAATCTTTTTGTGGCCCCAAAAACCTTCGATATGTCCAAGCCATATATGTAACGACAGGGCTCACCTGCCGCTATGATAGCAAACGGTGGCTACAGTCTATGCGGATTACCCCTTTTGCTAACTTTCATATTTGCTCGACTAATTTGATAAGTAACTCTTTCTCATAGCCTCCAGCTCGGTGGATTTGGGCATCTCCGGCGTGATTTTTACCAATCGCGCTTTTCGATCAACGATCTTCTTTCCGTTCCAGGTGAGAACAATCTCGCCAACGACCACGCCCCCGACCCCGGAATGTTGGATGACTGTCCGGGTCTGTTCATCAAAATCCAGCGCATTACACCGATTCGAGCGATGATTTTCATAATGACCCTTCTTCTCGTTTTGAAAGTTAAAGGACAGAGGCTGCATGTAAATCAGTAACAAGTTTAAATTTCAGATTTCGCTCGACAGGTGAGTATGAATTACAGGGAGAATGGAATTGAGTTCCGAGTCAATTTGAGCTTCAGCCAGCGCTTAAGTGCTTATCTAATATTTGGCCCCAATATCCATGTCAAGAGAAAAGTGATACTTTGTGGTAGATATGAGTATAAAATCTTGGGACGGTCCTAAGTTTATAAGTTCATATGCAATAATTTTGAAAGACTTAGCATAATATAAATTCTACAATTATCATATACAAGATCATCGGCAAGTTCATGAGGATAAAAATAGAACTATTCCAAATCATCAAACGGTCCATATCTCCTTTCTGCTTCATCCCTTACCTCACGATATGTCTTTAACCAGTCTTTTCCAAACTGCTTCTCAAAAAAAGATTTCAAGCGAGAAAACCATTTATATGGTTTTTCATCTCCTTGCTGCGCTTTGAGTAAATCTGCCACAAAAACAGAAATTTCGCTCATTTTTTCCTTGGGAATATACGCTTTTGCGCCCCCTGATATGGATTTGCCGAAATCATCAGGGCTGAGTGCATGCGCTGTTAACATCAGTGCAGGAACACCGTTTTTATTCGCAATTTCCAGAAGCTCGTACCCCTTAACGCCCATTATATCCAGGACGGCGACATCATATTTATTTTGGTTGAGAAGATTTTCCGCTGTTTGAAAATCCCCTGCAGTATCAATCTTACACATGTCCAGTAACTCTTTCAGCGTCTCCATCACATCCGGCTCATCGTCCACGATCAAAAGCTTTTTTCCTTCTAATATTTTTTCATTATCCATTTCTACCTCCTTTTTGTATCACTAACTACTTGACAGCCAGATGAATGACGGCGATTCCGTTGGTCAGGCGGTGGTAGGTTACATGGGAAAAACCGATTTTTTTGAGCAATTTTGAAAGTTCATTCGGAAGCGGAAACATTCGAATGGATTCCGGCAGATGCGTATAGGCTTTTCTGGAGCCCACCAGCAGCTGACCGAGGAGCGGCATGATATTAAACGAGTAAAAATCATACAGCCAGCGAAAAACCGGCCAGGTGGGCTTTGAAAACTCCAGGCACATCAACTTACCGCCCGGCTTTAATACACGGTACATTTCCTCAAATCCCATATTCATGCGCGTAACGTTGCGGATGCCGAATCCGACCATTGCGGCGTCAAAATGCCCGTCCGCAAAAGAAATGCACTCGGCATTTCCCTGCACGTGCCACAGACGGGTTTCTATTTCAGCGTCGACAACTTTGTGAAGGCCCGCATTCATCATGGCGCGATTGATATCATATATGGTCACCTGGCCCGCAGGGCCGATGGCCCCGGCGGCCATAATGGCCAGGTCGCCCGTTCCGCCGCAAACATCCAGAACGCGATCCCCGGGGGCCAAATCCAGCATCCTGACCGCCTTGCGCTTCCAGGCGTAATGAATGCCGAAGCTCAACAGCGTATTCATAAAATCGTAATGCCGGGCGACTGAATTAAAATGCTGTATCACTCGGTCGGTTTTGCGGGATGCACGGATGCGCTCATAACCGAAGTAGGCCTCATCTACGTGCGCTTTACTTTCCCGGATTTGCGCCTGACGTTCTTTATCCTCGAGCCATACCATTGATTTTCGAACCCTGTTTTTGTCTATCTGTTTTTCTCTTTTATTTGGAGATGCGCTTATGTATCTCCCTCGTAAAGAAAATACAACCGCATTTATCGGTAAAATTTGCCGCTTTTTTAAAATAACAGATAAAATAAGCAGATTAATCTATAGTTCAACCCCAGGTGCCGGCGCCACAGCTCCTATAAAGTCAAGGATTTGACAAATTTGCGGGTCTTTGACTTGCGGTATTTTGATTATTTTGCCGAATTTCAGGCTAACCCGCCACACTTATTCGGGAAATAATTAATATAAAGCCCTCCGAATATTTTGGCATGATTTCTGCTTTGATAAACGTAATAAAACCGAGCAGCAGTTGTCCATCAAAGATTATTTTGATACAGACGACGATTTTGGGGGCTTTGACCAAAGGACTGCTTGTAGGAGGCCAGCGTGACAGGTTGTTCGGAAACCAACTACTGTAAAAAAGACAAGATGTCCGTCTGCACCGCCGAAGATTCGAAACAGCAGGAAAAATGCAGTTATTTTGAAAAATCAAGTCATGATTATCGCTGCATGTATTTTATCTTTGACGCGTACTGTGACTGCCTTAATGCCCAGCTGGAGTCCAAGGGGTAAAAATCAAGGACCCGGCTGAGAATTGTGCGGTCAACACCCCTTCGCCGCAGGCGGAGAATCGAATAAGCGTCACACCGTTGAGATCATAAGATCGTGAAAAACAAAACACGAAGATGATCGAAATGATCACATTCGTGTCTTTGTGAATGAACTTTAGCCCTTCCTGCCTATATATTTCTATCGGATTCTAAAATTCTCTGATAAAGCACCCTTCCTTTTAAGCATCGGCAAATTTCTTTGCCAGGTCATTATCGATGACGTAAATGCATATTTCTTTGGCACCCTGTTCGGTATATCTGCATTTCTCGCATAAATTATTGATCAGATAGGCCACATCGTCGCGGATGCGTTTGTCGTAGGTTTTAAAATCCTCTTCATCGTAATCTTTGATGGCGCGGCGAAAGTTTTCGTTTTCAAGAAAGGGATCCAGCACCTTTTCCTTCAAGTTGTGCACGTAGCGATCGTGCATGGATTGATAAATCTTGGTTTCCTCAATGGGAACATTTTCGAGCATGATTTCCTGGGTAAGTGTTTTGGTGGTGTACTCTTTCTGGGCCTCCTCCCGAAAGGCTTTGCGTTGATTCCGGTCGGCTTTGGGCCCCATTAATTTTAATTCAATGTGTTCCAAAAATTCTTCGGTGATCTCCAGTTTTTCTTTGGTGTAGGTACAGGTTTCAGTCGAACCGATTTCAAAATTTATCGCAAACAGGTAGTTTTGAATCTCCCGGGAAATCTGCTCTTGATTGTAATAGTAAAGGGATTCCTTGACCTCCTGCAGAATCGTGTAATCGTACATGCGCAGCAGTGAGTCCAAAAATCCCTCGGGTATCAAATCTCTAATTTCTTTGCGGGCTTTGGTGAAAAAGTTGCACAGGTCCGACATGTTGATGAGTTTATCTTCTTTGGTATAGATCGAGTAAAATCTATTGAAAATGTTGATGGAGTCACGGCCGGAGATGCCTTTAATGCCTTCGTTTTCAGATTCGCCGATAATTTTACGCCGGCGCTTGGCGGTGAGCCGTTTGCGGTCCTTTTCCGAAAGCCAGGTGGGAATATATCCGGTGTAGATTTCCATTTTAAGCAACTGTAATTTTTCATCACAAAAAAGACGATAGCGCCCCGGATCTTCTATCCAGTCGAGCATGGCATCTGATTTGGGGTTCAGACGCGTGGAGATAATAACTCTGGCAAAATTGTGAAGGACTCTCGGCAGAAAGCGTTCATCAATGTGCCGTCCGAATATGTTGCGATAGATCTCCACCTCGGTTGACAGGTCCATCACATACGGTATCTTGATGTATTCGACACGATCCAGGAAGGATTGAAAACCCTGGATGTTCTTCTCATCTTCGGGGTTCATCACCGCCAGCAGGAGCGAATTGACGTTTTCTTCAATGTCTTCCACCTTATGAACGCCTTCGCTGATGATATTGTGGAGCTCAATTAAACGTTCGGTATTATGCGACTTGATGTCCATCAGGGCATAAATCCCGTTGTTGGTCTTGGCATACTGGGAAAAGATGTATTTTACCAGGTTGCTGTCCTTGAGTATGTTATTGATCTGCCGTTGAAGCATGACATTGCTCATCACATTTTGCTTTAAGGGCTGGTCGCCGGGATTAAACACGCTGATGCCTTCACCCAGTCGACGGCTAAAGCGGTATGGCCGTGCGTACAGCATCTCAAATACGCGCTGGGGACTCTTGAGGCGGTATAAAAGCGCCTCGTACAACGAGCTGCAGATCGTACACGGTTGATTTTTGAAGACCCAGTCGAATTCTTTTTCGGTGGAAAGCTGCCATTTGAATTTATCGTTTTTAAATAAATCATCGAAAAATTCCCGCCGGTAAAGTTTGGATATCATCAGCAAAGGATTGTCGTGACTCGGGCAGGAAACCTCAACATACTCTTCAGCCATGTATGGCGCGTAGGCGTTATCAAGCAGGTCTTCAGAATTTGACGATGAACACGGCGAACCTGTCTTGCCGGTTGAATCCGTCAGATCCGGGTTGGAATCCTCCAGCAGGCCGGCCAGCTGTTTTAGGATGGGATGGACTTCATAGTCTCTGAAATGTCCGAATATTTTACGATCAAAACGCCAGACGGTCTCATACTGAACACCGGCGTCGGTGTTGGCGTATTCCTCAAACTTGGTGAGCAAATTATTTAAAAATGTGCTCTTTCCGCAGCCGGGGGGGCCTTTAAAAATATAGATCTTATTTTGCTGGGTGCCCCGTTTGAGGGCTTCGACGAGTTTAACCAGGCGGTTGGCAAACAGACGGTCTGCAAAAAAGGGGTGGTCGGATCCTTCTACAAACAGCTTGGTGCAATCGTAATAGGCATACTGGATGGACTCGGGATCATCGGGGTATTCGTCTACGCCTTCGCCGACATAGGCTTTCATCATGTCGTGAAACACCTGAAAGATATTGCGCATCACGATTTTCGGATTCGCAACCAGTTCGTTAAGAAACTCGGCAAAGGGAATCGCGGTGCGCTGTTCCTTTGCGCTCATGTTCTGGTTGAGATTCAGCATGGCTTTTTCGATACTACTCTCAGCGCTCACATCTTCTCTGGTACGCTTTTCTTCTTTTTTCAAAGCGCGGATGGCTTTTTTCACTTTGCCCATGAGATGTCTCCGGATCTATTTTGCTGCAGTTTTGTGAACATCTGAGTTCGTTAACGTCACTTTGGAAAGCTTACGGTCTTTCATGGTGTATAATACCCGCTGCCACTTTATTTCCACCTGCTTGCCGTTATCCTCCCGCGGCATTGCCATTCCGGGAATAGGAATTTGAGATTTTTGGGATTTGACTTTTTCGGCTTCGCTGGTCTCGAGCTTGACGGGAGCGCCCCACATGTACTCGATTCCCATCATGGTATTGGCAATAAATTCTTTGACCAGCGGTTTGCCCTCGAAGTGGTGGTTCAAATAAAGGTTGCCGTTTTCGGATTTTTCCGGTTCAACGGTGATGTGGGGTGGATGATAAAGCGTGTCGAAGAGCATCTGGCGATAGTCCTCTGCTTTGCGGCTTTTGACATAATACTCCCAGACGCCTTTGCTCTGGTTGAGCCGCTTGCCGGCCACAAACAGGTTATTGCGATTGATGAGATCCTGATCTACAAAGGTGTTGATAAACATAAAATCGTTCAAATTTTCGCGGACCTTGTAAACAAAAGCTTTGCCGGTTCCGGTTTTGGCATCATATTTTTCTCGCTCCCTGGCATCCAGCAGACGCTTAAACTCGATTGAATACTTGCCTTTATCCGCCAGTTCTTCGATGTACTGGAAGATCCGCATTCCCAGAGCATAGGGATTCATCCCCACCCGGGGCAATGCGGTTACAAAGGCATGGGTGCGCGCAAAGTCGACCTCGTGTCCTTCGATGCGGTCATCCTGCAGGAAAAGCTTTTCGTGCCAGTAGCTGGCCCAGCCTTCATTCATGATTTTGGTTCGAATCTGGGGCTGGAAAAACAAAGACGTCATGCGGACCACCTCGATAACCGGTTTCATCCAGCGATTGTCTTCCTTATTTAAAAACTCGGAGTGCTCCAGTATGTGCTGCATCAAATCCGGCTTATAATCTCTTTTTTCCTTAAGGCTTTTTTTATAGATGGCGTCAAACTCCGGATATTTTCTGAACACCTCCGAAAAAAAGGCCTCTTCACCATGATCTTTGCTGGTCTTGATGCAGTCATTGAATCTTTCGATTTCTTTTATATATTCATTTACGTTTATTTTTTTGATTGTCTGTAGGAATTCATCAAAATAAAAATCCAGCATTTTGGATTTGTTTGTCACCGGCGGTCGATTAAGCAGCGCAAGCTCGTTGTGGTATCCCACCAGATTATCGATGCTGCGGGCAAACTCGATCACATAATCAAGCCAGCGGCCTTTCTCCGATCTGAATTTTGAGATCATGCGCTTGTCCGAAAGCGCGCGGCCGGTGAAGTCATAATCCCAGGTGTGCCGAAAATACAGGTTGTTCTGGAAAAAATCGATATGTGCCAGCACATGGTAAAAGATCATGACATTCATCCAGTCCGGATTGTTGTCATTGTAATACGAGATGGCCGGCCGTGTGTTGATCACCGTCTCATAGGGATTGCTGGGGTAGAGTTCGTAGCGGCCCTTTTCTTTGAGGACTTCCACGTCGTGAACCCAATAATCATATAGGGTCGGAATCATCAGTTTGGGCGTCAGCTCAAGCAGATCTCGGTTGCTGACAATGTACTCCAGGGTTTCATCCTGAAATTGCAGCCCGGCTTCCTGGGCGCGTTCCTTGCACCCTTCCATGATTTTTTTGGTATGTTGGTCGATGAGTTCCATAATTTGGGAATCAGTCAAAAAATATTAGCTTAAATTTCCAATTCAAAATTATGTTTATCACTTCACCAAAATTCGAAATTCGAATATCGAAACTCGAAACAAATCCGAATTTTCAAACAACCAAAATACAAAACTGTTTTGAACATTCGAATTTATGATTTTGAATTTGTTTCGGATTTCGTGCTTCGTGCTTCGAGTTTCCTTTGTTGTTAGCGAATGACCAGTTAATGAAATGACATTTAACTTATTCGGATATTAGGTGCTTGATGCCCTCAATGAGCCTGGGTTCGTCGGCACTTTCCTGCATGACATCGAGTCTGACCAGGTCCGGTTTTTCCGTCAGCAGTCCGGATTTTTTTAAGTATTTTTCAACCTCGGTGTTGTGTGAGGCTTCCTGTGTATGTTCGGCGATGGAAATCCCGACCCGATTGGCATACGCCAACATCTTTTCCAGCAGCGGGATGGCCTCCTTGCCGTCCGTGTCCCAATCATCGCCGTCGGTTCCATGAAAGATATAGATATTATAGTCCCGGGCCAGGTTTTCTTTTTCTACGATTTCATTGACGAGACGGTAAGCAGAGGACACCTGGGTGCCGCCGGCAACCGCCGAATTGTAGTACGTGTAAAAATCTTTTACTTCCGAGGCTTCGGTATCATGTAAGATGAAGCGCGTTTCCACCTGCATGGCATACTGGTATAACAGCCAGCTGTATATGAGCACGTGCTGGGCAACCACCAGTTCCGTTGACCTGCCGGCCATCGAACCGGAATAATCCCGCAGGAAAAAGACCATGGCCTGGGATTCATAGTCTTTTTCACGGGACAGCACGCGATAGACCATGTCGGCAGGCGAAACCAGAAATTGGGCGGGGTCGATGGCGGCAATATCGGGCAGGTTCCCCAGATGGATGTTGGTCTCGACAATTTTCCTGAGGGTGGCTTTTTTATCCAGCAATTGACCGAATCCGCGGTGGCGGTCCGTGAGGTCATAAGTGTAGCGGGTGAGTGAGCGTTTTTTGCCTTTGTTCTTCAGATTCGGCAGCTTGAATTTTTCAGTCAATATGCGGCCCAGATCATAGGCATTTGATTCCATTTCGTGCTGGGCGCCCTCCCCCTGTCCCGGCCCGGTTCCATTTCCGCCTTCCGGGTCGTGGACCGGCTGCTCGCCGATCACGTCGCCTTCTTCTCCATCGCCGGCGCCCCCATAGGGCTCTTCTTCGGATGGTTGAAAAGAGCGATCATGGATAAATTTTTCTTCGACGGTAGAGGGAACCACAACGACCTTGTCCTTGCCGGCCTTGCCCGGCTTGATTAAACGGCCCACGTTTATTTTGCGAGGGAAGCCGTCTTCTTCACGTTGCTTGTCCCTTTCCAGCAGTTCATCGATGGAGCGCAGACTGGTGTTGTGGGTACTCTGCAGGGCGGTGATTGCCTGCAGAAAGGAAAGATCATCATAGTTGTATATATTCTGGAACTTCCGGAATGATTTGTAGGATCCGGCCTTGCCGGCGCCGGTAATATCGTGAGCGCCAACCGCTTCCAGCTCGGCAAGAATCTTGCGCCCCTGCTCGGGCGTCAGGCCCTTTTCTTTCAGACGCTCATAAATTTCGATGAGTTTTGGATCCATGATTACCCCGTCACGGCAGAAAGCATGGGGCAGAGGGCATGGGGTCAGAGCTGCCGAACGCTATGCGCCATGCGCCATGCTTTTTATTTTTCGTCTTCCTGTGTACAGAAATACTCGATGGTTTTCTGCGCGCAGGTGCGGCAGTAGCCCAGTTTATTGAGCATGGTTTCGATCATGCGATCGTAGAGCTTCTGGTTTTCTTCATTGGTGCGGTTGGCCAGGGCGCCGATCAGGCTGCCGGCACCGGCAATATCGGATTTGAGGCGCACGTCGGTAACGGCTTTAACCAGCTCCAGGTTGTCCATAAAATCATAATCCGGATCGACCGAAATCTTCTGGCCGTAGATTTTGCGGATCGATGTTCGAAACGACTCACGCTGTTCTTCGGTTTTAAGGCCCAGCCGTTCTTCCACACTGTTGATGTAGCGTTCATCGATTTTCAAGGCCTTGAGCTCCCCGTTTTGCGGGTCTTTGTATTTCCACATTTTGTCCGGGCCGAGATTTTCGGCATCGATTCCGATGATCATGTTCACATAGTTCATGACGTCCTTGCGAATGGCGTAGGGTTCATCCATATAGGCATTGAACATCTCGGTCATAATTCGTTCGCGATACAATCCTTTGCCGGTTTTGAGGTCTTCAAGGTATTTGGCCCGGTCGTTGGCTTCGGTAACATAATCCAGGACAATGCGTTCCAGGGCCTTGAAGATGTCATAGGCGAACATGCACCGGCCTTCATTGGTTTCGGAGCTTTCAATCAGCAACTGAATGGCGCGACCCAGATTTCGCTGCCCCAGGCCCTTTTGGCCGAAGCGGTTGATAATTTCGGGATCCTGGTTGAGGGTGTCGATAACTTCTGCCAGCGTTTTAATGCTTTTTTCACCGGCGACCTCACCGGCGGCCAGTTTCATGGTTTCCACCGGGGTCAGTTTTTCGGAGCGCGGCAGGCGGCTCAAAACGGAAGCAACGGAGGCAGCATAATTAAGATTGGGATCCTGGTGCAGATCTTCGCGGGTCAGCGTGGTGCGGGTTTCGCTTCCGATGGCATAACCGGTCAGCTCTTTCTGGAGTTTGTAGTTGGTGTTGTGGGACACATAGCAGATTCGGCAGCGATCGACGATGGGCGCTTCTTCTTTTTCCGACAGAAAGCGGTGAAATTCGGAGTTGTTGCTGGTGGCCACAATCAGCGTATCAATGGGCCACTTGAAGCCGTCAATCTCGATATTGCGGTTCTGGATGACGCCCAGATAAACCTGGACCAGATCCTTTTTGTTTTTGTATATTTCGTCGCTGAAATGAATCCCGCCGCCGGCGACGCGGGCCAGTGCACCGCGGCGCAAATCGAAACGGTAGGGATTGTTGGTGTCGGTGATATGCAGCAGGCGCTGGATGGACTCTTCGCCCAACAGATCGACGGCAGAGGAGGTGATTTTATCTTTAGCCGGATATTTTCCGGTCACCGTGCCCAAACTTTCCGTCAGAGGCACGGGCGTGATTTCGACCAATTTCAGCATTTCATCAATATTTCCGTCACATTGATTGCGGATATCATTCCAGATATAACCGCTGCACGCGCCTAAAGGCCGATAATCTTCATATAGTTTTTCAATTTCCTTGTCGGAAAAGCCGATCTGTTTGGCTAAATATTCCTTATTTTCGTCCGCTACATCAAACAAATTCATCCCCAGAATCATGGGGTCCTCATAAGTCTGCGATTCCACGGTAGAAATTTTGCCGTAATTGCCGGTTTTGTCCAGATTCAGGAATTTAAACGTATATTTGCGGTTTTTTTCCTGGGCCAGGAAATGTCGGTATTCGCCGGCCAGAAATTCCACAAAAAACGTTTTGCCATTACCCGGTTCGCCTACGAGCACGAAGGCCATTTCCTTGGAAGAACCGCCTTCGGCCGCGTCCTTCACATAGGAGACAAAACTGTTGATCTCATCATACATGCCGATGACGTGTTTGGAACCGTTGCGGAATATTTTAAAATCGTAAGTTGTCTTGCCGTTCACCACCACTTTCTCAATTTCGCTTTCCAGGACCATACGGGACACCCCCTGGAAGGCGTTTTCAAACCGCAGCTTACCGTCTTTTACGGCCGTCATGTGCTGATGAAGGGTGTTTGAATTTTTCGACATTTTTCCTCCCATTGTAAATTAGGGTTATGGATTCCTTGTAATTGCCTGTTTTTAAAGTATCGGCCGGAGCTACCAGTCTCTGATTTTCTTATAAATTTAACCTGTTATTCAGATCATGAACAGCTGAGAGGGTGCTGATTTCACATTCGGCAGGAAATGGCGGGTTGGATATCCGGATTTACGTTTAATTCTAATCCGCTTAACACGAATACGCATTGTTCCCACTCAAATGTGTAATCATCAATCAAAGTTTGGCAACCGTAATACTGTAAAAATTTAACGACTTTTTGACGTTAGACCGTATAATTTCTGGCAGCGCCATTTCTGTTTAGATGTGAATCTCAGATGCAAAGCCTATCCTGATTTAATTTCATTAATTTCAAAAGCACCGCTAAACGTCGAAATACTATGAATATCTTCATTTTTCGGGCATTTTATAGTTTTTGGGGCCGCACGTTTGTCCCTATATTGTCGAAGTATCCGTGCCATCCCTTACAACACATCTACATGTATAGATGCAAAAACAATACCATTCGTTTCATAAAAATGTTCAATTTGTTTTCAACTCAGTCAAATATCGGCGGCTGTGCGGTGATTCAGGCATCCGGCTTCTGGTCACATGCGCCCGGCATCTGGCTGTCAGTCTCTACTCTCTGGTTCATAGCCAGTAACCAGGAGCAAGCAGCCAGCGGCCAAAGCATTGATAAGCAGAACATTCGAGCCAAGGTTTTGAAACTTTATGCGGAGTGTTTGCGGACCAGAAAGAGCGTATTTCCGATTACGCTGATACTGCTCAGCAGCATGGCGGTTACGGCCACCAGCGGCGTCAGCAGGCCGCTCATGGCCATGGGGATGCTGATCACATTGTATGCAAAGGTGAAGATCAGATTCTGATTAATTTTTTTATTTACAGTGCCGGCAAAACTTAAAAAATCGGTAATTTGTTCGGGTTCAGCCCGCATCAGGGTTACATCGGCCACCTCTTCCCCGAGATTCGCCCCGGAGTGGACGGCCAGGGAGAGGTCGGCCTGAACGAGTGCAGGGGCGTCATTGATTCCGTCGCCCACCATGGCGACCGGATGTTTTTGGCCTTGCAGGGTTTTTACAATCGCGACCTTATCCTTCGGCATTTGACTGCCGTAGGCATCCTGGATCCCAACCTCCTGTGCGATGGCCCGGGTGGTTTCAATTCCGTCTCCGGAAACCAGTGCCAGCCGAAATCCCCGATGAAGCAATTTTGTGACGGTTGTTCGGGCACCGTTGCGAATGCGGTCTCCGAAAACAAAGACCGCGGCGGGCCGATCTCCGATGCTCAGATAGACATACGAGTATGTTGATCCCAGTTTTAAGTCGGCGGATTGAGGCAGTTTCTTGAAATTTAGAGACGTGCTGCCAAGAAAGTCCGCCGATCCGATCTTTACTATCCTACCGTCAAATTGGCCGCTAACGCCATTTTCTTCCGTTCGGATCTCGTCCAGGGTTGCAGGCTCAATTTTTTGTTTTTGCGCCTGCCGCAGAATTTCCCGTCCGATAAAATGATTTGAATCTTGCTCCAGTCCCGCTGCGAGTTCCAGGACCCGGTTTTCGTCAAAGGGCGCAAGCGCGATGATTTTTTGCAGGTTCCAGTTACCGTGAGTGATGGTACCGGTTTTATCAAAAACAACTGCTGTAATCCGATCGGCCATTTCGAATGCTGCAAAATTTCTCACCAGAATGCCCTTTTTACCGGCAATGGATATGCCGGCCACCCGGGCCAGGGGGATGGCAATTCCCAGAGCGCAGGGACAGGAGATAACCATAACGGTTACGGCCCGCAGAATCGATGCTTCCGCTGATAGCCCCATAAACCGGCATGTCATGCCGGTGACGGCCGCCAGCAACAGGATCACGGGAACGAACCATTGCAAAACAACGTCGGTTTTGCCCTCGATGGGCATTTTGGTCAGCAGGGTCTTTTCGATAATCTGCATCATCTGTCCGAGGGTGGCGTCCTCGGCGACCTTTTCCGCCTTGATTTTAAAATTGCCCTGCTGAACCCGGGCACCGCTTCTGATAAAGTCGCCGGGTTTTTTGGTGACGGGTAAAGGCTCACCGGTCAGCGAGGATTCTTCCACAGCACCTTTGCCGGTCACGATGCGGCCGTCAGCCGGCACAAGTTCTGAATCCGTTACCCGAAAAATGTCGCCTTCTGCCAGCTGCCCTGCGGCAACATAACGGCCGTCGGGAAAATTGTCAGTACATATCCTGACCTTGGTGGGCATCAGTGCAAAGAAATTTTCCAGATCGGCCAAAACTTTGCCTTTTGCTCGGTGTTCGAGCGTTTTGCCCAGCAGCACGAGGGTGATCAGCATCGAAGCGGTGTCATAGTATAAGTGGATGCTTCCCGCAAAAAGATGATAAGTGCTGAAAAAATATGCACTTAACGCGCCGATGATGATTAGGGTTTCCATGCTGAAAGCGGCATTACGTAATCCGGCCCAGGCTTTTCTAAAAAAATCAAATCCGCCGTAAATCAAAACAGCGGTTGTCATGACGAACATGGGCCAGGAAATTTTAGCCGCATTTTCAGGAGAAAGATCCGTAAAAAAACCGGAATACAGGGCAAAAGATAGCATCATGACGTTCATGGTCAAAAAAGCCGAGACGGCAAATCGAACAAATCCTCTGCGCCGCTCGGTTGCTTTTTCGGATTCGCCGGGTTCCGTCGCCCGATAACCGAGTTTGTGAATCGTTTCGATGATCTGATCCGGGGCGACTTTTACGGGATCGTATACCACCTGAAGCCGATCCGTTAAAAAATTACAGGATGAATCGAAGACACCCGCGGTTTTTTTCAAGGATTCATCGATGATCCAGGCACAGGCCGAACACCACATGTTGCTGACAATCAGCTTTAACTTCAGAACATTGTCTCCTGCGACGTTCGCAGGCATCGACGCGGCTTTCGCTTGGGTGCTATCCGGCCGGTCGAGCGCTTCTTCGGAGCTGGGAATAATCCCCTTGGCCCGGCATTGCCTGAACAGTTCGGTTTCACGGAAAGTTTCAGGATTGGGGGAATCCGTTGACGCCATTAAAATCTTAAACACCTGACGGCAGCCATCGCAGCAAAAAGCATAGGTGACTCCCGAAAACAGCGCATTAGCGCTTCGATAACGTAACGGCAGACCGCACAGGTCGCAGGTTTGGGAGGTGGGGAGTTGTTTGGGGTCTTTATTCATGGAGCATTGCAATTCCTAGATTTTAGGTGTCAGCAAACAGAGGACAGAGAGGTCGTCTGACCTCTGTTCTCTGAAACTGACAATAGGAAATAATATGAATAACGCATAAAATACAATGGAATTTGAGTTTGCCGGGATTTATTCACGGGGGCCAAGAGATTTGACGTAGGAGACGACCCGCCATCGATCTTCAATGGTGATGGTCGCATGCAGGGGCGGCTGGCGTCCTGCGGGAACGCCGTAGCTGATGTTTTTGAAAAGTACACCGGCAGGGCTGTCCTGGACTTTAGCGCTGCGCAGATCGGTGGGCAGCGGGGCAAAGCTCTGACCGACGGTGCCGTTGCCATCGTGCTGGTGGCCATGGCACTGGGCGCAATAAATCAGGTATACCCCTTTACCGCGGGCAATGGTGGTCGGTTGCGCCATATCAATGGGCGACTGTATGTCGGTTCCGGCCATAACACGGTAGATGGCTTCGCCGTCGTTGATCGGAACCAGGCCGGCCTCCTTGATCAGCAGCGGCGCTTCGTATGGCCTTTGGGCCGGTGTTTCGCGCATGCGGCCGTAGCGGAAGTTGTTGTCGTAATAGATCAGCGCGTGGTAGACCGCCAGAATGACAATAGCGCCGATGATGAGAAATCCAATTATTTTTTTCATTTATTCAACACTTTCAAAAGGCAGCACATATAAATGCTTTGGGTTTTCTTCCTGTCCCTGCTCTTTGAGCACATGTTGCGCATAGGGAAGCGCATAATAGGGATCGTAAACCGCATAAGCAGATTCTCCGGGAACGTCTGCGATCGGCCGATAGTCCCAATCGGGCTGACCGAGATCTCCGATAACGGTATATGCCAGCCAGCCCTGGAATACCACGATGGCAACACAAAAGAATACAAGAAGCCAGGTTTTGATTGCAGATGTATCGTGCACCGAAGGTTCCATCAGATTTTTACTCCCAAACCGCCAATTAATAAAATATAGGCCAGTGCCCAGATAATGGTTCCAACAAGGGTCAGATAAATAATCAACGGAAACGGAGCGTTGCGGCCTTGAATACCGCCGGGAAATTCCTCGATGATACGGGTTTTACGCTTCTCGGAGTCCTTGCGACGAAAATAGTAAAATCCCAGGCCGATAATAAAAAGCACAATCGATGCCAGGGCCGGGAACAGATACATAAAAAAATGTTGGATGCCAAGTAACTGAAAATATCTCATACTCAGTTTCCTTAAACGCGCTTTAAATCGGGCCCTTTCCCTGTACGGCCATTATTGCATCTCTCTTATCAGGGAAAAGATTACCACTGCAACTGCGCTTGCCAGACATAAGCAAACCAGCGTCAATAGCGCATAGGTCTGAATGCGTGCAAATCGCGGTAACTTTGCCGGTTTGGTGTGCAGATCATTCTTTAGCGGCAAGAATCGCGCCCGCTGCTGGTCTTTAAATTGGCCGCTGTTCAGTGCCCAGAAGAACACCACCAGACTGATGATAAAACCGGCGGCCATGTATGCTATAAAATATGGGTAATACATGTTTACTATCGTTTATTTGTTTAATGTGTTGGATTGGTTTTATTGGTTCTATTTTGTTGATGCGAAACCAATTTAACCAATGAAACCAATCAAACGCCTTTAGGGTTCCCAAGCGGAATCTATACCCCGTGGTTCGGCATTGGCATCACTCTGATTGATAAAGTAAACCGCCACGTAATCACCGACTTCCCAGATTTTCTGGGATTCCAGCTCGCGCTTGAAATAGGGCATTGCGGTACCGGTGATACCGTTCATCAGTTGATAGTAGATAATCCCGCCCGATATTTCTCTGCCCTTTAAAATCGTAAAATTCAACGGCGGCGGGTATATCCAGGGCTGGGCCGGCCCCATACCGTCACCGATCGGTCCGTGGCAGCCGATACAAAAATTCTGATAAATTTTCTGTCCCCGCAGAAGGCTGGCCTTGCTGGTCGGATACGGATTCGGTATCTTGCGCCATCCCTCCGGAACGATTTCCGCCAGCCAGCGGACGTTTTCTTCCGGTCCGGCCTCATAGGCTTTGATGGACGCCTTTTTCCAATAGCGCTGGCGCTGCATACGCCGGTCGGCATCTTTGAATCCCAGACTTTGAATGTACTGGGTCAGCGTGTTGATACGCTGCATACCGAGCCACTCGAAAGGTGGCATGATCGAGCTGGGTCGTGTATAACGGGGGTTGATAAAATGAGCAATGTGCCAGTCGTCCGGATGTTCGCCGCCTTCCTGCGACAGGTCCACGCCCGTACGCTGGGATCCCAGCGCCACGGGTTCATCGGCCACATAGTCCCCGGTCTGGGCGATCCGCTGTGCCCCGTGACCCCAATCGATTGCCCGAATGGACTGACTGTGACAGTAGACGCAACCGTTTTCCAGGTAAATCTTGCGACCCTCATTTTCAATCGCCGTGCGCGCGCGAAAAATTTCTGATGGCGTCATATCATGGGTGGCATACGGCCAGTAGACGACAATCAGGGTGATGGCCGCCAGCAGTGCCAGAATGCCCGTGATTATGACAGTCGGGGTCATTCTCATGTTGCCGCTCCACGATTGAAATATAAGGATCGAATCACGTTGTATAATCCAATATATGCGCCGATCATAATAAACGCTCCCAGTGACGCCCTTAATATGTAATAGGGCTGAATCATGGGCAATGTCCGATAAAGGGTTTCACCATTGTACCAGGCATTGCCCTGAATTAACCCGGCGATGGTCAGAACCACTGCAAAGCCGGTGACGCCGATCAGCACCAGCCAGTACTGGACGTCGGCCAGGAATCTGCTGTACAGGGGTTTGCCCGTAATTTTGGGCAGGATAAAATACAGCCCGCCCAGTGCCGTTACCCCGGCAAATCCGAGCACACCGATATGCGCGTGGCCGACCACCCAGTTGTTGAAGTGGGTGATGCGTTGTACATGCGGCAGGGCCATCATCGAGCCCTGGATATTGACAAAGAAATAATAAATCGTGCCGGTCAACACGAATTTGGCACCGATATCGGCATGAATCTCCCCCAGTTTGCCTTTGATCGTGTACCATAGATTAATCAACACGATCATGACCGGAATCACCATGGCTACGCTGTCGACAATCGATATGGTTTTCAGCCAGGTGGGCACCGGCACCTGCAACAGATGATGGGTGCCGATGTGGGTGTAAACGATGATCAGCGACCAGAATCCCAGCAGCGACAGCGTGTGGCTGTATAAGGGACTGCGGGTGGCAATCGGCAGCACATAATAGGCCACCGCCAGACCCATGGGAGATAAAAGCAGCCCGAAAATATTGTGCCCATAAAACCACAAAAGGATTGCATCCGGGATGCCCACCAGGGCGCCGGTGTCCGGTTTCCAGATGACGTTACCCAGGCAATAGGTGATGGATGTCAGCACCACCGCTGCGGTTGTATACCAGACGGAAACGTATAAAACCGGCTCTTTGCGCCGCCAGACGGTCATCAGGATGTTGACCACCACCAACACAAAACTGATCACCACCATGATGTCCACGATCCAGGGCAATTCAGCGTATTCGCGTCCCTGGGTGTGCCCGGTAGCGATCCCGACCATGCCGGCGGCCACCATAACATTCCAGAATATGGCGCTGAACACCCCCAGTTTATGGCTGAAGAGCTCGGTGCGCAATAATCTGGGAAAGTAATAAAACGCCACCGCTAACAGGCCGGGTGTTACAAACCCGAACAGTACGGAATTAATGTGCATCGGCCGTATCCGGCCAAAATGGATATACTCAATGTTGGCCATAAAATCCGGTGCAATCAGGTAACCCGCGCCAATCATGCCAAAAGAGGTTGCCGCGGTAAACCAAAATGCGGATGTCAGCGTGAACGCTTTGGCTGTCGGGTTGCTTGATGGCCTATTTTCAGCAACTTCAGTTGTCAAAATCTGAACTCCCAGTTTTTGTTATTCGTTATTTGTTATTGGTTATTAGTTGGCGGTGTATCTGCATTTCATTCTGAAAACGAATAACCAATAACGATCTAGCTATGACATGCCAGCCAGCAGTCCAGGTTGGCATTTTTCTCCTGATGACACGCGACACACTCGCCCATACGCCAGATTTTTTGCGGCAACCGTTGAAGGTTTTGCACCTGACCGTGACATTCCTGACAGGCGATCTTTTTATTAATATGGCGCTGGTGATTAAACAGCACGTGTTCGGCCACATAATTGACTTTTACCCAGGGTGTTGGGGTATTGGTGTTAAAGTATTCGTGTTCTTTTTTTATCCAGGGGTGGTTGGCGATAATATATTTATGGCAGTGCAGGCATTTCTCCACAGCCGGTATTCCAGGATGATTGGAATAAGCAACGTATGGGTGACAGTACTGACACTGGATTTGCTTTACGCCACTGTGAACATTATGACTGAACGGGATGGGCTGCTCCGGCCCGATACGAGACTGCGGCGGGGCATAGAAAAACAAAATAAATGCCGCAATAAACACACCGCTGCCCAGGGTTGTTAAAATGGCGATTGCATTTTTACTCAATGGTTCAATACCTCGTCAAATAATGGCCTCTTTTACGCGGACGAGCCGCCCTCTGCCGTTTTGGAAATTTCCGGAAAATGCTTTAAAAAGAAGCTTACTGCGATGACCATCAATCCCAAAAAACCGACACTAATCAATCCATCGGTTACGCTCACCGGCAACGATTGCGCATCATGACTCAGCACCGGTGCCAGCAGCAGCAGGTGCTCAAACCAGAACCCGATGATAATTGCGCTGCATAGAATCACCATAAATAACGGCGCCGATTTCACCTTTTTATTCAATAGAATCACAAACGGAATAATGAAACAGATCACAAAAATGGTCCAGGCCAATGTGTTCCAGGGGATCATTACGGTGCGCTCGATGACATAATGGGTTTCTTCAGGTATGTTGCCGTACCAGATAACCGTCAGCTGAACATAGAAAAAGTCGGCCCAGAGCAGACAGAATGCAAAAAACAGTTTACCGATATCATGGAAATGGGATGGCTCCAGACCGGAGTCCTTGCCTTTTCTGATCTGAATGATGGCCGCCAGTATGATTAAGGCACCCAGTCCGACGTAAAATGCTTTTACAAATGTGTAACCGCCGAACAGGGTCGATATCCAGTGGGGGTCCATACTCATCACCAGGTCATAGCCGATCAGGCTCAGCACCAGCGTATACGCCAGAATATACAGTCCGGCCCAGACGGTCATTTTTTTCTTTACCGTTTCGAGCCTGCGGTTGTTGCGGAGCCAGCCCTTGTAAATCATTTGCTGAAATGCACCCTGAGCCTTATTCGCACCGGATCGAAGTTGCAGGGCATTGTAGAGATATGCAAATCCGATTGCGTAGAGTATCAGCAGGCCGATGCAGTCCCGGGTGAAAAGAAACGGGATATTGAGCCACACTTCCTTTCCGTGAAGATCCTCATGCAGCCACGGAAAAATATGAGATCGTCCCAAAAACAAAAGCAGAAACAGCACGAAGGAGAGCGGGAAAAAAGCCGCAAAGGATTCCGACAGAGCGGATAGCGGGCCGCTCCAGCGGGCTTTGGTCATATGCATCACCGCTGAAAAGAGAACCGCCCCCTGGGCGATCGCTGACCACAGCAAAAAGTTAATTAAATAGGCCTGCCAGGCTTTTTCCGGATGGGGACTCATAATGCCGTAAATAAAAGCCGCCAGTCCGATGATGACCAGGATAAAAAATATCCAGGATACCGCTGATTTCCGCGGCTTTTCGGTTTGTGTCTCTTTGGGTGCCATTTTAATCCATCACGATTGTTGAATTGGTTAAAATCCTGAAAATAGGGCTAACCTATAGAACCAATTAAACCAATTAAACCAATCAAACCAATAAAACGTTTACTCAAATACTTTTACTTCCCCTCCGTTTTGCTGGAAAAAATCTTTCAAGCCCTCCTGCTGGTTCGGATCACAGGCGGCCAGCACACCAAAATGTTCGCCCGAGCACCGTGGGTCGTAGTACGCTATGCCCTTATAGTCGGGCAGTTTCGTCTGGGTGAGCAGACCGATGACATTGCCGAAAACCGCAAAGAGGATGGTAAATTCAAAACCCACTATGAAAAACGGAATCAGCGATATGATCGGTTTTCCGCTGACGATCAGATTCCATTGAATGGCACAGAAGATGGCCAGGGCGAATCCGCTGATCAGTCCGAGTATACCGCCGGCCAGGGTAAACCAGCCGACCCTGCTTTTCTTTAATTCGAGAGCAGCCATAATTTTATGACTCGGAATCGGGCTGTGAACCCGCTGAAAATTATAGGCGGATTCTTTCAGCGCTGCCAGGGTTGAAACCACCTGGTCCTCATCTTTAAAAAGTCCCATAATGTATTTTTTACCCTGCATGGCTGCCTCCCTGTTCGAGGGTTTCTTTCATCTCTGTCATCGAGACCGACGGCAGGTGCTTGGCAAAAAGCAGAAAAAAGAAAAAAAACAGGCAGAAACTGCCCAGCATAATGCCATATTCGACGATCGTGGGCGCGTATAATCCCCATGCATGGGGTGAAAAGCCGCGTGCCACGCCACCCACGATAATAACAAATCGTTCCCACCACATACCAAAATTGACGATCAGCGAAATGATAAAAAGGGTTGCGACGGTGGTCCGTATATTTTTGAACAGGAACAGCAGCGGGATCAAGGTGTTGCAAAACACCATGAAGTAAAAGCCCCAGCGGTAGTCGCCAAATGCCCGCCAGCGAAATTGCTCGATTTCAACCGTATTGTGGCTGTACCAGGCGATGAAAAATTCAGTGGCGTAAGCAAATCCGACAATCAAGCCGGTGAAAACAATGGTCTTGGCCACATTTTCCAGGACTTCGGTGGTAATGATATTCTGGTAGTTAAAAATTTTACGCAAGGGAATCATCAGCGTCAGCACCATGGCCAAACCGGAATGGATGGCGCCGGCAACGAAATAAGGGGCAAAAATTGTTGTGTGCCACCCCGGAGCGATGCCTAAGGCAAAATCCCAGGACACGACACTGTGCACCGAGATCACCAGCGGTGTCGCCAGGGCGGCGAAGAACAGATAGCCGCGGGTATAATGACGCCATTGCTCATGGGCGCCCGTCCATCCCAGCGCCAGAATGTCAAATATTTTTTTGCGGGTGCCCTGGGACCGATCCCTGACGGCTGCCAGATCCGGCAACAGGCCGGTGTACCAGAAAAGGCTGCTGACGGTCAGATAGGTGCTGATGGCAATCACATCAAACATCAGTGGTGATAGAAAATTGGGCCACAGGAGCCGCTGGTTGGGTATGGGCAGCATATAATAGACCATCCATACGCGTCCCAGATGGATAAAGGGGAAAAGCCCGGCAATGCAAACTGCAAAAACAGTCATTGTTTCAGCAGCCCGGGCAATGGGGTTGCGCCATCCGGCCCGAAACAGGTGTAAAATGGCCGAGATCAGCGTGCCCGAATGGGCAATTCCCACCCAGAAGACAAAATTGATCAGATAGGTTCCCCAGGCCACCGGATTGTTTTGACCGCCGGCACCGATGCCGACAAAAATCTGATAGATCCAGCATCCTGCGCCGGTCAGAACGCCTAAAAACAAAACAGCCACGATCGCCCAGTAGTACCTTTTGGGCGGACCCAGGGTGTTCAGTACGGTTTGATCAATACTCGCGTAAGTGAGCTGTGGCATAGGTTAATTCCTATTGTCTCCACTGTGATTCACATCAGTATGAATGCAATCAACTCGCTAGAGTTATTGGTTATTTGTTATTCGTTATTAGAACAGCAATCCCCGGTGGCTGCAAAACCGCCACCAAATAATAACCAATAACCAATAACGAATAACTAAAAGTTCTACACCTCCTGTAAAACTTTTTTAAGATAGATCACGGCCGGTTTGGTATTCAAATACCCCATGGCCTGGTATGCCCGGGGATCATCCACCAGTTTTCTGATTTTACTCTGCTTGTCCATTAAACTGCCGAAGACCAGGGCATCGGTCGGACAGGTTTGCACGCAGGCGGGTATAACCTCGCCGTCACGGATCATGCGCTTTTCGTTTTTGGCATTGCTGTGGGCAACCTTGATGCGCTGGATACAGAAGGAGCATTTTTCCATGACGCCCTTGCTGCGCACGGTGACGTCGGGATTGAGCTGTAAATTCGCAGGCTCGGGCCATTCCCAGTCGAACCAGTTGAATCGCCGCACTTTGTAAGGGCAATTTTGGACGCAAAATCGTGTGCCGATACAGCGGTTGTAGATTTGATTGTTGAGGCCCTCTTTGGAATGGTGGGGCGCATACACCGGGCAAACCGATTCGCAGGGGGCATTATCGCAGTGCTGACAGAGCATGGGCAAAAAAGTCACCTTTTGCATTTGACCCGGGCTCTGATATCGCTCGATGCTAAGCCAGGTCATTTCCCGTCCTTCGATGACGCGTTCTTCGCCCACAATGCCGATATTGTTTTCAGCATAGCAGGCGGCCGAGCAGGCGCCGCACCCGATGCAGCGATCAAGATCGACCACCATGGCCCAGCGGTATTTCTCGTGATCGTGGGGGGGATAAAAATCGCGTTTGGGGTCATACCCTTCGGGTAACGGCAGCGCCAGAGGGAAGTCTTCCATGGTCAGGCCGGCTTTTTGGGGCAGTTGCCCCTGATTTAATTTTGCCAGGCTGACGGTCAGCGCAAATGTTCTGTGGTGCTGGGTTCGGCTGCCGTACATATTCGCCAGCTTTATGGCCCGGCCGGTTCCGCGGATCTTAATATTCGGTGTTGAAAAGACCGGGCCATCAGAATGCGGATCCGCATCGGGCGGTAATATGGCCATCGGATTAACGCCCTTGTTTTCCGCATAACGCCCATACGCCTGATGGCCCTGACCGATGTTCATGACCAGCAAACCCGGCTTTACAAATTCGTTCACATAAACCGGGGCTTCCAGACTGCCCCAGTGCGATTCAATCTGGATGATGACACCCTGGCGGATATTTTCTTTTTTGGCCGTATCAGGGTGCATGATGACCGGACTCTGCCAGGCGACCCGCGTCAGCGGATCCGGGATTTCGCACAGCCAGGACTTGTTGCTCCCCCTGCCGTCAAAAAAACGAATAGATGGCATTGCCGTAAATAAGAGATCAGACCCGGATGGTTCCGCCGGTTTTGAGAGTATATCAGTTATTCGTTCGTGCCTCAGTTTAAATTCCGGCGGACCGGTTTCCGTGGAGGAATCACTGGCGCCGCCTACCTGCAGTAATTGCACCCACTCATTTTCATTTGCGATTTTACGATCCGATACCAGTCTGGAAAAAAGATAGGCTTTATAATCGGCGGCCGGTTTCTCGTTTCCAAAGGCCGCATCCAAAATCACATCACCGATCTGGGGCGAACGGGTTAATCTGCCCATGGCCGGCTGCAGGGTGGAAGTGGTAGATTGCCAGCCGCTGTATTCATCCCAGGATTCCAGCGGCATGCGGACCGGAAAAATCAGATCTGCCATCCGGGCGGTTTCGTCCATGAAATTGCAGAAGCTGACCACAAACAGATCGTCTTGTTCCAGCGCTTCTTTTACGCCGCCTTTGGGCGGTAAGCTGAAGACCGGATTGACATTGTTCAGGATCAGGACCTCGACCGCATCGGTTTTCAAGCGGTTAAAGAATTGCAGCACTTCGGAGCGATGGGCTGCAATTTCCACGCGGTGCCGATTGTTGAAATCCAGAAGCTTTAAATCCGGGTCCAGCAGCAGGTTTAACAGGTTTACCGCAATATTGGTGTGCAGGCCGTTTAAGTCACCGGCACCGGTGCCGGTACCCAGTACCAGGGGTTTGCCGGCGCCCATCAGCTGAATAATGAGTTTTTCATAAAGCGCTAAAGGCAGGCCGGATGATTCCAGCACCCGATCCTGGGTGTAGGCTGCCGTGGCATTCAGAAGCGGTTTGAGGAATGACCAGGGCAGTTTTTTGCCTTTACGAATATCAAGCGCCTGACGAACCAGTCCGAGCGCTACGATGGATTCGCTGCCGGGCTTGCATGCCATCCAGTAGTCCGCATTCGCACCGGTCAAAGTCTGGGCAGGGCTTATATGGAAAAACGGTTTTTTTTGACCTTCGTTGAGGGCGTGCATGCGCTTAAATTTTGCGGCATATTCGACCGGGGACAACCAGGTTTCCAGAAAATCGGCCCCGAAAGAGACCAGCACATCGGCTTCCTGCATACGATAGGAAGCCAGATTGTTTTGTCCGTACACTTTTTCGTTGGCATTCTTGAGAGATTCATAGGCAAAGGGCTCAAATATCAAGGGCGCCTGCGCATTCCACTGGGTCAGCGCATCCGTAAAAAGGGCCAGCTGGGTTTCCCCCACGACCTCGGTCAGCATGCGGATGCGATCCGCTCCTTTCTGTGACGCATCACGCGTTTTTTCCGTTAAAATGGACAGGGCTTTTGAAAAAGAGATGGGCTGCCAGCCCCCTTTTTCCTTCAGCATTGGTGTTTTAATGCGGTCGGGGTTGTAAATGGCCTGCAGGGCGGCCTGGCCCCGCATGCAGATCTTGCCTCCGTTGATGGGATGCAGGGGGTTACCTTCGATCTTGATTACGCGCCCCTCACGGTTTTTGGCCAGAATGCCGCATCCGGCCGGGCATTCGCGGCAGGTCGATGCGTACCAGGTCGCTTTTCCGGTCACCATGTCGTCAGGCGTGTGAACCAGGGAAAACAGATTTTTTTCAGGAGGATTGCAGCCGGCTGCCAGTGAAATGCTGCCCATACCCGCGATCTTGAGGAAGGTTCGCCGATTCATATCAAATACGGTCTCCCGGAACAGCAATAACAGAGCGGTTTGTTGTTTTGGAGTTGTTTCGGATGAATATCAAATTCAGATAAACGGATCAATATCAAACTTTTTTTGAAACGGGCAGAAAATCTCTGTATATCGAGTGGGGCCTTTTTTGTCAATCTATCATAGGAACGATTACTAACAATCATGAGATTTTCTCGCAGACTGAAAACAGTAACAAATAATTTAAGTGTCTAAAATTAATTGCGATACGGTTAGATTTCGGTTGACAGGCCTGTTTGAGTGCTTAAACCTGTAAACAGGGTTGTTTATGATTCGAAATATAAGGAAACTTCAATGACTGAGCGTGAAATCATATTGAGCGAGCTCATGGATGTACTCGGTGAAGAAGGTTGCGGGGTGGCTTGTGAAGAAGCCACCATATTTCAGGATGAGGAAGGCTGGAAGATGATGCTGGAGGGATTTATGGAGCCCTGGAAACTGGGCCAAACTTTAGCGGAAGCCAAAACCAGCATCAGGGAGTATGCCCGCATGGGCTTTGGGTTAAGCTAAGAGCGGCCCGTCGGGCCTTTTTGAGCGGCTCTTTGAGCCTCGAGGAGCGTTCCTTCGGAACTTGAGGGTGGAGGCGGGATTATTCATACCTCGAGCCAAGCGCTCTTCAAGCGAAGCGCTCGATTAGCAGATAAGCCGGTTTTCCGCATCTTTGACCCATCAAGCGGTTATGGTACCCATCTCACCCTGAGTTTCGCATCCTGAGGTTTATCTCTAATCTTTCCAATGACAGCTTGATCACATCTTTGGCCTTGTCGGTCTTTTGCATGTAATCTTCAAAAAATTCCTGAACTGCTTCTGAATCATGCATTCCGGCCATCGGCACGATCGCCGCGACTACGCGTTCATACAGTATGGGGTGAAATTGCTCGATCTGCTCCAGGTTGGATACATACCAGTCCCACAGCAGGGGGATTGCATGTGGATTGGCGGCCATGGCGACAACCGGTATGAATTTATTGCGGGCCGGAACCTCATCCAGAATGTATTGCAGGGATTTTTGAATCAGGTCTCTGTCTTTAAAGCATCCCTGTGCAATCAGAATATTCATACGTTCATGTTCAACCTGAGAAGACTGAAAGCGCCGGTTCAACCACTCAAAGCTTTCTGCGCTGCCGGTAAATGCGCCCACCTGCATTACACTTTTCATGATGTCCGGGTGCACCGATCTGCCCTGCATCAAACCCGTAAATTGTTTGCGGGCAAAGTCCGCAGCCGCTTCCGAGCCAATGAGGGCTGCATGCCATATCAACTGCTCCCGCAGTATGGATGCGGTATGCTTTTCAGCGGGTGCCGGTTCGTAGCCGATATCTTTAAGAACCTTTTCAAACCAGGGCCGAACCAGAGATGATATTTTTTCCTTGGTGGTATCGTCCATCACCAGACAGGCATGCTGAAGGTTGTTGGAAATACCGATCAGCGGCAGAAATGCATCCTCATTTTCATAGCAGGAAAGAAATTTCAAGTATTCGCCGATCGCGGCTGTTCCATTTTTGCACAATGAATACATATCGTTTTGCAGACCCCAGCGATCTTCAGGCGGCAGCGATCGATCGCGCACCCGCCGGCCGAGGGCACCCAGATTCTCTGTGTCCAGGTAGTTAACGATATAGAAACCGCTCTGTTTATCGTTGAGCTTGTAGGCTTTTGTATGTTCCGGAATTTCAATTTCGTGTCTGGCGCCATCCATTAGAAAGGTCAATCGTTCGGATGCCGCGCTGTCGGAAAAAAGGCAAATGGTGACGGGCACCAGCCAGGTTTCTTCGGAATCATGGGTTAGATACGTGAACCGTTTCTGGATCAATTCCAGTTTGTTTTCCTTCCTTTTAACCGAAATCATCGGGAATCCCGCCTGCTCAATCCAGCTTTTCATCATTTTGCCGATCGGCTGTTCGGATGCTTTCTCAAAAGAATCCCAGAGATCCTGACTGGCGGCATTGTCGTATTGGTATGCTTTCAGGTAATGCTGCAGCCCTTTCTGGAAATTGTCTGCGCCGATGTATCCTTCGATTTGCCTCAGGATACTGCCGCCTTTGTTATATATAATCGGTGCCGTACTGGTGTTGATGACAACATGTTCGCCCCCCGGAATCTCGATGGCGAAGGTTTCTACGAGTGCATCCCTGGCCATTGCGCTCGCGGTTTGCACGTTTAGAAATTGCTGCCAGGTTTCCCATTGGGGATAATAGTGGTCGACCACGCCAGATCCGAAATAGGTCGCAAAGCTTTCGTTTAGCCACAGATATTTCCAGTCTGAAGGTGTGACCAGGTTGCCGAACCACTGGTGGGCAATTTCATGGGCAATGACTTCACATATTCGTTCTTCTCCGGATTTAGAAGTGATATCCGGATAGTGAAGCAATAAGTTTTCACGAAACGTAATGGCACCCCAGTTTTCCATGGCGCCGAACGCAAAATCGGGAATCGCAATGAGATCCATCTTCGGAAGCGGATAGGGGATGCCGTAGTAGGTCTCGCTGAATGCCAGAGATTTGCGGCCAAACGTGAGGCCGAACCTGGCATAAGATTTCATTCCTGGCAGCGTGACTGCCCGAACGCGGGGATCTTTGGTATCCTGGGTAATTTCAAACTCACCGACCCCAAAAAATACCAGATATGTGGACATTTTGGGGGTCTGTTCGAACCTTACGCGCTTTTTACCGTTATCCAGGGGGGTCTCTGCAGATATGGCACCGTTGGATATGGCAACCAGGTCTTTGTCGACATCCATTATAATATCGAAGGTCGCCTTTTCGGCGGGGTGATCCATGCATGGAAAAGCTCTTCTGGCGTCACTTTCTTCAAATTGGGTTACGGCGATATGTTTCGGCGTTTCGGAATTGCCATATCGACTTCGATAGAAACCGGCCATTTTATCGTTGATCTTGCCTTCATAGCCAATCTTTATGCGGATGTCGCCTTTCATCTTGCGGGGAAGTAGAATCTTCAATTCTTCTTTTTCAGTATCCGTCTCGAAGGCACAATTTACAGAATCACCGTTGCGTTCTACAGCACAGCTAAATACGGCAAGCTCAAGGATGTTTAAACACAGTTCTTCAATGTCCGTTTCGGCTTCAGCGCTGAGCGTAACATTTCCTGCAAACGTAAAATTATCAAGATCGGGAATGAGATGGATCAAATAGTTTCTGGGCGCTATCCGCGGCATGGTTCCTCCTCGAGGTGACTCATTGGAAAGCGATTGGGTTGACAGTTTCCGGGAAATGGTATTCTTAAAAAGAGAGAAGTATAAAGAAATCAGCAAATCATGTCAATGTTGCCGGTTGCTGGCCTCTATCCTCTGTTTGGTGGTATACGCCAGTCGCCAGAACAAGTTATTCGTTATTTGAGTTCGAATTTGCTGCAATTTTTCAATACCTCAAAACTATTAACAATTAACAAATAACCAATAACAAACCGAGTTTTAGCAGCGGTGTACTTTTGATACACTAAAGACAATTCATACCTGTGTTTACATAAACCACTTAAGGGAGGTTTACGATGAGCGTAATCGTTGAATTTTCGATTTTTCCGATGGACAAGGGCGAAAGCCTCAGCCCGTATGTCGCCCGGGCACTTAACAAAATTCAAGAAAGCGGATTGCCCTACGAACTGAATCCCATGGGCACCTGTGTCGAAGGTGAGTGGAATGAGGTGATGGCCGTAGTGGATCAATGCTTTCAGGAGCTTCAGAAAGACTGCAACCGCATAAACCTGTCGCTGAAAGCCGATTACCGCAAAGGACCGCCCGGCCGCTTAAAAGGAAAAGTTCAATCCGTTAAACAGAAACTATAAATGTAACCATATTAAATTGCTTCCCAGCTGCCGCTGCCTTTCTTTTAGAGAGCAAACAGAATTCAATTTGATTTCCGCAGACTCTCTAATATGTCTACGATAATCTCGATTGGGATGACGGAAATTTTTTCGGGCACCCAAAAAGGAGGGACGTCCGTCACATTATCATATTTGCGACAGATTTTATATTAAATATGAATTTATGACGGACGTCCCTCTTTTTTTGCTAAGCGTCCGAAAACGACTTCTATAATTATAAGACCGACATTAAGCGCCACGCCGATTTTAAAAGCCTGGCTGTAATCCGTGTGCTCATGATGATGTTCGTGCATATCAAAACTGGATTGGCTTCAGCGCTTCATTAAGGCGTTCGCGCTGACTCACCGTTGTCAACTCTATCAGAAGCTTCTGGAAGCGCGGATGTTCGACCCCTGAAAAGATGTATTGCCAGCGGTACGCCTTGAGAACAGCATCTTTAATATGCTGGATTTCATTATCTCTGAAGGAACGGCCGCAGATTTTTACAAAGTACTCTACATCGGCGATACTCTGATTTTGCAGGATAGCATCCACATCAGCTACAAGGGCAATCAGCTCACCAACCGCTTGATCACGTTCCTCGTCTGAAATTTTGCTGTCTTCACGTGGCCATTCCAATTCGTCCATCATGGCATGGGTGGTTTCTTCCTTCCAATGAAATAAAAATATATCTTTGTACAGCTCAGAGAGGTTTTCTTCAGGCGCTATACTCTGTTTGTAATGTTCCTGGGTGAAAAGCTCGATCTCCAAAATGAGCGCCAGCACTGCCCAGGTGGAACACTTCAATACGGCAGCAGCAACTGTGTCTGGATCGGGCAGGAAATGGTACCCAGCAGGCATGCCTTTCGCCATCATCGCTTCGATCCGGCGAAACAGCTCCTGATGCTTCAACTCTTCATCGCTGAACCGAATGAGAGCTTCCAGCGCGGTCTGGTCTCCAAGCCAATGGTCACGGGTTGTTTCAAGAACCTTAGCCGTAATGAAACGTTCGACGAAACCGAACATATTGGCATAGGTACGACCTTGAACCTGGCTGAGAAGCCTCTTTTCATCGTCATTTAAAAAATCAAGCTGGTCGACCCGGGATATTCCATCCGGTAGAAATTTCTGTGAGAAATCAAATTCTCGTCCGCGAATGACATCATCGTCGATATCCCATCGAACCCGCTTGGATACTTCGATGCATTTAGCATAGCGTGCTTGATCAACATGATAGTCTTTCATTTGCATGGTGTTTTTCTCCTTCCTGACTAATCGAAATTAGAGGCAACAAATTGGCATCTTTAAAAAAATTACGAACAATTAATTTGAAATAGTTGCCAGAGAGGCCGTAGTCTGACAATGGAGATATAACACGATGAGAATTCGATGAGATGCTTAATTAACAGATCTTAGATGGGCCCCTGAGGTTTTTAGATCTAAGGAAAAGCCTGTATTAGCAACGATGTCTGCCGCCTCTTATTCTAAGATCAGGTAAACACCTTTTGGTACGTTGTCAAGAAGCAACGACACGACAAAGCAAAGGGGTCAAGTCTTCGTTTGACTCTTATTGTTTTAAAGTAGTCGCTTAATTTTCTTTTTGCGGCCAGCTTGCTATTAGATATCTTCGCAGCTCTAAGCGATTTTCTTTTTAAGAGAAAACAGATTCAAGTTGATTTCCGCATGTCCTCTACCAGGTCTGCGATGGCCTCCATGGGGATTACGGAGACCTTTTCGTGGAGGGTGTATTCCTGTGCTCCCGGATAGACCACCCACAGATGTTCCAGCTGCAAATCTTCGATAGTAATATGCATGGAGCGCGTCCGGCGGGGGCATCCGCATATTCAAATTCAAAGCCATAGCGACTTCCCGCTGTCATCACCAGCAGGTGCAGTTCGGCGCCGGCATGAGTAGCCCAAAAGTAGGCATCCCTATTCTAAAATGCATTGATGACATGCTCAATTGCAAAACCCTCCCACGATGCGCCGATGTTCGGGTGTCCTTGAAAATCATAGTATCAATATAAGATTTTCAATATTAATAAGCTTTTTGGCAATTTTCCCGATTCTTGACTAATTATCCCTGCTGATTAATTTACACATGATGCGTGAGAGCAAAGAAAAAGATACAAGCCGTGTCACCGCATGCACCATGGATTGCCCGGATGCCTGTTCACTTGTGGTGACACAGGCCGATGACGGCAGCGTTAAGCTTAAGGGCAATCCTGGCAATCCGTTCACCTCCGGGTTTACCTGTGCCAAAATAAAGGATCATGTCAGAAGGCTTCAAAGCCCAGATCGGATTACCCGCCCCCAGGTGCGAACCAAAAGCGGTTGGAAAACCATTGGCTGGGATGAAGCACTCGATTTATGCGCTGCCAAGATCCAAAATTTGCGTTCCCGGCCTACCGCCATTCTCCATATTCACAACGAAGGCGCCAAAGGGGTTTTAAAAGAAGCCACCAAGCTTCTGTTTGCGAGACTGGGGACCAGCCGGGTACGCGGGTCGCTTTGCGACGCGGCCGGCTTTATGGCATGTGTGCACGATTTTGGCTCCAGAGAAAATAACGATATCAATGACCTGATGCATGCATCCAGAATCGTCAACTGGGGCAAGGACCTTTCCCGCAGTTCCGTTCATACCGCCGCTTTGGTAAAAAAAGTCCGGAAAAACGGCGCGCGGGTGCTGACGATCTCGCCCGGAGGCGATGGCAGCCAGACCTATTCCGATGCACACATTCGCATACGGCCCGGCACCGACCGATTCCTGGCCGCCGCTGTCATGCGCCTGCTGACTGAAAACGATTTGATCCCTGAAAAAGCCAAGGACCGCTCGCGGAATCCTGAAAAATTTATCTCACTGATACTGGATCATTCTCTGGAATCGCTGCTGGGCGCCTGCGATGTTTCCAAAAGCGATTTTGAACATATTTATGAGATTTATTCCGGGAAAAGCCCGGTGGCCACACTGATCAGTACCGGGCTACAGCGTTATCGCTATGGCGGCGAAAATGTGAGGTTTATCAATGCGCTGGCAATGCTGTCCGGGAATATCGGCCTTTTGGGCGGCGGCAGTTATTTTCATCTCCATTCCTATCGTAATTTGAATTTAAGCTGGATCCGGGAATCCGAAATACGGCCGCGCCGTTCATTTCAATTTCCGGTGATCGGCCGGGAGATCATGGCGGCGGATAATCCGCCGATCGAAATGATCTGGGTGAATGGTGCCAACCCGGTTAATCAGGCACCGGACTCACTTCAAATGATGCAGGCGTTTGACAGGGTTGATTTCAAGGTTGTGGTCGATGCCTTTATGAACGATACGGCCCAGCGAGCCGACCTGGTGCTGCCCACGATGCTTTTCATGGAGCAGGAAGACATTATCGGTTCATATCTGCATGAGTATGTTCAGTACGTAGGTCCCGTGCTTGCGGCTCCCGGTGAAGCCCGCAACGATTATTGGATTCTCAGGCAAATCGGCAAGCGTCTGGATCCGCCGGTTGATCTGCCGACTTCGGAAGATAGCATGCGGGCATCGTTGGATTCGCCTTATCTGTCCACAACCCTTGAGAAGGTAAGGAACTGCGGCTGTGTTCGCTCCAATCGCCCGGAAATTGCTTATGCCGATCTGCGTTTTGCCCATCAGGACGGCAAGTACCGATTTCCTTATGTGCTGCATGCCGAGCCGCCGCCGCCGGCCGAATACCCGTTGCGGCTGCTGACGCTGGTTCGCCGCAAAGCCCTTCATTCCCAGATGCTGCCCGAAGATCAAAAACAGCCGCCGACAGTGTGGGTGGCGCATGATAGTCCTTGCTTGAAGGATCTGAACCCGGAAAAACCCGCTGCGCTGGTTTCACCGTTGGGGCGGTTGCAGGTCAGTGTGCAAACCCTGCCCGATCTTCATCCGGATGTTGTGATCTATCGCCGGGGAGACTGGATCAGCCGGGGCGGGGGTGTCAATCAGCTGATTGCCGCCGAGTTGACGGATATCGGCTCCGGCGCCGCCTATTATGACCAGTATGTCAGATTGGAAAACGTTTAAATGTCCATCTTTTTGATGAACGATCGTTTCTACCCTGCGGGTGGGACTAGAGGAGCGTTACTTTGGAACTTGATGTCAATAAGGTAAGGGCTGGTTTTATGCATCGAGCGAAACGCTCCTTAAGTGAAACGCCTCTAAAGCGCAGCGCTCGCGGCGCCGCTGTCTGGGATAATTTTTTCCAATAAGATGACCAATAATTTAAGGGATAATCACTGATGCCGAAACCACCGAAGCCGCCCGGAGAGTTGCTGAAAATCTGCAATCGATGGTCGCAATCCATCGAAAATATCTCCGGGGATCCGGCCCGCATTGAATTTTTTCAGAACGAGCTGCCGGCGTTTTTACAGAATCAATCGCTGTTTGCGAAATTATTAAAAAACATAAAAAGCGGCAGCCCTTACCCGGATTTGCGTCAGGCCCGGATGATCGACGATGAAATTCTGCTGTATTTAAACCCGAAGCGGCTTTTTTCGCTGCGGATGTTCCTTTACGGCCCCGGGGATTATACCCCGATTCATGATCACAATTCCTGGGGTGTCTCGGGCGCTTCAATCGGAACGCTCGGGGTCATCCGATACGCGCGCGAAGACGATGGGGCGGTTGAAGGGGTTGCACGCTTAAGACAAACAGAACAGGTTCATATGCAGCCGGGGGAGATCGAATTGACCCGCCCGCTAAACGACGGCATCCATCAGACCGGAAATCCCGGCGAAGGTATAACGATTATGATCAGTGTTTACGGCAGTCCTGTTCGCAGGCTTTTCATCAACCGGTTTGACCCTGAACACAACCGGGTAGAAAAGCTATATCCGCCACGCATAAAGAAGAAGATGCTGGCCGCGCAGGCACTAAAGCAGCTAAATAAATAGGTGTTGGGAAATCGGCAGGTGTTCCACTTGTTTAATTGGTTCGGTTTTTTCCAACCAATGAAACAAATAAAACGAATAAAACAAATCTACCCAGTATTTGAATCCCTGAACCTTTGACAAGGAGAGACATATGCCCGAAAAGAAAGACTATGACGTTATCATTCTAGGTACCGGTCCTGCCGGATTGCAGGCGGCGATTCATGCAGCGCGTAAAAAAGTTTCCGTGCTGGTATTGGGCAAGGAGACCAAGAGCAGCCTGTTTCATGCCCATGTTGAAAATTTCTGCTGCATTTTTAATATAACCGGTGAGGAAATGCTGAATGTCGGTCGACAGCAGGCCGCCAATTTTGGAGCTGATCTGCTTGACGAAGATGTTTTGAGCATATTGCCGGACGGCCAGCGGTTTAAAATTATTTCCGAAAGCGGAACAGAGCTTCTTTGTAAGTCTCTCATTGTTGCCACCGGCACGGCGCGCAACAAATTGGGCGTTCCCGGGGAAAAGGAATTTTTGGGCCGCGGTGTCAGTTATTGTGTGGAATGCGATGCCAATTTTTTTAAAGACGAAGATGTCGCTGTTGTGGGCGGCGCCAGTGCCGCGGTGGGTGGCGCACTCACACTGCTGGACTATGCCAAAACCGTAAACCTGATCTATGAAGAATTGGATGTTGCCGATTCGTTGGCCGCGGAACTTAAAAAGAGCAATGTCGTGACCCATGCAAAAGCGAAAGTACAGGAGATATCCGGTGATACGGGCGTTAAGGAAATTGTGTTGGCAAATGGTTCAAAAATACCGATAGTGGGCGTTTTTATCGAACTCGGTGCCAGGGGCGTTATGGAGTTGGCGTCCCCAATCGGGATCCAATTTGACGATGAAATGAAATATATTGCCACCAATAAAAATATGGAAACGAACGTACCGGGCGTTTTTGCTGCCGGTGACATCTGCGGCCCTCCCTGGCAGATGGCCAAAGCGGTGGGCGAGGGCTGTGTTGCCGGTATCGCCGCCGCCACCTACGCCAAAAAGATGCGAAGAGCCGATTAGCTAACCGTTGGCTGAGCCTGTGAATTGTTTTAATTGACCGCAGATGCACGCAGACGACCGCAGACCTTTTGTACGGGCGACCCGCCCGCACAAAAACCGTACATCGCTTCGCGATAAAAAACACTTCTGAGCCAAATCCATCAAAGCGTACACACCACCTTAAGAAAAAATCCAAACCTTATGTTTTTTCCCGAAGGGCATGTTGTTTTTCCTTGGCCGGGGCGGCCAAGGAAAAGGTAAAATTAATGTCTGCGTTTGTCTGCGAACGTCTGCGGTTAAAAAAAATCAGTGGTGCTCATCGGGCTTGCTTGACTTTGGCCATTTAGGAAAGATTAGAAAGCAGTCGCTATGCATTCGCAGGGGTGCCGGCTTGCTGTTTGGCATAACGCTCACGGATGCTTTCGACTGCTTTGCGGGCGGGTTCTGCCTGGGGTGTTTTGCCGGCTGCCAGCTTGTCCAGAAAGGCTTCGGATCTGGACGTGCCAATTTTCCCTAACGTGGCTATGGCAGCTGAGAGAACGGCGTCGTGGTGGGTTGATGAAGATTTTTTCAGGCGTTTTAAAATCCCCTTTTTCTGACCGCTGTTTAGCTGAGCAGTCTCAAGGACAGCATCTTCGATTGGCTGGATGTTCTTTAGATTGTTCATAGTGCCCAGGGCGCGTATGACATTGGACACTTTGTTGGCGTGCTTGGCTGAAGCCTGCTCTTCTTCCGGAAATTCGGTTTTAATGATCCCGACCAGCCTTGAAATAGATGCTTCTGACAGCGGCGAAAGTTCGCTCAGCGCGGTTGTTGCCCGCCACAAAACTTTGTCATCGGGATCATCCAGGGCGTCGATGACGATCTGTTCGGCATCGGGGGCCCCCAATGTAAGCAGCGTATGCAAGGCCTCATCGCGTACCCGGGGATGCGCGTAGGACAACAGATTGCGCGCCACATCTATTCCCTTTTGGCCCTTGCCCACGTATCTGAGAATCATGAGGGCGTTGCGCAAAAAATACCAGGGTTGATCAGGCTTCACCAAAGCCTTCAGGACCCACTGGCGGGCCTTTTCACCCTGCTGTATCAGGGCATCCGTAGCCGCTTTACGGGCCTGACGATCTTCACACTCAGAAAGCGCTTTGCTTAAAATCTCAACTCCCTGTGATCCCAACAGACTGCAAATTTGATCGATCACTTCTCGGTCGGGTTTCTCAACTTGATCGTAGGCCGTTACCAGATCATCCGTCAAACCTTTATACATAAATCGTTGCGGATCAGGCGACAAACTGGCCTCTTTGGTATAGACTTTATTTTCTCTGCTGGCTTTATCCGCCGCCTGGGTGAAGAAAAGGACGACCGGCCAGTTGTTGTTTTCAAAAAGCCCCGGTAAGACCCTCCGGCAGAATTTCACCAGGACGATGGCATCATCGGTTGTTTCTGCGTGTATGATTCTGTGAACATAGGCGGGAAAGTGAGCTTCTGCATCGTTGGTCATTAATATGGTATTGACCAGGTATTGCACATCCGGCGGCAGTTCTTCGAAGGTCAGGATGTCATTTAAATAGAGCCGTTCAAGAAAGTTTTGCGCGCCACTGACATCCTCATGTACCAATCGCCTGACAACCCATTTCAGAATACGTTTGACGCCTTCAAGCCGCCTGACCAATGCCGGGTTGTCCAAATCTTCAGAATGCTCTTTGCGCAGCTGATTGAGTTCCTCAAATATGAATTCGGATGTGGGCAGGAGTGTGTCTAACGGAAAAGCTTCGATAATAACCTGCTCGATGTCTTCCTTCTCAATACTTTCCACATGTTTAGCGATGATGTAACAGTTGATGATTAGATCTTTCAGAAACTGGGGATGTCGGAGGGGCCGGATGATATCCTCGATGATTCGAAGTTTCAAAGCGCGAATTTTTTCATCGGAGTCGGTTTTAAACATGGGTAGCACTTTGAGATCTTTGGCCAGGCGCTGGATAGCCATTTCGACCCGCCAGGGAAGGTTTAATTCCAGCATGATCAGGTCGTCAATGAAAACAGTGGATATTTCGCTAATCCCATGTTCGGCCAGGGCACTGGACAACACCTGGCCGATTCTAGAGCCTTTGCCGGTGTCGGCCTTGGGGTCGCTCATGATATCTACAAAACTTTCAAAGTGTTCGAGGCTGATACCATTTTTTATGGCAAAGCTGATAAGTCCTTTGCGCTTGAAATATTCTCTCAGTTTGGGAACGAATAAATCAGCCATGCCCGCACCGACCAGCGTGCGCACATTAACCGGCTCATCCAGAATTCCGGTAATCAGGATATCGACTTTTTCCCGGGCTTCCTGTTTGGTGATCTCGATCTGCCTGGATTCGTCCAGGCAGTTTTTAAACTTTTCGTATAAACCCTTTTTGGCGCCCTCTGAACCTGGATGATCCGAAGAATAGTAACCGCTGCGCAACATGGCCTTGGTCAGGTCCATGAGAAACTCACCGGAGGGCTTCACTTTCTTGCGTTCTTCCAGGGACAGATCTTTTTTTTCGGTGGTCGGCGCAAGCTTGATTTCAGGTGGTGGCAGATCATCTCTGGTAACCTCTTCCTGAGCGACTGCCTTCCGCAGCCAATCCAATGAGAGATCGGCTTTCTCGGATTCTTCGGGTGAAATTTTATCCAGGTCCATTAATTCGCTATCTGTTTGATGCGAAATCGTGTCCGTTGCGGCAACGGGCGGGGTGGCTGAAAGCGGTGTTTCTGTCTTGGCTGGGGATGGTTTTCCATCAGCTTTAGCTGTATCCGGATGAGGCGGGCCTGATTTTTCCGGTTCCGCCAACCCCAGTAAACTGCGATAGCTTTTATTTTTGCTCAGTGCTGAATCCAGTTCTTCTATAATCGAATCCGGTCCGCCCACTACTTCAAGCAACATCCCGGTGGGTTTATTTATCTGGGGGGCGATTTGTTCATCAAGGGTTTTAACAACCACCCCGAAGACCGTAAATACATCATCGATTTCGGGGACGGTGAAATCTATAACAAGTGTGGTTTTTAAAGGCAGAAGGGTTTTGGATGGAAGAAATATCTTCCCCTTTTTTAACAGGGCGTAGTCTTTACTGAATCGCTCGGCGGAACGATAGTTTAATTTTATTGCTTTTTTTGCCAATTTTTTAAAGTTAAAATGTGTAGAAGCAGGAAAACGCTATGTTTTCTGATAATTATAGTTAATTTGCCTAAAAATGTCAATTATTTAGGGGAATTCCCACCCCATAAGATTCTAAACTTATTAGAATAATTAGCTATCGGCACTTCCGGTTTCAGCGCATTTCAGGCCTTTTTCGCCTTGCGCTTCGCAATTTAATTTTTACTTTGGTAGTATTATTCTATCAAAAGCGCTATTGCGGAAGTTGAAAGCGTGACCTTATTTTAACGAAAGGAATTCTAAAATGGCCCCCGGGACGATTCCGGAAAGAAAAGACATTCCGGAGGATCACAAATGGGATCTAACGTCTTTATTTGATTCAGATGAAGATTGGAACAGATTGTTTGGCGAGATTGAAAGCCGTATCGACGCTTACGCTGATTATAAAGGCCGCTTGAAAGAATCGGTCAAAGTTTTCAAGCAGGCGCTTGATTTTCATCTGTCGCTGACGCGTAAAATTGAAAGAATTTATACCTATGCCCATTTAAAAAGCGATGAAGACAAATCAAACCAATTTTACCAGGGGCTGCATCAACGCGCCGTCAGTTTACATACCCGGGCTTCGGAAGCCTCCAGTTTTATGACCCCCGAGATCCAGTCTATTGAGGACGATCAAATGGATTCCTTTCGGTCCGATGATTCGCTTGCGGAATATAAATTTTATCTTGAGAAAATTTTGCGATTTAAACCTCACACCCGCAGTGAAAAGGTCGAGCGCGTGCTGGCCATGAGCCGGGAAATGGCCAATGCACCAGCCCTGGTTTTTGGGCAGCTGGACAATGTCGATTTAACCTTCGGCAGCCTTGAAGATGAAAGCGGAAAATCAATCGAGTTGAGCCACGGAAATTTTAGCACCTTTTTAATCAGTCCGAGCAGAGACATTCGCAAAAAAGCTTTTTTTCAATACTATCAGGCTTACGAAGATCACAAACACACCCTGGCAGCCGCCTTAACCCATTCATTGAAAAAAGACCTTTTCTATTCCCGAGTCCGTCATTTCGACAGCTGCAGGGCGGCAGCTTTATTTGGCGACAATATTCCCGAAGCGGTTTATGACAACCTGATCGAAACCGTTAAAAGCAACCTGACGCCTTTTTTCAAATATTTGGATTTCCGCAAAGAGGCACTTGCATTATCTGACCTTCACTTTTATGATACCTACGTGCCGATTGTCAGTGATATTACGTTTAACATTCCATACGAAGCGGCTGTTGAAATGTGCACTCAGGCCATGCGTCCGCTGGGAGAAACGTATTTAGCGGTTTTAAAAGAAGGCCTGCTTGGCGGCTGGGTGGATCGTTATGAAAATCGGGGGAAACGAAGCGGTGCTTACGCTTCAGGATGCTATGACTCATCACCCTATATTCTGCTGAATTATGAGAAGCAGAATATCAACAGCGCTTATACACTGCTGCATGAAGGCGGCCACTCCATGCATTCGTTTTACGCCAACAAACACCAGCCGTATGTGGATCATGAATATACGATTTTTGTGGCCGAAGTTGCGTCTACCTTTAATGAGAATCTTCTGAGCCGTTATCTGCTGGAGCATTACAAAAACGATCCCGCTAAAACAGTTTATATTCTTAACCGGGAAATCGACAATATACGGGCCACGCTTTTCCGGCAGACAATGTTCGCCGAATTTGAAAAGATCACCCACAGCACGGTTGAAGCCAATGCCGCCCTGACCCTTGATGTCATAACCAATACTTACCGCGAGCTGCTGGAAGCCTATTTTGGTGATACGCTGGTTCTGGATCCAGAGCTGAACCTCGAATGTTTGAGAATTCCGCATTTTTATTCGGCTTTTTATGTCTATAAATATGCAACGGGGATATCGGCGGCCATTGCGCTTGCCGATAGTGTTGTTAAGGAAGGCCGGCCGGCGAGGGATGCATATCTGAATTTTCTTAAACTGGGCGGCAGCAAATTTCCGCTTGACCAGCTAATTGATGCCGGCGTAGACATGCGCTCTCCGGATCCCATTCAACGCGCGATCGATTACTTTTCAGATCTGGTAGATCAGCTCATCGATGCCTATCAGGCGCTTGGCTCATAGGTGTTTAACAGAAAACAGATGTCAGAGGACAGAGGACAGAGCAAAGAAGACAGGGGACGGAAGTCAGATGGCAGAAAAAGATGGCAAAAACGAAAGTAGGGTCGGCCTCCGTGCCGAGCAGCGAGTGGCGGGCACGTAGGACCGCCCTACACCGTTTTATATCTGTCTTCTGTCGTCTGACTTCTGTCCTCTGAAAGTTGACGGTTGAAACAAATGAATTAGCTTTGCGATTTGGTGATTTTTATTTAAAGGATATTCGACTTTAATCAGGAGGACCCATGAACTACCAAGTCATCATCGTCGGGGCAGGGCCCGCCGGGATTTTTTCGGCCTTAACCCTCGCCGATCAGGGGATTAAACCAATTCTTTTGCTCGAACTGGGCAAAGATCTCAGTGAGCGCCAGCGGCGCAATTCAAATGATATGCTTTGCGGATGGGGCGGGGCCGGCGCCTATAGCGACGGCAAATTGACGTTATCGCCCGAGGTCGGGGGGCTGCTGGGGGAATACCTGGAGCCGGATTCGCTCAATCAGATCCTGCAAACATCAGATGACATCTGGGTAGAGCACGGTGCGCCTGAGGTTGTATTTGGCGAGGCATCACCCAAACTTGAGGATCTGGCCGACCGGGCCCGTCTGGCCAATTTGATCTTGATTCCCTCGCGCATCCGGCATATCGGGACCGAGAACTGTCAGGTGGTATTAGATCGATTGCGCCAGTCGATAGTGGATCGCGTTGAAACGCGCACCAGCTGTCCGGTTGAAAGCCTGCTGGCTGAAAACGGCCGGATCCGGGGCGTCAAATTAGAAAGCGGGGAGACCCTTACAAGCCAATTTGTGGTCGCCGCACCGGGGCGCTCGGGAGCCGGCTGGATGAAAAAGGAAGCAGAATCCCTGGGGCTCAATACCCAGGCGAGTCCGGTGGACATCGGTGTCCGGGTGGAACTGCCGGCGGCGGTTTTAAAAGAAATTACCGATATTATATACGAATCAAAGCTGATCTATTACTCTAAAACATTCGACGAAAAGGTGCGCACTTTTTGTATGAACCCCTACGGCGAGGTTGTCATTGAGAAAACCAAAGAGGTCATTACGGTCAACGGCCACAGCTACGCCAGAAAAAAAAGTGAAAATACCAATTTTGCCATTTTGGTCAGCAGCGCCTTTACCGAACCGTTTGATGACCCCATTGGATACGGCTTGTACATTGCCAGGTTGGCAAATCTTTTGGGCAATGGGCCCATTGTTCAGCGGCTGGGAGACCTGCTGGCAGGGCGGCGCAGTACGCCTGAGCGCATCAATCGCTGTCTGACGCGGCCAACGCTGCCTGAGGCCACCCCCGGTGATTTAAGTTTCGTGTTTCCTTACCGGCACCTTCAAAGCATTATTGAAATGCTCCGGGCGCTTGAAAAAATAGCACCGGGTGTAAATTCGCGCCATACGCTCCTATACGGGGTTGAAGTAAAATTTTATTCCAATCGGATTGAGTTGTCACCGGAATTGGAAACCGGTGTGAAGAATCTGTTTGCCATCGGTGATGGGGCCGGCATTACGCGGGGATTGATCCAGGCATCGGCCAGCGGCATCCTTGCAGCCCGCACCATTGCCCAGCGGCTCAATGGCGGCGATTGAGTACATAAAAATTAGAAAGGAGATTCCCATGAGCGAACAAGTTGTCTACACCTCCAAAGTAAAAATTGAACGTGTGAAAGGCCCATTACGTCGTGCCTACTTGCCCCAGGAAGATGAACCGGTATTGTTTGGCGTTCATTCCGAAATCGCGGCGCACTACGGTGTTGATCCCAAGATTCACGAACCGCATGCCGCCACGCTGGATTATATCGTCTCCGCAGCCGCAGGCTGACTGACCGGCACTTTTGGCGGCGCGCTGGAAGCGCGCGAAATTCCGGCCGGGGAAGGGCGGCTGTATTCAGAGGCAAGGGGGGAAATTGAAAAAGACGGCAATGTGCTGATTATCCGCCGCATTCACGTAACCTATCATCTAATGTTAAAGCCGGAACAGCAGGAAACCGCTGAAAGAGTCCACGGATTCCATGCTGACAAATGTCCGGTGGCCCGTTCGATCAAAGACAGTATTGATATTACCACCGAACTGAAGATGGAAGACGTTTAAAACTCGCTACGGGTTGCTGGCTACTGGCCGCCTGTGTTTCGGGTGTCAGCATTAAGTAAACGTTATATTGGTTTGATTGGTTTAATTCGTCCAATTGGTTCGGTTTAAAACAACCAATTCAACCAATGAAACAAATTAAACTAATTTAACAAATCCTTGAACCTTTGAACCAGAAGCGGGCATTATTTGCTCAGAGCGAAATAAAGACAATGGAAACAGTTTCTATCCATCTTTACGGCAAGCTTCGCCGTTTTGCAGAACAATCCGGGGCCGGTCACGGCAATGTCCTGAAGGTTGAACCGCAGCCCGGGGAAACACTGGAGCAGCTTTTAATCCGTGTTGGAATCCCGTTTGATAAAATCTATAATATTTTCTTCAATGCCAGATTGCTGGCAACCCGCAGTGCAATGGCCCACTGGATTAGATACCGGCAGGTTCACGAAAATCCGCTTGAATGGAAGCTGGGCATTGCTGTTAAGGCCGGAGACCGGATTGGGCTCTTTGGAAGCGATATGGCGGCCCTGGTTATATGAACGCATCCCAGCCAGGATATTCTCGCACCGGTTTATAAGATGACCGCGCTTTACGATAAATTTGCCAAACAATACAAAGCTTCCAAGCGCCTGCCCTTTCGCGAATACATTGAGTGGTATTCCTACAATAAGCTGCTCGGTGATGTATCCCAAAAATCGGTACTCGATCTGGCCTGCGGTGAGGGATTTTATACCCGCCGGATCAAACGCAAAGGTGCGGATTCCGTTGTCGCTGTCGACATTTCCGGGGAGATGATCAGGCTGGCCAAACAGCAAGAGCAGCATAATCCACTGGGGGTGGACTACATCCCGGGGGATGTCATGGCACTTGGAAGCATCGGCCAATTTGATCTGGTGGTTGCCTCCTATCTGTTGAATTATGCTGAAACGAATGAGCAGCTGCTCAAGATGTTTCAAACCATAGCCGCCAATTTACAACCCGCCGGTCGTTTTGTCAGTATCAATAACAATCCGGATCAACCCCCCGAATCTTTCCCCATCTGTGAGAAATATGGATTCACCAAAAGCGTTTCCGGACCGCTCAAAGAAGGTGCGGCCATAACATATGAATTTTTCAGAAGCGGTAAAAAATTCCGCTTTGACAATTTTTACTTAAGTCGAAACACCCATGAATGGGCCGCCAGGCAGGCCGGTTTCAATTCGATTCAATGGCATAAAATACAAGTTTCCCCGCAGGGGCTTAAAATATTCGGGCAGGACTTCTGGCAGGACTTTATTGATTATGAACCGATCGTTGGGATTGTATGCCTAAATGGACTTTTTAAGTGAACTGGCAATTTGTGAGCTTTGTGAACATCGGTGTCAGGTAAATCGGCTTGAAGGCCAAACCGGTGTTTGTAAAGTGACACTGCCGGCGGTTGCCTCCGCGACCTTGCATCCGGCACCGCCGGAAAGTTATACGGTTTTTATGGCAGGCTGCAACTTCAAGTGCCTGCATTGTCAGAATTGGACCATTTCTCAATATCCGGATAATAAATGCATGCAGATGGGATATGTTGAACCGCAAGAATTGGCAAAGGAATGCGTTCGGCAGCTCGAGTCCACTTACGGTAAAGCGATGCGGGCGGATCGAATCTTTTTTTCCGGTGGTGAGCCCACGATTCACCTGCCCTATATTGAAGAGGTTGTCGCAGATGCCCGCAAGATCAAACCTGAAACCAAAGTGAATTTTGACACCAACGGGTACATGACCGAAAAAAGTTTGCAGCGGGTTCTAAATTTTGCAACATCGATCACTTATGATTTAAAAGCGTATCATGATGAAGTCCATCTGGCCTTAACGGGCGCCTCAAGTGCACCTGTTCTAAGAAATGCCGAATATATCGGAAAACTTGCGCAGGATAAGCTGTGGGAGTACCGAATTGTTGTAATACCCAATATAAACCAGGGCGAAATTCGAGCCTTAACGGAATTCATTGCCTCCATTGACCCTGCCCTGCCGGTATGTTTTCTGGCGTTCAGGCCCAATTTTGCATTGGAAAATCATGTCGGCGCGGATCTGCGCCTAATGGATGAATGTGTCGAAATCGCCGCACAGGCCGGGTTGCAAAATGCTTACTGGTCAGGGCATGCGGGCATTGCCGGCAAAATTGAAAAAATTGGTGTTGAAATAGAGCTGAATTATAGACTAAAAGAAACCCAATTGGCCGGCTCATATGCGCATTATGCGGGTTGTCGGACACACCCGCGTAACTGTTGCAGTTGCAGCTCCAATCAAACCTGCAATTTAAAAAAATATATTCCCGGAAGATCAACATGAGTCGCAGGTTCTTGGGTTCAGGGTTCAAAGGTTCAGGTTCAGAAATTTCGCTTCTGGCTACTGGCTGCTTGCTGCTGGCCGACCCAGAGACAGGTAGCCAGGAACCAGTGACCAGAGGCCAGAAACCTATAAAGTACTCAACTGCACTGAATATACTAAAAGACTCTTGTGACATCAGTGTGGGGCCCGACAAAATATGACGTCAGTATATGAAAAAGTTGCCGGGTTAATGGTGGATTTGAAGCGCTGTGTGGCTTTAACCGGTGCCGGCCTTTCAAATATTCTGGAGGAAGTCAGGAGGATGAATGTCTAAAGTCGTTCTGGAGGCCCATGATGCGGTAGCCGTTTTGCGTTTAAACAACGGCGTCATCAACGCGATTAGTCCCGAATTGCTGGATGATTTAAGCGATGCGCTAAAACAATTAGAAAGCGATTTCAGGGGAATGGTTTTAGCGGGTGGCGAAAAATTTTTCTGCATCGGCCTGGATTTGCCGGGCCTGCTTCCGTTGGGGCGTTCCGAAATGGTCGAGTTCCATCTCACATTTATGCAGGTGGTTTTAGATCTTTATACCCTGCCGATGCCCACCGCCTGTGCCCTCAACGGCCATGCAACTGCCGGCGGAACGATTTTGGCGCTGGGTTGTGACTTTCGGTTTGCGTCTTCAGGCCGAAAATTTTTCGGGCTCAATGAGGTCAAATTGGGACTGCCGGTTCCTTATCTGACCGATTTAATCCTGCGGCAGGTCGTCGGCGACCGGTACGCCACTGAAATGATGTTTAAGGGGGAATTTGTGGAGCCGGAGGAGGCCCAAAAAATGGGCCTGGTTGAGGCCGTCTTTTCTCCCGGAGATCTTGAAGAAAAAGCGGTTGCAAAAATCGCCGAACTGGCAGCTTTGCCCCCTCACGGACTCAAGCTGGTTAAAGATAATCGAGTTAAGGCCGTGCGATCCCAATACGAGGCGGAGCGCAGCACGAAAGCGGATCTATTTCTTGACTGCTGGTTTAACCCTGAAGTTCAGGAATTATTAAAGGAGGCCGCCAAAAAGTTCTAGAAACTATCTTAAAAATGCGTCTAAGGGCCCAGGGCTGCGTTATCCCGCAAATTGAAATACTCACGTACTTCGTGTACGCTCCGTTTTCAATTCACGGGATGCCTTGCCCTGAACCCTGATCCACTTTTTTAAGATAGTTTCTAAATCTATAAAAAACAAACTTTTGAAATATGAATGCCAGGCATTTTGCGATTGACCCGGTGTGATGGTTGCGATAACGTGTGCCGTTATTGAACCACCAGACGGGGCACAAATAGTTTTACTATGGAATTTGATAGAAGCAAGATTACATTTATTTTTTTGGGTATCCTGGTTTTGATTGCCGTTGGGATGGTGCTAAAATACGCGCAATCGGTAATCCTTCCGCTGATTATTGCATGGTTTCTTTCATTTCTTATCGGGCCGGCCATAAATTTAATGACCCGCCGGAAAATACCGACAACGCTGGCGGTATTGATTATATTGATTTTCCTGCTCGGTATTTTTTATTTATCCGGCACATTTTTATATGCCCGGATTGCGGCCTTTGCCGCTGCCTACCCCAAGTACCATACGCGTTTCACGGAACTCCTTGCGCTGATAACCAGCCAGTGGAATCTGGAATTTGATCCGCTGGCAGGGATCAACTGGGGACAGAATATCGGTCACTTCCTGGCATCGCTTTCCCGATCCATCTTTGCGTTTGCCTCCCAGCTAATCCTGGTGATTATTTTTCTGTTCTTTATCCTGCTGGGCAAACCCTTTTTCAGATACAAGATTCTCAAATCCTTCTCGACCGAAAATGCGGATCAGATCAGCGGGATCACCTTTTCAATTACAGCGCAAATCAGGCGTTATTTATCCCTGCAGTTTCTGATCAGCTTTACCACCGGCGTGCTGGTGTGGCTGGCGCTGGAGATTATCGGAGTGGATTTTGCCGTCACCTGGGGAGCGCTGGCATTTTTCCTTAATTTTATTCCAACGGTGGGCTCGATTGTAGCCTCCATCCCGCCTATCTTGCTCGCGCTGGTGCAGTTTTATCCATCAATTTGGCCCGGCGTTGTAACCCTTTTTACGATCCTCACTATCCAGCTGGGCATGGGAAACGCACTGGCACCGAAACTCATGGGCGACCAGCTTAATCTAAGTCCGGTGGTGGTCCTGCTTTCATTGCTGTTCTGGGGTTGGTTGTGGGGAATTGTTGGCGCCCTGATTTCAATACCGATTGCGGCTGCCATAAAAATCGTCTGCGAAAATATCGAAACCTTGCATCCGATCAGCGTAATGATGGGGTCCGGCAAGGCCTATCGGCGTGAATTTAATGGATAATCGTGCGCGGTCGGTAGAATCACCGGTGCTTGAAACTGGCAGGGACAGGGGATAAGGTATAAAATCGAGCTATAAGGTACAGGGTGTAAGGTGTAGGGTTTGATGATTTGAGGTGGGAAGCTAAATAATCAATGATATCCTAATAACTCTTTTTTGGGTAAATCCACAAAAATCCGCAATCCAAAATCCAAACCACCCGCTTTGCGGGTGGTCGTTGACTCCAAATGGCCGTAATTTGTCTGATCGTAAGGCGCGGGCCGTTTTAAAAACGGAGCGTACACGCAAGTACGTGAGTATTTTGAAGCGGTTCGCAACGCAGTTATCGGGCAAATTACGGTCATTTGAGATTAAGTTTCACCAGCCCGCCTCCTGCTTCAGGGACCTGAGCGTCGCCACCAAACAGGCCTTCAAAGTAGCATTCACATTTTGTCCGGTCACAGCACTGGCTGCAAACGAAGGTACCTTGAGCTGGTGATTGTAAGCTTTTTCCATCTCTTCAATCGACATTAGCGGAACCCCTTCAGCAGCCAGGTCGCGCTTGTTGTACTGCATGACAAGCGGCATCTTCATGATATTCTGGCCGTAAGAATGTAAGTTTATCGCCAGATCTTTGAGCGATAGGATATTTTTTTCATGGCGGATTTTAAGGGAATCGGCGACAAAGACAAGGCCGTCAACGCCTTTTAAAACGAGTTTGCGCGTAGAGCTGTATTTTACCTGACCCGGCACCGTGTACAATTGAACGCGGACTTCACAGCCCTTGATTTTTCCAACTCCCATGGGTACGAAATCAAAAAAGAGTGTCAGATCTCCCTTGGTTTTAATGGAGACCATCTCATCATTCATTAAGGGTCGGCTGTTTTTGAAAATATATTGCAGATTGGATGTCTTGCCTCCTCTACCGGGGCCATAGTAGACGATTTTGCATTCAACCTCCCGTTTTTTTAGATTAATGACTGCCATTTGTTAAATAATTATAGAAAGTTGTTAAGAGAGTGTCAATCCGAAAGAAGGATTATAAAATAATTTCAATTTGTTATTGAACTAAGAGGGCCCGCATCAAATTCGGACCTCTGAGTGTTCTGGAACCCTTTTTTCGGGTTTTCTGCCGGTGGCGCCCATCATATTATTATTGGCATTTTAGTGCCAAATCTTGAATTTAAAAAAAAATCAAGCCGGTAGCCAAATCTCCCGGCTTGACTTCGTTTCCCCAATTTTAACAATAGCTTTCTAAAACCCATCTCAAAAATGAGGATCAGGTTTCCCCGCTAAAGCGGGAGTTCACATCTTGATCTTAAAAATTTAAGGTGTTCAAAAGGCGCAAACCGATTCGAAAGCGGCGTCCCGCCGCAGGCGGATGAGCGTTTATCTTGAATCGGTTTGCAACGCCGCCATGGGCCCTTAGACGCGTTTTTGAGATGGGTTCTATTTATAATTACAGCTTCTGGATACCGCCACATCGGTTTCGATCGCCTCTTTGTCACCGATCTGCAGCGATTTATCGAGCACCTCCAGGGCCTCATCGATTTGTTCTTCGGTGATAATCAGCGGCGGCGCGATTACCAGGGTATCGTACCAGGCAGCCAGGTACACCCCCTGTTTCATTGCATCACCGGCAATTTGAGCTGTCATCAGCGCCTTGCCGCTGAATTTATCGGCTTTATCGTCAAAGGGCTCCTTGGTTTTGCGGTTTTTTACGATTTCAAGTGCCCAGAAGTGTCCGATACCCCTGACGTCGCCGACGCAGATATGCCTGTCGCCCAATTCGTACAGTTTTTGTTCCAGGTGCTGGCTGGCGCGCTGCGGAAGGCCGGAGTCAAATAATTTCTTGAATTCGGCAACAGCCGCCGGAATGGCCGATGAGGCCAGCGCGTGGTAAGCGTAAGTATGACCGTGGCAAAAAAGCTCCTGCTCGAAGTAATTCCCCACCGCTTCTGTGGATACGGTGATACCGGCCGGTACATAGGCCGCTGTCGCACCTTTTGCCGTAGTCAATATGTCCGGCGTAACATCCCAATGCTCTATCGCAAAAGCCTTTCCGGTCCGAAACCAGCCGGACATAACTTCATCGGTCCATAGCAGAACGTCATTCTCATCACAGATCTGTCTTAAAATAGGATAGTATTCCGGTGGCGGGACGATGCGCCCGTTGGTGCCGACTACAGGTTCCACGATCATGGCCGCGACATTGCCTTCTTCTTTGATCATATAGTCCAGGTAGCGGGCGCATTGGACCTTGCAGTCCGGATAGGTCATGTCAAAGGGGCATCGATAGCAGTAATTATCAGGGGCAAAGCAAACCCCGTCAACAACGCAACGCGCCTGCTCCGCATACCATCGCCGCGGGTCCCCCGTAAATGCGGCGCCGGCCGGTGTGGCTCCATGATAGGAATGATACCGGGAGATAACTTTATAGGCAGGCGCCTTGGACTGGCGCACAATTTTAAGAGCAGCTTCATTTGCCTCGGTTCCGCCGGTAGAGAAGAAATATTTGCTGAGTTTTTCCGGAATAACCGAACGCAGCGCTTCGACCGCTTCCATTGAAGCCTCGGTAAGAAAACCGGGTGCGATATAGGGCAGTTTTTTGGCCTGTTTTATAATCGCTTCAATGACCCGTTTGTTCTTGTGGCCCAGGTTGGAGCACATCAGCTGTGAGGATAAATCGAGATAACGTTTTCCGGTATCGTCGTAAAAGTAAACCCCTTCCGCATCGGTTATCAGTAAAGGTGTAGCCCATGCGTTTTGACGGTTCCAGGTGCCGTAGGTGTGATCCGTCATTTCCTTAATTTTTTTGGCAGCTTGACTCATTTTGCTTGCTCCTTTTCATTCAGGTAATTTGAGAACACCCAATTACAATTCTTGCAGTCTGGCAAGGTGAGCGGAGTGCTTTTTGCCGAGGATCTTTAAAGCGCGGGCGACCTCGGGCTGGGCCTTGATTTTTGTGGCCGCCTCCGTGTAGTATCGCACCGCTCTGTCTTCCAGGCGGCGCGCTGCATCTACTGCTTCGGATGCATTCATCGATTCGATCCCTTCGCATTCTTCGCAAAATGGTGCCCGGATGAAATCCTTGATCGGTTCCAGGATCATTTCGGTAACATTTTCACGGCGGGTTCGCTGAACGGATTTGACATTTTTGTTAATGGCCGCCGCAAAATCTTCAAACATTTGCTTGTGTTCGGCGCAGGCCGGATTTTCCACCAGGGTTTTGTAGAAACCCAGGTCCTGCAGTTCCAGCTCTTCCGCAAAATTGAGTATACTCCCAAAATTCTCCAGAGGCATGTTTGTCTCCTTCATTTGTTGTCGAACCGTTTTTAAATAAACCTTTAACTTGGCTTTAAGATCTAAAGATATTAAAGCCAGTTTTAGAACCAGCGCTGGATGACGACTTTCGTATCGGTAAAAAAGTTAAAAATCTCTTGACCGTGGGCCTTGGTGTCGCCGAACATGGAACTGCCGGCACCGCCAAAGGGGAAAAAACTCATCGGGGCCGCGATACCGATATTGATGCCCACCATACTCGGTATGACCCGATACTTGAATTCCCGGGCGGTGGCCCCGTCATTGGTATATATACAGGCGGCGTTGGCAAAACCGCGGGTGTTGATCAACTCAATGACCTCATCCAGATCTTTGGCACGCACCACACTGACCACCGGGCCGAAGATCTCTTCTTTGGCGATGGTCATATCGGGCTTGACATTGTCAAAGATCGTCGGCCCCACGAAAAATCCATTGGGATATTCATCGACTTTAAAATCACGACCGTCCATTATCAGATCCGCACCTTCTTGAATGCCTTTTTCGATATAGCCCAGCACTTTTTCTTTATGAGCCGCGGTTGCCAGGGGCCCCATGCCGGATTGTTCGTCCAGACCGCTGCCGACCTTCATGGCCTTGGCTGCGGATGAAAACTTTTCGATGAGCTCATCGGCCACATCTCCCACCGGCACCAGCACCGATCCGGACAGGCAGCGTTGCCCCGTACATCCGTAAAACGAAGTGATCATGGAGGGCATGGCCGCTTCCAGCTCGGCATCCGGCATGACCGCCACGATGTTTTTGGCTCCGCCCAGCGCCTGAACGCGTTTGCCGGTTTCACCGCAGCGCTTGTAGATATATTTGGCCGTGGGTGTGGATCCCACAAAAGAGATGCCTTCAATGTCCGGGTGATCCAGCAACGCATTGACGACGTCGTGGGCGCCGTGGACCATGTTGACGACGCCTTCGGGAAAACCGATATCATCGATAACCTCAAAAATTTTGGTTTGCGTCATGGGAACCAGTTCGGACGGCTTGACAATATAGGTGTTGCCGCAGACAAGGGCATAGGGCAGAAACCACCAGGCCACCATCCCCGGAAAGTTGTAGGGCACGATACCTGCGAATACGCCCAGGGGCTGGCGATGGCCCATGCAGTCGATATCTTTGGCAATGTCTTCCAGCGTATAGCCGGTCATCAGCGTCGTAACACCGGTGGCATGCTCAACATTTTCGATCATGCGCCGTACTTCGCCGCGGGCCTCATCGATGCACTTGCCCTGCTCGGTGGTCAGAACCCGGGCGATTTCCTCGAATTCTTCTTCAAAAGCCTCTTTGAGCCTGAACAGATAACGTGCCCGCGTCAGCGGCGGGGTGGTGCGCCATTCCCAGTAGGCGTCTTTGGCGGCTTTGACGGCTTTATCAACGTCTTCGCTGGTTCCGTAGGCCACCTGGGCGATTTTTTCACCCGCGGCCGGGTCCCATACGTCCCCAATCGTTTTCGAGTTGGATTCCACCCATCCTCCGTTGATGTAGTTTTTCATCAATGGCAATGACATGTCATGTCCTCCTTTGCTGGTTTCTTATATATCGTGATCGTTCAAAGGTTCAGGGTTCACCGTTTAGGGTTGTCCGGATTGTTATTTAACCCAGAACCTATGAACCCTTGAACGGGGAACGAATCTTAATTCAATATCAATTTTAAGTGACTTTAGGCAAATCATATTTTGTTGTCAAGAATTAATTTATATTGTTCTGCGAAAAATATAAATTAATTATATAAATAATACGATTTTAATTAATTATTATCAAAATTTCTACGTTATCAAGCAAATAATCGTTGTTTTTTTTAATTTCTGGTGGTAGGGTTTTTAGCGTGTCGAATAGTGAGTACCGTTTTTAAATTGCGGATCAGGATTCGCCTTTTCTAAGCGTGATTTCACGTTTTGATTGAATTGATTCATGTGTTTAGCAGGTCAATGCGCGGTTTGGCGAAAAAGCGTAGCAAATTATTCTTGGCTGGAAGCCACTCCCACAATTGTTAGCCCCTTTATTTAAAAGCCGGCAACCAACATGTGGGAGCGGCATCTTGCCGCGATTTTCGATGGCTCTGCGCATAGACTTTTACAATAATGGAGGTTCAATGAAGCGCAATAATTCATCCGGTAAAAAGAAAATGCTGGATCAAATAGATTGTCAGATGATCGAGCTGTTGCAGAAAGACGGTCGTATACCCAATACCGAAATTGCCAAGAAACTGGGGATTTCAGAGGCAACGGTGCGCAGCCGGTTAAACCGCCTGATCGAAGAAGAATACATTCAGATCGTGGCTGTCAGCAACCCGATCAAGCTGGGTTTTAAGATCGTCGGTATTCTTAGAATTAAGGTTGAGATCGACAAAATTGAAACGGTTACCAAAGAGTTGTCCAAACTGAAATCGATCTGGTTTGTGGTCCATGCCACCGGCGATTCGGACATTTACACCGAGTTTGTGGCCAAGTCTCTGGACGAGCTCAATGATTTAATATTTAATAAGGTCTATAAAATAAAAGGTGTCGTTCGAACCGAGACTTCCTTGATTTTGAAGTACATCAAAAGGAGATACGACTGGGGCACCGCCTAAACTCGTTTGAAAACACTCATCTTTTGGCCCAGGGCGGCCTTGCGGGCCGGCTCAAAATGCTCGCATACTACCGTGTATGCTCCGCTTTTGAGCCGGCCCGCGCCTTGCCCTGAACCAAAACCTAAGGAAAAAAAGGGGGACGTTCGTTCTATTTATATATTTCACAAATCTGTATTCATTTGACTGCAATACCGGCGATTAGTTACGCAGGATGCAGGGCCTATTTTGAATTTTTTCAATCACTGGTAATTTACTGCCCAAACTAACCGCTTTCGGGAATTTGCATGATCAGCTTTTTTTTTAAAGATCGGTTTGCGTTTGATTTCACGGATAATTAAATGATGCCGTGAAATGAGTGCATCAATAAGGGCTTGAGATTTCATTTTTTTAGGTACCAGAACACTGCTGTTAAGTAAATATATAAATAGAACGGACGTCCCTCTTATATGGACTTCCGGAGTGAGCATAGCTCACGTGAAATTTCAGGCATTGACAGGGAAGCGTGTCGAGATTAGGCGAAGGGGGAAACCCTGAACCCTGCTTGTCCTCCGAAGTTTTAACGAAGGAGGAAACCTTTGAACCTTTACTTCTTTTTGAGAAATGCGTTTTCGATGGCCTGCATCCATTGCGGCGGGTAGGGGACTTTGAAGGCGGCGGTGTCTTTCTGGTTCTGGTCGTTTAAGAAGTCAATTTTTACCAGCGATTGGTGCAGGTTGACGCCTTTGTGGTGGCGGTCGTGATAGATCCGGGCGATGCGGTTTCCCGGGATTTCCAGTTCTATTTTTTTGACCCGGCTGCGGTAAAACAGCGCATCGTTGAGCAACAACAGGAAGCCGCTGCTGCGGCGGGGTTTGCCCGGCTCCGAAGCCCTTCCGAAAAAATTCACCCCGAAACTCATTGCCAGAATCGTGCGGCTGCCGAAGCGCTCGTCGATCCATTTGCGGTCGCGCCAGCGCATCCAGACGATATAGCCGATGATCCCGAAAAAGACGACCGCAATCAGAATCCACTGTTGTTGACCTAAAAAATCCATATTTGATTCAATGAAACCAATGAGGTTAATCTCACGCCAAGACGCAAAGTCGCAAAGAAAAACAATATAAATTAAAACATAAACTCTTAGCGCCTTTGCGGCTTTGCGTGAGGCCTAATCAAAAGCTCAATTATTCCGCTGTTACCTGAACTCGGCTAAATATATCAACAATTTTTTGCGCGCCAGATTATGCTTATAGCCGCCGTAGCTGCCCATGGCCGCGAGGATTTCAACGGCAATCTCTTCATCATTTTTGCCCTCGTTGCGCAACGTTCTGATTTTTTCCCCATTCAGCTGCACCAGCTGTCGAAAGCTTTCCTGATCGCGCGAAAAGAAAACAAAAAATCCCAGGATAAAAACCAGGATCGAGGTGCCCATGGCGATATACAGGTCATATTTGGGATCCGGAAAAATAGGCCGCAGCAGGCTGTCCGGGTTGCCTGCATTCAGCAGGGAATACATGGCCACCAGCCCGATGATGACCATCAGGACGTAAATGATGTAAAGCAGCGGTTTCGGCAGCAATTGCGTGTCCTTTGAAAAATGTAAAAGTGGGGAAAAGCCGCGATGCGCTCTTCCCCACTTATTTATGAGAATCGATCTCAAAAACAGCGGGTCACGCTCATTTCGTGGCTGGAAGCCACTCCCACATTATTGCATTATTTGCAGTGGGAGCGGCATCTTGCCGCGATATGCGCAAAAGCGCGGTCCGCCAGCGAATTGAGACAGGTTTAAGATGAACCGGCAACCCCTGTTAAACCGGGCGGGTTTCACCTTCTTTCATCGCGGCCCATTGCGCCTCAGCTTCCTGCCAGGCTTCTTCGGAAGCTTCCTTCTCCCAGACCTCGAGGCCGCGCTCCGCCCGGGTGGCGCCGGGCAGGAAGTTGTCCAGGATTATGCCAAGGATGGCGGTCACCGCCATTCCTGTGGTCAAGATAGCCTGCAGGATATCACCGATCACCTTAAAGAAGGTACCGGCCCCACTCCAGTCAATCGGCACCGCGTTTGCTGAGAGCAGCGGACTGAAATGATAAGGCACCGAAAGCCCCGCAAAAAAGGATATACCGATGATAAACAGGTTGCGGGAGTTATTCAGGTTAACGATCTGCAGGTTGGATAAACCAACGGAGGCAATCATTCCGAAAAGCCCCACGAACATGGCGCCCACCACCGGTTTGGGCAAAGTGGCCAGGATGGCGCCGAACTTGGCAACAACCGGGATAATCAGCATTACCGCCGCACCGCAGCGCACCACCCGGCGGCTGGCGACACGGGTCAGACCGATTGAGCCGATATTTTCGGAATAGGTGGTGGTCCCGTTGCAGGTTTGCAGGATACCGGCCACCAGACACCCCAGTCCTTCCGCTCCCAGACCGCGAGAGATCATGCGGCCCGTCGGCACCGGCGCCTCGGATATGCGGGCGCAGGCATAGTAGTCACCGATAGACTCGATCATGGAGGCCAGATAACCGGCCAGCATGCCGAATGCACCGGCCCACAGGGTTGCACTGCCAAAATCCGGGACCCCCCACTTAAACGGCATCAGGGGCTTCAGGCTCAACCAGGGCGCAGCTCCGACCAGCTCGGTTTTTAGATAGGCCGGGCTGTCCGGAGAAATCATGCCGGTTACCGTGCCGATAAGCGATGCCAGCCAGCCGGTGGCGATGGCAAGCAGGACCGGAAATAGCATAAAGGCTTTGGATTTCTGTGAAAATACCTGTGAGTAGAGAATCAGGGCAGCCAGCGTGATCAGGGATATAATCCAGTTGGCGGCCATCCAGGGGGCGCCGATACTAAACAGCGCCAGACCGATCATGGCAATCGTCGGTCCGATAACAATCGGGCTGATGAGCTTGCGTACATGGCCCATTATCCCGGTGTAGCCCAGAACAATTTCAAACACCGAAGCGATCATGATCGCGCCGGCTACATGCTGGACCTGGATCTGCCACATGGGCTCCGGGCCGGTCAGTTCCTTGGCGGCCACCATGCCGATAATGGCAAATGTGGGCCCCAGAAACGAAAACGTGCCGCCCTGGATAACGGGCAGACGGTTGCCCAGCGGAGACTGCTGAATCAGGGTACACAGACCGGAGGTAAAAAAGATGGTTGAAATCATCAATGCCAGCTCTTCCGGGGGCAGCTTCATGGCCCCGCCGACAATGAAGGGGATGAGGACCGCCGACAATGAAGGGGATGAGGACCGTGGCGCCGAACATGGTCAGGTACTGCTGAATTCCCAGCAGTATTGCCAGCGGCCACTTGGGTTTACTGCCGAGAGGATAAACAATCCAATGTTGCTTTTCCTGTGCGTTTTCTTCATTCATTGTCTGTTAACCTCCTTATGGGTTGGCCCCCTTAATGGGGATTAAAAAAATGTTTGAATACCTCCTTTCCTGTTTCGAATCTGAATTATTGTAAAAAGGCATGTTCAGATTCGGTTAGCCTAATAAAGATCTCCTTGGTTTTTGATTTATGAACCGACGGTTCGGGTCAGATCGGTATACTGATCGGGTCGCAGGTCTCTGAAAAACTGCCAGCCGTCCCGAACCTCTCGAATCAGCTCGAGGTCAAGATCCGCAATGACGACCTCGTCCTTATCCTCACTGCCTTTCACCAGCAGTTCTCCGCGGGGATCAACGAAATAGCTGGAACCGTAAAATTTGCCGAATTCCCATGGTTTTTCAAGGCCGACACGGTTATTGGCGCCTATAAACACACCGTTGGCCACTGCCTGAGCCGGCTGTTCCAGTTCCCACAAATACTGGGATTTGCCGGATGTGGTGGCCGAAGGGTTGAACAGGATCTCGGCCCCCTTGAGTGCCAGCAGCCGGGCACACTCCGGGAAATGGCGATCGTAGCAGATATAGATCCCGATTTTGGCATAGGCGGTTTCAAATACCGGAAACCCCAGGTTGCCCGGTTTGAAATAAAACTTTTCCCAGAAACCCGGCCAGGTGTGGGGAATATGAATTTTTCGAAACTTGCCCAGGAAGGTGCCGTCTGCATCAACAACCGCGGCCGTATTATAGTAAACACCCTCGATTTCCATTTCATAGACCGGGATAATCATGACCATCTGGTATTTTTTGGCATATTCGGTCAAACGTTCGGTCGTTGGCCCGGGAACCGGTTCGGCATTTTGATACCACTTGATATCCTGTTCGGCGCAAAAATAGGGGCCGTAGAAAATTTCCTGCAGGCAGAGGATATTGACCCCCTTTTTTCCGGCCTTCTCGATGAGCGGGATATGTTTTTGGATCATGGCTTCCTTAATTTCGGCGGGTGTCCCGTCATGTTTGGCGTTGGACGCCTGGATGTGGGCGCATTTTACAACTCTGGACATTCTTTTCCCCCTTTCGGCGGTTATTATTTCCTAAGTTGTGCGTTTCAAATTTTAAAAGATGCTTGTTGTTTATTGGCAGGCAGATGCAGTTGTTCCGGCTTAAAGAGTCAAAGCCGAGGTCTCCATCATTGATAGATTAGCATTCTTATATGGGCATCGCGATTTTCCGTCAAGCTTTTTTCGGATGAACAGCCATAAATCAGTCAACCTATAGAAATTATAGTCATAATCAATTGACAAGTTTTCCCGAAAAGCTTAAACTTTTAATTTTTTTCAACTAATCATTATTTAGCGTTCGTCGAATATAAGATTTTTCTAAACTCAGGAGCCGATTTCTCCGGCAGACCGATTGTCATTCTGCTATACATAAGGTTTGAATTAAAACGCGCGAGGAGGAATAATTGTGAGTAATTCCGATAAGTTTAAATCAATGGGAAAGGGGTTTGATCTGGTCCAGGCGATCGCCGAGGCGGATCGATGCCTGCTTTGTCACGATGCGCCCTGCTCTGAGGGATGTCCGGCCGATACGAAACCGGCTGAATTTATCCGCAAGCTGCGGTTTAAGAATATTACCGGTGCCATCCGTACGATTAAAGAAAATAACATAATAGGCGGCGCCTGCGGGGTTCTTTGCCCGACCGCACGGCTCTGCGAGGAAAAGTGCAGTGCCATGTTTAGATCTCAAAATCGCCCCGAAGGGGCTGAGCGCGCCATTCAGATCGGTAAAATCCAGCGATTTTTGATCGAACATTCCTGGGAAAGAGGCTTCAAGATATTCGAAACGCCCGCACCCAGGTCCGAAAAAATCGCGGTGGTGGGTTCCGGCCCGGGCGGTTTGAGCTGTGCGGCCGAGCTGGCCAAGGATGGCTACCAGGTTACGGTTTTTGAGGCACGGCCGGAAGCCGGCGGGGTATTGCGTTACGGGGTTGTATCTTACCGGTTTGATATGAACTTTCTTAAGCATGAAATGGCCGACGTTGAAGCACTGGGCGTTAAATTTCAATGCAACACAGCAATCGACAGCGACAAAGGCGCCGAAAAGCTGCTGGAAGACGGTTTTGATGCCGTATTTCTGGCTCCCGGTCTGTGGGATGCGACCACCATAAAACCGGAAGGCAAAGATATCGAAGGTCTGTTTTCATCCGTAGACTACCTGGCGGCCTTGCGTGACGGACGCTTTGATGAAATGGAGAAGAAAATCAAGGGGAAAACGCTTGCCGTCATTGGCGGCGGATCGGTGGCCATGGATTGTATCGAATCTGCTGTCAGACTGGATGCCAAAGATGTTTATCTGATATACCGGCGGTCCTATTCGCAGATGCCGGCCGAGCCCGATGAGCGCATCGAGGCCCAGGAAGCCGGGGTCCATTTTCTGCTGCTGAATCAGCCGTTGGGTTATGTGACCGATAAAAAGGATCGGCTCAAGGGACTGAAGCTGGTTCGCACCCGTTTGGGAGCGCCGGATGAATCCGGCCGCAGAAGGCCTGTGGAAATAGAAGGTTCCGAATGGATCATGGATGCCGATGTCGTGATCGAGGCCATCGGCAATAAGGCCCCGGATGATTCCCCCGATTGGTATCCGAATGTGAAGGTCGATGCTAAAAAGCTTATCAAGGCCGATCCGGAGACCGGCAAAACTTCGGTTGCGGGCATTTTTGCCGGAGGTGATATAGTTCGCGGACCGGCCCTGGTGGTACAGGCGGTTCAGGACGGCAAGGTAGCTGCGCAAGCTATCAAAAAATACCTCGGCAAATAGCCGTTTAGAGATTCTTTCGGTTTTCGTCTAATTATTCAGTAGTTATGGTAGGCAATAAATCCGAATATCGAATATCGAAATTCGAAACAATTTCAAAATACAAAAATTCAAATGACCAAAACAAGTTGCCAGAGGCATGGTTGACCAATTTTGAATTTGTTTTCAATATTAAAAAATTCGTATTTAGGATTTGTTTCGGCCAATTTTATAAAATCAGGCGGATTTCGTGTTTCGAAATTCCGGTTTACCCGGCTTAGGAGGAAATATTGTGGCTAACAACGTTGATTTATCCGTAGATTTTTGCGGTATAAAATTTAAAAATCCTTTTCTGCTCTCATCATCGCCGGTTTCCAACAGTGCCGAGATGGTGGCGCGATCATTCGATGCGGGCTGGAGCGGGGTGGTATTTAAGACCCTGAATTCGGACCGTTTGCCGATCATCCATCCCTCTCCCCGGATGCACTGCGTCAATTACGGCAGTAAAAAGCAAATGGCGGTGCAAAATGTTGAAATGATTTCCGACCGGCCCTTGAAGCACAACCTCATGGAGTTCCTGTACTTGAAGAAGAATTACCCGGACCATCCCATCATTGCCAGCATCATGGGATTTTTCACCGATGAATGGATGTATCTGGCCAAAGCCGCCGAGGACAACGGGGCCGATATGCTGGAGCTTAACTTTTCCTGCCCCCACATGTGCATTGAAGGGGCCGGCCATAAGGTCGGGCAGGCCTTCCAGCTGCTGGAAGGATTTACTGCTGCGGTCAAAGACGTGGTATCCATTCCGGTAATCGCCAAAATGACCCCCAACATTACGGATATGAACGAGCCGGCCATGTATGCTAAAAAAGGAGGGGCAGACGCCATCTCCGCCATCAATACCGTACGCGGCATTTCTTCCGTGGGTTTGGACGATTTTGTTCCCACACCCAATGTTTTCGGAAAAGGGGCCATCAGCGGAACCTCAGGACCGGCTGTGCGGCCCATCGGGCTGAATTTCATCGCCTCCATGGCTCAGAATGAGGAGCTGAACTTGCCGCTTTCCGGAATCGGCGGCATCGAGACCTGGATAGATGCACTCGAATACATCCTGCTGGGGGCCTCAACGATTCAGGTGACCACCGGAATCATGCATTACGGATATCGGGTCGTCGAAGACATGATCGAAGGCCTTTCCGATTTCATGGCCGAACGCGGCATTAAATCGGTGGCGGATCTGGTGGGCAAAGCCCTGCCGAACCTGCACGAAACCGAAGCCTTTGACCTTGAGCGCCAGGGAATTACCCGGTATGATCTGGATAAGTGCATCGGCTGCGGGCAGTGCTACATTGTCTGTCAGGATGCTGCCGGGCAGGCTATTGAATGGGATGCCGAAAGTCGCCGGCCGAATTTGATCGAAGACAAATGCTTGAGCTGCATGCTGTGCAAATTCGTCTGTCCGGTTCCGGATCTGATTTCTTACAGGGAAATGCCGCAGGAGTGGAAGCGTCAGGAAACCGCGGTCATGGATAAAAATATGGAGAAGGACGTCAAACTAGAGCCATTTACAAAGGAGGGCCCAGATGAGTGTGTTATTTAAAGGAGGTACAATCGTTAATGCCACCGGTCGTTATGTGGCCGATGTTTTTGCAGATGGCGACAAAATCAAAGCGATCGGGACGGATCTAGACAACCCGGCGGATGAAGTCGTTGATGCCACGGGACTGTATGTGCTTCCCGGCGCCATCGATCCGCACACCCACCTCTGCATGCCGTTTATGGGAACCTATGCCCAGGACGATTATGAAACCGGCACCATCGCGGCGGCCTGCGGGGGCGTGACCTGCGTGGTGGATTTTGACCTGCAGCAAAAGGGCGAAACCCTGCTGGAAGCCATCGAGCGCAAAAAAGCGCTGGCCGAAGGAAAAGTCGCGGTGGATTACTCTTTACACCCGGCTGTCATGGATCCCCGTCCGGAAGTCATCGATGAAGTCAAGAACGCCTGCCAGGAATACGGCACCCCGAGCTTTAAGATCTTTATGGTGTATGACTTCCGGGTCGATGATGCCACCATGATCAAGCTTCTGGAACAGACCAAAAAATACGGCGGTCTGGTTCAGGTGCATGCGGAAAACGTTCATGTTATTGACCACATGAATGCGGTGCTGGAAAAAGAAGGCAAATTGGATCCCTATTACCATGCGGTCAGCCGGCCGAATCTGGCCGAGGAAGAAGCCATTTACCGGGCATCTAAAATGGTGGAGATGAGCGGATCTCGAATTTACATCGTGCATCTGTCATCAAAAGAAGGCCTCTGGATCGTTAAACAGGCCCGCGACCGGGGCATAAAGATCTATGCCGAGACCTGCCCGCAGTATCTTTTGCTGGATGAGGAACGTTACAAGGAACCGGATTGGAACGGCGCCAAGTATGTCATGTCACCGCCGTTGAGGACCAAAGAAAGCAACGATGCCCTGTGGGAAGGGTTGCGCGGCGGGGATCTGCAGGTGGTGGCCACCGACCACTGCCCCTTTGACTTTAAGGGCAAAAAGGACATGAACGGCAAAGACGATTACAAGAAAATTCCCAATGGCGCTCCGGGAATCGAAACGCTGCTGATCATGCTGCACTCCGAAGGTGTTGCCAAGGGCCGGATCACACTTGAGAAGATGGTGGATGTGCTTTCAACCGGTACGGCCCGCATGTTCGGCCTCAAAGACAAGGGGGAAGTCGCCGTCGGCAAGGATGCCGATATTGTGGTCTTTGATCCGAACCAGAAATTTACCGTCACCCAGAGCAAGCTTCATATGAATGTTGACTATACCCCCTATGAGGGGTTTGAGGTCACCGGAATGCCCAGCGCGGTCTATTCGCGCGGTAAGAAAGTGTCGCAATGGAACGGTGAGCAGATGGAATTTGTCGGTGAGGTCGGCAGAGGACGGTTCATCAAAAGGGAGCCCTTTCAGGGATTTTAAAATTGGCTTGAAAATATTCATCTCTTGCCCGAGGACGGTGTTAATCGTCGTCGAAATGCGGCTTGTGTCGCGGCAAGATGCCGCTCCCACCCATTATTTTGGTAATAAATTGTGAGAGGCTGTGCATTTATGCAAAGCTGTGGGAGTGGCTTCCAGCCACGACGGGTTCTACTTTTCGTTGGCGGACTGCAGGATGGCGTGTAGCAGAACGTTGGCGCCGGCTTCGCAGTCTTCCCATCTGGTGTTTTCCACTTCCACATGGCTGCGGCCGCCGATGCTGGGTACAAATATCATCGCCGTCGGGCAGACCTGATTCATATAACTGGCATCGTGACCGGCACCGCTGACCATGTGCAGGCTGGAATACCCCAGATCACCGGCAACGTTCAGGATGCGCTGTACCAGACTTTCGTCAAAGGGCGAATGCTCAACCCGCCAGGTTTCTTCGATTTTAATCGGGCAGCCTCTGCGGACCGCAATATCTTCAAAGTCTTTACGGACCAGCTCCCAGGCCTTTATGGCGTGGTCATCATCCCAGGAACGGATGTCCACCGTAAAGTGCACCTTATCCGGGATAATATTTCTGGAATTCGGATAATTTTGAATTTCGCCGACAGTGGCCACCATATTGCCCCCCATGCGATCCGGGAGTTCATTGACTTTCAAAATCATCTCGGCCGCCGCGCACAGGGCGTCATGCCGGCCTTCCATGGGCGTCGGTCCCACCTGATTGGCCTCTCCTTCAAGATAGACATCATACCAGTGCAGGCATAAGATCCCTTTGGGCGCGCCGATTGCCTTGCCTTCGCGCTCCAGCATGGGCCCCTGCTCGATATGATACTCGTAATAGCAGTGCACCGGCCACTTTTTGGCCGGCACGGTTCCTTTGTAGCCGATGCGGATCAGCTCATCTTCAAAGCGTTTGCCGTTGATGTCGGTGCGGTCATAGACCCAGTCGCGCTCGAGCGCTCCGGCCCAAACACCGGAAGCTACCATGGCTGGGGCAAAGCGGGAGCCTTCTTCATTGGTCCAGTCCACGATCACAATCGGCCGCTCAGTTTCAATGTTGTTTTCATGAAGCGTTCGCAGGACCTCCAGCGGGCCCATAACGCCGAGAATGCCATCAAAGCGGCCGCCCTTCGGCTGGGAATCGATATGGGAGCCGCTCATCACCGGCGCCAGATCGTTATTCTTACCCGCGCGTCTACCGAAAATGTTTCCCATTTCATCGATGGTAATTTTTAAGTCGAGCGCTTCCAGCCATTTTATAAAAAGATCTCTGGCCTGTTTGTCTTCATCGGTAAGGGTCAGGCGCTGGACGCCACCACCCGGTGTCGCTCCGATTTGGGCCATTTCTTCCAGGCTGCTTTGCAAGCGCTTGCCGTTTACCCGTAAGTCTTTAAGGTCCATAAATCACCTCCACTTTTATTCCTTTTTCGAGATAAAAAGTTATCTTTTGAGGTAGCCAGGCGATAATAGGTAAGAAGTTCGGCACTGTCAATTATCAACTGCATCTTCCACGAAAATGAATGAGAAATGGGGATTGTGTTTGCCTGAATCTCTGTAATTTAACTACAATGGCATAAAGTTAAGAAGTTAAAAAAATTTTGTATTGAGCTTCGTGTTCATTGTGCTTTTTGTGGTAAATGAAAGCGCTAGTTTATTCAAAGAATGGCATCCACATAAACATTATCTGATTGTTCCAACCATCAACGCCAGTTTCAACCCACCGTGCAAGATAGGATAGGATTTCGCTTGAAACGGAATCGTTCCGGCTAATTTTCTGCTGGGTGCAAACAATACCAGATTCCACCCCCGGTATTTCTGTTTAAGCCGAGTACAAATCGCCTGAAAGAATTTTTTGGATTCATTGCGTCCGCCGAGCCGACGGCCGTAAGGTGGATTGATGCAGATCAGGCCGGGATGATCGGTAAACTCCCGGGGATCGAGATCAAAAAAATCGATGCAATTTACCTGTACGGCATCGGAGAGGCCATGCTCCTGCACACATCTTTTAAGTTTTCGGCAAGCACCGCGGTCGGTATCCGAAGCAAAAATCATGGGCCGGTCGGGTTTTATAAATCGGGATTCAGCTTGATGCTTCATATAGTTCCATCTTTGCGGGCGAAACGACGGCCAGCCTGTAAATGCAAAGTCTCGAAACCAGCCCGCCGGGATGTGTTTTGCCAGCAACGCGCCTTCCAGCGAGAACGTTCCGCTGCCGCACATGGGATCTATTAACGGATCCCGGCCGTCATAACCTGCCAGCAATAAGGCCGCCGCCGCCAACGTCTCCCGCAGCGGTGCCTTACCTGCGTGTTTTTTGAGGCCGCGTTTGTAAAGAAGATCGCCGCTGCTGTCGATCGAAACCGTGAAACGGTCATCAATGCCGCGGACATAAATGCTCTGTTCGACCGGTTCGATTTCTGTGATTTTTTTGTCGGACTCAAGCTGTGACAGCCGGCCGGCGATGGTAGCTCGAAATCTTTCGGCAATCGCACCTGAATGCCGGAGCCGACAATGCTTTGTGGTTGCATGCACCCCGGGCAATCTGCCGGGATGCAGATACAGCTCCCAGGGAATATCGAGAAGCTGCTTTTCAAGTCTTCTGAAATTTGACGACTTGAAGGTGTGAATCCGCATTAAAATCCGATTGGCCGAACGCAGGTTTAAATTCGCAAGATAACAATCATCCAGGCGGCCTTCAAATTCCACCCCGCCGGCGGTCACCCGGGCCTGGCCGGCAGAGGGATTAAGTTCCAACAATTCCTTAAGACACACCGGTTCAAAACCGGGAGCGGTGGCAACAAAAAAGGTGTGCCGCCGTCCGATGACATGCCGTTTAATGCGTTTGGAAAGTGGACCCTCGGGGGGCATTTTATATCCTCATCCGCATGCAATGGTTTCGGGTGTCTGTTTTCAGGTGTCGAGCAAAATAGCTCTAAGCAGATTTCTCATAGCGCTTGAAAGCTGGGAAGCTTGGAGGCTATAAGGCTGAAAGGCTTGCAAACAATTCAGCTTTCCAGCTTCCAAGCCTATCCGCCTTTTTCTTAAACCCTGACACCCAAAAAACGTGTTTTGTAAAATAGTTGCCCGGCATTAGACCAATGTACACTGAATTAGAAACTTCTGTAAAGATCCATTTAAGAAGGGAAATTTATGTGGATTGACATGGAACTGAGTTTCTTGTATCAAAGTTCAAATCACTCTTTTTACGGGAGGTAAAAATGGCCAACGGATTAAATAAAGCCATTCTGATTGGAAATTTGGGAAGAGACCCGGAGGTTCGCTATACCCCCAGTGGTCTGGCGGTCGCTAATTTTAGTATCGCTACCTCAGAAACATGGACCAGCAAAGAAGGTGAAAAAGAGACCCGCACAGAATGGCATCGCATCGTTGCATTTGGCAAATTGGGAGAAATATGCGGCGAATATCTTTCAAAGGGAAAACAGGTATATATTGAAGGTCGAATTCAGACTCGGGACTGGGAAGATAAGGATGGTAACAAAAGGTATACCACCGAGATTGTTGCCTCCCAGATGCTTATGTTAGGATCAAGAGATGCGGGTGAACCTTTAAGGACAGAAGGTCCTGCATCCAAAGATTTTCGAGACTCCCCGATTCAAGCACCCGAAGATGATGACATTCCGTTTTAGACGGTTTTTCCTTTATGATGCCGGGCAACCCGAAAGTTTGCTTGATGGGACATTGTGAATTTGAGTTCGGTGAGGGGGTCGGCTCAGGGGAGATCTGGTGACAATTGCGAACGAGTTTGTGGTCAACATAAAACCGGGCAGTGTGTTGCGGCTTTCAGCTGCCCGGCAATAAACTTACCATGCTTTACCTGGATCGCAAATGCGCTCTGTTCCTGATCAGGGCTCCTTTTCCTCTTCAATTTTCTCAGGCTCTTTTTTTTCTTCTTCGTCTGACGCCCCCCTGAAATTTCGAATGGCCTTACCCATTCCCGCTCCGATTTCAGGCAGTTTCCCGGCACCAAATATAATCAGAATGATTACCAGTATGATAATCAGTTCTGGCATTCCAATTCCAAACATAATACCTCCTAATTAACCAGGCTTACCCTGTTTCAGCTCATCCAGGAGCTTCTTAAACTCTTTTGATTTTATATAACGGTCGACGCTGCTTTGGTATTCAATCCATTTTGACCAGGCATCAATCCAGGCCTCATTGTGCCAGTAGCAATCTGAATCCCCCGCGCCTTTAAGACGGTCGATGTATTCCATATATTCTTCCGAGCAGGCCCTGCAAAAGTTATACGGGACCCTCAAGTTTCGGCGATGCTTTGCGCTGACTTCTGAATCCTGCTCGATCTGGGTGCCGCATTTCTCGCACTTCAACGCGCATTGCGTACATTGAAATACCTTTTGTACGGCCAAAACCTTGCGCCTTCGAATTAATGCGGCTTTTTTATCTTTAGCCAGATCCAGCTTTTTATCGATGGATATGATATCCGCCACAGCAAACCCCTAATAATGTGGATTCCCGCCTAAAACAGGATGTGTTCCAAACGGGAGTTTGACTATAACACCGGGCTATTTTTGTGTCAATCTTTTCAATATTAGCGTTATAAAATCCAGATCCTCTGAAATCTGGTATACTTATGATAATCAGCGATTTCCGGCTTGCAACCGATTTCCGGCTGTTGCAATATAGCTCTTGTCAAAAATAATTGTTTATGTTAACCTGAAAATTTTTAGATTTGGCTCTAATCACACATTCAGAGATTTTTTTAGGATTTGCAACCATGGCCCAGCCATTCCATCCCGATGGTTTTGCAGTTTTTGTCGGCAGTCTGCCGTTTGCCGAACACCGGGAGGCCCTCAAGCTTGTATTGGAATACGCACCTGAGATTCCTTCTTGGAACCAGCTTCCGGTGCATAAAGAGGAGGGAATGGTTGCTCAATTCATGTCGGGCTTGCCGGGGCTTTATTCGGATGAAGACCGCCAATACGTTGATACCGCCGGAAATAATTTTGACAGCGAGCTCATTCAGTTCTATGAAGAATATCTGGCAGTGGTGGAAGGAAATGCCGATCTATCTAATTCCAGATTTGTTTTGGATGAAGGTACGTCGAAAGGATTTTATATCCTTATCGAGAGCTTAAAGCGCCTGCCGGCGCCGCCGCTAGCGGTTAAGGGACAAATCACCGGCCCGTTCACATTCTGTACGGCAATTTCGGATCAAAACAAAAAGGCCATTATCTACGACGCCCAGATGAAAGACGCAGCCGTTAAACTACTGGCGTTAAAGTCCCGCTGGCAGACAAGCGAGTTAAGCCAATTTGGTTGTCCGGTCATTATTTTTATAGATGAGCCCGCCCTGGCCGGGTTTGGATCGTCCGAATTTATCACCATTTCCCGGGATGAGATAGCCGAAAGCCTTGAGGAGGTAATTGCCGCCGTTCACGCCGAAGGCGGTCTGGCCGGGGTGCACATCTGCGCCAATACGGATTGGTCGCTGGTACTGGATTCATCGGCCGATATTGTCAGCTTTGATGCGTATTCTTATTTTGATCGCTTTATGCTTTATTCAGCCAAAATCAAAGAATTTCTCGATAAAGGGAAAATCATTGCCTGGGGGATTGTGCCGACTCTGGAACCGGATAAGCTGGATTTTGAAACCAGCGCGTCTTTAATCGGCCAGTGGGAAGAAAAAGCAAGCCAGATTGAAAAACTGGGCATCGAATCAGATCAGCTTATATCTCAATCTCTGATCACGCCAAGTTGCGGGGCCGGATCGTTAAACACCGAACAGGCCTTCAAAGTGCTGAGATTGACACAAAAAATTTCGCAAAGCATAAGACAGAGAATATAGTATAGATATGAGGCTCTGATTTATAGGAGATTAGACCAAAAAGAGTTTTCATCACGAAAGCACGAAAGAACAAAAACACAAAAAATAAAAACAGGTTATGATTTCGTGTTTTCTAAATTTCATTTAGAAGCGTTAGATACAACTTTACAACTAAATACGGTGAGGTAGCGAATGACTGAAAATTTGAACAAAACGTTTACAGGTGCGACACGTTATGTCCTCGATGATGAACTGGCAAAGATTGTAAACATTTCCATGGCCCTGGAGATGCCGTTGCTGTTGAAAGGAGAACCCGGTACCGGCAAAACCATGCTGGCCCATGCAATTGCAGAAAATCTGAAAATGCCCCTGATTGTGCTAAATGTGAAATCCAGCATGAAGCTCGTTGAGGCACTGTACCAGTACGATACGCTGACCCGGCTCAACGACAGTCGGTTTGGCGATTCGACCCGCGATGTCAGTAAAATAGAAGATTATATCCGGATGGGCAAAATCGGGCAGGCGTTTACCGCGGATTCACGAACGGTTCTGCTGATTGATGAGATCGATAAAGCCGATACGGATTTTCAGGATGACATGCTTGATGTTCTCGATCAGATGGAGTTTGATATCATCGAGATCGATAAAACCATTTCAGCAAAATTTCGTCCGGTAATCGTTATTACCTCAAATGCCAAAAAAGACCTCTCTGATCCGTTTTTAGGGCGCTGCAATTTTCACCATATTGCCTTTCCGCAGCCCGAGATGATGCGCAAAATTATTATGGTCCATTTTCCGGACATCGATTCCGATTTGCTGGAAAATGCGGTTACCGCTTTTTATGGGGTGCGGGACTTCGGTGATATTGAAAAACGACCGGCCACCCGTGAATTGATCAACTGGATTCGGGCACTTCAGGCCGACCCTGATTTTAAACCCAAACAACTGGAAAAGGGCGATTTGCCCTACCTGGGCGTCCTGTTTAAAAAGAGCCAGGACCTGCGCCGGGCCCAAGGCATGGTCAATAGGCGAGGGGCGATTTAGCTTGCCAAAGGCTCCAAAAAGTGTTGTTCGCAAATGCCTAAAATGCCTAAATTGAGCTAAAGTGCCTAAAGTTGTGGAGTCGCTGCGCTCCATCTTTTATTAAAATGTTAGAATTCATCAACTTTAGTCATTTTAGAGCACTTTTAATCCCGCCGTTGGCGGGACTCACTTAAAAAAATGTTCGTAGATTTTTTTTACAAATTAAAAGATGTCGGAATACCGGTTAGCCCTACGTCCTTTTTAACGCTCCAAAAAGCGCTGGGCCGCGGGCTGGTCAATTCGCTGGAGGACTTTTATACGGCCTCGCGGGCCATCCTCATCAAAAGCGAGCGTTATTTCGATCTCTACGATCAGGTCTTTGCCCATTATTTCCAGGGAGCGGATCTGCCGGACCCCGAAGGCGTCGAGCTGGATGAGGTGGCACGGATTATGCTGGAGGCCTGGTTGCAGAATCCCGAAGGGCTGGCTGAAATACTGGGCATGGATGAGTCCGCCCTGATGAAGCTTACCCCTGAAGAGTTGATCGAATATTTTAAAGAACGGCTCAAGGAACAGACGGAGGCCCATCACGGAGGGGGCAAATGGATCGGCACCGGTGGCTACTCTCCGGTGGGTCATTCGGGCTATCATCCCGGCGGCATGCGGGTAGGCGGGGGCTCCGGCAACAAGTCGGCGGTCAAGGTGGCGATGGACAGAAGGTATAAAGATTATTCGCTGAGCGGGCCGCTGACCAGTGCCCTGATGGGTGAAGCCTTAAAACGGCTGCGAAATCTGGTGCCTTTTGGCCCCAAAGATCAGGTCAATATTGACGAAACTATCTATCAGACCATGAAAAACGGCGGTGAGATCGAAATTGTGTTTGACCGCTCGCTCAAAGATCGCCTGAAAGTTATTCTGGCCATTGACAACGGCGGCTGGTCGATGGACCCTTATGTGCCGGTTGTGCAAACCTTATTCGATTATGCGCGTGCCCAATTCAAAGAACTTCAAACCTATTTTTTCCACAACACCATTTACAACACGCTCTGGAAAGATGCCGCCCGCTACAAAAAGCCGCAGCGGATTGATCACTTCGCGCGCCTTGACCCTGAAACGCGCCTGATCATAGTGGGTGACGCCAGTATGGCCCCTTATGAGCTCATGGCTACCGACGGATCCATTCACCTTGAGGATCGCAGCGGCAGGCCGAGTGTCGAGTGCCTCCACTTTCTGGCGCAGACATTTCCCCACAGCGTGTGGTTAAATCCGGTGTCGGCTTCCATGTGGGACTACACCCGCACCATTAGCAATATCCGCCAGATATTTCCCATGTTCGAGCTGACCATTGACGGCCTCGAGCAAGCCGTCACCCATCTCATGCAGAAATAGCTTGCAGCTTAAACAGAACTGTTTGAATTTATTAAATTGGCCACAGACCCACACGGACTCACACAGACAATTCTCTTTTGATTTCAAGCTAGATAATACAATATGACAAAGCCATTGGTTACAAACTCTTAAGATGGATATTTTTATCCCGCGAAGCGGGATGACATGTTTTTGGCCGAGCATGTCGCTCGGACAAAAGGTCCGTGTGAGTCTGTGTGGGTCTGTGGCTAATCTATTCTATACAATCGGTTCGTATTTTCCCAGATGATCTCGGCCAGATGATCGGGCTTCTCATTGCGGACTTCGGCCAGTTTGCGCAGGACCGATTTGACAAAAGCGGGTTCGTTGCGCCGGGTATGGTTTTTTTCAGGGGACGGGGTCAGCCAGGGGGCGTCGGTTTCCACCAGGAGCCGTTCTGCGGGTATCTGAGAGATCATCTTGCGCAAATTGGCACCGCGCTTTTTCAGTGTCAGGATACCGGTGATTCCGATGTAAAATCCCAGTTTGAGATATTGCTGCAATTCCTTGGATGTACCGCTGAAGCAATGAATGACGCCGGTTTGTTCTTTGCTCAGATGAATTTTGAGGATCTCGAGAAAACGACCGTTGCTGTCGCGTTCGTGGAAAATGATGGGCAGACCGAGTTCAGCGGCAATTTCCAGCTGCCGAATAAACCATCGTTCCTGGTCTTCCCGGGGGGAGTACAGGCGGTTATAATCCAGCCCGATTTCCCCCCATGCCTTTACTTTAGGACTTTTAGCCAGTCGGATCAAAATATTGAGCACTTCTGAGTCGCAGTGTCTGGCATCATGGGGGTGAAACCCGACCGCGGCATAAACGCCCGGATTGGATTCTGCCAGCGATACTGCCCGGGCCGCTGTTTTTCGGTTAACGCCGACGGTCATCATTTGCGCAACACCGTTCCGATGGGCGCGCTCCATCACCTGCTTGATATCCTTCGCATAAGCCTTATCATCAAGGTGGCAGTGGCTGTCGAATAATTTCATAGCGTAGCGCTATACCAATGATACATTGATTAATCAAGATTTTACCTTGATTTCAAACGCTGTTTCTGACAGCATAATTTTTTTAGCCTGTAGCCTGCGAAATCACGGCTGGGAGGTTTTAGATGTTTAAAATTGTCAAAAGAGAAGAAATGTCCGACGGAACCGTGGTGCTTAATGAAATTGAAGCACCGCTGATCGCGCGCAAGGCCAGGCCCGGCCAGTTTGTGATCCTGAAGGCCAATGAAACCGGTGAGCGCATACCGCTGACGATGGCCGAAACGGATCCTGAGAAGGGAACCATAACCGTCATCTATCAGGTGGTGGGAAAGTCGACGGCCCTTTTTAAAACGCTGCAGGTGGGTGAAGCCTATCAGGACATTATCGGTCCCCTGGGCAAACCGACCCGTATCGAAAACCTCGGCAAAGTGGTTTGCGTGGGCGGCGGCACCGGAATTGCCGTTTTGCATCCGATTACGCGGGCCATGAAAGAGGCGGGAAATCATGTGATCTGCATTATCGGGGCTCGAACCAAGGATTTACTCATCCTGGAAGACAGGATGAAGGCGGCCTCTCATGAACTCCGCGTGTGCACCGACGACGGCTCTTATGGCCACCACGGTTTTGTTACCGATGTTCTAAAAGAGATATTGGAAAAGGAAGAAGTAAATCAGGTCGTTGCAATCGGCCCTGTGCCCATGATGAAATTTCTCTCTCTACTTACCAAAGAGTATAATGTGCCGACCCTTGTCAGCCTGAACCCCATAATGGTCGATGGCACCGGTATGTGCGGTGGCTGCCGCGTCACCATCGGTGGACAGACCAGGTTTGCCTGTGTGGACGGACCCGAATTTGACGGACACCAGGTCGATTATGATGAGTTGATGCAAAGGCTTCAGGCCTATTGTGAAGACGAACAGGAATGCTATAAAGATTATTGTATTATCCGCGATAGCCAATAAATTCCTGGCGGCGGCCCGGATCAAACACCGCTTCTTTGAGACGGTGCTATTCGTTTCAATCCATTTAATTTTTATTGTTTTTAAAGAATGATACCGGATTGTTGCGCTTAAGTCAGAGCCGTTTATCGGAGGACTACGATGGCTGAAAAAGTAACCCAAAAAGTAAAAAAAGAAAAGATCCCCAGGGTCCCGATGCCCGAACAGGAACCGGAAATTCGGGCCAGGAACTTTTTAGAAGTGCCGACCGGTTACACCGAAGATATGGCGATGTTAGAGGCGCAGCGATGCCTGCAATGCAAAAAGCCCGGCTGTGTCGCGGGCTGTCCCGTAGAAATTGATATTCCCGGCTTTATCCAGCTCATTAAAGACGGTGAGTTTACCAAATCCATTCGACATATCTGGCAAAAAAACAGCCTTCCGGCGATCTGCGGCCGGGTCTGTCCCCAGGAAATCCAGTGTGAAGGTCTGTGCATCCTGGCCAAAAAAGGGGATCCGGTCGCCATCGGCAACCTGGAACGGTTTGCGGCGGACTGGGAAAGAGAAAATGGCACCGGGGCTCTACCCCCAACCGCCGAGTCCACCGGAAAAAGAGTTGCTGTCGTCGGATCCGGCCCTGCCGGCCTGACCGTTGCCGGAGATTTGATCGTCAAAGGGCATGACGTAACGGTATTTGAAGCCTTTCACAAGTCAGGCGGCGTTCTCGTTTACGGAATTCCCGAATTCAGGCTCCCCAAGGAGATAGTGGCCCAGGAGGTTCATTTTCTTGAAAGGCTGGGCGTTAAGATTGAATGCAATCAGGTGGTCGGCAGAACCATTACGGTGGATGAGCTGTTTGAAGAGGGGTACGATGCTGTTTTCATCGGTGTGGGTGCCGGACTGCCGACCTTTTTGGATATACCGGGTAAAAATCTTATCGGCATTTATTCCGCCAACGAATACCTGACGCGATCCAATCTCATGAAAGCGTATCTATTCCCGGAGTACGATACACCCATTATTCGGGGCAGAAATGTAATTACGCTGGGTGCCGGCAACGTGGCCATGGATTCGGCCCGTACGGCTCTGCGTTTGGGCGCCGAAAGCTCCCGAATTGTTTACCGGCGATCCAGAACGGAAGTGCCGGCCCGGGCAGCGGAGGTGCACCATGCCGAAGAAGAAGGGGTTGAATTCTTTTTTCTGGCGGCCCCGACGAAATTTATCGGAAATGAGAAGGGGCGTGCTGTCGGCATGGAATGCCTGAAGATGGAATTGGGCGAACCGGATGACTCCGGTCGGCGCAGACCGGTTGCCATGGAAGGTTCGGAGTTCGAACTGGCGTGTGATCTGGTTATTGTGGCCGTGGGTACGGGAGCCAATCCCGTTTTGACGCAATCCACCGACGGTCTGGCGCTGAACAAATGGGGCTATATCCAGGTGGATGAAAAGACCGGCAAAACCACCAAAAAGGGGGTCTGGGCCGGCGGCGATATCGTAACCGGCTCGGCCACGGTTATCCTGGCCATGGGTGCCGGCCGGATTGCCGCCAATTCGATCCATGATTATCTAACCCTGGGCTGGTAAGGAGGTTATCAAATGCCTGTCACCGAGCACGAAAATTCATTGGGGCAGCTGATCCATCCGGCAATGGACTGCATGGGGGTTGCTGCGACCATTATCGATCCGAAAGGTACACTTCTCTATTATAACCGGCAGGCCGAAAGGATCCTGGATCGGAAGCCCGAGTACATTGGGGTAGACGTCCATTCTCATCATAAAAAGGCAGAGAGCAGACAAAAGTTCGGTCGTATGCTCAAAAATTTTGAGGAGGGCCGCAGGGAGCCTTTTTACTACGAGGCCAAACCCTATGGAGAAACAATCTGCGTAACCGTTGCACCCATTATAAAAAATGATCGGTTCGTCGGCTGTGTCCAAACAGCAAGGCTTAAAAATACAGTATCAGAGAATAAGCCGTCCGAATAATACCCTTCGGGATAATTTTTTAGCGCGGTCGGCCGTAAAAGCAAGGGCGTCAACGCCCAATCAGTAACCCGCCTGCTCTTGGTTTCCGGGAACCGTCGGTGCCTGGACCTCACCCAGTCCTTCGCACTCAGTCCTAAGTCCTTTGCTTTCCCTGAAATCTTTATTCGAACATTTCCATCCAGGTCTCGAAACGTTTTACTTTGTCGGGTCCGTAAGGTTTTAGATTGGCGATGATTTCAGGGATGGATTTTTCGGCGGGCTCGGCGTTGCCGTTTTTTGAAAAAAATTTATCCGCATAGCAGATGAGCTGCTCTTCAATGGATACCGGGATCATATCGCGGTTCGGCAGCGGCAGGTTCTGGTGCTGGATGTCGGAATTACTGATACCCACGCCGACATGCCGTTCACAAACCAATGCCAGCTCCGGATGGCCCGCCTTTTTTAACAGCTCAGCCCCCAGAACGCCATGGCAAATATAGGGATGTTTTCCGTAACAGCCGAAACCCGGGCTGTTGGTCAGAAAAATGCCGATATCGTGAAGTATGGCGGCATTTTTTATAAATTCGAGATCCGGTTTGAGTTCGGAAACCTGTCGGGCGGCAGCCAGGGCCTTGTTTGCCACCTGCCGGCCATGTTCAACCAGTATCTTATATGCTCTGGAATTCGAGTCGTAATATTGCTCTAAAAGATCAATCGGGTTCATTCAGATGTCAGTTGTTCGTTGTTTGTTGTCAGTTGTTAAAATATTGAAATTATCCTCTCATTTTCAAACCAAGAAACCTTTAGCCTATTTAGAATTAAACGCAATAACACTTAATTTTCATTTTTAGAACAACGGACCACTGACCACGAACCACTGACAATGTTATTTATGTTTTTTAGCCAGCAGCACGCCTTCGATGAAGGGATCGAGGCCGCCGTCGAGCACATCGTTTACATTGCCGATATCCAGGTTGATGCGATGGTCTTTGACCATCTGGTAGGGATGCAGGACATAAGAACGAATCTGGCTGCCCCAGGCGATTTCATCCTTGCTGTCATGAACCTCCTGAAGTTTTTCATCCTGTTTTTGTTTTTCATGCTGGTAAAGCCGGGCTTTCATGACTTTTAAAGCCATATCCTTGTTGCGGTGCTGGGATTTTTCCTGCTGGCACTGCACCACGATTCCGGTGGGAAGATGCGTGATGCGCACGGCACTGCTGGTTTTGTTGACATGCTGACCGCCGGCACCACTGGCGCGGTACACGTCGATTCGCAGGTCTTTGTCTTCGATATCGACGACGATGTCTTGATCCAGTTCGGGATAGACGAACACGGAAGCAAAGGAGGTATGGCGTTTGCCGCTGGCATTAAACGGAGATATTCTGACCAGGCGGTGAACGCCGATTTCGGATTTGAGATATCCGTAGGCATTTTCGCCGCTTGCCGTAAAGGTTACACTTTTGATCCCGGCTTCTTCTCCGGGCTGAAAGTCAATCAACTCGAGTTTGTAACCCCGGCGCTCAACCCAGCGCGAATACATTCTAAAAAGCATTTCAGCCCAATCCTGGGCTTCGGTTCCGCCGGCGCCGGCGTTGATGGATACAATGGCGTTCTTGCCGTCGTCTTCACCTTCGAGCATAAGCTCCAGGGACAGGCTGCCGATTCGCTGATCCAGGTCGTGAATTTGCTGGGATACTTCAGCAAGGGTTTCTTGATCGGATTCTTCAACGGCAAGATCCAGCAGAATTTGATTTTCTTCTAAATCATTGGCCAGTTCGTTATATTTATCAATTCTATTTGAGAGCGAAGAGCGCTTTTTTAATATAGATTTGTTTTCTTCCGGATTGTCCCAAAAACCCTTTTTGGCGATTTGTTCCTCAATTTCCTGCAAGCGTTTTTGATCGTCTTCTATGTCAAAGATAACCCCTGAGATTTTCGAATTTCAGTTGAAGTTCCTTCAGGTTTTGTTTAAGCTCTACGGACATTTCTTTTGCCTCCTCATATCTGTTTGGCGGTTGAGTCCGCCACCGGCGGATCAACTTTTTATTAATCTAAGTGCAGATTTGCCGAACTCAAGTAGTATACCAAAAATTGTGCCTGCCAGGCAAGCCAGGGCAAATAAATCCCCGAAACGGGTATAAAAGGTTTTTTGGCGGATCAGCGGCAACGGTCGGGTAAGCACTGCCTCCTGGAGCAATGGCGTTGAGGTCAATATCCGACCGGCGGGATCGATAAAGCCGCTGATGCCCGTATTGGCGGCCCGGGCCAGAGTCCGCCTGTTTTCCACTGCCCGCAATACGGTCATGGAAAAATGTTGATAGGGGCCGCTGGTTTTGCCAAACCAGGCGTCGTTGGTAATGTTGATCAGCAAAACAGCATCGTTTTTTACCATCTTCCGGGAAAGCGCCGGAAAAATAATTTCGTAACAAATTTGTATACCCAGGGGACCCTTTTCCCACGGCAGGGTTTTACCGGCTTTACCGGGACTAAAATCGCCTACCTGGGCCACCATCTTTCCTAAAAAGGGAAACCATTTTTTAAAAGGAACATATTCGCCGTAGGGAACCAGATGGGCCTTGTCGTATTTGACGACTGTTTTGGATCGCGGACGGATCAGATACGCACTGTTATAATACACGTAGCTTCCCTCTTTACCGGCAAACGAAGGGCTTCCGATCAGAAAGTCGGTATCTATTTTTTGAATGCCTTCCAATACCTTCCGGGTGGGCTCCTTGTTGTAAAATAAATAAAAGGGAGTGGCGGATTCAGGCCAGACGATCAGATCGGGATTTTCTGACTTTGCCGAAAGCGATAAACGGTTGTGGGTCTTTACGGTAGCGTCTTGAAAAGCAGGGTTCCATTTTACGGCCTGATCGACATTTCCCTGGACAACGGCAAGGCGAACGCTTGGTGACGCTGCGGCCAGAACATCGGTTGTTTTTATGCGCCAGCTCCCGTAGGCCCATGTGAAAAGAAGGCCCGCGACAAAGAAAATTACGCCTGCCGCCCGCAGGCGTATTGAAATCGGCTTGTTTTGCCGGGCCTGCCGGGTGATAGGTGATAGGACTAAAAAAAAGGCCGTGTTGCCCAGCACTATCAGAAAGGATACCCCGTATACGCCAAACAAATCTGCCATCTGAATAATATGCAGGCGCAGGTACTGGGAGTACCCCAGCAACGCCCATGGAAAGCCGGTGAAGATATGCGTGCGAATATATTCCACTGCGATCCACAGCAGCGGCATCGTGATCAGACAGCGCGCCGGAGTGCGGCCGATGGCCGCAGCGGCCGCGGAAAAAACAGCCGGAAAAAGCGCCAGGACTGCCGCGAACAGGAATAAAATGGCGATGCTCAGGTATAATGGGAGATATCCGTAGGTTCGCATAACGGGCACCACCCAGTATAAGAGGCTAAGATAATGGATCAGGCCGGCGATAAAGCCGATTCGAAAGCTTTTTTTAACAGAAAGATTCGCAATTGCGGCAAACAGGGGTACCAGGGCTACCCAGGCCAGCCAATCCAGACCGATTTTAGGAAACGACGCGGTCAACAGCAGGCCGCTTAATACGGCCAGGAGCATATTTTTTTTATCCGATATCATCTGATACGCTTTGGCCTTTGATATTTTTTAGCAACCATTGTATGTTTCTTAAAATTGAAACGATCCAATTCGGCCTGCATTCATCAGGTTTGAGATGGGTTCTAGTTGATTTACTTGAATCCGGTCCAAAAGTCAAAGTTGGAAAGTAAAATGAAAAAATCAACCCGAGGGGTGCTTTTATCCGGCCTGGTTTATCCCGGTCTCGGTCAACTCGTTTTAGGGCGGGCTTTCTCCGGGGTCCTGTTCATAATTCTAGCCACAGCCGGTCTAATTGTTTTCATTTACGGCATCTTTCAACGCGCTGCTCGCGGTATGGATGAAATTTTACCCCTGCTGGCCAATAACGAGCTGGATTTTAATACCTTAAAAGAGCTGGTCAGCCGGCATTCCGCCGGCGGATGGGAGGCGGAAACCATCAGCCTGATCGGCATTGCCGGCTGCTGGCTGGCTGCGATTGTGCACGCCTATTTCGTCGGCAGGAAATTAAATTCGAACGATGGATTTTAGAAGCCTTACCCTGAAAATTCTCCCGAATCGGCTGGCGGTATGCCGGTTTGATGCCGATGCACCGCTTCCGGATTGGATTGACCAATCCGGCTTTTATACGATTACGCGCACGGCGGAGGAACTCACCATCGTTTGTGACCAAACCCTGGTAGCCCCGGCCATAACAGGCAACAGAGGCTGGCGATGTTTCAAGGTTGAAGGGCCATTGGATTTTTCGGAAACCGGCATTATTTTCTCTTTGACTCAGCCATTGGCGCAGAATGCTATTTCCGTATTTGTCATCTCGACTTTCGATACCGACTATTTGATGGTAAAAGAAAAAGATTTTGCAAAAGCCAGCGAGGTGTTAACTGCCGCAGGGCACCGGGTAGTCAAAGAGGACTGAGTGCTGAGGACTGAGGACGGAGTCAGCTTGATGTCGCTCCTGACGAAGGCCGTCAGTTAAAAGTAGAGCAACCCTCGATGGCTGCTGGAAAAAAAGAGCTGGCCACCGGCAGCCAGCGACTGGAAACCTGCAACCTGGAACCCTGAACCTTTGAACGCGGAACCCTCGAAGCGGAGAGGAGTGGAAAATGAACGTAACTTTTTACGGCGCGGTACGGGAGGTGACAGGCTCGATGCACCTTTTGACAACAGATGAAGACCGGGTCATCCTGGATTGCGGATTATTCCAGGGCCGGCGTAAAGAAACTGCCGAAAAAAACAGAGTCATCCCATTTGATCCGCGCATGCTAACCAATATCGTACTTTCCCACGCCCACATTGATCACTCCGGACGGATTCCTTTGCTGACCAAAAAAGGTTTTGCCGGCCGAATCATCTGTACCCGTGCCACCGCAGGGGCCAGTGAATATCTTCTGCGCGATTCGGCTCACATCCAGGAATCCGATGCCAACTATTTAAACTATAAAACCGTGCGCAATGCTCTGACAAAAATGCATCCGTCTAAAAGCGGGGAGAAAATCAGTAATCGAAAACGCAAAGAAATCCAAAAAATACTGAAGAGAAACCGCCACAAACTAAATCTGGACGCCATCAACGAGATGGTCGCAACCCATCATCTTGAAAAAGTCGAACCCCTTTACACCATTGCGGACGCAGATGAAGCGCTCGAAATGTTTGACGGTTACCCGTACCGGCATCCCGTATCCATCGGCAAGAACCTGACAGGCACCTTTTATGATGCCGGCCACATCCTCGGATCAGCCTTCGTATTGATTCATGCCAAAGAAAACGGGCGCGATTTTCGGTTATGCTACACGGGTGATATCGGACGCTTTGATAAGCCGATTATCAAGGATCCGACGATGGATTTTAACGAAGAAGATCGGCAGATTGATTTGCTGATTATGGAAAGCACCTATGGAGATAGAACCCATGAGCCGGTACAGGATCTAAAACCACAGTTGAAAAAGATTCTCAACGAAACCCACCAGCGTGGTGGCGCGGTGGTTATTCCGGCATTCGCCTATGGCCGCACCCAGGAACTGCTGTACACGCTGCACGAGCTTTACGACGAAAAGGAAGTGCCGCGGATTCCGATTTATGTTGACAGTCCACTGGCGACTAAGATCACCAAGGTGTTTGGTGAACACCCGGAGGTCTATGACGAGGCCACCCACGACGCATTTCTGGAACGGGGTAAAAATCCGTTTTCAATGGACAAGATTCACTTTGTCGAATCGGTGGAAGAGTCCATCGCCCTTAATCATGAAAAAAAACCCCACATCGTTCTCTCTGCATCGGGGATGTGTGAAGCCGGTCGCGTATTGCATCACCTGCGATACAGGATCCACAATGAAAAAAATACGATCCTGATCGTCGGTTACCAGGCTCAGCACACTTTGGGTCGGCGGATTCTGGAACAGGGTCTTAAATATGAAAAGTCCGGCAGGAAAGGGCCGGCGCCGCGGGTGAAATTTTTCAACAAAGAGTATCCGCTAAAGGCGCGGGTCCACAAATTGGAAGGTTTCAGCGCCCATGCCGATAAAACGGAAATGTTCCGCTTCCTTAAAGAATCCAATTTAAAGATAAAAAGAATTGCCCTGGTGCACGGGGAAGAGGATCAGATCCTGTCATTTGCCCAATATCTGAAAAAAGAAGGTTTTGCGGTTGTGGTGCCCAGGTGCGGTGAGACCATTGGAGTAATATAATCATTATCTTGACCCTACCAGCGGGTTGCCTTTACATACACAAACCCTGATGCGCTTGATCCGGCATGTCTGCTGCTGGATGCTTTCTGATGAGCTTAAATGATCCGCGTCAATGAGATGATAAGAGCATAAGATTCTTGGGGGAGAGCGTCTTTGAAAACCAAAAAACCCTTCGTGATCGCATGTGCCGTGTTGGCACTCGATATAAAATACGCCGCCAAAAAACTGGGCCTTGATATCGGTGTTAAATTCCTGGAAGGTGGCCTGCACGACCGTCCCAACATGCTTCGGGAAAAGCTTCAAGCAGCCATCGATGAGATTTCTACCTCGGGGCGGTATGACCGGATCGTCGCCGGATACGGGGTATGCGGCCGGGGAACCATAGGGATCAAGACCAAGGATATCCCCCTGGCCTTACCGAAAGTCCATGACTGCATTGCGCTGTTTCTGGGCGGTGATGCGGCTTACAGGCGTGAATTCAAAAAATACCCGGGTACCTATTATATATCTGCCGGTTGGTATGAAGAAAAGACCGAACCCCATTCTCAACGGAAACGCTCGGCCTATTACGGTGATGAAAAGTTGAATTATGACGAGTTGGTGGAAGAATTCGGGAAGCCAGCCGCTGAAGAGACTTTCAAATTTCTGAGCACCTGGCAAAAAAATTACCAGAGGGCTGCTTTCATCGAAACCGGGACTAAGCGATCACCCAAGTATGAAAAATATGCGCGCGAAATGGCCAAACAATATGATTGGACCTATGAAAAAATCACCGGCGACCCGATTCTGAGTGAAAAGCTTCTAACGGCTGACAAGACGACAGATGAAATCCTGGTGGTTGCGCCGAACCACGTGGTCGAGTTTGACGCGGTTCGGTCGACCCTTTCGGCCAAACCGATCTGGAATGCCAGAGAGCGCCAGCCGGACAAAGACGGCCTTATCCTCCTGGAAGGTGACCGCGCTGATGTAAAAGAGGCCGCCTGTTTGCGTATCGGACTGGGCATCGATGCTGGCGGAACTTACACCGATACGGTGATATATGACATTGGCAAGTCTAAGACAATCAGTAAGAGTAAGGCCCTGACGACAAAATGGGATTTCACGGTGGGCATCCACGACGCGTTGTCCAAACTGGATCAGGAAAAGTTGAGGCAATCAGAGATGGTGTCACTGTCCACCACGCTGGCAACCAATGCCATTGTTGAGGGCGAGGGGCAGAAGGTCGGGATGATCATCATGCCGCCTTATGGGCGCCTGGATCCCGGAGAAATCCCCTACGAGCCGAAAGTCGTGATTTCGGGACAGCTTGAGATCACGGGTAAGGAAATCAGCCCTGTGGATGCAATGGAGATAAGACGTGAGGTCCGACGGATGGTCGCAAAGGAGGAGGTCAAAGCCTTTGCGGTGTCGGGATATGCCGGCGCCATCAACCCGGCCCATGAACTGATGGTCAAACGGATTATTCGTGAGGAGACCGATCTTTTCGTCACCTGCGGCCACGAGCTGTCGTGTATTCTAAACTTCAAAACCCGGGCCCATACGGCCATGTTAAATGCGCGAATCATTCCAAAACTTGCCAAGCTGATTCAGGATCTAGAGAACGTGCTGGAGAAACTGGGCATCTTCGTTCCCATCGTGGTCGTGAAGGGGGACGGAACTCTGATGAGTGCCAAAATGGCCAAAGAGCGGCCGGTGGAAACGATATTGTCGGGGCCGGCGGCGAGTGTGGCCGGCGCGCGTCATTTGACGGGATCCAAAAATGCACTGGTCGTGGATATGGGCGGCACCACTACAGATACTGCGGCCCTGACGGACGGGACAGTGAGTGTCTGTGAGACCGGATCCAATGTGGGCGGGCACAAGACCCACGTCAAAGCACTGGAAATCCGCACTGCCGGTCTGGGCGGCGACAGCCTGATTAAGTGGGAAAAAGAGCAGTTTTCGATTGGTCCGCGGAGGGTGGCACCGATTGCCTGGCTGGGTTCAACCTATTCTGGATGGGACCGGGCTATGGGATTTATTGACACGAGCCTGGATCGATATGGCGTGTCGACGCAAAACATGCAAATCATTGTCCTTACCGGTTCGGCAGATACACTGGCGTTGACCCCTCAGGAGGCGGAAATCGTAAGGCGCCTCAAATCCCGACCGTATTCGATCGGCGAGCTTGCCAAACAAACCGGTATGCTGCTCGAAAGGAGTCTTAAACTCGAACGGCTGGAAGAAAATTTCATCATCCAGCGCTGTGGACTTACGCTCACCGATCTTTTGCACGTAACGGGCCGGTTCGAGCGTTGGGACAAAGATGCGGCGGAACGCATCTGCCGGATATTCTCGCGTCTGACCAAAATGGATATCCCCGATATGGCCGGACACCTCATAGATCTGGCAATCAGGCGTCTGGCCCTGGAGCTGCTGAAACGGCAACTGGATGACGAGACCGATCCCGAAGCCCTGCTTACCTGCCGGGTATGCAAGACCCTGCTTGAAAACCTGTTTGCGGGCGGCAGCGATCAGTATGCGGTGCGGATCGATCTGAAGCGACCGGTGGTCGGCATCGGTGCGCCGGTGCACATTTTTCTGCCGCGAGCAGCGGCAATCCTGGGCGCTAAAGCGGTATTGCCGGAGGATTCGGACGTTGCCAACGCGATTGGTGCCATCACCAGCGATATCGTTGTGAAACGCCACTTGCGAATTATACCCAATGAGGAAGGTGGATTCCTTATCGAAGGCCTTGCGGGCGCCAGGCATTTTGACGAATTTGAAACCGCCGATGCTTTTGCACGGAACGAACTGGGCCGCATGGTCAGGGACCTGGCCAGGGCAGCCGGTACCAGCGCTCGGGTGGCAGAGTTTAAGACCGAAGACAAGATTTTGACCAGTGCCGGCGGAATGAAAATTTTCATGGGCCGGACCATCCATGCCAACCTGACCGGCCAACCCGATATGGTGGTAAGGGACCGTCCTTGCGCAGAATAATCCCCCTATTTACCACCACCTTTACAATCGTCTGATTGCCTGCGGCAGTCTAATTTTAATAAAAGATATTCTTAAAACTGTCTAAATTATGATCGGTGGTTAAAAAAGGAGAGAGCCGGTGCGGGAAAATCAAAGATTACACTGGGCGTGGATTATCTTCGGGATATGCTGGATCAATTTATTTGTGAATTACTCGGCGCGCCTGGGCTATGGTGTCATTCTTCCGGAGATGATCCGCACCCTCGGTTTTGACAGAACAGCCGTCGGGTCGATATACAATTTTTACCTTATTGTATACGTCAGCATTGCGCCTTTCACCGGCTATCTGACCGATCGATTGGGCGCCCGCCGCGTCATTACCACCTGCCTGCTGATTTTGAGTCTGGGCATCTTTTTTATGGGCACTTTGACTACCCTGTGGACGGCCTGTTTTTTCTTTGCGATAGCCGGCTTGGGATCGACGGGCATGTGGGCTCCCATGGTCGCCCTGGTGCAGCGCTGGGTTGATATTAACCGACGCGGCCTTACCATGGGAGCGGTCTCAACTGGTTTCGGATTGGGACTGGCTGCAATGGGGGCCGTCTTTCCATGGGTAGTTGAAAATTTCAGCTGGCGGCACGCGTGGTTTTTTTTAGGAGGCATGGCACTGGTTTTAGTGCCGTTGAACGCGCTTTTGTTAAGGAGCGATCCGGAGTCCGTCGGATTAGAGCCCTGGGGTCAAAAAGCGTCGCCTTCGGCCCCGAACACAAATACAGACCCATCCAAGCCAGGCATACCGCTGGGCACCTTGTTTAAGGACAGCCGGTTCTGGTTGATCGGTCTGTCATATTTTGCGGTTGCGTATAGCCTCTTTTGTATCACCACGTTTATGGTGGACTATGCCGAATTTCAGCTCGGATTGACCAAGGGTCTATCAAGCCGATTGGCAAGCGTCCACGGCATCGGCCAGGTGATCGGCGTTCTAACCGTGCTGCCGCTTTCCGATTACCTGGGGCGTAAAAAGACCATCCTGATTTCAAATGCACTGATTGCCGTGGCCATGATTGCCATTCTCGCCGTCGGAAAGCAGGTCTTATTACTGTATTTGGTTGTAGGATGCGTGGGGGTTGCCTACGGGACGACCTTTCCGATCTATGGTCTTTGTGCCGGAGATTATTTCCCGCGCAAGGCGATTGCCACGGTTGTCGGCGCATGGACGCCCTTGTATGGTTGTGGCGCCATCTCAACGCATTGGATATCGGGGATCCTGCGGGATACGACAGGGGTGTACGACCATGCTTTTATCATCTCGGCGATCATGGCATTTGTGGGGCTGCTTCTGATGAGCCGGGTAAAGAAATCGGAACGTCACCAATAAAAAGGTAATTTAACGGCGCCTAAAATTATAGAAAATATCCGGCCGTGGCGCTATTAATATTTTGGGATTTGGATTTAATGTCTAATCCGCCAGCTGAAAATCAACTTTTTCCAGGGTCAATCCCCAATCCAAATTCCAAAATTAATTGTAGTTGGAAGCTTCCAATCTGGGTTTATTATTTAGGATTATAAATGAAAAATTTTTCGTTTTACTTATACGAGGATGACGAATGCCTAGATTTTTAATGATCGATATTGGCGCCGGCACAATGGATATTTTGCACTACGACGCTGAGAGCGATTTGCATTACAAGGCGGTGGTGAAATCGCCGGTCAGGTATCTGGCCGAAATGGCAAACAGCGTGTCCGGCAATCTTCTGGTTGTGGGCAGTGAAATGGGAGGCGGTCCGATAACCCAGGCCCTGATTGCGCGGGCGAAGGCGGCCGATGTGGTCATATCGGTTTCAGCGGCGGCAACCCTTAATCACGACCTGGACAAAGTAAGGTCATGGGGCCTAAAAGTGATTGAAGATGAGCGGGCGGAAGATATGCGCCGGAATCAAAACTATACCGTCATCACCCTGGGCGACCTTGACCCGGCGCGGTTGGAGCGGATCGTAAAAAGCTTTGGTGTTCCATTTGAGTTTGATGCCGTTGCCATCTGTGCCCAGGATCATGGGGTGCCTCCGCCGAACATATCGCATCTGGATTTTCGCCATAACTTATTCCAGTCCGGCCTGGCGAACCATCCATACCCGCATACCTTACTCTACACTGCCAAAGATGTTCCCGATACCATGAATCGACTCAAATCGATTTCCCGCAGCGCTTTGAAATTACCTGCTGCAGAAATTTACGTTATGGACAGCGGTATGGCGGCTATTCTGGGAGCCTCCATGGATAGCCTGGCCCGAGGCAAGAAAGCGGTTTTGCTGCTGGATATCGCCACCTCCCATACGGTTGGTGCTGCAATGGCCGGCGAAGAAATTGCGGGGTTTTTTGAATATCATACCCAGGATATTACGTTAAAGAAACTGGAATCCCTCCTGCATGATCTGGCTGAGGGCAAATTAAGCCACCGCCAAATTTTAGCCGAAGGCGGTCATGGTGCTTTCCTGAGGCAAGCCGTGGGCTTTGGCGCCATCGAAACCATTATCGCCACAGGTCCCAAACGCAAACTGGTTGCAGAATCGCGTCTGCCGATTCAATTCGGGGCACCCTGGGGCGACAACATGATGACCGGAACTGTTGGGCTGCTGGAAGCTCTGCGAAGATGTAACGGCCTTAAACCAATTGTCTATCTGTGAGGCTTATTTCGATGGCGGGAATCTGAATTTGCGCTTGAAACGATAGGCCTTTACTTGAAGCCGTTGCCTGAATTTTCACTCATGCACTGCCAAACACGATTTTATTTTAGTCGTCACTCCGCAGATTTCCGGCAGAGTCAAAATAAGCCCGGAGGAATACGAAGAGAAAGGGCGGCAGTTTTACAGATGGGCTGCAGAACATTAGGCGGCCGCAAAATCGGATCTCAGCGAGGTTTTCTGGGACCTGCATGAGAATTTTCAAAAAGCCAAAAAGCCGTTGAACTTTATTGCCGAATATTATCTCAAAACCAAGCGTGATAGTTTATTTGCATAATTGCCCACAGTGGTCGTCATTGACGGCGTTATATTTTCTGTAGCGGTATTCATCAACTCAGGTGATTAAGTATTTGGTGTTTTGTGTTTGGTATTTTGTGTTTGGTATTTGGTATGTGGTGTTGGGGAATTCTTTGAAATTTAATCTAAACACAAAATACAAATCAACCAAACACAGAAAAGGTTTCATGATCGAAAGCTTTTCCGTACGGAGGATACACTATGATCAAAGTTAAAACTTTTGCAAGTCCGTTAAAAATATTTCAGGCAAGAAAAGAACTTGAAGAACTCGATAGCATGGTAAATCAATTTATCGAGGAAAAAAAGGTTCAGCGAATCATTTCCGTGAGTGATGCACCCACCTCCGATGACAACGGCGCCACGATCGGATTGATCCGCGTCATCGCTTATGAATAAGCCAGACGCTTTTGCTGCGGTAGAGAAGGATTAGCGCGGTTTCTCGCTATTCTCTTGACCCATTCGCTTGCGAAATTCGTTACGCAGATTATCGCGCCATTTGCGAAAAAGCGGCCAAATTTTCTTGTAGAAAGGACCTTTTTTAGACGAGGCAACTTCTCCGGCAACCATTACGGCAAAACCGGCGTGCTCATCCCGGTAATATCCTTCTTTAATTGGCTCCAGCCGAATTTCCATACCGTTTTCGACCCTGGGAGGAAATTTGAAGCTAGATTTCTTACGGCTGCCGCCTGAAAATTCACTGTGACTGCTCCAGCAGATGTAGCCTTCTTTATAAACCCCCATTACAAATTTTCGGTCTCGATATTCCGGTATAGAAAAGTTGCCGTCCTTATCGGACAGATCCTGGGCCGCATCAAACGTACGGAGCGTGCCGGAATTGTCTTCCGGTTGATTTTCGAACCAGCGGATGGCAACGGCGGCATCTTCAACCGGCTGGTTTGTTGCAGCGTCTACCACCCGCCCGTTGATGATACTTTTGGGCGCACAGGCGGCCAGGAAAAGGAATAAGCTGATACCTGTCAGGAGCAGTGCGCGTTTGGCTGGATTGGCTTTCATGAATCCCCCCTCAAAAGCCTTTCGGGTTGCACGATGGTTTAACCTGGGTGTCCGGATTTTACGGATATGCGCTGCGGTACAGCCCTTACCCTGCGCAAGGGTAAGGGCTGACAGAACCGCATGGACTTTAACCTCTCCAAATGCCGTTGTTTTTCCCGGTACCTACCCCAATTTTTATTGAGAGCCCGACAAAAAAAGATGCACGCGCATCCGAGAAGTTTCCGGATCTTATATCGGCATTTTTTTATAAAGCTTTAGGAATTTTTCATTGGTATGGCTGCTTTGCTTGACCGTGAATTTTCGATACGCTATGATCGAAAGCGTTTGGTCTCACGCCAAGGCCCCGAGCCGCAAAGAATGATAATTTAATAATAAAAAAATCCTTCGCGACTTTGCGTGAGCAATCATATTAAAATGGATCATTTCAACTTTTCAGCATAAGGAACGTGCGATGCCAAGTACATTGGCGGAAAAAGTTAAAGAAAAAACCATCATTTTTGACGGGGCTATGGGAACCCTGATCATGGCCGCAGGGATCGAGTCCATCAAATCACCCATGCTTCTGAATGTTGAAAAGCCCGAACTGGTGACAGATATCCATAAGCAGTATTTTGCAGCCGGAGCAGATGTCGTGCTCACCAATACATTTAGCGGAAACCCGCTAAAGCTCAAAGCTGAAGGCATCGATACCCAAATGGAAGTGCTGAACCGGGAAGCTGCCAAACTGGCAAAGCGGGCCTGCCCCGAGGGCAAGTTTGTGGCCGGGGATATCGGCCCCTCAGGAAAAATGCTGCCTCCGGTTGGAGACAGCTCTCCTGAAGAAATGCAGGAAGCGTTTTATCAGCAGGCCACGGTTCTGATTGAATGCGGGGTTGATCTGATCCTCATTGAAACCATGTTTTCTCTTGAAGAAGCCGTTGCAGCCGTGCAGGCAGTGCGAAAAGCAAGTGATATGGTGCTGATCGCTTCCATGACTTACAACCATACGGAAATGGGCTATTATACGATTATGGGGGAAACCGTTGACCGTTGTGCATCCACTTTAATGGAGGCCGGTACGGATATGGTCGGCGCCAACTGTACCCTGGGGAGCGCGGAGATGATCGAGTTGACAAAGGAGCTGCGGGCTGCGACCGACAAACCCATATTGATCCAGCCCAATGCCGGCAAGCCGGTTGTGGACGGAGACCGAACTTACTACCAACAGACCCCCGCGGAGTTCGCTCAGGATCTCAAGAGGATAACCCAGGCCGGTGCGAATATGGTTGGCGGCTGCTGCGGCACGAACCCTGAGTTTATTCAGTCCATGGTCGCCGCCATATCCGGGCAAACAACAACGGAGTAAACATCGGATAGTTCCCGAATCAAACCGTATAATCCTGCCGCAAGCAGGGGCCGGCCCCCTATTTCTCCAGATCTAACTTTTGCTTGACAATGGTTTTTGGTTATAATATCGGATAAAAAAGATCCTATATATCCTATATTAAGGAGGCCATCTTGCGCTTGACGAGGGCCGGTGAATACGCCGTGCGCTGCATTCTATACCTTAGTTCCCGTAAACAGGGAGTGGTGTGCAATCGCAAGCAGATTGCCAGGGCCATGGAGATACCGGATCAATTTCTGGGTAAAATCGCCCAGCAGCTGGCCCATGCCGGATTCATCGAGGTGGTGCAGGGGTCCAAAGGCGGGCTGCGGCTGGTGATTTCACCGGATAAGATCAGCTTGCTGGATGTTGTCGAGGCCGTGATCGGTGAAATATTTCTAAACGACTGCATCTTAAGACCGGACGCATGTGATCGCAGCAACAGCTGCGCGGTCCACTCTGTCTGGGAAAAAGCCAGAAATCAGCTTAGAGAAACCCTGGGTAAAGCCACCTTCGAAAAACTGCTGCAGAAAGACAGCTGCTTTAATCCGTTTAAAACTGAAAAAATCGATTAAAACAAACGTGATTGCCAAAGAGCCTTTATTAAAAATTATCGAGCTTAGAAAGGAGTCTAAAAATGGATGTGTTATTTCTTTCGCGGTTGCAATTTGCCGCCGCTACCATGTTTCATTTTTTATTCGTTCCGTTAACGGAGCATTAAATTCCAGAACCCATTCTCTTAGACGAAGGTAATCGCAAATAAAATAATGGGAAATTTTTTTGCTCCTTGTTTCCATGATGGCAAAAACATACCAATAAAACTCACCCCTATTTATTCTTGGCTGTTCTAAAGATCCATCGAACCAATTTAGGGATATATTGGGGTAGAAGCCGTTAAATGGAGCTATTACTCTTGCTGTCTTTCCCTCAAGAACGAATTTTCCAGCATCTGTATCAGGAGAAGCTTTGTCAATTGAGATTGCCAGCCCCTTCCTGTTAATGTCTTGATAAATTAAATCCAAAACCATATTTTTGCATCAATGAGTCTCATCGGGATTCCGTCCTTTCTCGGTCTTGCGAAGCTCTGTGTATTTTTTTGCGCTTCCTTTGACCAAGTGAGTCGGGTATTTCAATTCATTTTTTTTAACTTTATCAAATGCGGAATCAACCAAATCTATTCCCAAAACATCGCAAAATCTAACCAAATAAATAAAAATATCTGCCACCTCATCTTTTACGTTTTCAATCATTTCATTATTAAGGGTTTTGCTTTCTTCTATTGTGAGCCATTGAAATATTTCAACGAGTTCAGCAGATTCAACTATGATTGCCATTGCAAGATTTTTCGGATCATGGAATTTTTCCCAATTTCTTTGTTTTACAAATTCTCTTAAAGTCTCTTGTAATTCAGAAAGAGTAGGTTTCATATGGCACTTCTTCCATTTTGATTATTTACAAGAAAATAAATTTCATAATGAACCAAACAAAAAGCCCCAATCTCAATGAGATTAGGGCTTAGATAATCTGGATCATATTGACCTCAAATGCTTTTGTTTTTAGATGTGTTTATTGTGGCTTGTTGTGCCTTATTTACAAGGCAAAAATTCAAATAAGCGATTGAAAATTAGGGGAAAGTCTTATCTGCCGTTGGTTTGCATTATTTCACAGATACAATTTGTTACAACCCGTTACACCCTGGAAAAGCATTTCCTGTTCGTTCTGATTATATTCTTCCTGAAGAAAAAAGATTCAGTCCATTAATTTTATTTTAACAAAGGAGGAATCATGCTAAAAAAAGGTTTAACAATCGCGTTAATTGGTGTCTTTGTTTCAGGGGCTTTGATTTTCACCGGCTGCCGTTCCCACTCCCATCACGGCAAAGCGGAGTTTATGATCGATTATATTGCCGAGACCCTTGACCTGAACAACGAGCAGAGAGCGCAGCTCAACGGGATCAAAGATGAGTTTATTGCCAAAGCCAGGGAATGGCATGCCCAAAAAGAGGCCATGCATGCGGCCTTTATGGCCGAGCTGCGCAAAGAAGAAATCAGCCGGGAAACCCTAGATGGTCTAATTGATCAGAAGCGCGCCCAGATGGATGAATTTATCAATCTGGCCATGGACCGCCTGGTCGAGTTTCACAGAACCCTGTCAGCGGAACAAAGAGAAAAACTGGTAGCCAAGATCGAGTATTTCCATGAGAAGCATCAGGACCGGTGGGAGTAAAAGTTGCGCGTTCCGGGTTACGCGTTGTTGAGTTCCAAACGATTTCCGATTTATGCGCTAAGCCCAACACGTAACCCGGAGCCTGGAAATCTAAAGCGCGAAATTCGAATATCGCCTGATTTAATAAAATTGGCCGAAACAATTTCGAATACCAAATTTACAAAATTCAAAACTTGTTTTGAACATTAGAATTTATGATTTTGATTTTGTTTCGAATTTAGGATTTCGTGCTTCGGATTTTTTATTAGCTTCTATATTATGAATTTCATAAACCGACCATTAAAACAGGTAATATACTAAATCGTTAATTGGAATGACCCCGACCCTTCTCATTATCGATGATGACGCCCGGCTGAATCGGCTGCTCAAAGATTTTTTAAAAGACTTTGGTTTTGAGGTCATCACGGCAACCCACCCCGTCAAAGGACTAAAAAAGCTGAAGCAGGCAGCACCCGATCTGGTCATTCTGGACATCATGCTGCCGGAGATGGACGGCTTTGAAGTCTGCAGGGCGATTCGCCAGACCAGCAACATTCCGATTATCATGCTGACCGCCAGGGGCGAGGTCACGGACAAGGTGGTCGGGCTGGAGCTGGGGGCCGATGATTACCTGGCCAAGCCCTTTGAACCCCGCGAGCTGGTGGCACGGATTCAATCTGTTTTGCGCCGCACCCAGCCACTCAGCGATAAAAAGACCCTCACGTTTGACCGGCTGACCATCGATATGGATAAACGCATCGCCGTCCTGGACGGCAAGCCCCTTGAGCTGACAACCAATGAGTTTGCGGCCCTGGCATTGCTGGCCAGAAATGCCGGGAAAGTGTTGAATCGTGACCAGATTCTGCAGGAGCTGCGCGGTATGGATTGTGATGCCTTCAATCGCTCCGTCGACATCGCCGTCAGCCGCCTGCGTCAAAAGCTCAACGACGATCCCAAATCGCCTGAATTTATTAAAACGGTCTGGGGAAGCGGATACGTGTTTATCGGAAATTATGCGGATTAATTTTTTAAACAGAATCATACGTTCGGTGTTCACCAAACTCCTGGTGGTTATCCTCCTCACCGGTATCTGCATCAACCTGGTGGTGGGTGGATTTTTCATACACCTGCGCAACGAGTTCATCGGCCCGTTTCATAAAAATGTGGTTCAATACCTTAATTATCTGATTGCCGACATGGGCAATCCGCCGACCTTGGACCGCGCTCGAGAAATCGCCCGCCAGTCCTTTCTGGAAGTTCGCTACGCAAGCCCGGATCTTAGCTGGACCACATCCGATGATCTGCCAACGGTTTTAAAAGGCCGCTTTACTTTGTGGCGCCAAAATCCCGATGTGCGCTACGGCAAGTATCGGAGCCGCCATTTGATCGAGGTCGACAAAGGGGCGGGCCGCTTTATTTTCGGCCTTTCGCGCAATCTGCCCGGGGACAGTGCACGGCACCGGCTGCTGGTTCTCATACTGGTCCTTTTGACCGGGATAATGATAGCTGCCTTTTTCGTCATTCGATACATTTTGCGACCGGTAAAATGGCTAAACACCGGCGTACAGGAAGTCAGCCGGGGTAATCTGAAACACCGGGTGCCGCTGAAAAAGTCCGATGAACTTCGGGACCTGGCGGCTGCCTTTAATGAAATGACGGACCGGATTCGGGATATGCTGCACACCAAAGAGCAGCTGCTTCTGGATGTCAGCCATGAGCTGCGGACCCCATTGACGCGCATGAAAGTGGCGCTTGAATTTTTAGAAGACAGCCAGGCCAAAAAAAGCCTTCAGGCCGACATGGAAGAAATGGAAAAAATGGTAACCGATATTCTGGAAACGGCCCGAATGCAGCATAAATATGAAAATTTAGAAAAACGGCCGGCCGACCTTGCCGGCCTGCTCAAGGAAATGCTGCCGGAATTTGAAAACCAGCCACCCGGAATAGAGATGGTTGAATTCCCCTCCGAGGTGATGGCAGCGGTGGATTCCGAGAAGATCAAAACGGTCTTTGAAAATGTGATCAACAATGCTATTAAATATTCCCGGCGCGATAGCGGTCCGATCCGGATATCCTGTCAGCGCCGAAAATCTTATGCCATCATTCGGATCGCTGATAAAGGAATTGGAATTCCGCAGGAGGAACTGTCGCATATTTTCGAACCGTTTTACCGGGTCGATAAGTCCCGCACCAAGGATACCGGGGGCTACGGGTTGGGCTTGAGTTTATGCAAAACCATAATGGAAGCCCATGACGGGAAAATCGAGATTCAAAGCAGGCTTGAAGCGGGCACCACCGTATCCTTATATTTCCCTTTACAATGAACCCAACCGGGGCGGTTAAGAATGCCAAAACATCATGAAGACAAACCGACGGGGGCCGGCCGGAGCAGTTTTGAGCTGATCGATACGGTCAAATTTTTTCGTGAGCTCGATTTAAAGAAGGGGGTTACATTTCTGGATGTGGCCTGCGGCCGGGGCGCTTACTCCCTGACTGCTGCTGATATTGTCGGTAACGACGGTCAGGTATATGCGGTTGATTTATGGGAAGAGGGAATTTTAAATTTAAGGGAGCGGGCCGTCTCAAAAGGAATCCAAAACCTTACGGCCTTTGTAAGCGACGTCGGCCAAAATATTCCCGTTGAAGATGAATGTGTAGACGTGTGCCTGATGGCCACCGCGTTGCATGATTTTGTAGGGGATCAAATTGACCGGGAAGCCATGAAGGAAGTTGTCCGGGTCATGAAGCCGCAAGGAATCCTGGTCATCGTAGAATATAAAAAAATTGACGGCCCGCTGGGCCCCCCCAAAGCGGTGCGACTATCGCCGCAGGAAGTTGATACCCTCGTTTCGGCTTACGGATTCAGACAACAACATCTCACAGAAATTAGCGCGAATCATTATTTGCAGATTTTTTTAAAAGGAGAATAAGAACGATTAAACCCTTCAATTTATTCTCGCCCAAAGAAAGATTCATATTTTTTGTTTAAACCCGGTTAAATCTAATTTACCATGATGTTATGCCGTAGATTTCACACTTGATAACGCATACGTTATGATCGACTGTTAAAATATAAGCCATCGATTCTTTTACCAATGCCATCGAAGAAAACAAAATTAGACAAAGACGAAATGGATCGGATTGTCGCTGATGCACGGCGCAGCCGCCAGCAGCGCGAGAAGGGTTATCGGGAGCGAGCACTCAAGATTTATCCCTGGATCTGTGCGCGCTGCGGACGCGAATTCCATGGCAGGAAGCTTCATGAGCTCACGGTACATCACAAAGACCACAACCACGATAACAATCCACCCGACGGGAGCAACTGGGAACTGCTGTGTCTCTACTGCCACGATAATGAGCATTCGCGTTATCTGGATCAGGATGGGTATGTCGAAATGACGCCGGGTGGCGAGCAGGAGACAACTGCCCTAGATAAGCCATTCGCCAATCTCAAGGCCTTATTGAAGAATAAAAAATAGCCATCTCCCCTCTTAGAGTCTATTCCAAAGATCCCCGCAAGCGGTTCAGAAGTATCTAAATATCAACGTGTGAAAGGATCTCTTTTTCCTTTTTAATGACGCGACGTTCGATACTGTTTACTTCTTTGTTCACTTCTTTTAAAAACTGGTGATCTTCGATAAAATTCAGATTCACTTTCACATTATATAGCGCACCTAAAATTGCGCCTCTGGCCGTCAGTGCCGCCACGGCACCGTCTGTGGCGGCGTTTTTGTTGCCTTTTCGAATTACCTTTGCGGTAAGGTCCATGATGTCAAGGGCATCCCGGGCGACACCCAATGGCACCAACGATGCATTTTTCAAACCGGCCTGGATGGCCTTGTTGCGCTGCTCCTGCTGTTTTTCGGTATTTTTCGGCATTCTAAAAGCTTTCATTACCGCATTATAGGCGGTCGCGTCTTTATCAATATCTTTTACCAGCTTCTTTCTGAGTTTTAATGCCGCTGCCGTGATTGCCTTCATCTCTTTTTGTACGGCTTCGTAACCTTTTTTGCCGATGGTCAGATTGGCGACCATTTCCGAAAGACTGGCCGATATCGCTGCGTTTAATGCGGCTACGCTGCCACCACCCGGCACGGCGGTTCCTTCGGCGGTTTTATCCAAAAATTTGGTAATTTTAAGATTGCCTAACACTGGACGACCCCCCCTGCTTTTTTATCGAAAACCAGATTTCCCCGTTTAACAACTTTTTCAACCGTGCTCACGCCGATATGATACGGAATAAAATGATAGGATGGAAACTCCAGAATGACGATGTCTCCGTTCTTGCCCGCGTCAATACTTCCAATTGTGTCTGCCTGATCCAGGGCGGCAGCTCCGTTTAGGGTTAAGGCGGTGATGGCCTCTTCCGTCGAAAAGTTCATATACAGTGTTGCCAGTATAAAAACAAGGGGGATGGATTCCGTAAAACAACTCCCCGGATTAAAGTCGGTCGCCAGAGCCACGGCGCAATCTGAATCAATCATCGTGCGGCCTCTGGCATAGGGTTTATTCAGGCTGAAAGCAGTGGCCGGCAGCAGGGTGGCCACCACCCCGGCGCCGGCCATGTCTTTGATACCCTGGTCGGAGGCCTGCAGCAGGTGATCCGCCGAGACGGCTCCGAGTTCTGCTGCCAGCTCGGCCCCTCCCAGCCGCACAATCTCGTCGGCATGCAGCTTTGGTTTAAGGCCCGCAGCGCGTGCTTTCGAAAGCAGGCGTCGGGACTGTTCCACCGAAAAAACGTTTTCTTCGCAAAAGATATCGCAAAACTTGGCCAGCTTGCGGTGCGCCACTTCCGGTAGAACCCGGTCTATCAAAAAATCGATGAAGGCATCTGCCCGATCTTTATATTCTTCCGGGAGCGCGTGGGCACCCAGAAAAGTCGGCACCACATCGATGAGGTGGATTTGGTTCAGAGCCGCCATAACTTCCAGCTGTTTGATCTCGGTATCGAAGTCCAGGCCGTATCCGCTTTTACCCTCTACTGTCGTAACGCCAAAAGACAGCATGGAAGCCAGCCGCCTGATGCCGGATTGAATTAATTCCTCGGCGGAGGCCTGCCGGGTGGCTTTGACGGTGTTGATGATGCCGCCGCCGCGCTGCATGATATCCATATAGCTTTCGCCGCGCAGGCGCCAGGAAAACTCTTCGGCCCGGTATCCGCCGAACACCAGATGGGTGTGAGAGTCGACAAAACCCGGCAGCACGGCTTTGCCCCGGGCATCGATCATGTCAAAATCGGAATGATCCGCGCCTGTTTCTTTAAAGCGTTTCTCGATATCCCCGGTTTTGCCTACGGCTTCAATTACGCCTTCTTTTATGAGGACCGCGCCGTCTTCGATGACATGCAGATCGGCCATATCTTTGCCCTTTTTGGCCGCAAACCCGCTGCAGGTCACCAGCTCGGCAGCGTTCTTAATTATCAGGTTGCCGTTCATTGTTTTTCCTTTTTTTCACCGCAGAGACGCAAAGTTCGCAGAGAGAAAAGGTTTTTTGACTTGTCGCTGAGACGCCGACAAGCCAAAACAGCCCAACCCTGCGGGTTATAAAAAATTAGTTCTCGAAATGATTATTCCAAGCACTAATGTTGAAAAAAACAATAGTTTAAAAAATGCGATCTCCGTGTCTCTGCGGTGAATTCACAAAATCATATAGTCATCTCTAAGTATTACTCCCAGATGCGTGTTTCCAGCACCTGCTCCATCGAGAACTTTTCGAGCCCCAGATAATAAGCTGCGGTATCCGTCAGCGCTTCCAGGGGGACCAGGCCGACAATTTCACTGCCCACGACATTGACACCGTAGCGGCGGGCCTCGACTTTGATGAGCTCAAAGGCCCGGTAAATTGCCGTTTGGGTGTAATCGGTCAGGTTCATCGATACCTGCACCAGGCCCCGGTCTTTTAATTCGATGCCGATCCCTTTGCAGTACCTCAGACCGCCGCTGATGTGCCGCACTTTTTTCGCGATTGCGTTAGCGATTTCGATGCTGTCGCTATCCAGGTTGACATTGTAAGCCACCAGCGGCATTCGGGCGCCCATGGCGGTTACGCCCGCGCTCGGATGGATTTTTTGGGGGCCGAAGTCCGGTTTCCATTCCGGCAGCTTGATTTTTTCCGCCATGCCCTCGAATTGTCCTTTGCGAATGGTGGCCAGATTCTCTCTTTCGGGGCGGCGGGCCGATTTTTCGTAAAGGAAAACGGGCAGCGCGTATTTTTTGGCCACCGCTTGGGCGACCTCGCTGGAAAATTCAACCGCCGCTTCCATGCTGACGTTTTTAATCGGAATAAACGGAACCACGTCCGTGGCGCCCATCCGCGGGTGCTGGCCCTCATGCGAGCGCATATCGATGACATCGATGGCGCAACCCATCGCATCGATGATGGCCGCTTTTAAAACATCCGGTTGACCCACCACCGTAACGACCATTCGATTGTGATTTTCGTCTGCTTGATAGTCGAGAAGCTTGACGCCTTTTTGGGCGCGAAAGGGCGCGACGATTTTTTCGATTTTTTGCGGATCCCGGCCTTCACTGAAATTGGGCACACATTCAATAATCTTTTTCACGCTGGGCATTGCACCTTACCTCTATTGATTTCGTTGTATTTATAGTTATGCGGCTTGATATAAATCCGAAATCCGAATCTCGAAGCACGAAACAATATCGAATGACCAAAATTCAAAATTTCTAAACAGATCGGTGACGCGAAAAAATCGAATGCTTCCATTTTTTTGGTCATTGCAACATTCGAATTTAAGGTTTGTTTCGATTTTCGTGCTTCGAGTTTCGAATTTTAAGTTCGGGTATTACGCTTTATTTTTAAATTTTTCCGTAACCAGTTTTTCGATCATGTTGTCATCAGCGATATAGGGAATAGTGATGTGGTCGGATCCTTTGTGCATGGCGTTATACTCGATGCTGGTGTCGATTGAATTCTCATTGCGGGCCCAGGCGCGGCGGGCCACACCCCCCATAACGTCCCAGGGGATCGCTTGCCGGACTACGGCATCGACGCTTTCGCTGCCGTCCAGAACCAGCCCGAAACCCCCGTTGATCGCATTGCCGATGCCCACACCGCCGCCGTTGTGCAGGGCCACCAGGCTCATTCCCCGGGCCGCATTACCGGCGTAACACTGAATGGCCATATCCGCGGTAATATTGCTGCCGTCTTTGATGTTGGCTGTTTCCCTGAAAGGTGAGTCCGTCCCGCCGGTGTCATGGTGATCGCGGCCCATCATCACCGGCCCGATTTCTCCGTTGCGCACCATTTGATTGAATTTCAAGGCAATGGTCATGCGCCCCATGGCGTCCTGATAAAAAATTCGCGCTTTGGTTCCCACCACCAGTTTATTTTTGGCGGCGTCCCGGATCCATATATAGTTATCTCTATCCTGAAATCGTCTTTGCGGATCGATGCATTCCATGGCGGCCCGGTCGGTTTTTTTCAAATCTTCTTCTTTGCCGCTCAGACACACCCAGCGAAACGGCCCGTACCCGTAATCGAAAAGAATCGGCCCCATGATATCTTCGACATAGGACTGGAAGATAAAACCATCGATGGGATCTTTTCCGTTTTTGCAGATTTCACTGACACCGGCGTCATAGACGGCTTTCAAAAAACTGTTGCCGTAATCGAAAAAATAGGTGCCGCGATCCGCCAGGGTCTTGATCAGCTCGTAATGACGCCGCAGCGAGGTGTCAATCATTTCTTTAAAACCGGCATGGCCGGATCGTAACAGCTCCGTGCGTTCTTCAAAGGAAACCCCCTGGGGGCAATAGCCGCCTTCATATACGGCATGACAGGAAGTTTGATCGGATAACAAATCGATTTTTATTTTGTTCTTCACGGCATATTCCAGCAGATCGACCACATTGCCGTAAAAGGCAATCGCAATGCGCTTTTTTTTCTGTTGATGTTCTGCGGCCAGTTTGAAGGCTTCTGCCGGGTTATCAATGACCCGGTTGACCCATCCCTGATCCAGGCGGGTTTGAATGCGGGAATAGTCGACTTCTGCAATTATGCCTACCCCGTTGGCGATTTCGATGGCTTTGCCCTGGGCGCCACTCATGCCCCCGAGACCCGAGGTGACAAACAGACGCCCTGCCAGATCCTGGTCTGCGGGGATACCGAGTTTGGCCCGACCGGCATTAAGGATGGTGCTGTAAGTCCCGTGCACAATGCCCTGGGGTCCGATATACATCCACCCCCCGGCGGTCATCTGACCGTAATTGGAAACGCCTAAAGCCGCAGCCCGGTTCCAGTTTGCCGGATCATCAAAGCAGCCCACCATCAAACCATTGGTGATAATCGCTCTTGGCGCCTGCGGTGATGACCTGAACAGTCCCAGAGGGTGGCCGGATTCCACTACCAGGGTTTGCTCCCGGGTCAGCGTTTCGAGATATTTTTTGATTAATCGATACTGCATCCAGTTCTGGCAGACCTGCCCCGTTTCTCCATATGTTACCAGCTCATATGGGTACAGGGCGACATCAAAGTCCAGGTTGTTGTCGATCATCACCTGAAAGGCCCGGCCCTCGATACAGCTGCCCGCGTATGCATCGATCGGCTTGCCGTTTATGTGTCCGTCAGGCCGGAAGCGGTAGCCGTAAATTCTTCCCCGGGCGAGCAGCTCTTCTAAAAATTCGGGTGCCAGTTGCTGATGCCATTTTTCGGGAATGTAACGCAGGGCATTTTTTAATGCCAGCCGGGTATCCTTTGGGCTGAGGGTGAAATGCCGGGAGGGGGCCCGGCGGATCCCGTCGACAAAATGCGGCATCTCGGGCAGGTCATCAAACAAGTCTTCCAGTTTAATCGTCATTGCCTTTGAAATACGTTTATTATCCACCATGACAATTATTCCTTATTTGATTGACTTCAATTTCTTGCGAAGTCCAGATATATGCATTGTCGGGAAAGATAACTTGTATTGATGGCCCATGCAAGGTAATATTTAATAGATCAAAGCAAAAGCGAGGCCGATACCATGAAGACCATTTCTCTCGGTGTGGAAGGAATGACCCTGGAGAATCTGATTGCCATTGCCCGGAAAGGCGCCCAGGTTAAATTGACCGCCGACGCCGAAAAGCAGATTCAAAAAAGTCGTCATCTCATTGATCAATGGGTGCAGGACGAGAAAAGAATTTACGGGATTACCACCGGTTTTGGCGCCCTCAGTGATGTGGCTATTTCCAGGGAAGACACCCGACAGCTTCAGAAAAATATATTGATGAGCCATGCCGCCGGGGTCGGCAAACACTTTGATGAAGAAACCGTACGTGCCATATTGGCCCTGAGAATCAAAGACCTGGCGAGGGGGCATTCCGGTATTCGTCTGTCGACCGTCCAGCAGCTGGTGGCCCTGTTGAATTGGGGTGTTTGGCCGATTATCCCCGAAAAGGGCTCGGTCGGTGCCAGCGGTGATCTCGCTCCCCTGGCGCATCTCGCGCTTGTTCTCATAGGCCTGGGAGAGGCTTTTTATAAAGGGCAGCGGCTTTCAGGCCGGCAGGCCCTGAACAAATGCGGTCTGAAAGCGTTGCAGCTGGAATCCGGTGAAGGCCTGGCTCTGGTGAACGGCACCCAGGTGATGACCGCCATAGGCGGATTGGCCGTTTTTGATTCCATTCAGCTTTCGAAATTAACCGATATTGCAGCCGCCATGAGTCTTGAAGTATTGATGGGCAGCCGCACCGAATTCGACACCAGGATTCACAGGGTCAGACCCCATCCCGGTCAGGCAGCCGTGGCCGATAACATGGCACGGATCACCCAGAACAGCGAAATCATCACCTCCCACAAGGATTGCGCCCGCGTTCAGGATGCCTATACCTTGAGGTGCTCGCCCCAGGTCCACGGCGCCAGCAGGGACGCCATCCGATACTGTCGCAACGTGATTGAGACCGAAATGAATTCGTCAACCAACAATCCCCTGATTTTTTCAGATTCAGAAGAGTTTCTGCTGGGCGGTAACTTTCATGGTCAACCGGTTGCCCTGGCGATGGATTTTCTGGGTATGGCGGTTGCAGAGCTGGCCGACATCTCCGAGCGGCGAATCGAACGCCTGGTGAATCCCAAATTGAGCGGGTTGCCGGCGTTTCTGGTGGATGACGGTGGACTCAATTCAGGTTTTATGCTGGCGCAGTATACCGCTGCGTCGCTTGTATCCGAAAACAAAGTCCTGTGTCATCCGGCCGGTATCGATTCGATTCCCACCTCTGCCAACAAAGAAGATCATGTTTCCATGGGAACCGTTTCCGCCCGGAAATGCAGGGAGATAGTCGGCAATGCCGCAGATGTCATTGCCATCGAGCTTCTGTGCGCTGCCCAGGCGCTGGATCTTTTTACCAATATGAAACCCGGCGAAGGCACCCTGGCAGCGTACCGGGTTATTCGAAAGGCCGTGCCCCATCTGGAAAAAGATCGTATTCTGTCGACGGACATTGCCGCAATCGGGCAATTGATGCGTAATGGTAAGATTTTAAAGGCAGTTGAAAAAAAGGTAGATGCGCTTCAATAAACCGATTAACCGGGGGCTCATATAGAAATAAATGAAGCTCACGTTTTTCACTGTGTTTCGGATATGTAGAAGCCCTATCCGATTGCCGCAACAACATTAGTTATTCCGTTATTGATCCGAACCATTTTTAAATAGAAGTATTTCTAAATATACCCGCGTTGGAACTCGTCAGCAAGACCCTTGATGGCCAACTTTTTATACGCGGCCTTTTTAGCTCTGAAATTCAACTCGTGCATTTGCTTTGAAGTAATCTTAAGATCATCCAGAACAGCGGCAACATGGTGTGCCACATCGTTGCGGCAAAGTGGCATTGCAAATTGAGAAATAGGCTCGAAACGATTGTCATATTCAATAACTCTTAAGCGACTATCATTGATTTCCGGATCCGTTGTGTAGCCGATTCCAACATCAAATTCTTTTTCATACAAGCCGCTAAGGCGGTCATTTATTGAAACCTCGGTTACCTTTCGAAAACGCACGCCAAGGCGCTTCAGGCGAGGATAAGACCAATGACGAAGGAAATATTCACGGTTTGCGCCAAAAACGAGTCGGTGAGAATTGTTTGCCAAATCAGTCATGGTCGTTATTTTAAATCGGTCAGCTTGCTCGCTAAGCATAACGGGCCCTTCGCAAGTTTCGAATCCGATGGGTTGCAACCATTTTAAACCCCATTTCTTATATATGTCGTTTAGCTCTTTGCGACCTTCTTCAGCATCGTGGGGCTTAACGTCCATCCCTGCCAGGGCCATGCCGGTCCCCGAGTACCAGATAAACACATCGATTTTTCCTGAAATCATATTAAAAAATGTCATTAAGGTCGTTTCACCCAATCCCGGCTCCGTTACAGGAATATTGGACGCCTCAAGCTTTCGATAGACGATTTGGGTCAAAATCCAGGATTCGGCGAAATCAAGACTGCCAATTTCAATTGGGACTTCCTCTAAACTTGAACTTAAACGTCGGGGTTGGATTTCCATCTTACCGCTTAATCTGGAAAGAATAGCGAACAAGGCGCGCTCATAATCATATTTTTGGTCTGACATGTCCTTCTTAACCTGGTCAAGATCTCGCCTTACTTTCGTAACTTCCTGACGCAGTTCGACTTCTGCTCCAAATAACTTTACCTTCTGTATGTTCTTGTAAACGAGCGGCAGGAATAGCGCCAAGGTTAAAGCAATCACAAATTCATTGACTTGCATGAACTTGATGGGATCTTTCAAGAAATCCCAAAACGAGACCCCCGGGGGGATGAGCGCACCAATCAACAAAATAAAAATAATCGTTTCATAAAAAAAAATTAATATGACCGCCGGATTAACTTCTTTTTTCATGTCGAGCTCCCATATTCGATAAATGTCACTTGCATATCTAAAGTGTCAATTGGTATGGGTTAAACCGACTTACCCTTATTTCTTATATCAGTCATTGTACAGAAAGGATAGGATGAAAATGAGAATACCATTTCAAATTTTCCTTCTAACAGTATCGATATTCATTTCATTTGGTTACAATATTGACAGTTCTTTAGCAGAACAGGTGGAAATTGGATCCAGTCCTGTTTTGCAGCGTATCATGGAGAAAAAGGTCTTGCGGGTAGGAATTAATCCTCTATTCAAGCCGTTCTCCTTTATTGAGATTGATGCGCATGGGGAAAAAAAGCGGGTGGGCGTCGACATTGAAATCGCCAACCTTCTGGCCGAGGAGCTCGGTGTAAAACCAAAGCTGGTTGTTCCTCAGTCTAAAGATTTTTCGGATTTAATTCCAATGCTTCTGAAAGATGAAATTGACATTATCATCGCTGCGATGTCCCGGATTTTCAAGCGGACTAAAAAAGTAGATTTTACCGATTCATATTACGATACCGGCATCAGTATTATGCTCAACACGGTTAAATGCCATGAGCTGGGTATTTGTGAAGCAAAAAGTTATCAAGAGTTGAAGAAAAAATTAAAATTACTCGGTAATGAATCCAAGCTAAAAATTGCTGCAGCCAAAGAAAAGGCGCCTCGCTTTTCCATTAAAAGGTTCTTTAACCAGGTTCCTGAAAAAAATATCGTTGAAAAAGATGAAAACGAAAAAGCAGCCGAAGCCACCTCCAACAATGAGGCGCATATCATGGTGCATGATGAGATATTTTTAAACACTTGGGTAAGAGAACATCCCGAGAAGGCCCGCTTTAAGCTTTATGTGTTTTCCGAGCCTTATCGACCCGATAGTTATGGTTTTGCTATCAAAAAAGGCAATCAATCCTTTCTCAATATGCTGAATATATTCATTTCAGATAAGCTTTACGGGGAAAATTATTTCGAAGATTTTATGAATAAATGGCACAATTAACCAGGAACCTGACGCTACAGTAGCGTTTGCATAAATCGAGTTGAAATTTTGACCGCTTCGCCGGTGAATGTAAAACGCGGCGGCTAAAATGGTATTTTATAAACGGATTCTAGTTATAAACAATTGCTAACCAACTGAAATAATGACTTAATCACTAAAAAAAGGGCGAGATCACCAAATATTCTGATAATTTTTCAACAAAATTTATTGTCAATTATTTCAGGAGGTTTATTGGGTTATTGACAAATTATCAACACAGTTTGGTTCAGGCCCGGAATTTTATTATTTTGCGCATTAATTATAAAATATCTTACACACCGTATCATATTGTAGACATTTCGATTGTTAAAATCCAATCCGGTTATTTCTTAACCAACTGTATTTATGTTTAAAAGCCTCAAATAAAAAATGGTATAGGTTTTGCAGAGTATAAATGCATAATAGCATCCTTAATTCATTTACCCGTGTGTAAAAGGAGCTAAAGATGGTGCTTATCGTCAATATTGCCATGATATTTATCGGGATTTTCGCAATATTAATGTTCAGGTATCTGGATCAAAAACATTAATTTGCCGGTTGCCCGGTGCAAACATAAACTCGTCGGAGATCAACATCAATGAAGGATAATGGCGGAAGACGTTCGATAATAGACAGGCGAAAATGTACGAATTTTGACCATTTCCCCGAGAGAAGAACACGCCGATTCAGAAGGAGCGATCTGGACCGCAGAAAAGGGTGGTCCCCAAACAACCGGGTTGGGATCGAGCGCCGAGCCTCCTTCAGATAAGCGGTTATTTGTTTTAACCGATTTGACATTTTTGCTCACCCAAAGGCGCATTGCCGGGCACCTCTACCCTCCTTTTCCCCCTACCGGATATTATTCCACGCAATCCTAGTTGACAATCAAACTTTCCTTGGATATTTCCCAAGTTTACCTGCTCTTGTGATTACATTTATGGAGCCGGAATTGAGGTCTTTTCAGCAATGAATGTAAAAACAGCTATTCAAAACGGCACCATCCAAACCCTGTGCCGCCAGTGCGGTATTCGCTGCGGTATGAACGTGCACATCCGCGATGGAGCCATTGTGGATTTTTCCGCTCTGCATGAACAGCCGGAAAATCGCGAGCCGATCTGTGTGAAAGGGCGGGTGGCCAGGGAACTTTTTTACCATGAGGATCGACTCTTAAGCCCGCTCAAAAAAAAGCCTGATGGTTCTTTCATGGAAATCTCCCGGGAGCAGGCTTTGGATGAGATTGCCGAGAAGATTATGCATATCCGGAATCAATACGGCGCCCGGGCCTTGGGCGTCTGGAAGGGAGAAGCAATCGGGTATTATCAGGAAGAAGATTATGTCAGACGTTTTATCCATGCCTTCGGATCTCCGAATTATCTTTCCAATGATTCTGCCTGTTTTAATGGCCGTTACCTGGGTTTTCTTCTGGTTCACGGATTCTGGAATTCTCACCCGGAATTTGAACATGCGGCGCTCATTATCCTGTGGGGCTCGAATCTCTCCGTAAGTCATCCGGCCTATATGCGCGAGGTTGTGAAAGCTCAAAAAAGGGGCGCCAGACTCATTGTAATAGATCCGCGTCTGAATAAAACCACAAAAAAGGCCGATATCGTTGCGCGCCCCCTGCCCGGAACCGATGGCGCCCTGGCGTGGGGATTGTGCCGGCACCTGATAAAAGCCAATGCCTATGATCAAAAATTTGTTGATAAATATTGCATCGGCTTTGAAGCATTTGCCCGCGCCGCCGAGGAATTTACCCCGGAATTCGTTCAGGAGCAGACCGGGGTGGACCTGCAAACGTTTAATGCCCTCGCCGAAATGGTTTCGAATAACCTCCCCCGGATAACGATCTTTCCGGGAATCGGGTTGGAACATCAGGAAAACGGCGTCAACGATGTCCGCACGATCGCTTGCCTGGTAGCCCTTTGCGGGGCGCTTGATATTAAAGGCGGCTTTACCTGGCCGGAACCAATGGGAGAGCGCAAACTCTCCTTATGCAGTGAGATTTCACTCCGCGACCAGAAGCCGATCGGAGCGGACAGGTTTCCGGCCCTTTATGATTACCGCTGGGAATGCCACGCAATGACGGCCATGGATTACATGCTCGGAAATGGTGAATACCCCTTCAAAGGGCTCATCATGACCGCCGCCAATCCGGCGATTAACAACCCCAATTCAAAAAAAGTCGCCCAGGCGCTTTCCTCACTGGAACTGCTGGTGGTAAATGACCTATTCCTCACTGAAACAGCGCAGCTGGCGCATTATGTTCTGCCTGCAGGCACTTTTCTTGAAAGATCCGAACTCCATTTTCACCCGAAACACCAGATGGTTGTGCTTTCCTCCAAAGTGGCGGAGGTTGCGGGTGTGCATGATGAGTACGCTTTGTGGCATGATCTGGCGCACCGTCTCGGTTTCGGAAAAGAATATTTTCCCTGGGAAAACGAAGAAGAGGTGAACCGCTGGATTCTCGAACCGACCGGCATTTCGCTGGAAGAGCTGCGCAAGCATCCTAAAGGTATTGTTTACAAGCCGGTACGTTATAAGAAACATGAAACCCGGCCCTTCCCGACGCGTTCCGGAAAGGTTGAATTTACCTCCCAATATTTGAAAGCGCGCAATCTCCCGGAGATCCCGGCGTATATCCCGCCGCGCTACCTTCGTCGCCCCGACAAGGACTTTCCCTTTGTACTGAACACCGGCGCCCGCAACCCGCTGTACTACCACTCCCGATATCGCAATATTCCTAAGTTTCGTAATGCCTTTCCCGTGGCGGAGATGGAGATGAATCCTAAAGATGCAGCCAAACTGGGAATCGAGAACTTGGAACAGGTTCGGGTCGTATCGGAAATCGGCTCGGTAAAGGTCCGGGTAAAAATAGTCAACCAAGAACAGGTTCTTCCGGGTTTTATTGAAATTCCGCACGGCTGGCCGGATAGCAATGTGAACCTAGTGACCTATGATAATATCAATGATCCGATCAGTGGGTTTCCCCTGCTAAAGGCCGTACCCGTTCGGATTGAGAAGATCCTTTAACCCAAAGAGTGCAAGGGTGAAGCAGAAAAAAGACGTGCCATCATGAAACCACATCGTTTTTTAAAGGAAGCCGGGAATCTCCTGAATTCGATGCGGGAAATCCGCAGAGACCTGCATAAGCACCCCGAACTCGGAACGCAGGAAATGCGGACATCCCGAATCGTTGCCGATTATTTAAAGCATCTTGGACTCGACGTGCGCACCAATATAGGCGGTTACGGTGTTGTCGCCACGCTGTCCGCCAAAGAAGCTGAAAAATGTCTGGCCTTGCGTGCGGACATGGATGCACTGCCGATGGAAGAAAAAAATGACGTTCCCTACGCTTCGACCAGACCCGGTATTGCGCATTGCTGCGGGCACGACGGGCATACGGCCATCCTGCTGGGAACCGCGAGTTTGCTCTGTAAATTTTCGGATCTGCTCAATGGCAGCGTCAAGTTCGTCTTTCAGCCCAGCGAAGATACGGCGCCCGGCGGTGCCATACCCATGATAGCGGACGGGGCCCTCAGGAAGCCGGATGTTGATGGGATCTTTTCGCTACACCTGAACCCCGACCTGCCCGAAGGCTCGGCGGGAGTAAAATCCGGCTTCTGCACGATCTCATCGGCTGAATTTATTCTGAAGATGATCGGCAAAGGCTGCCACGTTGCCAGTCCCCATGAAGGCGTGGATCCTGTCATCATGGCCGCCATGGTGATCATGGCCGGTCAAACCATCGTCTCCAGGAAGAAAAATCCCCTGGACCCTGCAATCCTTTCATTTTGTAACGTTCGGGGGGGGACGGCCAGTAACATTGTTCCTGAAGAGGTCACGCTGACCGGCTCCATCCGGGCCCTCAATCCGGAGAAGCGCGAAGCGCTGGCCAATGAATTGGATCAGGTGGCTCGGGGTGTGGCCGGCACCTGCGGGGGGACATGCCGTCTTACAGTTAAGCGGGAATATCCTTCGGTATTCAACCATCCGGAGCTGGCTGCCGAATTCAAGGATTCGGCATGCAAAATTCTGCCGGCCGAAAACGTCATCGACATACCATCCCCCAGCATGACCGGAGAAGACGTCGCCTACTTTCATGAGAAGGTCCCCGGCGTTCACTGGTCTCTGGGAACCGCAAATCCCGCCAAGGGGTTCACCCACCCGCTTCACAGCCCGTTTTTTGATTTTAATGAAGAGGCCATGGCGCTGGGCGCAGCGATCCATGCCAGTTGCGCGGTTGATTTCCTGGGCAACAGACAGAAAGGGCCGCTGTCGCTGTTCGAAGGTTCAGCGTTCAAAGGTTCAGGGGGTTAGGCTTGCTACCGGTTGCTTGCTTCTTGCTGCCGGCCGATCCGGGGACAAGTAGCCAGCAACTAGTGGTTAGAAGACAGGAGCCGGAGGGTATGGACAAGTAGTTGAATCGTCAAATCTTCAAATGATTTAACCTGCCCTGACCTGTAATTGATTTGAAAGAATTGGATTATAAGTTAAAACTTCGGTTGTCAGTATGATATCATAAGGTTTTGGAGGCGTTCAAACGTGCCGATATGCTGGAGAAATCTGCAATTTTAAGGATTGAAAATATTTGGGATTACCTGACGATTTGTATAAGAAATTGCGGTTATCTCTTCATAGCCGTAATCTCTACCCAACTCCCATTGTTAGTTTCGAGAGCAAATCTAAAATATATACTTCCTCATTTAAACTTTGCGCTGATAGCCCAAACTGATGCCAAATCCCTATGAGAGCAGAGGTGTTTGTCTATGAGAGCAGAGGTGTTTGTCTACTTTTTAGCGGGAGTTTTTAGCCCCAATTGCCCGATGCTTGGAACGTTACACGGATGACTTTTATTGGCTCCCAGGTGTACGAATGGTGCCAGCAGCCCGAGTGGACCGACTGCAAGGAAGCTGAGGGCTTTAGCACTCTGGGTTAAGGTAGAGGCCTTGTCCACGCCCACATGGGGATCAATGACACTGCCACTGACCCGCAAATTGGTTAAAATGCTCACATCTGGATGTGCGGGCTTTGGTACGAGTAAAAAATTAATCTTTTCGGTGCCCAGGTTGATATTGCCTTCACCGGCCAGGATGCCGGCTTGAGTGTCGAATATGGCCACGCCCGCTTTAATGTTGAACTGCACCGCTGCACATTTGATCTGATCAACTGCTTTGTGAGGTTTCCAGACTTGGAAGACCTTTTCGGTTAAACCTGAAGATAGCATATCGAGGTATTTGGTGAGGTAACCTTGACCCATTACCACACCGATCGCACCGTCCAAATTCGCCATCAGGCTGTGTAATGAATCCGCTTTACTTTTGCCGTGGGCCGCGATATCAACGATGGCCCGAACCTGATCGCTCCTCCCGGTTTCTTTGAGAAAATCGCCCAGGTTAAAGTTTTGAACCAGAAAATGAATGGCCACCTGAGATGGTGTGCCGGCAGTAATCTGTAGGTTTCCCGAAATTTTGGTCTCCTTATAGGTCGCTTCGAGCTTATCGATGCTGAACTCATGGTCCTCGAGTTTAAGCGCCATGTGACCGAAATCAAGACGCGCATCTTTGGCATGGATATTCCTGGCTTTTAATACGATATCGGCATCCATTTTTTTCAGAAGATCCAGGGGCAGGGGAGCATCCGAAAACAAACGGCTCTTTTGCTTATCCTTATCAGCGGGCTTTTGTTTACCATTTTCTAAAGCTTTTATCAGGGCTGTGAAATCGATCACTGACGACTCCAGATTTACGCTAATTTTGGGGCGCTTGAGAAACTCTACCTCGGCCAGGCCTTTAAAATCGCTCTTTTCGACCATCGCCGAAAACGGGTCCAGCGAAATGGCTTCCGAGGATCCCGAAAGCTTAGCGCTAACGTCAAAGGGGCCCAGTTGAGGCAGATCTGAACCGAACATGAGCCCTATTTCAGCCATTTCGCTGCCGTTTAATCTGGACTGCAGATCAATACCCCCTAATGTGAGCAAATCTTTGACCGCACCCGTTAAGGTTAGACGCATACTGCCCAAACTGGCGCTCGCATCTGCCTCCTGCAAAGCGAGCACATTGGTTGAGCCGGTCAGGCGGCCTTGAATCTTGAATTGATCGGTGGCGGGCAGTTTTTCTCCGATGATCTCACCAAACTCTTCCAGATTTTTGCCTTTTAAACTCTTCCAGATTTTTGCCTTTTAAACTGGAGTTCAGGTCCATGCCCCTGAGAGTAAGCAGATCCTTAACCGTTCCATTCGTTGTGAATTGCAGGCTGCCGCGACGGGCGCTGCCCCGCGCCCCTTTCAAACCAAGCATATCAGTGGAACCGATCAGCCGGCCCTGAATATCGAACTCATCGGTTGCAGGTAGTTCTTCTTGAATGACGACACCAAATTCGGCCAGATCCTTGCCGGTCAACCTGGAGTGCAGGTCCATTCCGCTGAGGTTGAGCAGATCTTTGACCGCACCGTTTGTTGTGAATTGCAGGCTGCCCCGGCTGGCGTTGCCCTGAGCTTCCTTAAGCGATAGCGCTTTTGCAGAGCCCGTCAGTCGCCCCTTGAGCGCAAATTGATCGGTTTTTGGAAGCTCCTGCTCGATGATCGGCCCAATTTCTGATAGATCCTGGCCGGAAGCATCTATTTTTAAATCAATGCCGGTAAGATTGGGCAGGTCGTCAATGGCTCCTGCAACCTTGACAGTTGTATCCGAAAATGTCCCGGACAGAGTCAAAGGAAAGCGTTGGCGTGCAAATAAATTGCGAATCAGTCCGATTTTTCCGGAAAGTGTAATTGGCTGGCTGTCATAATCCGCTTTCAGGCCGAGTGTGAGCTCATCTGCGCTTTCACTCCGGGCTAAATCTAATCCTGTCAAAGTATACTGTTTTTTGGATCCAGTTTTGCCATTGTGAAAAATAAATCGCAGATTCTCGATATGGATTTTGTCAATGTCTATTTCGGTTGGTTTAAACGTTTCGGCGCTCTTACCCTTTCTATCGCCAGCAATGAAGTCCCAGTTGCCTTTTCCGTTTGGATCGTTTTCCAGCAGCAATTCGACACCTGCGAGGCTGATATTTTTCACCTCCACATTTCTATGCAGCAGTGGTAGAAGTCGGGCCTGCGCCTGAAGCTTTTGGACAGTGATCATTTGCGGTTTCGATCCCCAGGAGGCATTGGCAAGCGCTACATCCGTCACCACCAGCGAGGAGGAAACACCAATTGCAAGCTTTATTTCGCCACCCAACCGAAGCTCGCGGCCCGTGGCATCTTTGACCATCCGGGCAACTGTCGGTTTGAGTTTGTTATAATCGTAGGTAGCCAGCACTGCATAG
>WOR8_10000029_pt1 | contig 122469 bp, 86 predicted proteins | sample DeeMarSeWOR38_10_FD_19890 | JGI IMG/M metagenome (IMG submission 19890)
AGTTTTTCAGCAGAATTAGCCAGGAGTTTTTCTCCCTCCGGGCCATCTGCTAAAGGTCCAGGAGGAGCTGTCACAGTATGCCACATGGATTCTTTCATGGCCGCATTGATATCACGTTTATCTGAATCCTCCTGGTAATAAGGAAACCACACCTGTTCAAAAAACTGTGCACCATCAGGCATCTGTGCGATGATCCGACCAGATTCACTTCGTAAAATCCAGCGATTGTTTTCACGCTCCGGATTTACCCATTTAGGTAGAAAGCAATCCTTTCCATCCGGTAACACCCAGGGCCTCCAATCATTGTCCTCCAGCGCGAAAGCTCTTCCCAGTTCAATGGTATCAATACCCAATAAATCCAATACATCCTCGTCCAGAACGGCCAACTGTTGGACGGGATCATACACCCTTACTGATTTGGGCTTTAAACCTAAAACTTTTCTCAATTTAGGATATAACATTGCGGATAAACCGGAAGACCTGTGCCCTGAAAAATCAATTGGGATTCGATCTGTTGTTTTAAATTCAAAGGCTGTTAGCACCCGTTCCCGTGAAGTTGTTTTTTTTATTGATTCCATGTAATCTCTATAAAATGTACAGAATTTGGTTGAAAAATAACCTTTTCAATATTCGGAACCAGTATCTCCCCAATCGCATTCACCTCATGACATTGGACGTTTGGTTTGTATTTGATCAGGTTTTTCGGATCAATTGTACTGTTTCTCCCTGCAATTTCCCGAATCTGAAAAATCACTCCATTCCCCGTGCGGCTGGGAATCGTATTTACAAGCAATAACCCAGTCAATTCTTTCGTAAATATGCTTTCTGATTCTTTTTTGCTATTTTTTTCTCCTTGTGGCACAACTCTTCCAACGAATGGAATACAAGATTCCCATCCAAATTGAGATGCAAAAACATTTCCGGGTTCATCTGTTAATGCAATAAAATATCTCCATCTTAGCGTGCCTTCCTGGCTCGCTTTAAAATTCGTGGTCCAGTAATTATTGAGCACCCAGGAATAAAAATGATTTGATGCTGGTTGATGATAGTAACTGAAGTTGCCCAGATTCAATCCACCCATGTGGAAGAGTGGTATTTCGGGACTACTCAGTGTAATCTGACACTCATCCGACCTCACTGATACAAAATTCTGTACAGTATTCCAGTCGGAAGCAGTTCCTGCAAGCTGATCCTTTCCGGGCCTGATGGCACCTCCCTGGGCTTCAAAAAAAATTTCACCTTTTCCCATTTTAAATGGGAAGGCAACATACAGTGCTTCAGGATCAGTTACAGGTTTTTTTATCATGGAATATATCATTTCAATTACCGGTTCCGTATTATAAAAACGATATTCAATCTTAACCGGACCAATGGCACAGTCGTCTAACATTCCACTTACTGACAGGGTGGTCCATAATGGCCCATCCTCAATATAATTGAATGAGACATCCCTTAAACTTGTTCTTTCTGGAACTTCCTCAAGTGTAAATAATTCCAGTTGATGGCGATTTGAAAGCCGTTCGTAGATTAATTGGCCGGGCTTCCATTCTGATTCTGGGTCCAACATTTCATGATTCCACATTTTATAAAAAAGTGAAGTGAATGATCCGTTTTTTGGACTCACTTTTAATGACCAGAATTCATTTTCAAAATTTCCTGAAAAAGACTTCTTGCTATCATGGTGTACCCGCCCTTTTCCTGTTTGGATCCGAAAGGATTTATACCCCAGGGGTGGAATATCGTTAACCCATAATACCCAATATGTACCGTCTGAACGGCTGGACAAAACTTGTGCCGGGATCGAATTATCTGAAGAATCCAAAATTGAAAATTTCTCACCGGGTTCAAGTATTTCATGGTCAATATAAACCTTTACAGGGCCGGATCTTGACCAATTCAGGGTATTGAATACAGTGATAGCAGGCACTTCATATTTTGGGAGATGTTCCTGTAACAACCCAAAAGCTTCTTCACGCAATATCCTGGATTGTTTTAACGCTTCCCACGCATAGGATGATTTTTCAGCCCATTGTTTCATGCTGTTCTCAGCATACGGCTCAGAGATGCTTTCAGCAGCGCCAAAAGTATGTTCATCATAAAATAATATATTTTCATAAATCTCCTGAATCCTATGATGCACTTCGTCGTTGATTTCGGAACCGAAAACAGCACTCATTGCCAATAATCCTGTTGTGGTGTTCATTTCAGATTGTGCTTCTCTGGCAGCGGCAGTTTCCCGTGCCGCCGATCCAAATCCATCTGTCCACCAGTCAGGCCATGCTTTTCGAATATTCTCTAAATCGTGGCTGTGATTTTTATCGATGAACCGCATAAATTCACTGGCAGTAGCACTTCTCAGTTTCGGCCAGATATATTTTTCATTCCATGCCCTGATTAAATGATTAGGTGTCAAAGCTGGAGGTGAATTATCAGTTACATATCCTGAATATTGCAATGAAATTTGGTCAAAAGGATAGTTCTTTTCTTCCAGGTTATCAAGATAATTCAAAAGATTGGACCGGAAATTATCCAGATCACCTGTATGAAGTAACAGGAAGTTGCCATACATATAATGCTCCGCACGGAAAGCAAGCATTTTTTTACCTGAGGGCGATTCCCACCAGAATGTGGTTGGAAGCTCGAAGGGTATCAATGCGCGATGACCATGTTCACCCATGATCAGATATTTTACACCGACATCGGGCAGATAATCAGCCATGCACCAACCGATCCCATTTACATCGTCCTGCATTGCTGTTGTCACCTGAATCCCTCTTTCATGAAAATGTCGAACAGGTAGTATCATGTTTTTTAATGCCGTTTCATCCGCTATCTCGGACATGTTGAAAGGCATTGCAGTCACTTCAATGCGACCTTCACCGATCCTTTTTAAGAATCTTTTTATTTGATTTTCCGGCCTCCGTTGAAGATACTGATCGACAGCCCAGGCGCTCTCACAGGTCCAGCGAAATTTTGAGTCATCGGGGAAATGATCAGTTTGATCACAATAATCCAGGGCATAATCAATAAAGCGGAGATGTTCAGGTAAAATCTCACTTTGTGGTCTGGTATAACCTATATCAGTGTGGGTGTGTTGTACAAAGTAAACCGTCCATTGTCGGACTGGTTCAATAGAACAATCCACTATATTTTCAGCCTCATTCCCGATTTTTATGGATACCGGTATGTCCTTCTTATTTTTTACTTCCGGAACAAAATATTGCAATGCGTTATATCCGGGTTGGATTTCAAAGTTTTCTGCAGATTGACCTTCTGCCTTTATGATTACCTCCTTTTTTACATCAAGGTTTACCATCTCTAAAAGGACTGCCTGAAGGTTTTCTCCATTCCGGTGAACCAGTAAATGTTGAGGTTTGATATTTATTTTTTCTTCGACAGGAAACTGAAATGTCATATACCAGATATTGCTTCCTGAAGTTTTCCCCCTTACCTGCAGCCTGACTGGTTTCCCGGGTGATATTAATTCGGAAGGCAGGATCATTATCGCATAACCCATTACGTCTTTATGCTGATCTATTTTGGTTGTCCGGAATCGCAAAATAGCACCATGATCACCACCATATTCAATGTCTTTTTTTTCCGCCATGGCCGGATTGTTGAACTCGAAAAGGTCTATGCCATCTACAGATAGAGTAAATACCTGTTGATCAGGAGAAGTATCCATTCCAAATAACCAGACAAATGAAACCATCGATTTGTCGATATCTTCCTGCACTGCAGCAGTTAACCATTCAATTACTTTCGTGGAATCCTGAGCGCGAACCAGTAAAGCAGTCTCTGCCCTTGGATCTGGGGCATGGTAGGAGATTATCTCGCCCTGTTTGCTTTCTGTGTATCCATTCAGGTATATGGGAGGCTGAGCAATTACCTGAAGGTCAACGAAATATAACGATAAGAGTAATAAACTAAAAAGTGTATGTCTAATCATTAGATAATCTTTAAAAAAATGTATCAGTTCTCGTTACACAATATCGACAATTTCAACACATAATCCATAATTAAAATCCTTGATTTATATTGCTTTCATTGAAAATATTAGAGTTGGCATACAGGCAATAGCGCTAATCTGTTAAGTTCATTCTAATTAGCAAATCAAAAAATCTTGGATCATCCCTCAGCATATCCCATGAAGGCGATACTTTTAATGAAACTAAACTATAATCACGTTCCTCATATGCGTTATTCAACCAGATAATCGCACTATCCAGGTTGTTCAGATAAACGTAAACCAACGATTTACTACCCGGAGCTAACCATCGGGGTGTAGTATTCAATAAATGATTAAATTCCTCCCTGGTTCCTTCGATATCGCCTAAAGCTGCCTTTGTGCATAATACATAATATTGTGCTGTCCCTTTTCCAGCGGAAAGACTTTCAGCTTCTTTAAAATATTCCAAAGCCAATTGCCATTTACCTTCATAAAAATAAGTCAATCCCAAATATCTATGACCTTCACTATAATCCGGATTTTGTTCAATCAATCCTTCTAATATGATCCTAGCTTCATTATAATTTCTGTTTTGAATATACAGGTCGGCCAAATTAGTCTGTAATCTTACGGAATAAGGATCCTTCTCCAATAAATTTTCGGCATTTTTGATTGCCTCTTCGAAATTTCCCAGTATATATGCCTGGTAGTGACTGTAAAAATAGGTTTCGTTATTTGAAAGTTTGATTTTTTCCTTTTCGTATTCACGCAATGCAGCTTCCCAATCCCATAAATAATAAAGCTCAACCCAGGCAAGAAAATTATGCGCCAGTGCGATATCCGGATCAATTTCCAAAGCTTTCTTAGAATAGGTAATGGATAACGGGAAAGCTTCCTTTGGAGGTAAAAAGTAATAAATACCCATCCAGTAATAGGTTACCGCCAGATCAACATAGGCTGGCGTATATTCAGGATCCAGAGCCACCACTTTTTCAAAACATTTCCGGGCTTCTTCCAGTCCTTCAATTCTTTGCTGTAACATATGTCTACCCTTTAAAACAAGATCATATACCTCCATATCTTTAAAAGGGTAATAGTTAAATTGCCAATTAGGATCATCAGAAATTGTTAAATTCAGCTTTTTTGCAATTTTTCTTGATATATCTTCCTGTATGATGAATATATCCTTAAATTCACGATCGTACGTTTCAGACCATAAATGATATCCATTAGATGCATTGATAAGTTGTGCCGTGATTCGTATCATATTTCCAGATTTTCGAATACTGCCCTCAAGTATCATATTTACATTCAATTGGTCACCTATCTGTACAATATCTTTGTGTGTGTTTTTAAAACTGAATGAGGAGGTTCTTCCAGCGATGCTTAGTCCCGGAATTTTTGCTAACGAATTTAATATTTCTTCTGAAATACCATCGCTGAAATATTCATATGACGGATCCCCGCTTAAATTAATAAAAGGCATAACAGCAATCGAATTCGATTGTTTAATCATATTGTTTCGCCCCCAAAAATTGAATTCTGTTAAAAAGAAAAATCCTATCAGTACTAATAAGACAATCATTAAAAAGATTATAAAGTATTTTTTCAGGATACTTTTAGATTCCGGAGAAGATTTCCTTTCTGAATAATTTATCTTTTTGTTTAAATAATCTTTTTCAGGAATAACCAGTCCTTTATTTGTAATGGCATACAAATCAATTAGTTCTGATACATTCTTGAAGGCTGATTTGCCAATTTTTAACGTTTGAATTGATCTATGATTTTTTATTTCTTCATAGACTTTCCCGGATATAAATATACTGCCTGACATTGCCACAGATTCAATTCTTGAGGCTACATTAACACCATCCCCGATAACATCATCTTCTGTGATAATAATATCCCCGAGGTGGATGCCGATTCTTACTGGTATTGTTGGATCTTCCCTGAAACTTAATTGCATCTCGATCGCACAGTTCACAGCCTCAATGGCACTATCGAAGATACTAAGTGTACCATCACCGAAATACTGGAGTATTTTACCATTAAATTGCGCTGTTGTACTATTGAATATTTCTCGGTGATGATCCCTTATTCTAACGGCATACTGTTCATTTTCCTGCATCATGGAAGTATAACCCTGTATGTCCGTGAACATGATCGCGGCCAGTTTGCGTGTAGATGATAATTGTTTGTGGTTTTTATTCATCATCTTACTATCAAGTTAAAAAAATCAGGTAAATATTAAAAGGGTTGATGATAATGCAGTTTAAATCAACATAAATCATTTATTTCACAAAGAACACATCCTATTCTCTGTTACCTTTGTATCAATTGAAAATCAGATGGTCGAAATTGAGAAGATAATAAATTAATTAAGAGTACCTCTAGTAGCCTGAATTTAAGGCAGGCTGATTACAATTAAATTTGTGGAATGTTAAATTTTGAAGTATTAAATCAGAAAAAATAAAAATGATTACTGAAATTAAACAGAAGGGTGGATCATCGAACCACCCTTCTATATATTCACGTGGTACATTTAGTTATCTACCGATCCTCTCTCAACATTTCCAGTTTTCAACACTACAATTCTACATTCTAAAGATAACTAACGATCCACAAAGTAATTTCTTTTTAATGGTGCGCGGACATAGAAACAAATTAAACCTATTTAATATCTTTTAAAAGGTCCGAAATGTAGCCCATGTACAAAATAGATTTTCTGGTAAGTATGAAAAAATAAAAAAGCACTGGAACATCAATTTCACACTATAATTACTTGATGTTTAATCGTCTTCCCATTGTTCATTGGTTGATTCTTCAGCTTGACCACCATCCTGAGCTGGTGTAATATCCTCTTCAGAACATGCATTAAAGAATCCGAAGAAGAAAACTACGATTAATAAAACAAGTAACTTTCTCATGATTTGTATAATTTTATCGTTAAATATAATAAAAACAATAATAAAAACTGAGTTTACCTATTACTTATACTATAAATCCCGTATTTATCAGTAAGGTAAACGACAAAAAAAATAATTTTTAATAATATTTTTAATTTACGGGATTATAAAGAACAAAAGAAATTCTAATTAAGATGTCCAAGTACATATGTATCCTTTTTGTGCTTTTTGCAAAATTTTCATTTGGACAGCAATCCGAACAGGATTTGATAGATTCACTTCAACGAGCGGATCCGGAGTCACTGGATAGTTTATATTATAATTTTTTTGTGAAGAATGTATCAGATGACCTTGAAAAGGCCGAATCCTATGCTACTAATTCCTACAGGTATGCCAAAGAAACTAATGATGAGTCTTATATTATCAAATCAGGTAACGCGTTGGGATATATTAATAATAAAAAGTCAAATTATATAAAAGCAGAAGAGTTTTACACAGAAGCCATTGAACTTGCAATAAAAAATGATGTAAATGACCGTCTTATCTACTTATACAATAATATTGGATTGGTTTATACCAATACTTCTCATTACGATAAAGCCATAGAAAATTATTTAAACTCACTCAAACTAGCTATCAAACAGGATAATTTTAATTACCAGGGAATTGCATATAATAATATTGGTCTTATCTATTACAAGATCAATAATATCAATGAAGCTCTGAATTATTTTCAACAAGCATTGAAAATTCGAAATGAAAATAATATCACCCATGGAATTTATGTGAATTATCTGAATCTGGGTTTATGTTATAGTGCACTTGGAAATTATCAGGAAGCAAATATTGCTTTCAGAAATATACTCAATAATCAGGATAAAATTGACCAAAAAACGCTTGCTGATACATTTTTTGGCTTGGGAAGAACCTCCTATAATCAGGGATTATATAATGAATCAATTGAGTATTTAACAACTGCAAAAAGTATCAGTGTAAATAACAATGAAACAGTACTTAGTTCAAGTATTGACTATTACCTTGCGAGAATATATTTCAACAGAAATGAAATTCAAAAAGCATTGATCCACCTACAAAAAAGCCAGGATCTGGCAAAACAAGCAAATTCCTGGGAGAGATTGGAAAATAATTATGCTCTTTATGCGGAAATATATGAAAAAAACAGAGAATACGAGAGGGCATATCAAAACCTGAAAAATTTTGTTTCTTATAAAGATAGCCTGTTCAACGAAAAAATGGCCGATAAATTTAAAGATGCCCATATCGCCTTTCAGCAAAGTTTCAGTGATGAAATAATACAGGGCAAGGATATTCAGATTAAGAAAAACAGGCAGTTCAACTATTTGCTTGGTATCAGTCTAACATTTGCAGTTTTTTTTGTAGTATTTGCAGTCAGGGTCGCTGCCTATCGACGGAAAATCAATAAACGACTTGATAAACTGGTTAAAATGAAAACCATGGAATTATCAACAACTAACCGTAAGCTACTTAAATCAAAGAAAGAACTGGATACATTTCTATATAAGACTTCCCATGATATCAGGGGACCCATCGCTACCTTAATGGGGCTTACGAATCTTACAATTCTGGAAAACCCCCATGAAAACATCGTCAATTATCTTAAGGAAATTGATCATACAGCTAAAAATCTCAATGAGGTTATCAGCAGATTAACCACAATCAGTCATATCAACAGTCAACCTTTAAAAATTGAAAAAATATATGTTAGCAGCTTTCTAGGGGAAATTATTGAACGGTTTCAGCAAAAATATCAGGTGTCAAATTCGTTTGATATTAACAAAAATTTACCGGATTACATATATTCCGATAAAATTCTATTGATTTATATTCTCGAAAATCTAATAGATAATGCATATAAATTCAGGGATCCAATAGAATATAAACCAAGCATACGCATCAACGTTTCTATGGAAAAAAGATTAATTATCGAAGTTGAGGATAATGGCATTGGTATTCCAAAACAATATACACAAAAAATATTTGATTTATTTTTCGTGGCAAACGAAAAATCACGTGGATCCGGCATCGGTTTGTACCAGGCCATTATGGCAGCAGAAAGATTGAATGGAACCATTAAGGTGAAGCATCCTGCAAAACCAACCGTACTCTCAGTATTGTTAAATATATAATATTAAGTAATATCTAAACCTCAGGTGCATTATAAATCTTTTTTTTAAAATCCCAATAATATATATCATTAAATGCATTTAAATTTACCACTGCCGATACTTTTCCTTAACTTTAAATTTACTTCAAATTTTTATCGTAAAATTATGTGAATGATATTCATGTTTGATTGAATATTTCTGTCAACATAATATTTTTTAATTATAATTCAAGAAAAGTGAAACAAAATTACAGGAATTTATTCCTGATTTTAATTCAAATATTTTTGATATTTTTAACCTCAGACCTAAGAGGTCAGGTTGAACGGAAAGAGCTAACTGCCAAACGAACTGAACACCCCCCGAAAATCGATGGTATATTAGATGATGAAGCATGGCAACGGGCAGAAGAAGCTACACAATTTTATCAATGGCAACCCTATAATGACCGACCCGGAACTTACGAATCTTATGTGAATCTGGTTTATGATGATAATGCCATTTACATAGGAGCCAATATGATCGATCCTGATCCTGATAGCATACTTACAGAACTGGGTATCAGGGATGCGGATGATAGAATAAATGCCGATCAATTTTGGATCGATATCAATCCATATAATGATGGTGTTAATGGTTTCACTTTTAAAGTATCTGCATCCGGTGTACAAACAGACATCAATCGATCAACCGTAGGGAGAAGAGGTCCTGGGAGAGAAACCGGTGGATTAAATTGGGATGCTGCATGGAAAAGCCATACCAATATTCATGATAAAGGCTGGTCAGTGGAGATGGAAATACCCTATTCAGCATTACGATTCCCTACTAAAGAAGTTCAGGAATGGGGAATCAACTTCTTCCGGGAAATCAAAAGATATCAGGAAACTTCCACCTGGAATTTTATTAAAAGAGGAGTAGGAACTCCATTGAATTATCTCGGTGTAGTGAAAGGCATAAAAGGGATAAAACCTCCCTTACGTTTGTCCTTCTTCCCGTATTTATCAGGATATCTGGAAAAAGATGTCAATGAGGACCAATGGAGAACGTCATATAATGGAGGTATGGACTTAAAATGGGGTATCAGTGAAGGATTCACCCTGGATATTACGCTAATTCCGGATTTTGGACAAGTTCAATCCGATGCTAAAGTTCTGAATTTATCTCCTTTTGAAGTTCGGTATGATGAAAACAGACAATTTTTTACTGAAGGAATGGAACTTTTCCAGCGAGCCAATTTATTCTACTCAAGACGTGTAGGAGGTGTACCAAAAGGATATGAAGAGTTAGAAGAGCAAATAACAGAAACAGAAATCATTGTTTCTAATCCGCTTGAAACACGAATGATCAATGCTACCAAACTTTCTGGCAGAACGAATAAAGGACTGGGTATTGGTGTATTTAATGCCACGACACTAGCCGGTCATGCCGAAATAAAAGATACCATTACTGATGTAACTCGCCGGGTATTAATGCAACCTATCACCAATTACAATATTCTGGTATTTGATCAAAGTTTACCCAATAATTCTTATGTCAGTTTAATTAATACGAATTCTCTGATGGATCAGGACTATATGGCCAATGTTACCGGTTCTGAAATTAATATCCTTGATAAAACCAATCGGTATGGTATCAGGGGGCAAATGGCAGTCAGCCAGTTGTATTATAAAAATGAAGATAATGTATTCGGATATAAATATGATGTCAGGGCAGGAAAATTCGGTGGTATCATCCAGTATGCTATCAGCAGGCAGGTAATTACTGATGAATATGATCAGAATGACCTGGGATTTATGAGAAGAAATAATGAGATCGAAAACCAGCTATCTTTTGAGTACAATATTTTCGATCCATTTGGCCGATTTCTTGATTTTTTGACAGGAATATCTGTTGAGCATAATCAACTGTATTATCCCCGTAACTTTACCGGATTGAGAATAGATTGGGATGCACGTACTACATTCGTCAACCGTTATGAACTTTTTATGCGGGTAGAATATAATCCGATGGGAATGAAAGATTATTTTGAGCCCCGAGTAGAGGGAAGATATTACCAGTTGGATAAATCCTACGAATTATTTGCCAGGATGGAAACTGATTCACGTAAAAAGCTCGCGATTGGTGGCGATATCCGGATACAAAGGATTTTTTCTCCATTTAATCAGCGGGACATTGGTTTTGATATTTCTCCTCGATTAAGATTAAACGACAGATTTAATATTTCAGCAAGAACAGAATATACTAAAAGAGAAAATGATATCGGTTATGTTGAAGATATCAATGAAGATTCTATTTATTTTGGAAAGCGTCAATCACCTACTTTTATTAATCAAATCCAGGCCAACTACATCTTCACAAATAACATATCGCTCAGTTTTAACCTGCGTCATTATTGGGCAAGGGTAGCATATGACGGTGATTATTATTTCTTGAATCCTGATGGTACTCTGCGTGAAATTGAAAACGACCTGAAAGTGGAGAATATTAATTATAACGCATTTACCATCGATATGGTATTCAAGTGGAATTTCGCTCCAGCCAGCTGGTTAACTATTGTCTGGAAAAATATTGTAGATTCAGAAGGAAACCGGATCATTAATAATTATTTTGATAATGTGGATCAGATGTTCAAAGACAATCAGGTCAATTCATTTTCTGCTAAAATCCTGTATTATCTCGATTACCAATTCCTCCGGAAAGCTTTTGGGAAAAAATAGCAGTTTAGATTACATTCCCATAGTTATATGGCCCCTTGATCTTTTAGATTTCCTTTGGTAATTTTCCTGTAAAAATATTAACTAGATTAATTATCTGGTTTATGAATAATTCGGGTTAATTCGGATGGGAAATGAAAATTGTTGAAATTCCTGCATTAATAAATTTGAAATATATTTTTAAGCTGATATTATCTTATTGCTTTTGTTTTCTAAGTGTAAAAACCCGATTGATATTAAAACCGAAATACAGGTCACCGTTTGAAATATCGCCTGCTGTCTGGGAAATAAAATAAGGTTCAATCATTCCCTTTGAATTGGTAACATGTAACTGGAAGATATGCCCACCTGTTTCGATGTCAAATCCAATAGCAACAGAATTGTAGGTTTTATCTGCGTTTGAACCAGGTAACTGATAATAATATTCTGCATTGAATGAAATACGGTTAGAAATTTTTAGTCGTCCGCCTGCTCCAATGGCGAATACATCATTTTGATCTTCTACGGTTTCAACTAAATTTCGATGTATCATACTGGGCATTAACTGGATGGATAGAGCATTACTGAATTTACGGGCCAACAATACCTGAAATGAATACAACATTCTTGATGAAGTATAATTGACACGGTCGGGCTCTACCCATTTCGTTCCTTGCATAGCCATACCTGTATATAAAACCACTGACATTGGGAAATTTTGTTTCCCGGAAGATTGTTGTAGCATTTTATATTTCAAATACCCGTCATAGGTTTTCTGAAAAGAACTTCTTCCGATTCCAATATTAAGATTTTTAACTATTCCATACTCAAACCCTAGACGTATGGTAGCTTGATCGAGTCCAAAAAACTCTTGAAATCCATCATTGATTTTTCCGAACCGATGCTGAATTAAAAAATTCAAATTCCCTGGTGCGATCACTTCAACGGACTGGCCATGAATGATTCTCGTTGTTTTAAAAGTTGCAGAGACAAATTCAACTTCTTTTTCCCGTACAACCTCCCCTTCCAACATTTTTAACAGATCATCCTGAGCAAAAGTGGGATTAGAAAGGTTCAATGAAAAACCTAACAAAAGCATGATACCTAATCTCAACTTTTTCATCATCTTTGGAAAGGTTCAAGGTTTAGTTTAATTGTAGTTTTGACTTCTTCAGCAATATTATTGATCACGGCTTTAGGTATTTTTATATCATAGTCCTTTACAGCAATATTAAAGACCGAGGTTCCTTTGATCAGATTTCCTTCAGTGACAATTCGAACCTTACTTTTAATAGGCCTGGTAACACCATGAATGGTAAGTTCTCCCTCAACGTCAAATTCTTGTGGTTCATTTTCTTTCAAAGATGTGATGTCAAATTGTATTACGGTGCCTTTGAAAGTTGCTGTAGGAAATTTATCCGATTCTATATAATTCTCATTAAAATGTTCCTGCATTAGCGCTTTCTCGAATTCAAATCCCTTCATCTGGGCCGAAACCGCTATTTCTCCATTTTGAGTGTCTAGTATAGAAGATACCTGATGATTTATTGCTTCTATATTTTCCATGGGCGATTCGGAAAAGAAACTGATGGTTCCGGTTCTTGTGAAATACTTATCCTGTGAAAAAGCTGAACTCCAGAAAAAGATAAGTAAAAATGGTATTAATAGTTTATTTTTCATAGAAATTTAAATTAGTTATTAATTTGACGAAGCCCCATCAGCAATCCATGCTTTTAATGCCTCCCGATTACAGATTGATAATGGTTGTGATGGAGGCATATCTTTTTGTATGATCACATGTTGTTCAAGCCTTCCATCATCTACGACATCCTTGATCCCTTGATAGGTCGTAAGATCCTTTCTTCCTGTTCCTGATACATGGCAGCCACTGACGGCACAATTTGTATCGATTATTGGTTTAATTACAGCTTGAAAACTTGTATTTGTTATATCGCAGTTATTAGCTCCCGGATATAGTTCCTCAACATTATCATAATAACATCCTTGAAAGAACAAGATAAGGAAAAGGATAGTTATCATATACCTTGAATATTTGAATAACTTTATCATTCTAATTATTAAAAGCACCATTATCTATCCACTTTTTTATGAGGAACATATCACAGTCTGTAAGAGGAGCCGCCGGGGGCATATTTTTATAGGCGATTACTCTTTTTTCAATCAGACCATTGTTGACCCTTTGCATAATTAAATCATAGGTTGTAAAAGCACCGTTTGGACTTCCCTGGCCATGGCAACCCACTGATGTTGCACAATTCAATTGAAAAATTGGCTTAATTGTATTTGCGAAAGAATACTCGGTAGTATCACAGGCATCGCAATAATTATTTTTAGCACCCTGTAAAATCCAGTCCCTGATCAAATTGATCTGATCTTGTGGAAGAGAATTACCATTTTCAGTTCCTGGCGTTCTGGGCATTAATTTTTCAGGATCGGTCTCCAATAATATTCCGTAATATTCGCTGTCATTGGGATTACCTGGTTCGATTTTCTGCATGATATTGGTATAATTTGTCAAAATGACTCCTTCTTCAGCACTAACAGCGTCATGACATCCACTGATCGCACAATTTGATATAAAAATGGGTAGAATCTGATTATTAAAATAAATGGTATTTTCATCACAGGATGTTGTATTGAAAATAAATTCCACAGTATCGGTATTAATTTCTTCATTAATGATTTCAGGTCCGGGAAATGGCTCATGCTTACATGTTATCATAAATATCGTTATGATAACGGTGAATAACATTTCTGGAAAATAATTGCCTTTCCTATAAAATTTATTATAAATTTTCATTCGATTATGATGCATTTTTTTAATTGAATCTCCCCAAGCAAATCATCGAAACCAACAAATAATCCTTTTAGTGTTACAGGATCATCTTTTTGATAGTTCCAAATTGTTTGACTATACAATGAATCCAATTCACAATTAACAATTCCGCGGCTTCCTTTTACTACAATATTTGTGTGGTCGTTATTTTTTTTTGAAATTGTGGAGAGTGAACCTGTGATTAAAAGGATCTTATCGGAATACTTTTGAATAGACAAAGTGGCGTTTGTCTGAAATTCGACAAACAAATCATCTATATTAATAGCATAGTCATGTTTTTTTTCATAAACGTTTACATGAGGCTTATTATAGTGGAGAAATCCAAGGAAAAGCGCTATGATCACAATCACTCCCCCTATGATAAATAAAATTTTTTTATTCACTGAATAAGTAATTAAATATTAAATCTGATGCGAGTCAGATTTCAAACAATACTTCCTGTTATGAGCTATAATCAGTGTGATGATAATTATATACGAAATGATTATCATTATTATTGTATGTTTCAAAAAAACATTTAAGATCACCCGATAAGGTAAAAATAAATAAATTCCTTCATAAAAATAGTTTTCGCAAGCTATTTTAAAGAAGATTTCGTATCGAAACATAAAAGATTTTATTTGAATCTTAACTAGGACATTTATAAATCCGTGATCGTTTAATCTGTGATGCTTTCGTAACTTTTTAACAAAGGATTTATATAGTTCATGATCTTATTTAAATCGCTATTGGAATTGCCTATTGATAGAAGCTTTTTATGAACTATTACTGCATTAATAATGTTACATAAATACATTTAAATCAAGTATTATATATGAGAGCTCGGCCTCCACCTATTGAGCTATCTTATTATCATTGATATTCACATAATTACTTTACAGCCATAACAATCGATACATTGAATCATGAAAAAAATAATCTCTTTTTTATTTATCCTGGCATTATTCGTGCATTGCCAATATGACGAACAAGTTGATATCAGCAAAGACCTGACCATTGACGGAACTAATACGGAAGCTGCTCTCAGAATGTCAACAACTTTTCCCGAACAAATATTTGTTCCCGATGGATTCAGCCCTGAAGGAATTGTCAGCGGTAACGGGACAGAATTTTTTGTAGGTTCTCTGCTTGCAGGAGCCATTTACAAAGGTGATTTCAGAACCGGAGAAGGATTTATACTCGTTCCTCAACAGGAAGGAAGGGCTGCTGTTGGCCTGGACTACGATGAAAGAACCGACTTTTTATATGTAGCTGGTGCTTATAGTGTAGCTTATGTTTATAATGCTACTACAGGAATTGAAATTGCAGAAATAGAATTGACCGCTGCCACATTTCCTTTCACCATTATTAATGATTGTATTGTCACCAGGGAAGCAGCATATTTTACTGATTCTTTCCAACCTTTTTTCTACCGCCTACCTTTAATGAATAATGGACAACTCCCCGATCCGATACTAGTTGAAACAATTCCTCTCTCAGGCGATTTTTTATTTGTTCCTGGCGATATAAATGCTAATGGAATCGTGGCGAGTTCCAGCGGAAAAGAATTAATAATCGGAAATTTAGCAACAGGATTAATCTATCTTGTAAATCCTTTAACTGGTCTAGCGCATGAAATTGACCTGGGTGGTGGAAATCTTGCTTCTGTAGATGGACTTGTTTTACAAGGTAGAACACTATATGGAGTTCAAAACAACCTTAATCAAATAGGAGTAGTAGAACTTGCTCCGGATTTTACTGCTGGAGAAATTGTAGGAACAATTGTACATCCGGAATTTAAGATTCCCACCACAGCTACTATTTTTGGAAGTAGTATCTATGCCATAAATGCCCGGTTTGATGTGGCACCCCCACCACTTCCCGGAAATCCGGTGCCGGATCCAACCCTCAGATATGATGTAATTGGCGTTGATAAAAATTGATTTTTTAGTTACTAAAAGAATATGTTTAAACCCGGAGATTTAGTGATAGATCTCCGGGTTTGTTATTTTTGATTTTCATGAATAATGATAGCTATTTTACTGCAGAAAATAAAAATATGTTAATTGGGTGCTCATTAAATTTCAAAAATGAAAAATTACATTAAAAATTTGTAAGTATTTTTTTTATTCCTACCTTGCGCGATTAACCAAAACAAAATACTATGAAAAAACCAATGTTATTATCCGTAATGCTGACCGTCATTGTTAGCCTGTCTTATGGGCAAACCGATTACATGATGTTTGAATCCATATATCTGGACCCCAATATGGATCAGCTGAAACAACTAGGCGACAACATGAAGTCCCACAACAACAAGTATCACAGCCAGGATCCCTATCGCGCAAGTGTGTGGAATGTATTAACCGGAAAAAATTCAGGAAAACTGGCATGGATCATGGGCCCGTGTACATTTACAGATCTTGACAACAGGCCATCGGATGGAGGACATGATGAAGACTGGCGTGATAATGTTATGACGCATATTGATAAAATGTCTGATGGAGCTTACTGGAGATTGATGGATGGATTTTCCTATCAGCCGGAAAACCTGACCCCTAAAGTAATGTGGGCCCGGTATGTGGATGTAAAAAGAGGAAAATGGGACGAATTTGAACATCTGATGACTACTATTATGAAAAATTATGAAACAAACAATTTCGGACATTCCATGGGATTGTACGAAAATGTCGTCAATGATGGCAGTGGAAGAGATGTTGCCATTGTCTGGCAGTATGAGAATTATTCCTACCTCGACCAGAACCTGGAATTCAGTCAAAAATACGAAGAGATTTACGGGGATAACTCCTGGAGAGACTTTATGGAAGCCATTTATGATTATACAGAGAGTGTACAGGATGAACTCTTTGAAGTGATGCCTGCAATGAGTGCTGATTAATTAATTTCCCTATAAGTAAACATATAATTAAGCCCCCTTGAATCCGGGGCTTTAATTTTTTCCTTCCCTTTTGATTACCTATTCCATAATACCAGTATTTATCAATTAATTAATGATTCAATAACCCAAATATTACATTATTATATAATAAAAATGTAATTAAATCTAACTGTATTGTATGATATTAATAATTTTTCTAATTTCGGCAAACCAAAATTATACACGATTATGAAACGATCTTTTTTTGTTCTATGTTTAACACTGGCTATTGTTTTTCAAAGCTATGCACAGGATGACGTTGAAGAAAATTTACCCAATGTCATCAAATTAAATCCGATCAGCCTTGCTTTTGGTAACTTTAATATGAGTTATCAACGTGCCCTAGGGAAATCGCATGCTATTCAAATTGGTGCCAATTACTGGTATAAGATCCTTGGAGTAGAAGTTAATGGATTTGGAATACGGGGTGCATATCAATTCTTTTTGACCGGACGTACTAAGTATGCCCCAGAAGGATTTTATATCGGACCCCAGGTTTCCTATAATACCCTGGATGTAACAGAGGAGGATAACAAGGTCTCTGCTTTCGGGATTGGGGTTATGTTAGGGTATCAATGGGTGTGGAAAAGTGGATTATGTCTGGACCTGGGGATTGGGCCAATGTACCAGTTTGCCAGTGAAACAGCTACCGACAATTCAGTAGAAGGTTTTCTCCCCAATGTAACCATAGCACTTGGCTATAATTTCTAATTAAATAAAGGCTTGCAATTTATAGATAAAGTTGATTGCAGGCTTTTTTTATTACTTACTTTAAAAATCAGAATTAAGTAAATCGGTTTATTACGCTGATTTTCTTAAAGGCTCCTCCATCCCACTTTTTATCATCTTTTCTGGCAAATCAGGCTTTTCAGTAATCTTCTTTTTCCGGAATGGACTTAATATGAGTTTAATCAGGTCTCGCCAGGTCATATATCGACTGAATTTCCGAACCAGTTTGTAAGTTTCAAATGGCCTATGTATAATCCTGTATTTAAATAATAGTTTATATCCTGCACTTCTCACCTGGTGTACCTCTTTACAGGAAAGAACGGTTGGATCTATATGGCATGCACGGAACCATTTATTCCAGTCTTTGATATCATCTATTATTCCTCTCTCCACGTATTCATTCCAGAGTGGTGTTCCCCGGTATACACTGAGCCTGTTAAAACCAAATGTATCTATTTTCAGCCGGGCTGCAAACCGGAAACTTTCAAGTATATCTTCTTCCGTTTCATCGGGTGAACCTACAAGGAAAAAGCCATGAATGGTATCGATTCCACTTTTCTTTGCTTCGTCGATCGCATGTTCAACCTGTTCGAGCTTTTGTCTTTTTTTAAGCCTGTTAAGGATTTTTTGTGTTCCCGCTTCGACACCAAAAGCCAGCATGGTACAATTTGCCTTTTTTAATAATGGAAATTCACTGACAGCAACAGAATCTACCCTTCCTTCACATCCCCAGGTAAATTGGAATTTTTGATCTATGATGCCCTGGCAGATTGCCTGGATACGCTTTCTCTTTTGCAGAAAATGGTCGTCGGTTAAATAAATCGACCGGTAACCTTCTTGATTCAATTCCTTCATTTCGCCCAATACATGTTCAGGTGACCTGGTTCTCCATTTACCTTCGCTTAATAAAGGTATGTCGCAATAAATACAATTATAGGGACATCCACGGGAGGTTTGAATGGTACAGAATTTTTCCAGGGATAAAACTGCCGGGACTTCCAGTGGTAATGATTCAATATATTCAATGGGTAGGCTTTTTCTGTCAGGATATGGAAACTGATCCAGGTCCTGTATCATAGGACGATCCGAGTTTCTGATTATTTTTCCATTATCCCTGTAGACCAAACCTTTTATAGTTTCAGGTGTATTTAAATGATCCAAAAAATCAGGGAAAAGCTCTTCACCTTCCCCAATACCGGCAAAATCAATGTAATTGCAATCAGCCAGGATCAATTCGGCATTTTTTGTTGCAAATGGGCCACCTATAATGATGGGTGTTTCAGGAGATACAGACTTCAGGTGCTGAGCCGTTCGCTTCATGTATTTGTAAGCGGTAGTTGATAAAAAGGATAAAGCGACGATGTCCGGTTTTTGTTGCAAAACTTCTTCTCCAATATTCTCATCTTTCATTTGAGGATGACAGGTATCAAATAGCTTTACCTGGTGACCATGTTGCCTCAAAACCGGAGCCAGTGTTTGAATTCCGAGAGGTGGAAAGGCCATAACTCGTATTTTTCCATCATCCTTACCTGCAAATTTATCAGGCAATAATTGGTAATAATCCTCATCCCGTACATAAACTAAAAAAATATTCATAAGATTAATTTTTCAGAAATTCGTCCAATTCCTGAATACAAGGTGAAATTCAGTGTTATTGGATTTAATATATCCGATAAAGTTAATCAATTTCTAATAAACCAACTATTTGGATCACATGATGAAACCAAGTGTCATAATAGAATGCATTTATTGTATTCATTGTGATTGAATAATTGAAAATTACTGTTCAGACTCCCATGTACTTAAAAAGTATTTTTACTTTTAATGTAATAAATATCCGGTAATTTTGTTTTACATATAAAGAGTACCCGCTATGAGAAGATTTTGGATAATATTTATAGCTTTAGGATTGATTTTTACATCCTGCGGACCTAAACCACAATATAAAACCCGTGAAGGAAAAAGAAAGCAAAAATATTACAATAAACAACAATATAATCATCCGGACAGAGATACGGAACAGATCAAGAGCATGAAGAAAAAATAGTTTTTACATCTCACCCAGCTTTTTTATTCCTTCTCTTCACAAGAATCTGCTGATCCAGAAAGGTATTGCACCCATTCAATTATTATAAAAAGTTAAAGATTTAGTTTTTTACTTCAAATTTACATGTGGAAAGTATAGGTATATTTGAAAAGGAATGTGCGTGTATCTGAGATTGGTAATTCCGGTATATGGCGGTATGGGGTTGTATTCAATCCTTCATTATATACGATCCACAGGTCATTCCCTTCCCTGAAATTATACCTGAACCTGACATTAGCAGATACCAGATCAAGTGTACTGTTGTATTGAATTAAAGCATTGGTGGATAATTTATTATTGAGAGCGGTACCTATTCGTAACCGGGTAATGTGAGCATCAAAATACTGATTCCTTTTTTCAAATCTAACTCTTTCGTATAAATATTCAGCAGAAAGTTCAAGATGCTTTGAGACATACCAGGAAGGTTGTAGTGACAATGACAATCTGGTACCATCATAAAATGTTCCCGCTTCAATCCTACTTCGGATATTAAATAATTTCTCAAGTGGCATCCTATAAGAAGCACCCACCCGATAAAATAAATAGTCTCCAACAGGGACAAACTCATCTTCTGATAAGTAAAAATCCTCCAATAGATTTTCGTATGAAGCTTTTACATCTATCGAACCTGCGGATGTAGTTTTTGAACTGAAACTCCATTCAGGACCAAATTCAGCAGATTGAACCGAATTGTTATTATTGAGTATGTACGAAAAGCCTGTTATGGCTAATTTCTGCCATATGAAAACAGGATTGTTTTCATATAACCATGTATACGAGACATCTGCAGTTCCGAATTTAAAATCATTTCGTTGAACAAATCCCATACCCGGGTCATAGTTAATTCCAGACCAGATAAATCCAAAATCATACCCGACACCTCTACGCCTCCTGCGTTGCCATTCAGCAACGATACGAGCGCTATTAAATCCTTCATTTTTTTTATCGCCGAAGGGATCATTGTCAAAGGTCTGTGCATACTTTATTATCATAAAATCATCCCCAAACATTCTGATCAATCCGTCTAAACCCAAGCCAACATTATAGTTTCCATTCATTCCAATTCTACTTGTTAACATCCCCCCGATATATGAGTATTCGTTAAATACTCGTCTGCGCATCCTTAGTAATCCAAAATTTTCAGACGGAAGTGAATCTACCTCTGCAGTTTGCATATTTAAAAAACCCAGATCCCAGGTACCCACCCTGCCAACAATTCTCGCCCCACCATATATAGGAACCAGATCTCCATCAATTGTCAAACCAATGCGTCTACTATAAAAAAGTCTGCTTAATCCCCCGGTTTTAAAATCGAATATTCCTGCTCTTTCCTGGAAAAATTGCCTTTTCTCAGGATAAAACAAAGAAAATCTGGTCAGGTTTACCTGTTGATCATCAGCCTCCGCCTGAGCGAAGTCAGTATTTATTGTAAGGTCAAGCGTAAGATAATTGGTAAGTGAAAGTTTCATATCACCACCTACCTCATATTTAAAATCATTTTTTCTCTCATACGTATTTTGAGCTTCATTCATAGAATTCCATTGTTGTAAGCCAGCAAGAGCATAGGGTGTAACATAAAATTGTTTTTTGCTTTTTATGCCAATAATCTTTATTTTCTGTGCAAGTGAAGGCCGTAAAAAAGCCCAATCAGTAACCGGGGGAATTGCAGGATAGACAATTCTTTCACTTTTCCGTGCGATTTTCCTTTGTACACTTAAGCCCATGATAACCTCACCGTTATTTTCCTGAAATCGTAAACTCGAAAATGGAATTCTGATTTCAGTAAACCATCCTTCTTCAGTCACTTTTGCTTTGGCGTCCCAGAAAGTATTAAAATCACGGTTTAACCAACCACCCACGGATATGGTCCCGCCTGTAGCATCATTGGTAACGGCAACATCATTTCGAATGGCTGTAGGAGTCGTAGCAAATAAATAACCAGTTTCATTATCATTATAGGTATCCAATAGGATCTCCAAATGATCCGATCCTGCCAGTCTGTCCCGATACAAGGTATTACCTCTGATTCCGGATTTAACAGTATCATAACCTCTCATAGAAGCATAAAAATAATTTTCATCATGGGCGAAACGGATTTCTGTCTTTTGCGTTGGTGGTGCTCCGGCATTGGGTTCGTATTGTACTACCGGAACAGGATCGATGGCGTCCCATGCTACCTCATCCGGCATCCCATCAAAATTTATATTTTTGATTTCAGGAATAATCAGATAATCTTCTGATTCTTGACCGATTGATTTACATATTGTGTTAAAAAAAAGTAGTAATAAGAATATATGTTTATAGGATAAAAAATTCTTTGGTATTAATACAATTTGTGTAAAACTTTTATGATCAGTATTCAAGGAGATCAATTGCATTTGAATATCAAGGAAAAAATATATTCAGAAGTTAGTGATAATTATTTTTTGTTCAAAGTAAGTAATACCGATAAATTAACAATAAATACTTGCGTCAGGATATGTATACCAACACGAGGTTCAGTTATATAACAGTCAAGAGTGGAATGCTGTTTCGGAGAATTTAATAAAACCATTAAAAGTAAATCATTCGTTTGAATTTATCACAAGATGTAAAAATTCACCCAGTTGTGAAGGTTCCAGCCACCTGGTAACTATCACCATGTTTAGATCCGGAATAATCACAATATAATTGCCTCCGAATCCCGCGGCATAATAGATGTTGTCAGGAAGATCCTCCCATACCTTATGCCCCCAATTCAACCACCACATGTAACCATATCGTTCATTGGTTTCAGATGGTATTTGAACCATTTTAATCCATTCTTCAGAAATCAGTTGGTTTCCATTCCAATTTCCTTTGTTTAAAAATAATAAACCAAACCGGGCATGATCTTCGGTGCTAATGAACATCCCACCTCCTGAATGCCCCCCTCCACTGACTGATTGAATTCTCATTCCATCTACTTCAACCCATGAGTTTTCATAACCGTACCATCGCCAGGTAAGAGTAGCTCCGATTGGATCCATGATCTTTTCTTTTAAAACCACTGGTAATGGTTTCCTAAATACATGCAGCAGCGAATAGGCCAGGACATTGACCCTTACATCATTGTATTTGAAATGAGTTCCCGGGACAAACCTTTCCCTGTTTTTCCAATCGTCAATAATTCCTTCCTGAGGAGGTCTATCAGTCCAATCAGGCATTCCAAATAAACTACCTGACCAATCCGATGATTGATTTAATAAATGATGCCATGTAATTTTTTGATTATGTTCACCATCGAACGTACCATCCCATATGTAGTTATAAACAGGATCATGCAGGTCTTTAATCAAGCCTGCATCCCATGCCAGGCCTGCGACTGTCGACAAATAACTTTTGGTGACACTGAATGTCATATCCACCTTTTCGATATCTCCCCAGGCAACTATTATAAATCCATCTTTTATAATCATACCAGCAGGCCCTCCACGTTCCCTGGTTGGTCCCACAATGTTATGGAAAGGTTCATCAGCAAATGCCTCCAGAATGGCGATTTTTAAGTCCCTGGATCCGCTATACTCATTGGATTCTGCAAATGAAACGGCCTTTTGTAATAGAATTTTATCCAGGCCCAACTCACCAGGGTCCTTCGTTTCCCATTGACCATTTCTGGGAGGGAAGTAGATAGATTGTCCATAAACGGCAGAAAATAATAATGCGGAATGGACATGCAGTAAAATGTAACCTATAAGTATATTTTTAAATTTTACCATAAAATTTTAATGATGTCAAATAAAAAAATAAATTGAGATTGTTTAATTTAACAAGATTCGAGGATTCCTTTAATGAGATCTTCGTTTTTTTAATTATTAAGATGAAGATCTATAACCTGAATAGAATGCTGTTATCAGAAAAAACCATCTCCCCTAGCAGTAAGAATTTATTGTTGAGTATACTAATTCTCTGGGCTTTAACCATACCTGCTCTCTCAAGTGGACAATCAAAAATTATGATACGTGGAATATATGGAAGTCCCCAACCATTCTGGGAGCGAGGAATTAAAATTGCAGATCTGGGAGTGAATGCTGTATTTATTCATTCAGGATCCATTGACCATACTCTTATAAAGAAAGCCAAAGCCGAAGGATTAAAGATCTATGCTGAATTTCCAACTTTAAACGGTAAAAATTATGTTAATTCTCACCCTGAAGCCTGGCCAATTAACCAAAATGGCGTAAAAGCCGAGCAGGCATCCTGGTTCATGGGTGTTTGTCCCACTGATATTAAATTTCGCCAATTCCGGATGGATCAGTTACGAAAATTATTACAATCCTTTGATCTGGATGGTGTATGGATGGACTATGTACACTGGCATGCGCAGTTTGAAGAACCGGAACCTATACTTCCTGAAACCTGTTTCTGCAATTCCTGCCTTTCCAGATTTGAAAAAAGCGCTGGTATCAAACTGCCTGGAAATACTATTGAAGAAAAGGCCCGTTGGATTTTAGGCAACAGGGAAACGGAATGGCGTAACTGGAGATGCCGGATCATTCAATCATGGGCAAGGGAAATTCGTGATATCATGCGGAAAGAAAAACCAGCTGCCCTGCTTGGGATTTACCATTGTCCCTGGGATGATGAAGAATTTGACGGAGCTAGAAGACGTATTCTGGGTCTTGATTATGACATGTTACGGGACATTGTAGATGTATTTTCACCAATGGTATATCATGGAAGAATGGGTCGAGATCCGGGTTGGGTTAAAAAAAATATAGAATGGTTTTGTGATCGATTGAAAATTGAAAAAGATACATATCCAAAGGTATGGCCGATAGTTCAGGCATATGACGATCCATATAAAATAACACCATCCGAATTTGAAACGGTACTTAATGGAGGCATGGAAGCTGGCTCATCGGGGATCATGATGTTTACCAGCTACGCAGTTGCAGCTCAGGAGGAAAAAATCAGAGTCATGCAAAAAGTATACCTTAGGGAAACTAAATGATATTAAGTAATCGATTGACATTTTCAGGTTTGCAGGGATGGCCATGTGTAGTGATTGCAATCAATGAGTCCGATTGCTACGAGTTAAAATCCATTTTCAAATTCCAGTCAATCGGGAAGACCCTCCCAAACGATTTCATAACCGTAGCGAATGGATTTACATATCTGTTTGTGTATTTCTTGTAAATATCAGATATAAAACAGGTACCAGAATTAAGGTCAACAGAGTAGAGACCAATAATCCTCCTATGATAGTCCAGCCCATTGGTGCCCACATAGTACCTCCCCGTAAGGTCAACGGCAGGAGGCCACCAATAGTAGTAAATGTTGTAAGGATAATTGGGAGAAACCTGGTTTCACAAGCTATTTTTACTGCATTCAGGATAGTATAACCATCCTTGACAAGCGCATTTGAATAATCCACCAAAATGATCGAGTTATTTACAACTATTCCAATCAAGCTGATCAATCCAATAAACGCCGTAAATGAAAATGTATTTCCTGTAATATATAACGCCAACACCGAACCTATGACTGCAAGAGGAATAGCGGTGAAAATGATCAATGGCTGTGTGAACGATTTAAATTGCATTACAAGGACTGCAAAAATAGTTATCAGGGCGATAAGACTCGCTTTTTCCATGCCACTGAAACTTTCACTTCGACTTTCAATTTCACCAGTAAATTTATAACGATATCCTTCAGGCCAGGGATAATTTTTCAATTGATCGTCAATTTTTTTGGCAATGTCATTCAGGTTATAACCTTTCATGATATCAGCTGTAACTGTAGCATTTCGATCCAGATTATAATGAGTAATAATGCCGGGTGATTCCCGAAATTCAAGCCCTGCTAATTGTTTTAATGGAATCATTCTATCGGTGACTGCTGGAACATATATCTGATCAAAATCGGTTAGTTCATTACTGTTCTTAACAGGTAAACGAATGACAATATCATATTCCTTGCCTTCCTCATCCCTGTAAGTGGAAACATGATATCCTGCTATTGAACTTCTAATCGCTTTATCAATCTCCACTATTGGTACACCAAATAAACTGGCTTTATCCCTGTTTATATTTACAAATAGATCTGTACTTTTATGACTTAGTGGATTATTTATATTTATCGTCCCATCACTTTTTCTTACAAAACCTTCAATATCATTGGCGATTTGTTTTAGCACGTCCAGGTCATTTCCCATTACTTTTATTGCCAGTGGAGCTTCTATGGGCGAACCCTGTTCAAACTCTTTCAGTTCAATTCTAACCCCCGCAACAAGTGAAAAAAATTGTCTTAAATTTTTTACGAGGAGGTCATAGTGTTCTGCATCATAAAATGCTAATTCAACATATATTTCTGCAAAATTTTTCTGAAACCGTTTTGGAAAAATATTATAATAAATACGCGGATTTCCATGTCCTATATTACTGGCATAATGCCTGATTTCGGGAATGGTATCAAGCACTTTTTCTATTTTTCTTGTAAATTTATCAACACGATTGATGCTTGATCCCTCAGGAGCCACAATCCTGATCATAAATTGTGGTTTTTCAGCTTTTGGGAAAAAACTCACACCAACAAAAGTAAATAATACTGCAGCTCCCATCAGTAAAATAAATGAAATACTTATTACAACCCAATGATGGTGTAATAAGTAATCCAGACCTTTTCGATAGGGCCCTTCGATAAAATTTTTAAGTGTATTTTTAAAACTGAATGTCCATTTACGCTGATAATGCTTATCGTATTTTTTAAGAAAGAGCATGCTTAAATACGGAGTGAGTGTAAGTGCTATTACTAAGGAAGCCATCAATGTAAAAATGACTGTAATTGGTAAGCTCTGAATGAATTTGCCCGCTTTATCAGGCATGGCGATAATTGGAATAAAAGCCAGAACAGTTGTAGCAGTGGCACTGATAACGGGCCATCCCAATTGAGTCGTACCTTTTATAGCTGCTAGTTTATTATTTTCGCCAAGTGTAATGAATCGCTCAGTATTTTCAACAATAACAATGGAATTGTCAACCAATAATCCAAGTGAAATCACTAAAGCAGCAATTGTAATTTGCTGCAGCCCGAATCCTGAAATATCGACAAAACCAATACCGATTAAAATAGAGCATGGAATGGCCATCATAACCAATAATGATGCACGAAAACCGAGCGACAAGAAAATTACCAATCCGACTAATATAATTCCACCCAATAAATTACTCAGAAAATTATTCATTCTTGTATCAACACTTTTAGACTGATCAAACACCGTAAATAATTTTGTGTTTTGCCCGATGTTCTTGTTATAGTTGGTGATAATTTTATTTATCTTATCGGTAATGTCATAAATATTATAATTCTGCTTCTGTTGAACAGAAATAAAAATTGCACGATTTCCATTATATCGGGCAAAGTACCTGTTATCTGCATAATCAAAGCTTACTTCAGCGATGTTTTTAAGATATACGATTTGCCCCTGATAGGATTTAATCACTGTATTTTGAATTTCATTTAAATCGGTAAATGAACCGCTGGTCTTAACATTATATTCCATATCTGATAGCTGCATGTTACCTCCAGGAATATTGGCATTGTTGCTGAGTATTGCATTATTGATGTCATTAATTGAGATATTCATCTGTGCCATTTTTTCCATTTGTATGGAAATTCTTACCTGTTGTTCTGGTACTGCCATGATTTCAACACGTAATACGCCCTCGATTCTTTCAATTTGTTTTTTCAGTTCATCAGCTATACTATTTAATCCCCTGTAAGGTGTAGATTCAGAAACTAATGCAAGTTGCATAATGCTAACATCTGAACTTCGCCATCTGAGAATTTCCATTTGATATATATCGTCAGGCAACTCATTCTTTACACTGTTTAACTGTTGCAATACTTCTTCATACTTATCGTTTGCATCCGTTCCAAAATTGAACTCAATCGCAACATGAGTAATTCCATATTGAATGGTTGTTTCTATTTTCTTTATATCATCCAATTCGTTTAGGGCTTCTTCTATGGGAGTGACAATTAGTTCTTCAATATCCGTCGGATTTGCTCCGGGATAAACAACAATAATACTTGCTCCTGGTAATTGTAAGGGAGGATCCTCTGTCCGTGGCATTGTTAAAAATGAATAAATGCCCATTATTAATAACAAAAGGAAAATAACAATTGTAAACTGATAATTTTCTATGGCAAGCTTTGGTAATTGCATGTCAGTGATAACTTGGCGATTAATTACATAACAGATTACACATTCTATTTTGAATATATATCATCCAATGGTTCAACAATAATCCGGCTATCGGTGCGGATATACGGCCCCCCTTCAATTATTAATGAGTCCCCTGCAGAAATCCCATCCTTAATCATTATCCCTTCCTCTTCTATAGCATATATTTTAATATTGCGTTTCTCCGGATGTCCATTTTTCAACACATAAACCTGACCTGTTTTTCTTTCACCTTCCATCAAAGCTTCATAGGGAATTATGGGCAAACTTAAAGTATCAGTTGGATAGATATAAGCAGTTCCAATTAATCCATTTACTGGGTTTTGTACTGAATCAATCAGGGATAGTTCAATTTCATAAGTTCCTGTATATGGATCCGCCATTGCGGCTATTTCGCTGACAATTGCTTTTACTTTTTGTTCAGGGTATGCATCAAAAAAAATATTCGCGGAATCCAGCAATGATAAATGGATCCTGTCTTTATCAGTAACACTTGTGCGCATGATCCACTCACTTTCCGTAGAGGCTAAATAAAGTACAGGATGCCCTGGGGCAATAATCTCATTTTCTTCTGCCATTTTTTTAAGTATCAAGCCGTTTGCTGGCGCAAAAATGTTTGAATGTTTCAAATTAAACTCAGCGATTCTTAAGTCAGATCTTGCTACTTCAAGTGCAGTGGTTGCATTCTGGAATAATTCCAGTGTTACTACACTATCCTGATATAAATTTTTTGCTCTTTGATAATCTCTTTCCGATTTATTTACTGAAAGCTGAGCTTGTTTAACCTTAGATTGAATTTCTGAAAGTTCCAACTGAGCCAGCAACTGTCCCTTTCTTACATTTTCTCCTTCTTTGACTATAATTTTATTAATGATACCACCAGTTTTGAAACTCAACCTGTACTCTAGGCTCGAAGTTAATTTTCCTGAAGTTCTTATTGAATTATTAACAATATTCTTTTTGATAATCAGATATTTAACATGAATAAAATTTTCAGATTTTTGATCTTTGTTTTGAATACATCCGGAAAATTTTGTTAAAATTATAATAGCCAGTAAAAAACTGTAATTAAGTCTCATACTATTCTTATTCAATTGTACTTTCCAGTGGATATAAGCATGCCACACGTTCAAGTGCAGTATATTTTATGATATGATCGTAACGGGTTAATATTAGATTCTGTTCTGAGTTTGTCATACTGGTTCTCGCATCAATGAACTCAAGGAGATTAGCCTGCCCTTCCGAATATTTTTTTTGTATTATCTGAAAAGCTTTCCTTAGCGCAATCAACTCATCGCGATTTGCTTTTATCCTTTCAAAAGATGCCTGAAGATCGAAATATTTTTCAATCACTTCCAGAGCTATCTGCTTTTCAGATTCACTCCATTGATACGTAACCATGTCACGATCAATTCTGGATTGCTGTATTCGAGCATTATTCTGCATACCCGAAAATAAATCCCATTGCAGTACCAGCGACGCCAGGAAAAAATCATCCTCAGGAGAAATAGAATAATCAATCCCTTGTATCCCGTAATCGACGGCACCGAATAATCTTGGCAATTTATTGAATTTGTTCATTTTTTCCTGATAATCTGTTACAAGCTGATAATTTTTTAATGCTATTAATTCTTCCCTACCTGATATCGCCATAGATATCAATTCTTCAGGGCCCGGAACAGAAATATCTTTTTGAATCGTCGTATCTACTAAAATTTCAGTATCAAATTCACGATTCAATAAAAAATTAAAATAAGCAGCCGTTGTACGATGAAATTTTTGAGCCTCGGCAACACGCTGATCATGATTGCTCAATTCCGATTTTGATCTATAAACTATGTCGATCGTTACCTTATCATTTTCAAATAATTTTTCATTTACGCGAATATTTTCTTCCAATAAGTGACGGGTCTGATCATACAACTCAAGTATTTCAACTGTCTTCAAATAATCATAGTAAGCCGTTTGAATCTCGCTTATTAAAAATCGTTTATAGGTATCCAGATCTGCTTTCTTAACCTGGCTAAGTGCTGTATGGATTCGTGTATTAAAATAGATCTGTGGATTAAAAATAGGTTGCATTAACTGAACCTTGGTTTCCTGTTCGGTAGGTCTGTAAAAAAAGAACTGTTGATTACTGATCTGAGGAAAGATATTCGATTCAGTAATTTCATTTAAAGTCTGATAAACCGGGTTTAACAAATCTCCTGCAGGGAAATCAATGGTGCGACCTCCTTCAGCAATAGTATACCTCGCATTGAATTTTATATATGGGTAATATAGTCCCTGCGCTTCTTTTTTTTCATATAAACTTTTCTCATACATACTGTATTTTTGTTTCAAAGCAAGATTATTGTCAAGAGCATCTGAAATATATTGTTTTAATACACTTGTCTGACCAAACAAAGTGTTATAACAAAAGAAAAATACCAATGTCAATCGCATACCGAACTTGTTATTTATCGAGAAACTGTTCCATGCTGGGCTATTTCAAGATGAGTTCCTAAAATATCGCCGACCTTTATTTCAAAAATGTTGAATATATGCTCATGATTATTGATAACCATTAGAACACCTAACATTTGCGACCATAAGGTAGCCGTCAAATGACTTTCAGGAATGTCATTCCTTATTGATCCATCCTTAATACCTTGTATAACGCACTGTTGTACAATACTAATCGGTGATTGATTCTTCACATAATTTTCAAATGCTTCCTTTCCGATATTCAACTGTTCCATATTACTGCTTTGTATTTCAATAAACAGTTTAAAGTAATCCTTGTATTTATCTGAAAACCAGATAAATGCGCGGCCAAGAGAAATCAATTGATCTTTTCCTGTTTGATCGTCAGAAATATTTTCCTTCATAATGGTATTTAAAATAGCTGCCCCACGCTGAAAAATGGCAAAACGAAGGTCTTCTTTACTTTTGAAATACAGATATAATGTTCCCTTACTTAATTCCGCTATTTCAGCAACCTCTTCCATGGTAGAGAATTCAATCCCTTTCTTAAAAAAAACCTGCTCCGCCGCATCAATAATATCATTACGCCTTTGTTCCTTTTCTCTTTCTTTCCTTTCAATTATACCCATATAATAGACAATAATACTATGCTTTGGTAAATTTAATGACTATAAGTCATTTTTTCAACCAACGTTAAATTTATTTATATAGAAATTATATGTTATCGAATAATATTGCCAATTTGAATCTGATAGTATCCTTTAACTGAGGAACCTTCTGTAAAAGGTAAGTCAATGTATTTGAACAATTTGTATTAAAACCTTACATAGTTTGATTACTTTTTATTTATACTTGGTTATACTTGTAAAAAATCCTTATTTCCGATTCAGAAAAGTTTTAGATTATCTGAAAATCCGATGCGTGACGACGAAATAAAAACCGATTCTTATTTACATCAATTTTTACCGGATCCCTTGCAACTACAGGAAATTGAAAAGGAATTCGATTTACCTTTATCAAACAAGAAGAAATTGAAGTTAATACAGAGAATTATATCGAGTTCCGAAAAAAATATAACACCTGAAAACTATAATGACTATGCGAATTGGTTAAGTAGGATTGTTAAAAAAATTGATTCGATCGCAACAAAACCATCCGAAAACAATGCATTTTTCAGCCGACATGATAATATCCGGGATTTTGTCATTAATATGCTTAAATCAGCTAAAAAAGAATTAAAAATATGCATGTTCACGATCAGCGATAATCCTATTGCTGAAACCATCGCCGGATGTCATAAAATGGGAATACGTGTTCGAATCATTACAGATGACGGAAAAATATTTGATAAAGGCTCTGATATTTATTCACTTGATCGAATGGGTATAAAAATAAAAATTGATTCATTTAGAAGTCTTATGCATCATAAGTTTGTGCTTGTTGATAATCAAAAATTACTTACTGGCAGTTACAACTGGACCAGGACGGCTTCAGATGTCAACAATGAAAATGTACTGATCACTACAAATAAGAGAATTGTAAAAGCCTATAATAAGGAATTCAAGAGGTTATGGAAAGAAATGAAACCATTGCCACATTAGAAGAATAATCAATCCAATAGTGATCAAAAATCGCCATTTTATTAGATTTTTTTTAAAACATGTATCAATCGTTCAATATCCACTTCTGAATTATACATAGAAATTCCTATCCTCGTAGTACCACCTTTTTCCTGTAATCCCAAAACTTCCATTGCTTTTTGCGCATAAAAGTGTCCATCCCATGCTGCGATTCCTTCTTTTGACAACATATGACAAACATAATCCGGGCGTAATTTTTCATGGATAAATGATATTGTTGGTGCCCTCTGTAAATTACCATAACCTGGTCCAATAATTTTAATTTTTTTTATTCCACTTAGCTCCTGATACATGGTTTTTGCCAAAGCCTGTTCATGGGCATTAATATGTTCGATTCCCGAAAGAATATTTTCTCTAATGGTCTTACCCTCCCCTAAAGCTGATATAAAAGCCACAGTCGCGTTAACGCCCGTCAGTGAAGCATGATTAAGTGTTCCGGTTTCAATTCTATATGGGGCATGTTGTTCCTGAGTACTTAACCGATCAACCGGCAAACTATCTAAAACTCCTGGTTTCGCATAGAGAAAGCCCAAATGAGGACCATAAAATTTATAGGAAGAACATAACAAAAGGTCTACTCCTAATTCACGAACATCAATTGGAAAATGAGGTACATAATGAACAGCATCAAGGAGTAACATGGCACCTACGTCATATGCCAATTGGCGACCCAACCGTACATTATTAACTGTTCCAATGGCATTGGATGCCATTCCCATCGCAATTAAACGTGTGTTTTCATTTACCTTGTTTTGCATATCCTCATAATCCAGTACACCCTCCTGTAATAATTTCACCTCCCTGACTTTTACTCCTGATTCACGTAATGTAAGCCAGGGACCCCTGTTGGCTTCATGATCAAGCTGAGTAATGAGTATCTCATCTCCTGCTTGAAGCTGTCGTGATAATGCACGACTGAGTGCAAAATTGATGGTAGTCATGTTTTGCCCAATAGAAATGGTATGAGGACCTTCGGCTCCTAATAATGCAGCAATGTTTTCCCTTGCTGCTTTTATAATATGGTCAGTTTGGCGTGATGTCTGAAACTGACCATGCGTATTTGAATTATAATACCGATAATAATTGCTAATGGCCTTGATTGCCCTACCGGGCATTTGTGTTCCACCCGGTCCATCAAAAAATACGATCTGTTTATTATTGATTTTACGTTTGAGTGCCGGAAACTGTTCCCTTATGTTATCTAAGGTAATTTTTTTTGCATTCATCTGAAATAGATTAAGATAATGAGTAAGTTACTAAAATAAAATCCATATAACCAGTGATTTTCACAGTCTGTTTTTCTGAGTCATGCATTTTCCAGCTGCCTGATTTTTCAAAGATTCTCTTTAACAGATTTTGATATTCGGTAATATTAAAGTGTGTTTTTTGGAATATCTTATTAAATTAAAGACGATTAAATATTGATGAATCAAATTTTTTTTTATTCATTGACGATTATACTCGTATCAATCAAGGTCCAAAGTCATTTAAAAAGAATTTATTTTATTAAAAAATTTACTTATGTCCATAAAAATTCTCAAAGCTGCAATTCTTGATCTAGATGGCGTCATAACCCATACGGCATTGATACATGCTGAAGCATGGAAAGCAATGTTTGATGCGTATAATGAAAAAAGAAAAAAGGAAAACAAGGAACCTTACGATGAATTTTCAATTGAGGAAGATTATATCGAATATGTTGATGGAATGCCTCGATATGATGGAGTAAATAATTTTTTAAAATCAAGAGAAATAAATTTACCATGGGGAAGCCCTGAAGATGAACCTGAAAAAGAAACCATATGCGGTTTGGGTAATTTAAAGAACGAGATATTCCTTAAAAAAATCGATAGTCAGGGGGCTAAAATCATTGAACCAAATGTAAGGATTGTGAAAAAATGGAAAAAAGCCGGGTTGAAAACAGCCATCGTGTCTTCCAGCAAAAACTGCCGCCGTATATTGCGATCAGTGAATCTGGAATCACTGTTCGATGTTCGCGTTGATGGATTGGTGTCTGTTGAACGTAACCTGAAAGGCAAACCGGCTCCCGACATTTTTCTCGAAGCGGTTGAAGATCTTGGATTTGGTCCGGATGAAGCATTGATAGTGGAAGATGCACTTGCAGGAGTAGAGGCTGGCGGCAAAGGTAATTTTAACCTAGTCATAGGAATTGATGATGGCAGTAATGCTGATAAAATGAAAGATTTCGGTGCCAATACAGTTGTAAAAGATCTGGAAGAACTGGATTTTACTATTAAGTCCGGTATGGTGAATCATACTGAACTTCCAGATGCCATAGAAAATTTTGAGTCTCTTACAAAGGAATGGCAAAAAATGGAAATTTTTCTTTTTTTAGATTATGATGGCACCTTATCACCTATTGTAAGGGAATTTGATAAAGCATATCTTGCTGAGGACATGCGGGAAGTTATACATAATGTTTCGAAAGTTTGTTATACGGCCATAGTGAGCGGGCGTGGCATGGATGATGTACGGAACAGGGTTAAAATTGATCATTTATACTATGCAGGCAGTCACGGATTTGAAATATGCGGACCTGATAATTTTTATTATGAAATAGAAAAGGCAAGGAAACTAATTCCCTCCCTCGATAAAATAGAACAAGCGCTAAAGACAAGTTTGCAATTCATTGAAGGTGTAAAATTTGAACGTAAAAAATTTGCCTTAGCGGTACATTATCGACAGGCAGCAGAAGATCAGGAGGAGAGTGTTAAAATAATTGTTGATGACGTCGTGAAAAATTTTGATGATATAGCTCAGGGACGGGGAAAAAAAGTGATTGAAATCAAGCCAAAAGTGTATTGGCACAAAGGAAAAGCCATCAATCATCTATTAAAAGTGCTTAATGAAAGAAATGCACCCGCTTATGTTTTATATATTGGTGATGATATTACAGATGAAGATGCCTTTATGCAAATCAGGCAGGGAGGGGGTATACTTGTTGGCGATCATGGTGAACAAACTTTTGCCAGATATCACCTAATAGATGTAAATGCTGTACAACAATTTCTTATAAAAATGACGAATAATTTAAAATGATATGTTATGGATGGATGGAAGGTTGTATATAACAAATACTTACCAAAAGAAGAACCATTAAGAGAAGCACTATGTACATTAGGAAATGGCTATTTTGCAACACGAGGTGCTTGTGAGGCTTCTTCTGCAAATGATATTCATTATCCCGGAACTTACTTTGCTGGTGGATATAACCGCTTACGATCGGAGGTATCAGGAAGAATCATTGAAAATGAAGATCTGGTTAACTGGCCAAATTGGCTCGTATTGAAATTCAGAATAGGTGAAGGCCCATGGTTTGATCTGGATCAGGTAAAGATTCAATCTTATAAGCAGGAGCTTGATCTGAAAAAGGGAATATTACAAAGAGTTATGGTATTTACCGATACTGAAGGAAATAAATCAGAATTAATTTCCCGTCGGATCGTACACATGGATAATGAGCATATAGCAGCTATTCAATGGATCTTAAGACCCTTAAACTGGTCGAGAAATATAATCATTAGATCAGGTATCGATGGCAGCGTATCTAATAGAGGTGTTAGAAGATATCAGGCCCTCAATAGCAGACATTTCAATGTTGTAGACAGGAGCAAGTTACACCATGAAGGGATATATTTAAAAGTGAGAGCAAGAACTTCTGAAACCGTACTGGCACAGGCGGCCGTAACTAAAATTTTTATCGATGATGAAGAGGCAATAGTTCACAGAAATATAGTAGAAATGGAGGAATTTATTGCCGAAGACTTTGAATTTGTTGCTATTAATGGCCAGGAAATCCGTGTTGAAAAAATAGTTACGATGAATAATTCCAGGGATCATGCAATTGCAAATCCATTGATCGAAGCTGAAAAAGGCATTGAAAGAGCAAAGGATTTTAATGATTTGCTGATTTCCCATCAGAATGCCTGGAACGAACTCTGGGACCGTTGTGATACAGTAATCGATGGGAATGGAGAGCATCAATTGATGCTAAGATTACATATTTTTCATGTTTTACAAACTACATCTTTTAATACAACCGACCTTGATGTTGGAGTACCGGCTCGGGGATGGCATGGAGAAGCATATAGGGGACATATATTCTGGGATGAACTTTTTATTTTTCCTTTTATGAATTTAAGTGTTCCTGAAATCACAAGAGCCCTTTTGAGATACCGATACAGAAGGCTACCCGAAGCACGTTATGCCGCAAAAAAAAGAGGTTATAAAGGGGCTATGTTTCCATGGCAGAGCGGAAGTGATGGTCGGGAAGAAAGCCAGATAGTACATTTAAATCCAAAATCCGGGAGATGGGTTCCAGATACAACCTTTTTGCAAAGACATGTCAATGCTGCTATTGCCTTTAATATCTGGCAATATCACTTAGTCACGTGTGATATGGAATTTCTTTCATTTTTTGGAGCTGAAATGTTCTTTGATATAGCCCGTTATTGGGCAAGCAAAGCATCTTATAATCCGGAAAAAGGCAAATATGAGTTGCAGCACGTTGTGGGACCCGATGAATATCACACGAAATATCCTGATTCAGATTCAGAAGGCATAAACAACAATGCTTACACTAATATCATGGCTGTATGGACCTTAATGCGTGCACTGGATATTTATCATGTAATAGATGAAGCAACAAAAAGAGAATTGCTCAACAAGTTACAGATGGATGGCAATGAATTTGAGAAATGGGAGAAAATCAGCAAAAACATGTTTATCCCATTTATTAAAGGGACGAAGATCATAAGTCAATTTGAAGGTTTTGAAAAATTAAAGGATTTAAATTGGGCTAAATACGAAAAGAAATACGGTGATATACATCGATTAGACCGTATCCTTGAATCCGAAGGAGACTCAGTCAATAATTATAAAGTGGCTAAACAGGCTGATGTCCTCATGTTATTTTATTTATTATCAGCTGACAGACTGATTGAGATATTGAATCATCTTGGATATACATTTAAACCGGAAAATATTCTGGACAATATCGAATATTATTCAAAAAGAACTTCACATGGTTCTACATTAAGTAAGTTGGTATTTTCCTGGGTTACTGCGAGATCTCACCGGGATGTATCCTGGGAAAATTTTCAGGCAGCCCTTCAAAGTGATTTTAAGGATATTCAAGGTGGGACTACCCCTGAAGGCATTCATCTGGGTGCAATGGCTGGCACGATAGACATTGTACAACGATGTTATACTGGCTTGGAATTGCAAGAAGGAGGGCTCTCATTCAATCCACACATACCGGATAAATTAAATAGAATCAAATTCAGATTAAGGTACCGTGGGCATTGGCTTGAATTAAATCTTGATAAAAAACAAATTAATCTTAAAAGCCTGGGTGGTGGCGCGGATAAAATTAAAATTCTGGTAAATGGAAAAGAATTTCTTCTACAAACAGGAAAAGAAATCACAGCTAAATATATTTAATCTTTTGATAGGCAGCAATTACTTTATCCATAAATGCATTATTTTCTTCTTTAATAACCATTCGAGTAGGATCCTCTTCGAACCATTTCACTGTGGATTGTATACCTTTAATAAATGGAATAACCGCTTTATATTCAGGGACAAATGATTTGATTTTTGTATTATCAAAAATAACGCTAACGGCCTTGTCGCCTAACAGATTCCCTACATGAAATTCATCAAACTGGCTGATAAAATCAGACGGTATATGAACCATAATTGGCTCCTCTCCTGCTGCCACTGCCACCGCTTCATATATCTGGTTCCATGTGAGTATCTCATCCGAAGTTATATGAAATGTTTGGCCAATTGCTTGCTGGTGACCCAGGAGACCCGTAAATCCTATTGCAAAATCAGCTGAATGGGTAATGGTCCACAAAGAAGTGCCATCACCATGGACAATGATGGGCTTTCGCTGGCGAATTCTGTCAATGATGGTAAAATCATCCCAACTCCCAATTGCTACAGGAATAACAGATTCGTAAGTGAGCGAAGGCCTGATAATGGTCATCGGAAAATCGTTATCACGAAAAGCTTTTTCTAAATACTCTTCGCAATCAATCTTATCCCTGGAATATTGCCAATATGGGTTTTTTCGTGGTGTTGATTCAGTTATGATAGGATACAATGGGGGCTTCTGATAAACTGATGCGGAACTTATAAAAATATACTGAGATGTTTTTCCTGAAAATACCTTAATGTCTCGATCGACATCCTCAGGAAGGTAGGCAATAAAATTGACTACCACATCAAAATTCTGATTTTTCACAGCCATTTTTAATGAATCGATATCATAAGCATCCCCATGAATTTGCTTAATCGATTTTTTAAATAAATCATGTGATTTGCCACGGTTAAAATGATAAACATCATATCCGGCTTCGAGTGCTAGACGAGTACATGCTGTTGAAATATTACCTGTACCTCCAATAAATAAAATTCTCATTTTATCAGATATTTATAAAAACGTTGTATATAGAATCATTTTAACAATAATAAATATTCTATTACTGATGCGAGAAATTTTTGGTTTTCCCAACTTAAATATAATGTAAACAATGTGATTTATTAATTAATCCTTTTAATTTTGGCATCCTATTAAGGAATGCTTAAGAAAAATCTTTTTAAAAATTTACATATATGGATAACAGAAGAAAATTTTTAAAAACGGCCGGAGCCTTTGCTGCAGGAAGTATTATTTTACCCTACGGCTGTTCTCCCAGAAAACAACAGGAAGAAACTGAAACCGGCATAGAAACATCCCAAAAAACAATCAAGGATGTTGGTGTTCAACTTTATACTTTAAGGAATGATATTGATGAGCAGGGCTTAAAACCTGTACTGGAGCGAGTAGCAGAAATCGGATATAAATGGGTCGAGGGTTTCGGTTATGAAGAAAGAAAATTTCTTGGAGCTACACCAGCTGAATTTAAGACCATGCTAAATGATCTGGGAATGCGCATGCCCAGTGTTCATTCAGTAACTGAAGTATCTTCAGCAGGAGGGAAAGATGCTATCATTGATCAGATGAAAATCACAGCCGAAGACGCTATTGCTACTGGTGCTGAATACCTGGTCTGGGCTTTCCTCACTGAAGAAGACCGGCAAAGCCTGGATGATTACAAAAGACATATTGATACATGGAACCAGTTTGGTCAGGTATGTAAGGATGCAGGTATTCAGTTTGCTTACCACAACCACGATTTTGAATTTGATTCTTTCGATGGCATTAGAGCCTATGATATGATCATGGAGGAAACGGATTCTGACCTGGTGAAATTTGAACTGGATCTGTACTGGATCACAAAAGCCGGATATGATCCGGTAGAATATTTCCAGAAAAATCCGGGAAGATTCCATTTATGGCATGTGAAAGATATGGAACCGGGAGAAGAACAATTTTTTGCCGAAGTGGGCAGTGGAACTATTGATTTTAAAAGAATCTTTGATGCCAGGGATACAGCTGGGATGAAATATTTCTTCGTTGAACAAGACGATACTAGAAGAACACCACTCGAGAGTATAAAAATGAGTTTTAATTATCTTCAGGAAGCTGATTTTGTTTCATAAAAAAAGTCCGGATTTACCGGACTTTTTTTAATCATCGAATTCAAAATTCAGTATCAGCTCAGACATAATCTGAATATCATCTTCCCGCTTAAGGTTCCTTTCTAAATCCCGCGTATTATCCGTATAGGAAAGCTTTTCACATTTTCGCATCACGGGCAATATTTTTTCCAATATCAGAATACGATCATAATGATCGCAATCACCTGTAGATTTTAATTCGAGGAGTCCGGAATTAAAGATATTCGAACATGCTTCATAAAGATTTCTTTTTCGAACCGACTCATATTTGTAATCATTCATTCCACCATAATGAACATTCATTTTTTCCTCCTTAATGTACAAATTATCAATCCGGGTTTTCATGGCATAGGTTTGTTCCCATAATTTGAAATATTCAGTACTCCACGCCTCTTTTTTATCTTCCAGCTGCCTGTAAAAATCATACAGGTTGATCAGGCTATTGTAAGAATCAAGAGCTGATTCATATATATCAAAAAACTCATTTTTTATACTTGTGGATTCATGATTTTCCAATTCAATCAATAATTTCTCAGCGTCAACAATCTTCTCCGTTAATTCTTCATAAGCTTCTTCAATTATGATAAGATCAAAAATGCTGAATAATTCATGAATTTCTTCACCCTCCTTTTTAATTCTCTGAACCTTTATTTTGTATTCCACTACTTTTTCACCCCAAAGCATTTCCTTTTGACTTGTATCACTTTTTTCAATTAAATACGCATTAGCCTGAATCGATATCAATACAATCAGAAAAATGAAATTAAGAATTTTTATCATTTTATGATTTTGATTTTTATTAAAACATCATTCTTGCAATTAAAATTCCTCGAATGGCTGTTTTCTAAAAATGTATGATTGCAAAGAAACGAAATAAAACCAAAAAGAAAGGTCGCATTCTGATTAAATCTAAATATCTAAACATCTGTATATATTACTAAAAAATATTTTCAATTGATAACTTAAATATTTGATATCCTATTGAATCCAAAACTGATGGAGAAGAAGAGTATAAGTGCAAAAAGGTATTAAACCATAGAACCTGCTCTTCTGATGCTTTGATTCTGTTTTCTTGGTTTTTAGTTCTTATTTTTTCAGTAACCTTAATTCTTTCAACCTGAAATCACTCCATTTATCCTCCACCGGTATCATGGTAACGACATTAATTCCTATATTTTCCAGATTGATAGTACCCAGCAACCTTTCTTCGAATAAGGAGATATCACCAGTACCTGAAAATATAAATTCAGTTGATCCTGATTCGGTTTCCAAATTGAATTTGATTTCTTCTGCAGGTGTGGCTGCTAATAAATGAAACTGATATTCTCCTGGCGTATTTACTGTAAACATAAATTCCACCCTTGAACCAGCATCTACCCAATTTTTTATATAAGCATTTTCAGTAAGATCGCTTAAATATGCCTGTTCTCCGTATCCACGATTATGTATGAATCCATAAGCTGCTGGTAAAACGATATGGCCATCCTGATTTTCTGTGGGCATATTACTGATCACATCTATCTCACCAGTTATTTCCATTCGTAGAACGGTATTATATGGATCTGTCATCTGTCCGGATATGTCGATTAAAATATCATCACCCTTATCTTCAAACGGAACTTCAGTCCCATCTCGAACTATTTTGAGACTTTTCACATCATTCCTCAATCCCGGAACAAGAATTTGCTCATTCTCTGGAATATCAAAAACATGCAGATAAAGTATTTGATCGTTTCCTGCGTTTTTCTGTGTACACCTACCCCAAAACAATTTAAAGAATGGACTTGCTGTTGTACCATAAATAGACTCCCCGTTCGATTTCATCCACTCTCCCATTTCCTTCAGACGTTCAATACTGGGTTGTGGAATAGTACCTTCAGCTGTCGGGCCAACGTTTAATAGAAAATTGCCACCTTTACTTGCGATATCGGCAAGATATTGAATCAGGGTTTTAGTGGATTTCCAGTTATCATCATAATGTTTATACCCCCAACTGGTATTCATTGTCATGCACACTTCCCAGTCATAATCAAGACCTGTTGGCGGAATATGTTGTTCAGGTGTTGAAAAGTCGCCATCCCATGGCCCATATAAACGATTATTCTCAATGATCCCAGGTTTTAATTCCAATAATTCATGTAATCTTTCGGCGGCTTCCTCTGTCATACCTATGGGTGTATCCCACCACATGATGGCAATGTCACCATAGTTGGTCAAAATTTCTTTTACCTGTGGATATGCTTTTCCTTCAATATAGGTCATCAATGGTACACGCTCGATTGATAAATCCCAGTGAGGTTCATCATTTCGCATACCCCAATAAGTTCCACCCGGATGATGCCAGTCCTGTGCCTGCGAATGATAAAATCCTAATTTGATATTTTGTTTTTTGCATTCTTTCGCTAGTTCCTGTAAAGGATCCCGATCGAACGGTGTTGCATCAACTATATTATAGGAATTTACTTTTGAATGAAACATCGCAAAACCATCATGGTGTTTTGACGTGATCACAATATATTTCATTCCAGCATCTTTGGCCAGACTGACCCATTCTTCAGCATCGAATTTTACAGGATTAAATTCCTGTGCTAATTTTTCATAATCGCTAACTGGAATTTCTGCACGTAACATAATCCATTCACTAATTCCAGGTATTCTTTCTCCTTCCCATTCCCCGGCTGGAATTGCATATAATCCCCAGTGCACAAACATGCCAAAACGTGCATCCCGCCACCATTCCATACGTAGCTCATCAGAAATTATTTCTGTTTCTTTTTGATCAGATTCAGGTCTTTGTCGACATGAAAAAATGAAAAATACGATAGCAAAAAAATATAAGGTTGATTTCATAATTTATACATTTGATTATTGATAAATTCGTGATTATTATGTGATTTATCAAGTTTTCTTTATATTAATGTAATTTGAAATCTTCAATATTTTCTTGATGATGTTTACTTCAGTTTTTTGAAATTCTGATTATAATTTTTTTATCCATATGCATTAAACATAATTTTTTAAAGTATGAAAAATCAAATTAATCGCACCAGGCTATTTAATGCGAGCTGCATGGCTTTGGTTGTAACAGCTTTAACATTTGCAACCAGGGCAGGTATGATTGATCCCTGGATCCAGGAATTTGGATTAAACGCTACTGAAGTTGGTTGGATTGTCGGAACTGCTTTTTGGGGATTCACCCTGGCAATGGTGATTGGTGGGCCGTTAGTAGATGTAATTGGTATGAACCGGATTCTGATTATTGCCTTTATTGGTCATATTGCCGGGATCGTTCTGACAATCGCTGCAACTGGGTTCTGGACTTTATATATTTCTACATTGTTTATTGGCATTTCAAATGGAATGGTGGAAGCATCATGCAATCCATTGATTGCAACCATATATCCGGATGATAAGACTAAAAAACTCAACCAGTTTCATGTCTGGTTCCCGGGAGGAATTGTTATTGGCGGTCTTATTGTTTATATATTGAATTCCATTGGATATGGATGGAGAATACATATGGCCATCATGTTGTTACCCACCCTATTTTATGGGATAATGTTTTTAGGTCAGAAATTTCCAAAAACCGAAAGGGTTCTCGCAGGAATTTCCACCAAAGATATGTACAAAGCAGTTGTATCTCCATTATTCATTTTTATGGCATGTTGTATGATTTTAACTGCCATGACAGAATTAGGGACTAACCAGTGGATAGCTGCTTTGCTGGAAAATGTTGGCGTACCGGCTATATTGTTACTTGTCTGGGTAAGTGGAATTATGGCTATAGGAAGGCAGGCTGCAGGACCCATTGTACATCGATTATCTCCGAGTGGTGTATTATTATCATCGGCGATACTAGCAGCTATTGGCCTGATATTGTTAAGTTACTCCGACGGATACTGGTCTTTTGCAGCGGCTGCAATTTTTGCTCTTGGTATCACCTATTTCTGGCCAACAATGCTAGGATTTGTTTCAGAGAATGTACCAAACAGTGGCGCACTTGGGCTTGCTATAATGGGTGGAATCGGCTTTCTGGGTGGTGCTATTGCACAACCAGCACTGGGAGGAATTTTTGATGCACAAACATCTCTGGCACTTCCAGAAGGACAAACACTGGCAGCTCTGAGAGAAGCTATAGAGGGTTCTGTTGAAGCCGGTATATTGGATCAGGCTCAACTGATCGGAGGTAAAAATGCATTACGATATGTGGCATTTCTACCCGCGATTTTAACTATTGCTTTTGGTTTCTTGTATTTTACACGCCATAAAAGAAAAGTTCAGAAACTGGATTTCGAAATCGGATGATCCTGGTTTGAAAGATTTTCTGGAAATGTTATATGTACGATTGGGCATACTACCCTAATCAATAACTTATTGATAACTCATCATTTACCACTGAAAAACGTCTGAAGGTTCATGAGCTTCGTTCATTATACTATCCATTAAAGAAATTATTTCAGGATATTTTTCTGCAATATTATTAGCTTCTCCGGGATCATTACTCAAATCATATAACTCAATCGGGGCATTCCGGTTTTCTTTTACCCCTAATCGGATACCCTTCCAGTTCCCAAAACGTACTGCCTGTTTTCCTCCCTGTTCATAAAATTCCCAATATAGATAATCATTTTTCAGCTGAAAATCTTCTCCTAACAAAGTTGGAAGAAAAGAAATACCATCTACCTGATGTTGAAGATTGATCCCAGTCACATCGCAAAGGGTCGGTAATATATCCCAGAACGCCGAAATATGATCCGATGTAGTGCCGGATTTTACTCTATCTGGCCATCTTATTATCATGGGAACACGGATTCCACCTTCGTAAAAATCACGTTTATAGCCCTGATATGGACCATTAGAATTAAAAAAGTCAGGATCTGCACCACCTTCCAGATGAGGGCCGTTATCACTGGTAAATATAAATAGTGTATTATCTCCGATATTCAAAAAATCGAGTTTATCAAATATGTCTCCTACAGCCAAATCCAGACGAACCATCATGGATACAAACGCGGCATGAGGAAATTGTTGTGAACCATAGGGACCTTTCCTGTATTGCGGGCCTTCGTCAACTCCGTGAAAAGGTTCTTCTGGAAATTTGCCCGAAAAATATTGAAATATTGAATCATCAGGAACCAGCAATTCTGCATGTGGAATAGTATAGGGAAGAAATAAGAAAAAGGATTCATTCTGATGATTTTCAATAAAGTCCAGTGCCTCCTTGTGTATTAAATCATGACTATAGGCTCCTTCTTTGCCTTCATCATTTTCATGTAAAAAAACAGTATCCTCATTATGCCATAAATATTCCGGATAATAATTATGAGCTAGTCGTTGGCAATTATACCCGAACCATTCGTCAAAACCCTGATTTACTGGATCCCCTTCAGATCCGGGAGCACCCAGTCCCCATTTTCCGAAACCGCCAGTCACATAGCCAGCCTCCTTTAAATATTCTGGTAATATTTTAATGCTTGATGGAATGGGATGTTGACCTTCAGGTTGTGCCTCCTTGTTACCCCGTATAAAAGTGTGACCTGTATGTTCACCGGTCATTAAGGAAGAGCGTGATGGTGCGCATACCGTACTACCTGAATAATGTTGAGTAAATAACATTCCTTCAATGGCAAGCCTATCAATATTCGGTGTATTAAACTTCTGCTGTCCGTAACAACTAAAATCTCCATAACCGGCATCATCTGCGATTAATAGTATGATATTTGGTTTATGAAGTGTTTCACTGGTTTCCCGGTATTGCTGTTTGCAATAAAAGAGAAAAAAGGATAGCAGGATAAGTGATTGCGCAATAGTTTTCATAGATTTTTATTTTTATGCCACAAAGACCGCCCAGAATTAGTATCAATTCACGAGATACAACACCAGGTAATCACAAAATTTCAATATTATTCATGGAGTCTTGGTGGCTTAATAATATACTGTACTTCATTCATAATTCTAATCTAAATTTAATTAATTTAGAAGCGCCAATCCTGTAACCAGTTCATCAGGTTCTCAGTCCAGATACTTAACTGGGGATGATCCTTAGCCATTCCCACCCCATGTTTTCCTTTCGGAAATACATGCAGTTCCACAGGTACCTCATTCCGCACACAAGCCTCTGCAAAACTGATGCTGTTAAAAACAGGAACCCCCTGATCGTCCGCTGTGTGGAAAAGAAAAGAAGGTGGAGTATTTTCAGATACCTGATGGTTATTGGATAATTGTCGAACTATATCCGGATCCGGATCTTCTCCCAAAAGAGATTTTTTGGATCCTTCATGTGAATATTCGTCCATAAATGAGATCACAGGATAACCCAGGATCAGGCGATCCGGATGGGCACTGAAATGATCGACCAGATCGTCTTCTGGTTCGGTATACAATTCAGGCTGGGTTGCCACTGTGGAGGCCAGGTGCCCACCCGCACTGAATCCCATAATTCCAATTTTCCCAGGATCAATATTATATTTCTCTGCATCCCTGCGAAGGACCCGGATGGCCCGGGCGGCATCTGAATATGATCCCGGGTATCGATCAGGGAAAACCCGGTAAGTCAATACTACACCAATGATACCATGAATAGCAAAAAGACGTGCAAAAGGTTGTCCCTCATGAGGTGCCTGAACATAATATCCACCCCCCGGACATATCAAAATGGCAGCAAATTTCTTACTCTCATTATCTTCCCCCCTAACGGTAGGATAATAGATCTTGATTTTAGGTCTGTAATTTTCATTGCTGCCGTTGTTCTCAGAATTATTTCCCCATAAATATATTTCTTCATCCTGAAATACAGGATCTGGATCAGGTGGCTGATGAACAGTATTGGCAGTTATTTCTCTGTGGAAAAAACCTAAAGTTCCTGCCGATAAAGCAGCCTTACGTAAAAACTGTCTCCTTTTCTGATTTTTCATGATGGTTTATTTTTGCTACCCAAACGCCAAATAATGAAAAAGACACGTCAATGAATCTTGTAGCACTGGTGCCTTGGTGGCTATACTTGTACAATTATTTTACTTCAATCCAACCGGCAAATCCTCCTCCTGCTGCCATTTGAAGTTGCAGTCCATCCCCTCCTTGAATCTGTTGATTACCAATATCCACATTAGATGGATTGATGTCCGCATCACTTGCATCCCTGAAATAGGTCAGCTTAAACGATCCTTCAGGCAGGAAATCAATTGGTACTACAATTTTACGTGGCTTACTGTTATTCATCGCCCCCAGATACCATCGATCGTTACTTTTTCTTGCCATTACAATAAATTCACCTACTTCACCCGCTAGTACCCTTGTATCCTCCCATGTGGTTGGGACTTGTTTCAGAAACTCAAGACCTGGTTGATTATGATAATGATCCGGATGATCACAGGCGACAGTATATGGACTGAAATAAATCACAAACATGGCCAGCTGATGGCAACGGGTGTTCATTACCATTGCTGGTGCACCTGCCTGAAATTGCTCAGGAGTCACGTTGAGAAATCCTCCAGGAGTATAATCCATCTGTCCTGCCAACATGCGGGTAAAAGGTAAGGTTACATTATGATCAGGTGTGATTCTGGAAGACCATTTTGAATATTCATTACCCAAAACGCCTTCTCTTGTCAATAAATTGGGATAAGTTCTGCTCCACCCTGTCGGTTTGTAGGCGCCGTGAAAGTTAACCACCAGCTGATGCTCGGCTGCCTTTTTTACCACCTTATGATACCAGTTTACCATTTCCTGATCATCTCGTGCCATAAAATCAATTTTAACGCCGGCAATCCCCCATTGTTCATACAATTGGAAGGCTTCTTCCATTTGACGCTCTGCATGGTCCCATAAAAGCCAGAGAATTAATTTGACATCTCTTTCTTTAGCAAATTCGAGAACATCAGGCATATTAACATCTGGATTAACCGTTGTAATATCCGCATCAGGATTGGCTTTCCATTCACCATCAGTGATGAAAGGAGGTCCGTACCAATGCCAGTCAATTAACATGTACTCCCATCCCATATCAGAAGCTAATTGTATATATTCCTTAATAGTTTTGGTATCCATTTTTACTTCACCACTCCACCAGTGATCCCAGGCACTGATACCAGGTTTAATCCAGGAAGGATCATCAATTGCACAAGGATCATTGAGATTATTGATGATCTGTGATTCAATCAGTTTTCCCGGTGTTTGGCTAATCATCACTACGCGCCATGGTGAAATAGCGCCTGGTTTAATTTTTACACATCCATTTTGATCCGGTAATGGAGAAAGGTTTGAAGAAAGTGTAATAAAATTACTATCAATATTTGAATCGTCTTTTTTTAGATACATCCCCGCCCAATCCGTTAAATCCGCCTCCGTAACCGCGGTATAAATTTGATTATCCAGATAAACCAAAAAAGGCAAACCAATGATTGAAGAATTTTGAATATCAGCTATATTCATGGGCAAGAATTCTGACTCCTGATGCGTAGCATAGGATCCGTAATCCGCTGCCCATATTTTACTACTTCTTGGAAATGAAAAGCTTGTTCTTTCCTCTATCAATAACAACCAATCTCGATTTTCATAATTAGGAATAAATCGTTTCCAGGATTCAGGAATTTTATACCTGAAAGCTATACCATCATCATAGGCCCGAATAACAAATTCAATTTCACGATCAGGAATTGTATTTTCTTTGATGCGTAAATTAATTTCATTACAATGATTGACCACTTCATTAAACTCACCAGCAACAGGTTGCCACCTGTCATAAATTTCGATTTCTTTGACATCCAGTATCGATACATCCTTCCCAAACACAAGTGCCTGATCAAATTTCAGAGCAAATGAAGATTTTTCCAGGATATTTTTCCCTTTGTAATAAACAACATATTCAATGCTTTCGCCCACTATTATCTGACACTGAACATAGGTATCGGGAGAACTGAGGTTATAAACTTGTGTAAAAGCATTAATTGGAAAATAAAAAGAAAATAAAAACCATAAAAAACAATATTTTTTCATCATATTAAAAAAATTATCTCAGGATGTAAATTAAAAAAAATACCAAGAATTACATTCTAGTAATCAGGAAAAAACTTTTTCGAATGCTTCCGTAACCTTTTGCTTTAATATTTTCAATTTTTCAATAGGGTCACCTGGTCCCAGGGTTTCCAGTGGGAGGTATCCGACATAATGATGGTCTTTAACAATTTGTAAAATTTTAACATAATCCGGAGTAACGGCTATCCCATCAATATAAATCTGTTCCTTAATTTGCCAGTTAACGGCATACTGAATCACCTTTTCTATTTCTTGATAAACATTTTTATCTCTAAAACTACCAATATCTAAATGTATCCTGAACCATGGAGAATTGACTTTTTCTATAATTTCGATAATTTCATCACTGTTTTTTATAAATTCATTATGGTTTTGAAGGGCAATGATTACGCCATGATCGGATCCGATATCGGCGCATCTTTTAAAATCATCGATCATCCAATTAAAAGCGCGTTTTTTTTGATCAATTTCATTTATCGGGCTACCTGCAAAGATACGCATTACAGGTATGCCCATTTTCTCTGATGCGATTGCCCAGTTTTCGATCAATTGGATATCCTGTTGCCGTTTTTTATGGTCAGGATCAGAAAAATTATTCCGAATCCCAGTTCCACTAATTTCCAGACCGGCATTAAATACCTTTAATTTAAAATCATATAGGTATTCATCTCGGGGGACATCAGGATAACCAGGAAAATAGTATGCCGTAGGATCTATTGCCGAATATCCCTGTTTGGCACAATATGTGATAACATCTTCAAGTTGAAGAACACCTGACTGTAATTGATCATTGAATGAGTATAAATTTAAGGACAATTTAGGCTTTCTTATGATATCCTGAGAAGTATTATAGCTATTTAGTGATGATTCTGATATAGATGAAGGTATAAATGGAAATAAGGATAACAATTTTAAAGTATGGCGTCTGGATTTTTTCATGGTTAGGAATTAATGCTTATAGAATATACTGGATCATGGAAAAAAGATAAAATAAAATTATAAATATTTCGAATTTAACATTATTTTTGATTTACACAAGCACTACCCTATTTATGAAAAGATACAATAAAGTTGCTTCAAGTTTTCTTTTTTCTATTTGTTTCATTCCACTGTTCAGTCTTATTCAATCATGTTCCAGTTCAGAAGAACTTACCAATCCTACTAAATTAATCGTTACATTGGTTGATTCGCCAGCTGATTACGAGGCACTCAATGTTGATATTAAAGAAATCAGTCTTAAAACTTCTGGATCATCTGAAAATCAGGGATGGATAACCCTGGATGGATTTGAACCAGACGTATATAATATCCTTGAGTATACAGGAGGACGTGAACTTTCACTTGCGGATATGACATTTCCCCCAGGAAAAATATCACAATTAAAACTTATGCTGGGACCGAAAAACACATTGATAATCCAGAATTATACATCAAGTTTATTGGCTCCCGCTAGTGCAGCCGATGGTCTTATAATGAATGTGGATATAAACGTAAATCAGGGGGAGACACATTATCTTAAATTGGATTTTGATGCTTCAAGGTCGGTCGTTGGACTTGGGAACACTGGACAATTGATATTAAAACCCGTCCTTCGTTTATTTTCTGAAACTGACACCGGTAGCTTAACAGGCAAAGTGCTTCCTGACAATGCGAGTGTTTTGATAAACATCATAGCGAATAATAAAATTATAGCGTCCAGTTATGCTACAGAGAATGTTTCTACATTCCTGATCCCTGGAATTAATGAAGGAACCTACCGTGTTTCTATGGAAATAAGTGACAATGATAAACAGAAGTTCTTCGATAACATTGTTATAGCCAATGGAAAAGTAACCAATATGGGGACTATCACACTGGATAATTAGTAATACAAGTTTTTAATTTTCAGGTTATTAAGTTATTATAATATTAGATTTTTATAGTCGGTTTGATCTACAATTAGTGTGGTTCAATCATTTTATATTACGGCAATTCAACTGATAAACGACCAATCTTTCTTTTCGAACAAGGCTACAATCTTTACAATCACTTCAACTGCTTTCTCCATAGATTGTATAGGTATATATTCATATTTCCCATGAAAATTATGCCCTCCTGCAAATATATTGGGACATGGTAATCCCATATAGGATAATTTAGATCCATCAGTTCCCCCCCTAATAGGTTTAATGATCGGCTTAACTCCAACTGCATTCATCGCTTTTTCAGCAATGTCCACAATAAATTTCACTGGTTCGACTTTTTCACGCATGTTGAAATACTGATCTTTTAAATCTACCTGAATTCTTCCTTTGCCATATTTTTGATTGATAAAATCAGCACAGTCCATTATCTGCTTTTTTTTCCATTCGAATTTTTTAGCATCATGATCTCTAATGATATACCTGAAAGTTGTCATCTCCACATGACCATTCATATCAATGAGATGAAAAAATCCTTCATATCCCTGTGTATATTCAGGTCTTTGCTCAACAGGCAACAATCCATTAAATTCCATCGCAATATGGATGGAATTTATCATTGTATTTTTAGCAGTTCCTGGATGAACATTTCTGCCCTGTATCTTTACCGTAGCCATAGCAGCGTTAAAATTTTCGTATTCAAGTTCACCAATTCTCCCACCATCAAGCGTATATGCGAAATCTGCTCCAAATTTATTTACATTAAATTTATCAGCACCTCTGCCAATTTCCTCATCCACTGTGAATGCGATCCTGATTTTTCCATGTTTTATTTCCTGGTGATTCAATAAATATTCCATCGCAGTTAGTATTTCAGCTATACCCGCTTTGTCGTCCGCCCCGAGAAGTGTGGTACCATCAGTCGTAATTAAATCCTGACCTACATACAATCGGAGATCAGGAAAATCCTTTGGGGATAGTATAACCTGATCTTTTTCGTTGAGCGTAATTTCATTCCCATCAAAATTTTTTACTATCTGTGGATTTACATTATTGCCAGACATGTCCGGACTGGTATCCATATGCGAAATAAAACCAATCACAGGTACATTATTTTTGGTATTTGAAGGTAAGGTGGCCATGATATATCCAAAATCATCCATCTCAACTTCTTCAAGTCCAATTTCTTTTAATTCTGCAACTAATATATTGGCAAGATCAAATTGTTTTTTAGAACTGGGTGTTGTTTTGGATGCCTCATCAGATTGTGTATCAATTTTGGCATAAGTTAAAAATCGATCGACTACAGATTTCATAATCTACATGCTATAATAAAATGATTCATTCAATATTAATCTCAACCTATTTATTCAAAAATAAGTTGTAAGATGCTTGTTAACAAAAATTTTAAATGCAACTGTCTATTATTTTTATTATTTTTCCCGATTAAAAACAATACATAATGACAAGTTTTCGCATCAGGCCCAGATTTAAGCAGTTAAGAAATGAAAAACCGGAAGAAATTGAAAGTGCTTTGAAAAAGAAAATTCAAATTCGAAAGGATGAATTTACCGGGGTATTTATGCAAGGTCATATAACTATTAAGATAAATCAGCATAACCGGCATATCTGGTCTCCTCAATTAAATTTAAGCCTGGAACAAACAAACGAAATTACTATTATACGCGGATTATATGGTCCTAATCCAACAATTTGGGCCATATTCTTTTTTGGATATGCTGCCCTTGGAATTATAATATTGATTGTGGGAATGCTTTTATTGTCACAGTATATGCTTGGACTTTCAACAGATCTATGGTGGGTCATTCCTGTGTGTGTCGCAATTGCTATATTACTTTATTTTATTGCGCAGACTGGACAAAAAATCGGGGCTTCTCAAATGTTTGACCTGCATCATCTTTACGAAGAAACCGTCGGAGAGAAAGTTAGTATATTGTAAATAAAAAACGAACCATAAAGGTTCGTTATTAAGAATATAGATAATAAATATAATATGTTCACATCTGATTTACCAGCTTACACCAGGTATCCCGGTCTTTTACTTTAAAATTCAGTTCTTGTCCGTCCTTTTTTACAATAATTAAACCATTATTAGAAAAAAAACTTGTTTTAAAAGGCAATACTTCACGAATATCCGCTGGTTCAATTTCTTGGTCCAAAGAGCTCAGTTCAGTTTTAAAGTATATTCTCTGGTTTGTCAAAATCAATTTTCCGTCAATCTTTGATCCATTCAAATAACTTGAATTGCATGCTTTCACAACTATTTCGTTTGGCTTAAGATCGATTTTCATGATTAAAAATATTTATTTTAAAAATCTATTTAATTAAAAGGCGCATTTATTATGCCAAAAAAATAAATTACTAACAATCAGCTGTTTACGAATTGTATATCTAACATAAATTGATTTTAGTGTCCGAAAATGAAAATTGGTTGTCCGAAATAAGACAAATACATCTGTTTTTTTTAATATATTTGTATGGGTTGTATAATAAGGAAAGATGTTGAAGATCAGGTCGGTAATTTTATCCGGAATATTTTTTATTCTTTGTATTCTCGAATCGCAATCGCAGATCAATTTCACCTCAAGTAATCTTCCTATTGTTGTCATTAATACGAATGGACGGACAATTGTTGATGAACCAAAGATTCCGGCAGTAATGGGAATTATTGATAACGGTCCAGGTCAGATCAATTCAGTTTCCGACTCTTTTAATGATTATAATGGAAACATTGGCATAGAATTAAGGGGCTCCAGTTCACAAATGTTCCCAAAGAATAATTATGGAATAGAAACCTGGGATGAAAACCTTCAGGATACTTCAGTATCAATACTTGGCATGCCTGAGGAAGAAGACTGGGTTCTCCATGGACCTTACAGTGACAAGTCGTTGATCCGAAATTTGTTGACCTTTAAACTGGCTCGGGATATGGGGAGATATGCATCCAGGACCCGGCTATGTGAACTGATGCTTAATGGAGAATATTGGGGCGTATATGTATTTATGGAAAAAGTGAAACGTGATAGCAGTCGAGTCAACATCAGTAAATTAAATCCGGATGAAATATCCGGTGATGATATTACCGGAGGATACATAATAAAAATTGACAAATTTGATGGTGGCAATAGTGGTGATGGATGGCCTTCTCCTTACCGACCACCAAATTATTCTAATCCCAATCAGCAAATTTATTTTCAGTTCGATTACCCGAAAAATGATGAAATAGTGCCTCAACAAAAGGCATATATACAGCAATTTATTACTGATTTTGAAACTGCCTTGCTAAGCAAGCCCTTGGATGATCAGGTTTCTGGGTATAAAACATATATAGATATTGGATCTTTTATTGATTTTGCAATCATTAATGAAGTTACCAGAAATATTGATGCATACCGGTTAAGTACATTTCTGTATAAAGATAAATCCAGTCAAGGTGGAAAGTTATTTATAGGACCCATCTGGGATTATAATCTTGCATTTGGTAATGCCGATTATTGTCTTGGCTGGTCCAAAGAAGGCTGGGCCTGGGATTTTAATAATATCTGTAATGAAGATTTCTGGCTTATACCCTTCTGGTGGCGCAGGTTTATGGTTGACAGAGAATTTACAACCCTGTTAAAAAACAGGTGGCTTGAATTGAGAAATGATATTTTCAGCACAGCAAACATTCATGCATACATAGATTCGGTAACATCTGTATTAAACATGCCTCGCTTGAGGAACTTTCAGAGATGGAATATTATAGGAAGTTATGTCTGGCCAAACTGGTATATCGGAAATTCATATATCGATGAGATCAACTATTTAAAAAGCTGGATCTCAGAACGTATGCTCTGGCTTGATGATAATTTTGGAGATATTTTGACATCGCTTGATGGATTATCAAGTCATCAAGATCAAATCAGAATGTATCCGAATCCCTTCAATGATAAAATCATGTTGGAATTTATTAAACTTCCCCCTGGAGAAGCTCAGTTTGAGGTATTTAATGCTTTAGGCCAAAAAATATTTCAGGATAGGATCATGATTATTGATAATGCTCCACATATAGTATGGGACGGTAATGACATTGAGGGTCAAAAAGTACCGGCAGGTATATACATTTCTATTGTTACAACAGTTGATAAGATAATTTATAAATCACGACTCATTAGATTCTAGGTCCCAATTAGATGTTATTTCCATCGCACAGTGTTTTTCATTCAGTATGGAGCGATATTCATCTTCTTTTTGTTATTTTTAATAAGCGGACTAAACAAAATCAAATTGCAAGAAAATTCTAAATTATCAAACATCGTATCCCAATTTTTGGATGTTAATAATCAAAGCCAGATTACTCCTATAAGCACTGGTTTAATAAATGACACATATCTTATTGATTTAAAGCAAAATAAAAGTAAATATATTCTGCAGAAGATTAATAAAAATGTTTTTCCGGAACCTGAAAAGGTGATGAAAAATCTTATAAATATTACCAAGCATTTGCATCTGAATGTGGATAACAACTATGAATTGCTCACATTAACAAAAACCAAAAACGAATCAAGCTTTTTAATTGATGATGATGATGAATACTGGAGATTATATAAATATATTGATCAAACCCGAACAGTCGAACAAATTTCTGATCCTAATCTAGTCTATGAAGCAGCCAAAGCATTTGGAAATTATATTAAAAGGTTGGTTGATCTGGATCCGAAACAAATATTTGAAACCATTAAGTATTTTCATAATTACAGGAATAGAGTACAAAAGCTAGAACAAGCTATCCAAAAAAATGCATACAAAAGATTAGCAACATGTATCGAAGAAGTCAAAATGGTTAAAGAACGATTACAATATATAGATCAATATTATTCTCTTAAATTACCTGTACGTATTATACACAGCGATACGAAAATTGACAATATCTTATTTGATGATCAATTAAAAAGGGCTGTTTGTGTGATTGATCTTGATATTTCCATGCCTGGATCTATTTTATATGATTTTGGAGATATGGTACGATATAATACAAACTCGACAAAGGAGGATGATCCAAATATTGATCAGATCAATCTCAACAAAGAAATTTTTCATTTACTTAGTTTGGGATTTATAGAAGAGACATTTTCCATTTTAACAACAGTTGAGAAAGAAAATCTGCTACTCGGAGCGAAGTTGGTAATCCTTATTCAGGCTATTCGTTACCTGACGGATTATTTATCAGGTGACATTTATTATAAAATACAATATGACTCACATAATATAATACGTACCAAAAATCAATTACATTTTTTAAAATGTGTAGAAAGAGAAGAAAAGGAATTATTAAAAATCATCAACTCTGTATATTTTAAGATGGATAATACTAATACGTAGTTTTTAGAAACTGGTAATATTTATTTTCTTGAACATAATATTCAAGGAAAACTTTTTGTTACTTATTTTTGTAGCCATATGGTTATAAAAGATAAAATGAATTACATTCAGCCATACATTTCTTTTTTAAATACAGTTTTGCTGTCTTTTTTTATTTAACCAGATGAAAAACAATACTTATTATACACTAATTACCGGAGCGAGTCAGGGTATTGGTAAAGCCTTCGCTTTTGAATGTGCGAGCAAAGGAATGAATCTATTTCTGGTTGCTCTTCCTGATCATCATTTATATACACTCGAAAAAAAAATAAAAGAAAGATATGAAGTTCAAATAATATCCTTCGGCATCGACCTGACATCTCCTGGAGCTGCCAGAAAAGTTTATGAGTTTACACTTGATAATTTCATAAATATTAATTTTTTGATCAATAATGCTGGATTTGGAACAAGTGGAACATTTGAAAATTCGGATTATGATCTCAATACGAAAATGATCCATTTGAATATTCAGGCGCTGGTAAGTATTACACATTTTTTCATACATGATCTAAAAAAGAATTCACCGTCTCATATTTTGAATATGAGTAGTATGGAGGCTACTTTACCCTTACCCTATAAGTCTGTTTATACTGGAACTAAAAATTTTATTTACTCTTTTTCTTTAGCCATAAGGGAAGAGTTAAGAGGTTCCGGTGTAAATGTAAGTGTATTGTGTCCTGGTCCAGTACTTACCAACGTGGAGGGATTTAGACGTATTAAATCTCAGGGATCAAAAGCTAAATTAATGATTAAAATGCCAGAATATGTTGCAAAGAAAGCTATGAAAAATATAATCAAGGGAAAATCAGTTATCATACCCGGGTTGTTACCCTATTTAATTGTGAAAGTAAGTAAGTTATTTCCAACATCAGTTAAAATGAAAATCCTCGAACGGGTGTTTCGAGTATATAAAGATCAGGAAGCAAAAGATGTTGAAAGTATGATTTCAAGTGGATCTTAAAGGAAATTTAACAGGTTTGCCGGTTGAATTGGACTCATATATGGCATTAAAAATTTCAACTGTTTTTCTTCCTTCTTTTCCAGTAACCATTGGTTCTCTCTTGTCGATTATACTTTCCAGAAAATCCTGAAGTTGCAATTGATGGAAATATATCATAGGATCTACCCGTTTAAAAAAATCTTCATCTTCCTTTTTCCAAATATCATGTAATGGTTCCTCTTTGGGGATTGTCCATAGATCGTTATATGGAGCTTCTTCAATAGTTGACATTCCAGCTATAAACATGGCTCCGCCATCAGTTTGTACACCCAAAGATGCACCGTTATCGCCAAAAATATGAATTCTACCATATAATGCCGGATCCTGTGAATTACTTGCAATTATATTACCGAAAGCTCCGTTTTTAAATTTAATTACAGCAAGCGCAGTATCTTCAACCTCAATGTAAGGATGGTTAAAATTGCTCCAGTATCCAAATAATTCATCTATTTCACCCATATACCACTGTAATAGATCAAGTTGATGAGGCGCCTGGTTTACAAGAACACCACCGCCTTCCAATTCCCATTTTCCTCGCCATGGATCGCTATTATAATAATCCTCTCCACGCCAACCAAATAAGGTTACTACACCCAATATAGGTTTGCCAATTTTTCCTTTTTTAATCGCATCTTTAACACGAATAACGGGTTGATATAATCGTCGCTGGCTGATCATTCCAAGATTCAATCTTCTTTCCTGTGCCAATCCGATCATCATATCACAATCCTCTAGTGTTACAGCTAAAGGCTTTTCAACAATGACATGTGCCCCAGCTTTAAGGGATGCAATTACACAATCCAGATGAGCAGGATGTGGTGTGCAAATCGTGACAACTTCTATTTTCTCTTCCTGAATCATCCTTTCAATGTCGTCATATGCCTTAATTTCATATTGGTCAGCAAAATTTTCCGCTTTTGGTTTTTTCCAGTTATATACTGCCCGTAAATTATTTATTTCAATATTTTTTAAGGCTCTGGCATGTAAGTGGGCTACTTTACCGGCTCCAACAATACCCGTAATTAATTTTTTCATGAATCAGGGAGTTAAAATCACCTTTAAAAATCCTTTTTCCTTATTGTACAATCTTTCAAACCATTCAGGGCCTTCAGATAAAGGTGCAATTTTTGAAATAAGTAAATCAGTTGAAATTTTTTTGTTTTCAAGTAATTTTAAAGCTTCAGGATATTCTCCACAAATAGCACAACTTCCCTTTATTGTAATTTGTTCAGTTACCATTTTCTGTAAGGGTACTTGAACTGAAGGAGTGATATTACCAACTATTACAATTGTCCCACCTTTTCTGATGTTCTCAAAAGAGATATTTACTGTTTTTTGTATTCCAACAGCTTCCAATACACAATCAATTCCTCGAAATTCTGTCTTTTGTCCAACAACGAAGGGTATGTCATCAATTTCAGGATTTAATACAATTGATGCACCTAATTTCAAGGCTAATTTAAGCTTTGATGGTTCTATGTCTACTGCAAAGATTCTATTATATCCTCTTGCCTTCAATACCTGTACAATCATCAATCCTATAATTCCGTTACCTACTACCATTACATTATCATCTGGATTGCTATTACTTAGGTTTACAGCGTGTATGGCTACTGCAATTGGTTCTGTCAATGATGCTTCTTCAAAACTCACATTTTCAGGTATTGCATGTAATATATGTTCCGGAAGTATAATATACTCTGCAAATGCACCATCCTGTTTGTATTCCTTGCATGATACACCTAATACTCTTCTATTTTCACTTAAGTTATAATGGCCATGCCGTGTATACCAGTCATCCAAATTATAAATGGTAGAATCAAAGGTTACACGATCGCCAATTTTCCATTGGCTTACACCTGAGCCTACTTCATGTACAATTCCTGAGGATTCATGTCCCATAATCATTGGAGGTATTCTTCTGCCTGAAGTACCATCATATCCATGTACATCGCTTCCGCAGATTCCAGTTGCTTTAACTCGAATCTTAACCTCATTAACATCAGGAACAGGTTCCGGAATATCTTTATATACCAGTGTTTTATATGATTCCAACACGAGGGCTTTCATAGATTAAAAGGATTTATTTACCATTCATTATCATTTTAAAGGATATTTGATACAGATGTATCAACATTCTTAAATTTCTATTATTTTTAAAGAAAAACACAATGAAAAACCTTTTAATCTCAATTTCACTTTTATTATTATTTTCTATGTCTTATTTAAAATCATCAGCTCAAAATTTATTTGATTTCCTGTATGTGGGGACTTACAACGAAAAGAGTAAACCTGGAATTTTTGTTTTCCATTTTAACAGAACAGACTATTCACTGAAATTAATACAGTCGGTTGGTGGTATGGATAGCCCATCTTTTTTAACTATTCACCCAAATGGTCAATTTATCTATTCCGTTAACCGAAATACGGTAATTTCCGGGAAACGCTGGGGATCGGTAAGTGCATATTCAATTGATAGAAAAAGCGGAATACTTATTCATTTGAATGACCAACCAACATTTGGTTCGGAATCATGTCATATAAGCATCGATTCAAAAGGAAGACTTGCTTTTATTTCAAACTATTCAACTGGTAACGTAGTTGTTTTTCCAATAGTTTATGATGGGAAATTGGGTACAATTACTGATGCACACCAACATACAGGAAAAAGTATAGACATGAATCGACAAAAGGGACCTCATGCACATTGTGCAATGCTTTCACCCGATGACAGATATCTATATGTTGCAGATCTGGGAATTGATAAAATAAAGACATATGAAATTGATTATCAGATTGGGAAGTTACTCCCCATACCTGAAAGCGATGGAATAATGAATCCAGGTGCTGGTCCCAGACATATAACATTTCATCAAAGTGGAAGATTCGCTTATGTTATCGAAGAACTTGCATCATCGATATCCGTTTTTTATCGGAATAAGAATACAGGATCGCTTCAAATGATTCAGCACATTCCAACCATCCCTCAAGATTTTACAGATACAAATTATTGCGCTGATATTCATATTGATCCAAGTGGACAGTTTTTGTACGGCTCAAATCGAGGTCATGATAGTCTGGCCATATTTAAAATTAATCAGGAAAATGGAACGCTGGAAAATATAGATTATCAATCAGTATATGGTAAATGGCCTCGAAATTTTCTTATTGATCCGAAAGGAGAATTTGTTTTTGTTGTCAATCAGAATTCCGATAACCTGGTAATTTTTAAACTCAATAATAAAAATGGCAAACTTGAAAAAATAAGTGATAATACAATAATTCCCAAACCCGTTTGTGTAAAGATTCTGTAAGGTATTCATTTGTTTTTCTCGACATGAATTCTTGGAAGTATTATTCCAGAATAATGTAAAGTAAGAACTTAATTAATAAAATTTTTGTTTAACCTATACCAAATAAAACTACTTAAGGAAAATTTGTAATTAATTTAAAATTATAGTAATAATTAATAATGAAAATTTACAGTACCGCTTTTAAGGATTCTGAAATGATTCCATCAAAATATACTTGTGACGGTGAAGATATTTCACCTCCTATCAATTTTTCAGAAGTACCTGAAAGTGCCAGAAGTCTTGCGCTGATATGCGTTGATCCCGATGCTCCATCTGGAAAATGGGTGCACTGGTTAATATATAATATACCTGCGGATATGTCAGAACTAAAAGAAAATGTTGCTAAGAAAGAAAAACCGGAAGGAGAAATATTACAGGGTATAAATGATTTTGGAAGAATCGGATATGGAGGACCATGTCCGCCAGGAGGTACACACCGTTATTATTTTAAATTATATGCACTTGATACCATCCTGAATCTGGAAGCTGGAATAACTGAAAAAGAATTATTAAAGGCAATATTTAATCACAACATTGCTGAGACACATTTTATGGGCAAATACAGTAGTTAAGCAAATCAGTATATGAAACCAACTATTCATAATACTACATTTGGATCCATTACTATTGAAAGGAAAGAGTATGATTATGATGTTATTATCGGGACGGAAGGCGAAGTTAATAAAAGGAAGAAAAAATTGTCAAAAGCCCTTTATGGAACATCTCATATGCTTTCAAAGGATGAAGTAAAATATGTTTATGAAAAAAGCATAGAAAAAATGATCATTGGATCAGGTCAATATGGTATGGTAGAATTGTCAGATGAGGCTGAACGATATTTAAAAAACAAAAATTGCACTCCAGTTATTTTACCTACACCTGAAGCTATCAAATACTGGAATGACTACAAAGGGAAGGCAGTAGGACTTTTCCATATTACTTGCTAAGAAAATCCTGTTATATTTCATTCTGTTGGTAGATTTTCCGGATCTAATCTTCTTCCGGCACTCGAAACAGCAGCTATATTAAAAAATCCGACTACAGGATCATCTGAAGTTGTATTATTCAAATTGGTGGGAACATTTGATAAGGGTAATGCAAAAAGTTCTGCAAAACCACCCGGACGGTCAGTCTGAATAGCTAGCTCATTCAGAAACAAAAATGCCTCGTTACTGATGGAATGTATTTCTACATACAAAGAATCACCAGGTTCATAGGGTGATAGAAAATTATCATTCTCATCCTGGTCAAAGGGATTGACACCATCCCGGATCGGCTGAATAAAGGTAATCCCGTCCACTACACTTCCGGAAGTGAATCCAGCATCAAAGGCAATATTGATCTCACTCGGCTTATTCAAGAATTCTCCGTTTTTATAGGATCTGATCCAATAGGTATCACCGGGACCTAACAAATCGATGGCGTATACTCCTGCAAAATACGAATCAGGGAAAAAACTATTACCTTCCTCAAACCGGAAATTAATGCTGTCAATATCGGGAACCCGGTTCATGGTTGTAAATGAATTATAAACTGTTTCTCCCACTGTAACTGTCAGTGTATAGGTTTGTCCAATCTCACCGAAAACAGAATCCTGATCGTCCGGTTCCCAGAAATATTCTCCTGCAATAGTTTCCGACTCAATAAATTGATATGTTTTTCCGTTAGAATCACTTATTGAAACATCGGCTCCTTGCACACCTGGCAGTACCTGCGCCTGAAAGTAAGGCAAAGACATCTTGACCTTTATCAATTGCATTTCAGGTTTATTGTTAATCCATGCGTCGATCACCGTAACGGGATCGGCTTGGGGTAATTCCGGATAGATCACATCTTCACATGCTAACAATATAGCTATCAGAAGGACTAAGGGTATTATTACGTGGTTTCGCCTCTTCATAAATCAAAACTTAAAGTTATAGGATACTGCCGGGATAATGGTACCAATTATTGAAACACGGGTTGCTGATGTAGGTATGGGCTCACCTGCTACCGGGCGGTCAGGACCATTGGAAAAATATATCGAAAATGGATTTCTTCGTGCATACAGGTTGTAAACACCAAACACCCAGTAATCTTCATTTTTCCTGAGTTTCCCATTCTTTTTATACTTCTTACCCCACAAAGTTGCCGAAATATCCAATCTGTGATAATCCGGAATCCGGATATTATTTCTTCCACTGGAGCCGATATAGGGCACCAGATATTCCTGAATATTATACCTGGAAGTCGGAAAAGTAGTGGGAGTTCCTGATAAGTAAGTGAAATTTGCAGAAAAGGTCCATCGTTCATTCAGATCATAAAACCCGGCAATTTTTAAATTATGCAACTGATCGAAACGAGTAGGATACCAATCTCCATTATTAATTCCATCCACTTTTAATTCTGTTCTTCCGATCGTATAGCTGATCCATCCATTCAATTTGCCTGTATTTTTCCTGAAGTAGAATTCCGCACCATATGCTCGTCCAACACCGGAAAGCAAATCACCCTCGAGAAATTCATTGATCAACAGGTCCGCCCCGTCAATATACTCAATCTGATTTTTTGTATCCCGGTAATATAATTCAACTGAAGATTCGAAGCTGTTATTTTTACCAAAATTTTTAAAGAAACCCATGGCGTACTGATCTCCTCGCTGAGGCGCAATATTATTCGTACTGGGGGTCCAAACATCCAGAGGATTCGAGGCCGTTGTATTTGAGATCAAATGAATATATTGGTTTATTCTATTGTAACTGGCTTTAAGTGAGTTGTTGGTATTCAGCTGATATTTTAATGATATCCTGGGTTCCAGATTGTAATAATCCTCAATTACTTCGAAGTCATCAAATCTTTCTATAGATGTTACCAATTTCCTATCTCCTGGCTCAAGGGTTACATACTCGTATTTATTTCCAGGACCAAGATACAAAAATCCGGATCCTCGTAAACCATATTGAAGGGTTAACGCTGATCCTATATCCAGTTCATTACTCAAGTAGATGGCTCCCTCGAGAGCGAACTTTTTATCCAACGTTATGTTGGCTATTTCCCCGTTACTCACTCCAAAAGCATTTGCCGGATTGAAACGGTAATAATTAAACTCACCACCAAATTCCCAAGCATTATTTGGACTAAGGAAGAATGTCAACTGGGGTTTAAAGGAAATGGTTCGGATTCTCGATTCCCATTCAAACTTGTCGAGATCAGTTTCTCCAAAAGCCAGATTATAATCATAATCACTGTATATACTTGTCAGGTTAAAAAACAATCGTTCATCGAATAAATGGTTCCAGCGCACTGTGGCTGTTGAATTTCCCCAGCTGAATCCCTGTTGAGCATCAAACTTGAAAACATCTTTTCCAAAATAACCCGATATATATAAATGGTCCTTCTGACTGAAATCATAGTGGGCCTTCAGAGTAAGATCATAAAAATATAATTGCGCTCCTCCGTCAAGCACGTCGGTAAAAGGCCTTGCCAATAAATCAATATAAGACCTTCTACCCGCAACGATGAAGGAAGATTTATCTTTCACGATGGGGGCTTCCAGGGTTAATCGGCTGAAGATGGTACCTATCCCTCCTTCCGCACCAAATTTCTTCTGGTTTCCTTCCTTCATCCGTATATCTAGGATGGAAGATATTCTTCCTCCATATTGTGCGGGTATACCTCCCTTGTATAATTTAACATCTTTTACAGCATCCGGATTAAAAACAGAAAAGAATCCGAGCAGATGTGAGGAATTATATACAGGTGCATCATCTAACAAAACCAGATTCTGGCCCACACTACCGCCGCGCACATTAAAGCCTGACGCGCCCTCGCCCACAGTACTCACTCCTGGAAGTAACTGAATACTTTTGATGATATCTACTTCACCTAGAAGAGCTGGAATTCTTTCGATTGTTTTTATATCGAGTTTATTGACACTCATTTCAACACTTTCAACATTTTCGTTTGATTTCTCCGCCATAATAACAACTTCTTCCAGTTCTCTATTAACTTCTGCCAGCTCAATATTAATCTCGTTATTTGCATTTAGATTGACCGTCCTGGTAACGCTATTAAAACCTACATATCTGAATTCGATGGTATAGTCTCCAGCCTCAAGTGATATGGAATAATATCCATATACATTTGTAACTGATCCACCTTTTATTTCTTCAACATAGATAGTTGCTCCAATCAGAGCTTCGCCACTGGAGCCATCAGTGATATATCCACTAATGGTATATTTTTCCAAATTTTCCTCCGATCTTAGATCAAAGGAAAATGTAAGACAAAATATCACGATTAAGATCCGGCCAATCATTTAACTTAATTTAGGCTTTTTGTACAATTTACAGACATTAACTTTATTATGTTTGAATTTACAAAATTAACATTGGTATATATCCGAATTTTTTATGATGATAAATGAAATTTTTCAGGATTTGTTTCAGAAAGTTTATTAAGCATTGATTTAATTTTTCAGGCGGTCAAATTTGTATGTAAGCAGTCATTCCAGATCATCCGAAATTATGTCAAAATAATCATCAATATCACATAATCTTTCACTTAGCAACCATAATCTTTGTGCATCTTCCTTAATCAAAGATCCTTTGGATGATTTTTTTGGTTTACATTTATCCCAATATTTTCCGGATATACCTTTAACTTCATCGGAAGAAGCCAGATATATGGAAGTTTCCGCACCTTCTGCCGGGCTCACGCCACTGAGCCTTCGTAATTTCCATGCTAGTCCATGAAACGATATAGTGTGTTTTAATCCAATATTTGTTTTAACAAGTCCTGGCTGAAGGCAGTTAATAGACAGCTTTTCAATAGGTTTCCTTCGTTCAAATTCATAAGTGAATAATATATTAGCTAATTTGGATTGTGCATAAGCCCTTAATCCATGATACTTTCTGGTAAGATTGATATCATTAAAATGCATTTTCCCATGAAAATGCGAATCAGACGCAACGTTGATAATTCGTGGGTCATCAGATTTTATTAATCCTGGAAGTAACTCATGAGTTAAAAGAAAATAAGCCAGATGATTGACAGCAAACTGCATTTCGATATTATCATCAGTGTACGATAATTTTGAATACCATGTGCCTGCATTATTTATAAGAACGTCTATTCTGGGATATTTTTTAATTATTTCGAGTGCTTTAGTTCGAATATTTTTTTGTGAACTGAGGTCAATATCAAAACCATCTATTTGATTATTTTTCGATCCGGATTTTAAATCCTCAATGGTTTTTTCAACTTTTTCCTTATTTCTGGCGATCGTTATTACTGTTGCTCCCTGATTTGCTAAAGCCAGCGCTGTTTCAAAACCAATGCCTGTGCTGCTTCCGGTTACTATGCAGATCTTACCTTTCATGTTTTAATTATTCATTTTCTGACCTATACCATCAACTAATACATTGAGCCATTGTATCTGTTTAATCCCTAAAGGCAAAAAAAGCTTCCAATTTCCTTTTCGAACTGCCTGAAGTTTTTCCCTCTAATAATAATAAAATTCCCTCTATGAATTATCAATAGTTTTACCCAGCCAAATATTTAAAACTTATTTCCCATCTATTTTTCTATTCCTTAACAAACCATGGCCTGTTATTTTTACTAAAGTAGGTAAAAAATCCATTATAGTTGAAAACGAATAGAATACTATTTTTCTGTTAATCATCTTCCGCATAATTCATAATTAAAAAATCAAAGAGACTAATGTCCCTTCCCCATCTTTAGAGTATATTTTAATTTGACCTTGCATGGCTCTCATTAACTGTCTTGATAAAGTCAATCCTATTCCTGAACCCTCCTTTTTGGTAGTAAAGAATGGCATAAAAATATAATCTATCATATTAAAAGGAATTCCTGTACCATTATCTTCAACTTCTATCAATTTTCGTCCATCCTCTTCATATGCACTGATTACCAACTTAGGTGACGAGTGGTTATCCAGCGCATGTACTGCATTTTTTATTATATTTAATAAAATTTGTTCGACCATCTCTTTATCCATGTAGAACTGTAGATCTTTCGGTTTAACCCGAACCATTATTTCTATTCCCTCTAAAAAATTACTTTCTTTCAATAAAGAAATTACACCATGAATTACATCGATGACATTTGTCCTGATAATATCAGGTTTGGGAATATCCGTTATAGTTTTATAATCTTCAACAAATCTGGATAAACCCTGACTTCTATTGTTAATGGCTTTTAATCCGGTGAATAAATTATCTATTTCTTCCTGTGATAATTCCTCTGGCCGCCTGATTTTGCCATTGGAATTAATAAATTTCAATAAGCTTGAGGAAACAAGCTTTATTGGCCCAACAGAATTTACAATTTCATGCGTTAATACCTTTATTAACCGTTGCCAGGCCTCCGATTCTTTTTCTTCAAGCTCGGGTTGAATATTCTGTAAGGAGACCAGCTTGATCTTTTCATCCTGTATATTAAATTCTGATGCCCTTAAATATAGATTTTTAATTTCACTGCCTTCAAATATTTTGAGTACTTCCTGATTTCCGGGGCTGATCTTCTTTAGTCGTTCAGGAAGATCTTCCTGAACCGATCTAAAACCATTTAAAGACGCCACATGAGGAATCTGTAGTATTTTTTTTGCAGCCTGGTTCAATAAATGAACCTTTTCATTTTTATCCCAGGCAATCAAACCGGTTTCCACATGTTTAACAACGTTCTCAAAATACTGGTGTTCTATTTCTTTCTGAATCTTAAGATCACGAAATCGTTCAATGATTGTGTTAAATTCCTGATATATTTCTTTAAAAGGTAGTCTTTTCTGTTTATTAAAAATAATGGAGCTGTCATCAAACTGAAAAGACTGGAGGAATAATAACAAATTGTTATTTGTCGTGTTTACATATCGGATCATTAACCAGATCTGGACTAGCCATAAAACCAGAAGACTGATCGAGGTAACAACCTTATTTTCCTGATTTATGGCCCATAAAAATAATCCTGAGGTTAGTGCAATAAAAAAAACATGGAGTACAATCCTTATGTTAAATTTGCTTGAGTTCATATTTTTTAATTTTATCGTATAAAGTAGAGCGATTGATACCAAGTTCTTTGGCTGTTTTACTCATATTCCACTCAAATGTATCAAGAGCATTTAAAATGATCTCTTTTTCATTTTCTTCAAGATTAAATGATAATTCGCTTTTTTCAAGCCTTTTTATATGATCCTCCATCAAAAAATCAGATGCCTGAAGCCTTGTGCCTGTTGATAAAATAATCGCTTTTTCAACAGTATGCTGAAGCTCCCTGACATTCCCCGGCCATGAGTATTTTTTCAATTTATTGATAGCCTGCTCAGTTACTGACAATTCTTTTTTATATTTATTTCCATAAACACTCAAAAAATGATCGATAAGAACTGGTATATCATCCTGTCTTTTTCTTAAAGGAGGAAGTAAAATTTCTACCGTTCGAATCCGATAGTAGAGATCCTCTCTGAACTTTTTGTTTTGGATCATTTCAGATAAGGACATATTCGTTGCCGATATAAGTCTGAAGTCAACATCTCTATCCTGGTTTTCACCTATTCTACAAACTTTTTTATTCTGAAGTACTTTTAAAAGTTTGGGTTGAAGGTTGATAGGCAGATTACCAATTTCATCGAGAAATACTGTTCCACCTGAAGCAATTTCGAAACGTCCTGCCCTGTCTTCCCCGGCATCCGTATATGCCCCCTTTTTATGCCCAAATAATTCACTCTCAAACAAATTTGAATGAATAGATCCCAGATCAACAGATACAAATATTTCTTTTGATCGTAGTGATTTTTTATGAATCTGCCGTGCTATTACTTCTTTTCCGGTACCACTTTCACCTGTGATCAATATATTAGCATCTGTTGTAGAAACTTTATCAATAAGTTCATATATATCATTCATAATCAAAGACGGTCCTTTGACAAGGGAAAAATCTTTCTCAATAGCCTTTCCAAGAAGATTTTGGCCAGATTTTAAACGATTTACTTCTTTTTTTGATTGGTTCAACCGATACGCTGCTAATACAGTTGAGATAATCTTTTGTTCATCCCATGATTTTTGAATGAAATCTGATGCCCCTTCCTTCATGGATTTTATTGCAATATCAACATCTCCGAAGGCGGTTATAAATAATAGTGTTACCTCTTCATCCAACTCTCTTATTTTATGCATCCAGTAAAATCCCTCATTACCAGTTTGAATACCTGCCCTGAAATTCATATCCAGCAATATCACATCAAAACGTTGTTTTTTTAACAATGTTAATATCCTGTCAGGTATTGACTCTGTAACTACCAACTCAAAATACGGAGACAATAATATTTTTAATGCAACAAGAAATTCTTCATTATCATCAACAATTAAAATATGTCCATTTTTACTATCCATATCCTCTAAAAAAATAAAATCATAAATTTTATAAAAGTGTAGTAAAAAGGTACACAATTGTTGGAAATTCCAACAACACTTAAATACAATATTTTGCAATCAGCTGAATATCAGTCGATTATTTTTTGGTACTTAAATTGAACAGTTACTATAAACAAATGAGATATGCTCAAACATTATTTAATAATTGCGTTAAGAACTATTAAGAAGCAAAAACTTTTTGCCATCATCAATTCAGTTCATGGCAATCCAGTTGAAGCATTTCCACATGAATAAAGAATATAATCAACATCTAAATGTTCAGATTTAACCTGAAAATAGCGTTCCGAAATCTTCTAAGGAATAAGGGGTATACACTGATCAATCTCGTCGGTCTTTCGGTTGGGATCATGTCATTCTTTTTTATTTTCTTATGGATATCCGATGAACTCAGCTATGATCGATTTCATGAAAAAAGTGATCGTATTTTTCGTATTGACTGGTATTCAGATAATCCACAAACAAGGACTCCCCATCCCATGACTTACGCCATGATTAATGAATTTGCTGAAGTTGAAAATGCCGTGAGTATTACTCCTGTATGGGGGCCAGGTCTAACACAACCTGACCGTCTAGTAAAATACGGTGAAGTCAAGTTTGAAGAAAACAGAATATATGCTGCAGATACCACATTTTTTAAAATATTCTCCTTTCCACTAGTAATTGGAAATCCCGAAAACTGCCTTGTGGATGTTGGATCCATTGTTATCACGGAATCAATGGCCCGGAAATATTTTGGCAATGAAGATCCAATGGGTAAAATGATCACTATCAATTTTGGAATGGATTTTCCATTTCGAATCACTGGGGTGATGGAGGATATTCCACACAATTCACATTTTCATTTTGATTTTCTAGTGAGCTATAATACCATGAAGGCTTATGAGGACGGAGAATTTTTCGAATGGTCAGACTTCGGTCATTATAACTATTTACTCATTCGTAAAGGAACCAATCCCAGAGAGCTTGAGAAGAAAATAGTCCCCTGGATTGTGCAGTATCTGGATTGGCCTGAAACCTACCTCAATCAGCTACTAGATGGCATTATCGCATTTAAGTTAACTCCGATTGAAAAGATCCATTTATACTCCCATATCAAATGGGAATTGGAGGCCAACGGGGACATTACTTATGTATATATCTTTACAGCACTTGGAATCTTTATCCTTCTAATCGCTATAATCAATTACATGAATCTTTCTACAGCCAGAACATCCAACCGAAAAATCGAAATAGGGATTAAAAAGGTAATGGGAGCCACTCGCCGAAAATTACAGATCCAGTTTATGCTTGAAGGTTTAATATCCAGTTTGGTTGCCACTATAATGGCGATTATCTTATTTGAAATTTTTTCGGCCCCATTGGGGAATGTGGCTAAAAAATCCTTCGAATTAAATTATGCTAATCCTTCTATATTAGGTTTCATAGTGGTAATAGCTCTTATCTGCGGTATACTGGCAGGTCTTTATCCAGCTTTTATCCTATCCGGATATAAGGCAAATAATATTTTAAAAGGTCAGGAAACTAATAGCAAAAACAGATCTCTTTTCCGAAATATCCTGGTTATCATTCAATTTGCCATTTCCATTTTTTTGATTATCGGAACCATTACCATTTCAAATCAGACTAACTTTATGCAGCGTAATAAATTAGGATTTAATTCTGACCAGGTCATTGTGATCCCGATCCAGGACACTCTAATTTTACAGAATTATGAATCCGTAAAGGCTGATCTTCTGAGTAATACGAAAGTGCTACAGATATCTGCTGTATCCAATATACCCGGCAGGAGATTCAATCAGAATCCAGTTCAATGGGAAAGTACTGAGGATTCTTATTCCTCTTCTGAGATCAGTGTGGATCATGATTTTATTAAAACATTGAATCTGAAGATCCTGAATGGGAGAGATTTCTCCATAGACCGTACTTACGATACGGAAAATGTATTTATAATCAATGAAGCAGCTGCACAACTATTCGATTGGAAAGATCCTGTGGAGGAAAATCTGATCTGGTATGATGATGATTCTACCCGAACTGGAAAAATAATTGGAGTCATTGAAAACTTTCACTTTCAATCGCTACATACGACCATTGAACCCTTGATCATGTATATTCATCCAGGAGACTTCAATTATTTTATGATACGTCTGGATGCTTCCGGGATCAATGAAACCATCAGTCTTCTTGAACAAAAATTTACAGAATTGGATCCGGCGAATCCTTTCAATTACTTTTTCCTTGATGATGATTTTGCAAAGTTATATATAGCCGAAAAAAGAATGCAACAGGTTTCCGGATATTTTACCATGCTTGCCATTATAATTTCCTGTATTGGTCTTTTTGGTCTTTCAGCCTATTCAGCTGAACGCAGGACAAAAGAAATTGGTATTCGAAAGGTAAACGGGGCCTCAATAGGCAATATAATCCAGATGTTATCTTTTGAATACATCCGTTGGATTCTAATTGCTTTTATTATCTCGGCCCCCATTGGATGGTTTATCATGGAAGGATGGCTGAAAAATTTTGCCTACCAGGTAAATAATTCGAGCTTGATCTATTTGGCGGCTGGCCTGATCGCCTTATTGATCGGTAGTTTTACGGTCAGTTTCCAGTCGTATAAAGCGGCACGTAAGAATCCTGTCGAAACATTAAGATATGAATAACATCATAAATTTATAGATACTGGTTTAAAAGATTTTTTAATATGTCACTTCTCAAACATCATATAAAAATAGCTTTGCGGGTATTATTCAGAAACAAAGCACACACTTTCATTAATATTTTTGGTCTTTCCCTTGGCATGACTGTATCAATATTCATCTTTATCTGGGTACAGGATGAATTGAGTTATAATCAAATGCATGAAAATATCAAAGACATTTATCTTATCCGTTCCTGGTACAGATTCGGTGATCACAATGCCCTGGAAGATGGATCACCCCCTGCCGTAGCACCGGCAATCAAGTCCGAACGGGAAGAAGTGGTTTTTGCTGCGAGGTTTATCAATGGCACCCAAAATTACGTAGTTGAAAAGGATTCCATACAATTTAAGGAAGATTTCACTCTGGCTGATCCCGATATATTCAATATTTTCACATTTAATTTTATTCATGGTAATGCCACCCTTACATATGAGCATGACCAGGTAATTGTACTTACTGAAAAAATTGCTCGTAAATACTTTGGAAAAATTAATCCTGTTGGTGAGTCACTATTAGTTGACAATCAATATGATTTTACTATAGCCGGTGTCGTAGAAGATATTCCACACAATTCTACAATCCGTTTTGATGTTTGGATACCAATTGAATTTACACGAAAAACCATACGGGCGAATTACCTTGATACCTGGTATAATCTGGCATTCCGGTCTTATGTTTTAATGGAACAGGGCACAGATATACATTTATTTAATAACGACCTGATTAATAGAGTCAAAGAATCAGATCCAAATACTAATATATCCTGCGTCATATATCCTTTCAAAGATTTGTATCTGATATTGTGGGGTGGACTAGGAGGCATTATCCTGTTTTCAACTATTGCCGCTTTAATTTTATTTATTGCCTGTATTAATTATATCAACCTCACTACTGCAAGATCAGTACAGCGTTTCAAAGAAGCTGCCTTGAAGAAAGTGGCTGGTGCGCAAAAAGGACAATTAATTGCTCAGTTTATTGGCGAATCCGTTCTATTAGCATTGATTGCATTGTGCATATCAATGATAGCTGTGGAACTTCTCCTGCCCTATTTTAACAACCTGATCAATAAACCACTTTCAATAGATTATATAGGCAATATATCCTACATCTTTTTACTAATTGGAATTGTCATACTTGTAGGAATCGTTGCCGGGCTTTATCCTTCGATTCAAATTTCGCGTGTTAAGCCCATTATTGTGACCAGTTCTCATGTTGGAATATCAGGAAGAAAAAATAATTTCAGACAGGGTCTTGTTATCTTCCAGTTTACATTATCCGTCATTTTGATTATTAGTACCATTTTTATCTTCAGACAATTAAAGTTTTTACAGTTTAAGGAGTTGGGACTGAATAAGGATAATCTGGTATATCTTCCATTGGAAGGAAAAATAAAAGAAAACCCATTTCAGTTCAAGGACGAATTATTAAAAAATGCAGAATTCAGTTCAGCAACATTAACTTCGGGATTACCTACCGGAATATACTGGAATGGTGAAGGATGGAACTGGCAAGGCAAGGATCCCAGTGTAGATCCCCTTATTACGATTTTATGTGCTGATCAGCATTTTTTGGAAACTTTTGACATACCATTAAAAGTTGGGAGATTTTTAAATGAAAATCCCGGCGATAATGTCGTCATAAATGAAGCATTTGCAGAAATTATCAGTGATGAATCAGTTATTGGTACGGTTTTATGGCATGGTGGTGACCGTGAAACACAACATACAATAGTGGGCGTTGTTCAAAATTTTCATTTCAAGCCATTGTATTATAATATTGAACCGATATTGATATTTAAAGAAGGTAATTTTTCTCGATTTAACTTTCTGATTATCAAACTCCATAATACTGATATTCAGGAATCTATTGCATCACTCAAAAACATATATAAAACTTATAATCCAGACTTTCCATTTGACATCCATTTTCTGGATGATGATTATGAAAGGCACTACAGCAGGTTTAAAAAACTGAATTCACTGGTTGGAATATTTGCAATTTTGGGCATTTTAATCTCCTGTCTGGGTTTATTTGGTCTTTCCTCCTTTCTTACCGTACAAAGAACAAAAGAAATTGGAATTCGCAAGGTTAATGGAGCTTTCACTTATCAGATTGCCACCATGCTTTCAAAATATTTCATAAAATATGTCGCCATAGGTTTCCTGATTGCAATCCCCATCAGTTTATTAATAGTTCGGGCATGGTTAACCAATTTCGCTTTTAAAACCAATCTGGCCTGGTGGGTATTTGTCGGAACTGGTTTGCTTACGGTTCTGATTGCAGTTTTAACAGTAAGTTATCAATCCATTAAAGCGGCTTTAAAAAATCCTGTCGAAGCTTTGCGATATGAATGATAAAAGATAATCAGTAAATGATGGTAATCTATTATATAAAAATCGCCTTACGTAATATTCTACGAAACAAAGGATTTACTGCAATCAATTTGATTGGGCTTTCATTAGGAATAGCATGTTCTTTATTCATGTTACTGGCCGTATATGATTTTTATAAGATTGATACCTTTCATGAAAATCGGAAAAATATATTTCTTGTTCAACAAACCATTCGGTTGGAAAGTGGGAATTATACAACAGACCGCGTCGGCGGATCTACAGGACCTGCTCTGAAAAATGCTTACCCCCAGATTGAAGCATATGTCCGATTAGGGAAAGTTGACAAATCACTTTTGACCTATTTTGGTGACGAACGCGACTCAACTTATAATCATACTGTATCTATTGTGCAGGAGGAAGGCATTGCCGTGGATGCCAACTTTTTTGAAGTTTTTACATTCAAGATGATTGTAGGCAATCCTGATTATGCATTACAGGATAATAATTTTATTGTGTTAACAGAATCACTTGCTGAAAAAATTTTTAGGCACGAAAATCCTTTAGGGAAAATCATTATTTTCAATGATGAAAAAGAATTTATGGTAACCGGAGTAATGGAGAATTTACCAGTAAATTCAAGTCTACAATTTACTTATATGATCCCATTTGAAACCATGGATTGGCTTGGATTTGACACGGAAGGTTACGATCAAACAAACTTTCTTACCTATCTATTGCTGAACGACCCTTCTGCTGCCTCAATCATCAATGGTGAAATAAATGAATTTCTAGATTCAAAATATGATGAACTGTTGGAGATTGATCGCTTTGTCACCAACATTCAGAGAGCTTATCTATTCGGTGAAAGCAGGAATTATGTTGGCTTGTACGTGTTTTTGGTGATCGGAATTGGTATTTTAATCATTGCCTGTATCAATAATATTAATCTGACGACGGCAAAATCATTGGAACGCACAAAGGAAATAGGTATTCGAAAAACGGGAGGTGCAAATAAAATTCAATTGATCGGACAATTTCTGGGAGAAAGCATGATATTATCCTTGCTAGCCGTTCACCTGGCAATATTACTATTGGAGCTAACCTTGCCCAAAATTAATCAGTTATTTGAATCAAATTTATTCATTGATTTTAGTGATCCAGTTATCTGGATCAGCCTGGCTGGAATGGTGCTTATAACAGGTATCTTCTCTGGATTTTATCCTGCTTTTTACCTGTCATCTATCAAACCTGCTGCTATCATGCAGAAATTCAAATCGTCGGGGAAAAAGGGCAATCAATTAAGAAAAATCCTGGTAATCACGCAATTCGCTCTAACGCTATTTTTTATTATCAGCACCGTATTTCTTTACAGGCAATTTGCTTACATCCAAACCGCAGATCTGGGCATCACCAAAGAAAACATTATTTACGTCCATACCTGGGGAGAAGCATGGAATAAATACCCGGAAATTAAACAGGAACTACTCAAAGAACCCGGTATTGAATATGTCTCTACTGCCTCCGATTTACCAAATATGGTACAATCCGGAGATATCGGGTGGGGTAAGGATCAGGAGGAAAATAATATGATCGCGAGGATTATGTGGTCTGGAGAAGATCTTGATAAAACCGTTGATCTGGAATTAGTTGCAGGTAATTTTTATGCTGAAGATAGACCGGCTGACAAAAGTGAAGGGATCATAGTTAATGAAGAAATAATAAAAATTCTGGATTATGAAAATGATCCTATTGGGAAGCCTTTCAGGCTTTGGAATATGAATAAAAAAATCATAGGGGTTGTGAAAAATTATACTTTTCAACCCATTAATGTGGGGGGCAAGGCACTGATTATACCCTACAAACAAACAGGAAAATATATTTTTCTTCGCGTAAATCCCGGTTTCAGTTCAGAACAGATCGCTCGGGTCAAAAAGATATTTAATAAATTCATTCCATACTATCCGCTGGAATATCATTATCTGGACGAATTCCACTATCCATTTTTCGAAGAGACAGATGATATTATTCACCTCTTATTCTACCTGTGTTTATTTGGAATTTTCATTTCCTGCATGGGATTATTTGGCCTTGCTTTATATACGACGCAGAAAAAAACAAAAGAAATTGGAATCAGGAAAGTAATGGGAGCCTCAGCACCAGAAATCGTATTTATGCTGTCCAAAGATTTTCTTAAACTCATTGTATTATCCTGTATCATTGCCATTCCGTTATCTGTATTGATGATGAAAGGCATTTTGCAGTTTTTCACAGTAAAAATGAATATAGATGGTTCGATTATTATATTCATCTTTGTTGTAATAATTCTTATCTCATTTTTAACTGTTGTTTGGCAAGCAACTAGTGCTGCCAGAAAAGATCCTGTCGAAGCTCTGCGCTATGAGTAATAGCGTAGAGCTGAGATCCCTGATTAAAACCTCGGGATAGAAGCTTTGCGTTAAGAATTGTATTGCAAAGCGGAGGTCCACGTGCCTGCCTGCGGAAGGTAGGCTTGCCACGGGATAGAGGCGTTGAGGTATGAATAATGAAATAAAAATATAAAACTCAAAATAAAAAATGTTACGTTTTAACCTGAAAATCGTATTTCGAAACTTATTGAAAAACAAAGTATTTTCATTCATCAATATCTTTGGCTTTTCCATTGGTCTTGCCTGTTCTTTGTTTATTCTGATCTATGTTTATTCTGAACTGGGCTTCGACAGATTCCACGAAAATTTCCGGAATATTTATCAGGTCCAGCAGAAATTAGAGTTCACCGGAGGGGAATATACCTCCGATCGTGTGGGAGGTGCTTTTGCCCGTGTTCTAAAGGAAGGATTCCCGGAGGTACGGGAAGCTACCCGGATCGGTACGATACCTGAGGTACTGATCAGTTACATTCCTGAATCCAATAATCAACAGACAGATAATCGGATCAATTTCATTGAAAAAAGAGGAATTGCAGCTGATACTTCATTTCTTAGGATCTTCACTTTCCCCTTGATCAAGGGAAATCCAGAAAAAGCCTTAACCGATGTGCATTCGATTATATTAACCGAAGAAATGGCTGAAAAATACTTTCCGGAAGAAGATCCGATAGGAAAAACCATCCTGATCAATGATAATATTCCTGTTCAGGTAACCGGAGTTCTTTCAGAAATACCTGTCAATTCCAATATTCAATTTGATTTTATTCTACCGATCTATTTACTCAAGGATATCAGTTTTCTCCATGATGACCTTGGGGGTACTGTATATTATACCTATGTAATGCTGAATGAATCGGCCGATTACAGTTACCTCAATACAAAGATTCCTCCTTATATCGAGGAGCTGGAAGAACATCAGGCCCAACTGAAAAGAACTCCTTTTCTGATGCCTTTTAAAAAGGTCCATTTATACGATGAAAAAAGATCCTATATCGGAGTTTATTTGATGGGTACCATCGCATTTTTGATCCTGATCACTGCATGTATCAATTTTATCAACCTCTCAACAGCCCGATCATTTGACCGGGCGAAAGAAGTTGGCATCAAAAAAACAGAAGGAGCCAGCAGAAAACAACTCTTAATACAGTTTCTCATAGAAACTTTTATCATTACCTTTATCTCACTCCTGATATCCCTTATCCTGGTTGAAATTGCCCTTCCTGCTTTTAACCGATCCTTTGGCACGAAAGTCTCTATGAACCTCATGGATTGGAAATTTTTATCCTGCCTGATGGGAATAATCTTCATAACCGGCATCTTATCAGGTCTTTATCCAGCCTTTATGATGTCTTCCTTTAATCCCGTAAAAGCCCTCCAAAATAAAAAAACAGGAAAGGAAGGTCGAAAACTGAGGAAAGTCCTGGTTGTATTACAATTTTCCATATCGATATTTACCATCCTGGGGACATCGATGTTGGTAAGCCAGTTAAAACATATGAAAACAGCAGATCTCGGTTTCAATAAAGAAGACGTGCTCATTATTCCGACCCGTGGCAATAGCAATGAACAATATGATGTGATTAAAAATGAATTACTTTCATCACCGGATATTCTAAACGTAACGATGGCATCGGAAATACCTGATAATATTAATTATGGTGAAATTGAATGGGGGCATAAAGAAATGGTTAAAGAAAACCAGACCATCGCGCGTATTTTGCGCGTGGGTTATGATTTTGAAAAAACTTTCGGACTTGAATTGGAAGATGGGCGTTTTTTTTCCAGGGAACATGCTTCTGATACAAGCCGGGGTGTAATTATTAACCGTGAAATAGCCAATATTATGGAATATGACGATCCTGTTGGTAAACCTTTTTATCTTTACGGGGATGAATATACAATTATCGGAGTGGTTGAGGAATTTCAATTCTTTCCATTAAACCTTGGTGGGAAAGCCTTGTTTATGACATTTTCGGAAGAACAGCAATTGATCTTCGTGAAGTATCGTCCAGAAACCACACATGCGGCTGTTGATTATACACAAAATATATTTCAGAAACACAATCCAAATTACCCGTTTGAATTTTTTTTCTATGATGATTACGACAGGATTCTTAACAATGTCGGAAATGCATCCAGTATACTTTTAATCTATTTTTCTTTCTTTGGCATATTCATTTCCTGTCTGGGATTATTAGGTCTCGCAATTTTTTCGGCAGAAATAAAAACAAAAGAATTCGGTATCCGGAAAGCTTTTGGAGCATCGGTAAAACAGATTGTTTATGTTCAATCAAAAGAATTCGCATGGCTCATATTCATCGCACATCTGATTGCTGTACCGCTGGCATATTTGCTCTTGAGTCAGGTGCTCAATTTATTTGCCTATAAAATAAATTTAAGTATCTGGTATTTCGTTTTCACAATGATTGGAATATATACAGTTTCCTTTTTAACCACAGGCTGGCATGCTTTTTCTGCCGCTCGGAAAAACCCGGTCGAAGCACTGCGCTATGAGTAATATTTTGGCAGATCTGGAAATCCGGTGAATATACAGGCAGGTAAAAGGATTGATGAATAATCGGAAGTTGGAAAACAATTTTAAATGATTAGGACCATATCTAGATAATAGTGTTTGTAAATATTAGTAGTTTATTCAATTGTACCATTCTATAAGGCAAGGCTATTATTAATCCCGATTATTCATGAATTATCAAAAGCCTGGAAATCTTACAGTATAAAACTCATTCATATTCAATTAGATATATCAGGGATTAACCCTTGATAAGCACAATTTAAATAGCCCATTTTTAGGCTATGGAGATAATACTTAAATTTTTTAATTATTTTTTATCTTGCTGATTATCATGAAATTGTGCTTCATCGGCCCATTCGGGCGAAAAAATTATAAATTTTTCGGTTTAAAGAGACGATAATATTCAAGATTAACTGCAAGCTGGTTCTTTTTTCCTTTTTAGAGAAGCCACAAACATTGCTGTAGCACAACCAACGCCACTGTCGACAGTAATTGCTTTTGTCGGACAATTAAGTTGACAGGCGCCGCATTCCATACAGTCTTCTTTTTTTATAATATCAATTACTTTTCCATTCAGTTTAAAAACACCGTGAGGACAAACATAATAACACATCCTGCAGCCATTACATAGCTCTTTAATTAAAACCAATGTATTATATGTATATGCATTAATCATAATTCTTATATCAAAATTTTGTATAATATTGAACCGATAAAAAATATTATTCCACCCGCAAACATCCAAACCATCTTAGGGAAGAATGTATAAATTTCTTTTTTTACACCTGATTTTGATGTAAAAGTAGTCGCACCTGTAAAATTTAATGAGAGAAACGCTGTAACTGATGGAATCACTAATAACACTACTAATGTTGTTAAAGTCAGGAATACCAGAGAGCTGTAATTATTGATTACTATATTCAGAATCCCAAAAATTATAGCGACAATTCCTCCTAGTATAAATCCTTTCGTACTAAAATTTGGAGTTGGAAGCCATGGTAACAATATAGGAAACAAAACCACACCAGCTAGAATAGAACTGCTGAAAGCCAGACTTGGTAATATTCCCAGTGTGAAATATAAAATAGTTCCAATCAAAATTAACGGAAGCAACATTCCAACAATTTCCACAGGAATAAGTATTAACCGGTCTTTAAGCCTAAAATTCACGCTTCTCATTTCCGGAGTCGCCTTATTATTTTTAAGATACTCAGGAAGGTCTTTTGCCAATACCGGGCCATACAACACCCGGAATCCTGTCTGATTTTTAACTTCATGTGCTGCTACTCCCGGCCCACCTAATTGGGGTAAAATAATTTTTCTATGATCAACTATTTTTTCAAGTTCTGATTCCTTTATCTTTTTAACTAATTCGTCTGTTCCGAAGGTTCCTTTACCAGCAGCACACCACACATTAATCCCTTTTGTATCAAGGACGAGAATATAACCATCGATTCCTTTGAGTGATGACCTTAACGCGTCAAAACTTAATGTATAATTAGCTGTTACGAAAACGTTTGAATCCGATGAAGGATTGCCTATCTTATATAATCCGGGTGGTACAAGATGCTTATCACGTTTTATTCCAATTCTTGCTATAAAATGATCTAAATAATTCGAAAAAGTTAATTCACTGGTTACATTTTGAATATATTCGATCTTACCAATCATAATTATTGTCGAAAGCTTACCACACCATTAATATACTCATTTTTATATCCAATTACGGAGGATTATTAGCTGCAATTTCACAAATTCTTATATTTATAAAATAAATAATATGTAGTTAAATCCATGATAATGTAAGGAAAACGTTTAATAACTGACCAATTTAAACTAGGTTTAATCTTAAAACCTAAAAGTCTGAAACAATAAATAATGTTTTTATAGATACTTAATATCATGATGAATTCAATTTTTAATCTGTTAATCGCTCCGTGGACAACACATGTTGTTTTCACCGCAATCCGACTTAAATTATTTACAAATCTCGCTGATAAAACTAAAACAGTTGAAGAAATATCCTCAGCTTGAGCTTGCGGAGCAATTCCGGAGTATTTAAAAGCATTATTGGATTCATGTATCTGTATGGGATTAATCATTTTAAAAAATGACAAATATTTGAATTCACATTTCAGCAATATCTATTTAGTTGAAGGAAGTCCTTATTATGTAGGCGATCTAATCGATTTACAAAATGAAGAATCTAATCAGTGGAATAAATTATATGATATAATCGTAGGCAGTAATCATATTCTTAATGAACAATCTGATGTGAATTATTATGATAAAATATTTGCTAAAGCCATGAATAACCTTGGTAGGTTAGGAGAAGCTGAAGCATTAAAGGACTCAGTAAACCTGAGTGACTGCAAAAAAATGATCGATGTCGGAGGTGGATCTGGATTATATTCAGTTGTTTTTTGTCGGAATTATCCTAACCTGAAATCCACCATATTAGATAGGGTTGAGGTATTAGCAATTACAAAGGAAATGATTGGGTATTCAAAAGAAAGTACACAAATAACTTTACGTCCAGCCGATATCACAACGGATGATTTTGGTAAAAATATTGATGTTGTACTTGTATCCGATATAATGTATGACGAATTGATTGCCGAACCAATTTTAAAAAGTGCATGGAATTGTCTCCGTAAAAATGGTATTTTAATTGTACGAGGATATTATTCTGATCCAGAAAATTCAAAGTCACTGTTTGGAGCTTTATTTTTTCTTAACCTGTTAGTTTTTAATCCGAACAGAACAATATTGACAATATCGTCTTTGCGGAAGAATGTTATAGAAAGAGGATTTACCATTATTAAAACATCACCATTAACTGAACGATCAATAGTTCTAATTGCTAAAAAATAGATAGTATATAAAAATACAATAGAAGACTGGAAAAGAATCTTAAATCTTTTTGGCCAGCGGGTATCCCGGAAAATATTAGATGAATTACTGACAGAATCATCGCAAATGACCAGTAAATCACCTCCCGAAGTTTAAACACTACAGAAATTACATCCCCACACAGTGTCAGCCGCAGCTCCCCCGATAAGAATGGGGCTATCGGGGCGAAGGTCGATCACCACTTGATTTGGAGCCTCCGACAGGATTTGAACCTGCGACCCACGCATTACGAATGCGTTGCTCTACCAGCTGAGCTACGGAGGCAATGAGATGGCAAATTTAAACAGATTTATTAATTGGTTGTTCCGGGTTGAACAGGAAATTGTGAAAAAATATCAGCAATAGCTTTTCTCAGATTTATTTCCACCAGGTCCGGCTTTTCACTTAATACACCATACCCTGTCCCCTGCCAGAGCAACTGTTTGTTCTCTGCATCAAGAACATCAATAATGATCATAGTTGTTTTTTTTGATATATCGTCATACATCCACGGATCTCTCGCCCAGTAATAAGGATATCCATAATAACCGTAATTATACGGGTAGTAATAGGTGGGTGATTTATTCTCAATTTCCTGTGACGTGCCACCCTGAATTTTGATTATCAGATCTGAATCCTGGATACTGACAAATCCTCGTTTTTTCATTTCTTCAGCAACCGCATCGTAAATCCGTTTTTTATTGTTATCACTAAATGAAAAATTAGATGCCGGCATGCTATTGGGATTAAAAAATTTATAGCTGTTAAATCGCGAAAAATCCTTTTGCAATATATTTTCAGACTGTATCTTAAAAGATGGCTTGCACCCACCCAGATAAAACAAGGTGCTAGATATTAAAAATATCGTAGCGTTTATTAAAGATTTATTCATCTTCATTTAAAATTGCTAATCTCAATTTAGCATTTTTTAATAATTTTCCAACTTTTTATTATACAACGGGGTCTCTATAGTAAAAATTATATTGATATGAAATGGGTTGTTTTCTTTTCTGTTTTTGGACTCCTTCTCTTTTCCTGTGATCAGAATGCGGATAATTTTATTGACGAAAATCCTCCACAACTAAGGACGTTGACTGCTGAAGAAGAATTGTTGATCGAATCTTCAAATACATTTGTATTTGAACTTTTTAATGAAATAAATGAGCAAGAATCATATGAAAATTTCTTCTTTTCTCCATTGAGTGTTCAATACGCCTTAGCGATGACCCTCAACGGTTCCAATCATGATACCTTTGATGCAATTAAAGATGTTTTGAACAATGATGAATTAAATGAAACCGAAATCAATGAATCATATAAAACATTGACTGCGTTTCTCCTTGGAATTGATAACACTGTCTTACTGAAAATTGCCAATTCTGTTTGGTATCGGGAGGATCTTTCAGTAAAGGAGGCTTTTAAAAATGCAATAGAAAATTATTATGATGCTGGAATTATTGGATTGGATTTCAGTAATCCTGCTGCCAAAGATGAAATTAATGGATGGGTAGCCGAAAAAACCGAAGATTTGATTAAGGACCTAATTGACCAGATTCCATCCGGTGTAGTCATGTATCTGATCAATGCAATCTATTTCAAAGCTGAATGGCAGTATAAATTTGATAAAGACCTTACTGATAAAGGACCCTTCATATTGGAAGATGGAAGCCAGATACAAACGGATATGATGCAAACAAAAGGAGCAAAAATTCGCTATTTCAGAAATGATATGCTTCGTTTGATTGATATACCTTATGGTAATGGTCAGTTTTCAATGTGCATATTAATACCCACATTTAAACATTCGCTAAGTGATATCATTTTTTCGATAAATGAATCTAACTTCAGTTTATGGCTGGATTCTTCAGATACTGCCACTGCTAAAATATATATGCCAAAATTTAAGATTGATTATAAAACCTTACTCAATGATGTTTTGTCAAATATGGGCATGGCAATAGCCTTTACAGATGCTGCTGATTTTTCCAGGTTGTTTGAAGAACCACTTGATCTGTTTATCAGCAGGGTAATTCATCAGGCGGTAATTGAGGTTAATGAAGAAGGATCGGAAGCTGCTGCTGCTACTGCAGTTGAAATTATGGAAACCTCATTACCGCCTGAACCTGAAAATATTACCATTAATGAACCATTTATATTCTTCATCAGAGAAAAACATTCATCATCCATTCTTTTTGCAGGGAAGCTGATGGATCCCAGTTAAATTTGGTTTAAATAATTTCTGATTCTAACGTGTGAAAGGCACAAACCTTACGGGAAAAAGAGTTTGTTTCTTGATTTCACCATTTTTCTTTGTAACAAGTATTAAGCTCTGAACAAGATGACGTGGACCAACCGGGATGATCAATCTTCCCCCTTCTTTTAATTGCTCTATTAAGGGCGGGGGAATTTCTTCGGGTGCAGCTGTTACAATGATGGCATCAAATGGGGCTTCGGATGGCCAACCTGAATAGCCATCACCTATATATGTATTAATATTTTTATATCCCAGTCGATCAAATGTTAATTTCGCCCTTTCACCAAGTTCTGGTATGATTTCAATTGTATAGACGGATGCAACTATTTCGGCAAGTACAGCAGCCTGGTAGCCGGAACCTGTTCCTATTTCAAGGATTTTATCATTTTTATCTGGTTTGACGACAGCAGTCATATAACCTACGATATATGGTTGCGATATAGTTTGATTGTTTCCAATGGATAAGGGCCGGTCCTCATATGCATATGGCTTTTGCCTGTCCGGTACGAATTCATGCCGAGGTACTTTTAACATAGCATTCAACGTAGCTATGTGGGTTACACCCCTTCTTTTTATCTGGTACTCCACCATATCCCTTCTCAATTTCTGGTAATCGTCCTGGGAAACTAAAAAGGGAAATAACAATAGAGATATAAGCCAGATTTTTAAATAGTACATGGTAAAAAATATTGTTTCCTTCTTATAAGATAATAAATAATTCGGAGGTATTCAAATGAATTATTTTATAATCTGGATAGTAGATTTTTCTTTTTTCAGTAGTTTTCCCAAGTCATCGTATTTTACTGCAACTATATTATCTCCTTGTTGAAAATTAAACTCGTATTCAACCTCATCTGGCTTTTCATTTAATTCCTTTTTTACCAGTTTCCATTTGCTGAATTCCGAATTTCGTATCGCCTTTCTGACATTAGAATTGATAGACCTGGTAAATTGTATTACCACTTTAGATTTTTTCCAATTCCCTAGTGAATCAAATGACACTTTGAAGTTACTACCTCCAAGAAAAAAAACAGCTTTATGACCGTCCAATTCATTTTCTAATGTATAAGTACCAATGTTCGGATACATTATTTTAAGTGACTTATCAATATGAGCCTTTACTTCGGTAGTTTCCTTTACATTTTTTTCCGGATAATTGGCTACCTCAATATTATTATTGGGATTATAACTACCACATGCACATAAAATAAATATTAAAAATATGATAATATGTATTTTTAGTTCTGGCATGAAAATGAAAATAAAGATCTAAATAAAGAATTTTTTTATAATTATAAAAGATCGACTTTCTGGATTATTTAAAAATCAATACCAGAGCGGTAATCGCAGTTGTTGCCAATAGAAATACACGATAAGCCTTTTCGGGAATCATTTTAACAATAAATATCCCCATAAAAGCTCCTACTGCAATGGCAGGAAACAATGTCAAATTTAATTGAAAGGTTTCAACATTAATTGTACCCCAGATAAATATGTGAAATGGAATTTTAAATAGGTTGATTATCAAAAAAAACCAGGCTCCTGTTCCTATATATTCATTTTTTGGTAAATGCATCGAAAGTAAATACAGTGCCATAATTGCCCCTGCAGCATTTCCTACCATAGTGGTAAATCCACCTGCCAATCCCATTAATGCAGGGAAAACTAAACCACCTGGAATTCGCATGTCCTTTTTAATATCCCTCCAAACCAGAATCCCAACACTTCCAATGACAATAATTCCCATCATATCCGTAAATATCTTATCGGATATTACATCTCCGATGTATATCCCAACCAGTATTCCAATTACTGTCCAAGGTAATAGTTTGATAATGTATGCCCAGTTGGCATGTCTGTGATAGTAACTGACAGCAAATATATCGGCCATACTAAGCAGAGGTAATACAATGCCAGTTGATAATTTTCCTCCAAAAATCGCTGCCATAATAGGAACTACAGCCATACCGGCTCCAGATATTCCGGTTTTTGCCATCCCTACCAGAAGTGCACAGATAAAAATTACAATGATCTGGAATAAGGTTAATTGAAATGAAAAAATATCAATCAATATCCATTGTTTTCAAAATACTGTAAAATTTGGGTGAAGCTCTTTTTGACAACATCCTGATAAATTCCACACAACAACTTCTTATTATGATACATCAGAATAACTATTCTTTCAGAAATTCTTCCTTTGATTTGAAATTGATAGAAATTAATTCGTTTTTCTCCAGGATCCTGTTAATCCTTGCCAGTTCTTCTTTCTGAATTTCAATAAATTGTGTTTCTATAATTCTCATTTCGTTTTCAAGAATGTCAGTTCTGTTCATTTGTGATTCTGAAGGTTTTCCAGGGTAAGAGCTCACCTGCCTGTAAAGGTTTGATATCTTCTCCCTAATCTTTTCTTCTTCATCAACATACATGTCGCCTTCGAGTGATACAAGTTTAACACTAAATTTTTCAACCATATCATCAAATTCATTCAATCTTTTTGATAATTTAGGATATTTATCCGCCTGTATCCTTGCCTGCTTTTTCATTTCCTCCAATGCATAATAGATATATGCAAGATTTTCACTCATGTAAAAAAGTTTTCTGACATAGGTATCCTGAAGTTTCCTGTCCTGAATGGTATAAGGAGATATTGGATCATATATTAATTCAAATCCGGTTTCATAGGTTTCCTTTCCTTTGATCAGCTTAACGACATAATTACCCTGTGGTAACGCAGGACCAAATAAAGATCCAAACAATGCCATTCGATTATTTGTGGGTGCAGATTTTGGCCTTTCTGATCGTATAGGTATTTCAACAATATTAATTCCTGCTGATTTTCCGGCAGGGTATTCACGGATAAATTTTCCTTGATCGTCATAGATTTCAAGGTACATTTTACCAAAAGTATGGCGGCGATTCATATAATAAATTATTCTTGCGGTTTCAGGGGGATTTGGCCCTACAAAATTACCGGCTCCGGAAAACCAATTCCCACCACTACCTGGGTCTTTTATAATTGCAGCCTCAGTTTTAAAAAAATGAACTTTTTTATCAACAATGTCACCTGTTACCTGCCGAAGGGGTGTAATATCATCAATAATGATTATTCCCCTGCCATGGGTAGCCATCACCAAAGCATGATCTCTTGGATGGATAACCATATCCCGGATTCCTACTTTAGGAAGATTATTCTCAAACCTAGACCAATTTACGCCTTTGTCTACAGTAATATATAGGCCAAATTCAGTACCAAGAAATAGTAGATCCGGATTTATCAAATCTTCTTTAACGCTCAGACAGTAACTATCAATATCACTTGTGCCGAGGTTAGTCCAGGTTTGACCCAGATCGTCAGTTTTATATAGATAGGGTTTCATATCCCCTGTTCTGTGTCCATCAAAAGTAACATATAAACGGTTTCTTTGATGATGGCTGGGTTCAACGAAAGTTACCCACGTATTTGTTGGTAGTCCTGAAATATTGTCAACTACATTTGTCCAGGATAAACCTCCGTCCTCTGTAACCTGAAGATTTCCATCATCGGTTCCTGCCCAAATAACCTTTTCATCAACAGGAGACTCGGCAATCGTGTAAATGGTTGTATTATTCTCGGCCGTGGAATTATCAATAGATAAACCTCCAGATTGCTTTTGTTTTTGTTTATCAGGATCATTCGTGGTAAGGTCAGGTGATATTCGGTTCCAGGAATCGCCACGATCTTCCGTCATAAATACATATTGAGCTCCAAAATACAATCTTTCAGGATTATTAGCGCTGATATGCACGGGAGCATTCCAATTGAAGCGAAAATCTTCTTCCCCCTCATCAGGATATGGTTTTATATCTTTTGCCTGGCCGGTAATTTTATTGTATCTTAATATTTCTCCACCCTGATATTCAGAATAAATAATATCTTTATCTGTGGGATGCCTGAAAGAATAAAATCCATCCCCACCGTAAGTAAGTTTCCAATCACTATTCTGTATTCCTCCGGCTTTCTGTGAAGGCCCGTACCAGGAGCCATTGTCCTGCAATCCCCCATAAACGTGAAATGGATCTTCCATATCGACACTGACATGATAAAACTGGCTGACTGGTAAATTCATGAACATCTTAAACAGATATCCACCATCAAAGGATTCGTATACGCCTCCATCGGTGCCGATTATAATATGTTTTGTGTTGTTTGGATCAATCCAAACAGCATGTATATCTGAATGTACGCCACTTCCGACAGTTCTGAATGATTGTCCCATATCCTGGCTGATGATCAGATTCAAACCACATTTATACACTATACTATCATTTTTTGGATCGATGATCATATTGGAAAAATAAAAAGGACGTACAGTTGTATTAAATTCATTATTGACCTTTTTCCATGATTCACCAGCATCCTGGGATAAATAAAGTCCTTTTTGATCCTTTTCTTTAACCTCTACAGTGAGGTAAATGGTATTGCCGTTTGAAGGAGCTACTGCAATGGCCATTCTGCCCAGGATTGTATCAGGAAGCCCATTTTGTATTTTCTGCCATGTCTTCCCTCCGTCCATGGATTTATAAAGGCCACTTCCTTTGCCCCCCGATGTGAAAAAATCAGGTTCTCTCCTGTAATCCCACATAGCAGCATACAATATCTCTGGATTATCCGGATCTTCGTCCAGATCGGCACATCCGGTATTCTCATCAACATAGAGTATTTTCTCCCAGTTTTCACCTCCGTCAGAAGTTTTATATACGCCTCTCTCCATATTTGCGTTCCAGAGATGTCCCATTACCCCAACGTAGATAATATCAGGATCTTCAGAATTGATAATGATATCACTAATCCTTTCTGATTTTTCCAGCCCTTTGAATTCCCAGGTTGTACCACCGTTTATCGATCGGTAAATACCTGTACCTATGGATACACTATTCCTGACCCAGGTCTCACCTGTTCCGACCCATACAGTATCCGGATGTTGTTGATCGATGGTTATTTTTCCAATTGACATGGTAAAATCATCAAAAATCGGATTGAAATCGGCACCAGCACTGATTGATTTCCAGACACCACCACCTGCAGTCCCAACATAAATAATCTCCGGCTTGTCAGATACTACAGCAATATCTGAGATCCTACCACTCATTACGGCCGGTCCAATCTGACGGGCACGCATCGTTCCAAAAAGAGTCTGTCCCTGCAGCTGAATTCCCTGGGCGTGAAGCAAGCTGGACAATATTATTCCGCTCAACAAAAACAATAGTCTTTTAACCATGATTTAGTAATTTAAACCTCAAAAAAACCTTTTATAATTTTTTCTTATTTGAGTAAATTACTCTTCTTTAGGGTAAGCAAATAAGGTATCTTCAATAGACTCGTTTAATACATATTCTTCAACGGTTAATTTTTGAATTGATTGCCCATTGGATTTTACTTCAATAAAAAAAGGTACCATTAATCCATCAACTTCCTGATAATCACTAATGTATGTTTCAGACTCCTGCCCTTTTGCAGGACCAACCTTGATGACCCTGCGCTCCATGATGGGTACAAAATATTCAGTATCGAAAAAATAATATTCTACATCTCCATTCTTTTTGGTCAGTTTAATTTTATATGTTTCAGTTCCTTCTACCACTTCGGTTCCTTCAAGATCTACCGTATTGCCTTTTTCTTTGTAATCAATCAATTCGCTTTCAAATTTTTCCTCTTTCATAGCTTCAACCATTTCTTCAGGCATCTTTTGTGGTTCTTCACTGCCCATCATTGGATTAATCATCCAGCCTGTTACGCCATCATATGCCTGTACGATGGTTTTTCCCTGTACATCTATTTCAGTTCTGCTCAGATCCGGTTCCTTTCGAAAAATAACAGCACTAAGTTGCATTTCTCCCTGATCAAGAGTTGCTTTGATTTTCATCGTTTTTAGATTTTTCCAGGTGTTAAGTCCACCTGTATTCTCAAAATAATTGGTTAATATTTCATCTGCATCCTGTGAATAAACAACAATGGAAACAATCAACGTGAAGAAAGTGAGTATAATTTTCGTTCTCATGATATAAATTTTTTAATTACTTTTTGAAAATAATAATATACAAAATACCATCATTATATTATTTGATGATAGGCTCATAAACTATTTAAATGGCTGCGGAAATATAGTTAAGACAATATATTGTTTCTTTCGGGGATGTGGTAAAATATATTTTTTAAAGCTTTTCAAATTTTTTTTTATCCTATATTATACTTTTATGAATTTTTTTATTTTTATACTCAAAACAACTTCATTAAATAATGAAACCAATATCAGAAATAATTGATATTAACAGTGAAAATCCAATTAAAATCAGTGTTTTTGAATCAAAAAAACTTAAATATCCATTACATTATCACCCGGAGGAATATGAGCTTACACTTACGATTGGTAGTTGCGGATTAAGACTTGCAGGTGATCATATTGATGAATTTGGAGACATAGATCTGGCTTTAATTGGTCCGGGATTACCACATTGCTGGTTAAATAATTTTATTGAAGAAAAGAAAGATGAATCAGTTAATATTAAAGTTGTCGTGATTCATTTTAATCAGAATTTATTTTCAGATGAATTGCTTAACAGAAGGGAATTGGTACATATTCGATCACTACTTTTATTATCAAAACGTGGAATAATTTTTCAAGGTAAAATCAGAGAAGAAATAAAACATAAGATTTTAAAACTTAAAATTGATCCTGACTTCAGCACCTGGATATCCATTTATTCGATATTTGATAAACTTAGCCTTTCCAATGAATATACCTGCTTATCCAGCCTTCAGTATAATTATAAAGGGAAAATAGATGAAATTAATAATTTCGAAAAAGTACATACCTATATTTTTTACAATTTCAGGGCGAAAATTAAAATAGGTGAAGTATCATCATTAATTGGAATGAATGAATCAGCATTCAGTCATTATTTCAAAAAACGAACACTTAAAAGTTTTACTGATTTTGTAAATGAGTTAAGATTAAATTACGCTGCTAAAATGTTAACAAATACCAATATTAATGTCGCTGAAATTGCATTTGATTCTGGATTCAATAATCTTTCAAATTTTAACAGAATATTTAAAAAATGGAGAGGATTCACACCACATCAATGGCGAAAAAAAATACAGCCTGGTATTTTATAAATACTTTAATTATACCATCATTTATCTTTGTTAGCCAGTTGTTTATATTTTAATATAAGGGCATTTTTCCAAATATTTTTTCAATTGCTTTAGAGATCCTTTTCTTCATTTTTTCTTCATCGTTTGTCAGCATTCCAACAGCAGTGGCTTGCCATTTAAGTTGGTTATTTTCTGCATCGACGAAATCGAGAGAAATTGCCCCTTCTTCATATATACCTACTACTCTATCTTCTCTCTCCCAATGATAATTCCTTTGCCCAATATAATTCATATCAATTCGTGGATCCGTTTCCCTGGTTTGTACCTGTTTTTCTACAAACACACCTATGTTAATTAATAAATCCGGGTTTTCTGCAATAGCAAATCCCTTTTTCAGCATTTGCCTTCTAATTTCCGTCTTTAGGTAGTTAATATTTTCCTCATTATATGGTAAGCTATCGTAATGGATAAAATCTATTTCATAAAAATCGTAAGTTTCATAACCGAGAAATGATGATCCATCAATTTGATCGGTTGTAATACGTATAGTTCCACATGCTGTCAAAAACAGGATCGTGCCGAAGATTATATAAGCTTTTTTCATTTATTCCATTTTTATTTTAAAGTTAAAAAAATATAAAAACCGGAACAATTAATATTAATCCTCTTAAGAAGAGATTAAATTATTTATATGTAAGTTATATTTAAAAATGAAATAATTAATAAGTGATGAGATATATTCTGCTTGGCATAATTTCAATCTTATTGATTTTGGTAATGATACTATACCCGAGTTCAATCGAAATTGGCACCGGAATAGCTATTCTGTTTTTAGCCATTCTCAATCTGGAACAGGGATTCATAATATATACCGAAGGCCCACTCCGAAAATTCATCCGGAAATCAACGGATAACTATTTGAAAAGCCTTTCCTTAGGTATTTTATCAACTGCTCTTCTCAATTCAAGTTCATTGGTTTCAGTTTTGGCGATTTCATTTTTAAGTTCCGGACTAATCACCCTGAAAGCGGGCATTGGAATTATTTTTGGTGCAAATCTGGGCACCACATTCACTGCCTGGCTAATTGCAATATTTGGTTTGAATTTTAATATTTCAGTTTTAGCGATGCCCATGATCGTTTTTGGTGTATTGTTCATTCTCCAAAAAAATAAAAATATCAAAGGCTCAGGATATGTTCTTTTAGGTCTTGGTTTTCTTTTTCTTGGAATATACTATTTAAAATCGGGTTTTGACAGCATACAGATTGATGTTAGTATTCTTGGTAATAAATCCTTGAATTTCTGGATACTACTGGGGATGACCGGAATTGGAATTGTGATGACCATTATTCTTCAATCAAGTGCAGCTTCCCTTGCAATCATTTTAACCGCACTTGCAACCAGCCAGATATCTTATTTGGCGGGTCTTGCCCTGGCAATAGGAACTAATATTGGGACTACATTCACTGCAATCATCGGATCAATGGCCTCAAATCCAGCAGGAAAAAAATTAGCCTTGGGACATTTGATTTTTAATGTTATTACCGGAATTATTGCATTGACATTCATCTATCCGATTAAAAACCTTGTAGATCAAATGAGCATATTGCTTCATATTGGACTCGATAATTATACATTGAAACTCGCACTTTTTCATACAACTTTCAACATATTGGGTATTCTCATAATGACTCCATGGATAAATCAATTAGAATCATTGCTGCATGTTTTGATTAAAGAGAAAAAAGATGTTGTGATTAAACCGAAATACTTACATAAAAGTGTACTGGATCATCCTCAAAGTACTATTCATGCATTATTAAAAGAAACTGAACATCTACTTGATCATACGTTCGAAATTATTGTTCATGGATTAAATATTCATAGGAGTGACATTCTACAAGTTGAAAAGGTATCGATACTTCTGGAAAAATCACACGATACTATATCTATAGATATAGATGAGGAATACTTAAGAAAGGTGAAACTTATTTACAGTAAAATCATTAAATACACTTTATTAGCACAACAAAAAAGTCTTACAGCAGAAGAGTTAGAAAGTATAACAAATATACAATACGCCAACAGACTCCTGGTTGAAGTAATCAAGGATCTGACTGAATTTAGAAAAAACCTGATCATTTATAGGGATTCTGATAATCTGTTTATCAGGGAAACCTATGATAAATTTAGAAGGAGAATTCTCAAGATCATCAAAGAATTGTTCCTGAATATTATAAGATACCCTTACCAGATTGATGAATCGACAGGAAAAGTTAACAAAATAGATACCGCTCAGTTAAATAAAATCAGTGAGAACATTAAGCATCAACGGAAAAAAATAAACCAATTAGAAACAGACATAAATCAAATTATTACAGATCTACTATCAAAAAAACTAATTAGCAGTAAGATAGCATCTTCGATCATTAATGATAGCGTATTTGTTACAAGAATTGGTGTAAACCTGTTAACAATTCTTGAACTGATTTATACTGAGATCAATGAATTTGATTTCGATGAAAGTGTCACATTAAAATAAAATTTATTGTCTATCATTGATTTTGTATTTCATAGCGAATAAAAGCAATGGGGTATGTCTGTCCATAGGTTGCCTGATAATAGTTACCAGTTAATGCATCATTTACAGGATCATATTGCAGGTCATAGTAACTTCCTTTATAATTTACATCATCAAATTCAACGAATATTTTTATTTTATCTTCTTTTTTTAACTGGGCCATTGAGATATTGATAGGCCTGGGATTATAGTAATTAGCTTCAAGAGACATATCTTCATTGATATCAATTATCTCCAGGATATAATTGCCATCTGGTCTGATCCATGCTCCAAGAATTGTATCTATATTATGGCTTACCCGGATACCAGATGCTCTAGTCTCCCGGGGTATTGATGCTGTGTCAATATTATTTTCACGACTCTCAGTGGCTTTTTCTTCAATGGCAGGAAGTGATGAGTTATCACTTTCCTGTTTAGTCGATTGTTGACAGCCAGCAATCAAAACGACGATAATAGTAGTCGCCAGGATAAATGTTAATGGGTAAGATCGCATAAAAATTTATTCTTGGTTACTAAAGTTTTTAGTCGGGGAACGGGGATTTGAACCCCGGACCTCTACGTCCCGAACGTAGCGCGCTGCCTGACTGCGCTATTCCCCGATATACCCCGACATGTCGGGAAGAAAACAGGCCGAATAGACCTTGCGAATATAGTCCTTATTTCTCAGTTTTTTTGACTGAAATTTAAATTTGAAAGTATCTCACTTTTGAAATTCAAAACATTACATTAGAATATTTTGACTTTGTCAATAAATATTTAAATTAGTCATTACAAAAAAGCGGTAGTAGCTCAGTTGGTAGAGCGTTGGCTTCCCAAGCCAAAGGTCGCGAGTTCGAGCCTCGTTTACCGCTCTGATTCAACCATCATTCAGCATGTATTACGTTTTTATACTTCAATCGGAGAATGACCACACGCATTATACTGATATTACAAAAGATATGGCAGACCGGTTAGAAAGGCATAATTCAGGCAGGGAAAGATGTACTATAACCAAAACTCCATGGAAATTAGTCTGGTATGCGAAAAAAAGTAACAGGGCCGAGGCGATAAAATTGGAGCAAAAGTAAAGAATTTGAAGTCGGGTATACGGATGAGAAGATTTATAGAGAAATACAATCAATGATTGTCGCGCGTCCCGAGGTTGATACATCAACTCGGGGATGCACGTTGTCACGCCTTGGCGTGTCCCACGGCATTCGAGCCTCGTTTACCACTCATTCTTCTCTCTTTGTGCGTCATCAAATCAAAGTGGAATAATTCAGCCTAGATTAGTCCACTTTATGTTGAAGGGAAACAGCCTTAGCTTGATGACAGGCACAATGCTCATAATACTTCTTTTTATATTCTGTGGGTGATAGGTCAAAGTGTTTTTTGAAGGCAGTGCTAAAGTGCTTTTGACTTGAGAATCCTACGTCATAGCAGATCTCTGTGATTGAGAAAGGGCTTTTCAGAAGCAGCTGGGCAGCACGCTTAAGTCTGATTGTTCTGATAAATTTATCACTGGGCTCACCTGTGATTGCTTTGATTTTTCTCAACAATGTACTCGGACTCATCGCTACCGCGGATGAAAGGGTTTTGACATCAAATTCAGAATTTGAAATGTTTTCTTCCACTACTTTAATAACGTTATCAATGAATTCTTGATCATATGATGTTGTTGTTATCTCCGAGGGCTCAATTGATATCTGTTGTTTGTATATATTTCTGAGTCTTTCTCTGTAGGTGAGTGCGTTCTTTATTTTGAATTTTAATATCTCTTCATTGAAAGGCTTGGTGATATAATCATCTGCACCGGATTTAAATCCCTCAATTTCAGAATCTTCTCCATGTTTTGCTGTTAGCATGATGACAGGCAAATGAGAGGTATTGAGGTTAGTTTTAACCTTTTTACAAAAGGAGATGCCATCCATAACAGGCATCATTACATCTGCAATAATCAAATCGATCGTATCATTGGTTTTGACAAATGTCAATGCATCCTTACCATTGTTAGCGATTTCAACATTGTAGTCATCGTCTAATAGATCTTGCATGAGATTACACAAGTCAAAGTTGTCTTCTACTATAAGAATGGTGTGTTTGTCTTGATTGTATTGGGTTGGCTTTGGGATATATTCTTGATTCTCATATTGCAATATTGGGTATCTGTCGGTGGAAAATGTGATGGTATCATCCGAAGATTTGATCTTTTCATTATTTTCAAGATAATCTTCACCCAAGGGAATAGTCACAGTAAATTTACTTCCTTTTCCCACTTCACTTTCTACCTTGATTTGACCTTTATGTAATTCAACTAGAGATTTGGTCAAGGATAAGCCAATGCCTGTTCCTTCAAATTTATGATTCAGATCTTCACCATGATAAAACCTATTAAAAATATCCTTCAGATGAATCTTTTCTATGCCAATTCCTGAATCCATGACTTCAATCTTGAGGTATTTATTACTTGACTCAGGAACTGTAATACAAGACACGTTTAAGAGTATGTTGCCGCCACTGGGAGTGTATTTGAAGGCATTGGATAGCAAATTGCTGATAATCTTGTACAGCACGTCTTCATCATACCAGGACAACAAAGATTCAGGATTACAGTTAAGCTGATATCGAATTTCAGCTTGTTTCGCATACTCAATAAACTGATCTGAAAGATTGACAATAAATTGAACAATATCACCCTTTTTGGCCTTTAATTTTAAGTTTCCCGTTTCTATTTTTCTAAATTGGAGCAGCTGATTAATCAATTCGTTCAGTCTGTGAGCGTTTTTGTAAATGAGCGAGTGTTTTTGCTGAATTTGAGGTGTTAGTCCTTTTGATTTAGTCAGTTGTTCAATTGGTGCCAAAATGAGTGTCAGTGGTGTTCTCAGTTCGTGAGATATGTTGGTGTAAAATTGCAGTTTTGCAGCATTGGATTTCTTTATTTTTTCATTTAATTCCTGCAACTGATCTCTTTGTAACAGGATTTTACTTTCGTGTTCCTGAATACCTTTGTAGGCTCTTTCTAAATCCGAGGTTCTTTCATGTACAATTTGTTCAAGATTAATCTTTTGCTTTTTAATGCTACTCAGTTTAAACCTGATATACAGTATAATTAGTCCTATAGTAAGCAGACTGATCATTGAAATAAACCACCAACTCGTCCAAAAAGGAGGATGTATAATGAGTTTAAGCCGGGCTTCCTCGGTCCAATGATTATTAGCAGTTTGGGCCTTTACTCTAAACGTATATTGACCAGGAGGAACTTTGGTATATGATGCGCTTGAACTATTATTGGATTTAATCCAATCGATGTCAAATCCATCCAACTTATAGTAATATGCTATTTCTTCGGGGTGTTCAAAATCAATGGCCACAAATCCAATGTTGATGAATTTCTCTTTATAGTTCAAATCGATTTGTTCGGTGCTTTCAATGTCCTTTTCAAGGATTATCCTATCTCCATATTTAACACCGGTCATTATCTTCTTGTTTAGGATTTTTAGTTGGTTGATGAAGATCCGATTTTTATGTTTTTCAAAATTGATGCTATCAGGGTTAAAAAAATTTAGTCCCTGTTCTCCTCCAAAATACAAAGTGCCGTCATCGGCTCGGGCACATGAATTGATAATAAAACTACCATTTTGAATTCCTTCTTGTATGCCTAATTTGAATATTTTATTTGTGCTTAAATCTATCATTGATATACCAGCATCTGTGGCAAGCCATAATCTTTTTCGATTGTCCTCCAGGATGCTCTTAATGGAGTTGCCAGAGAGCCCATCTTCAATTTTAAATCTTTGAAATTCTAAGTTTTTCAATGAAGATTTAAACCCGGTATGTAATCTGCTATCGTACTTTGATGTTATATTTTGAATTTTATTTAATCCAAATTCAGTCCCTATCCAAATGGTTCCATTGCTATCCTTGTAAATACAATTGATATTATTGTCACTGATACTTTTCTCATTGAGTGGTTCACTGACAAATTCGTGCAGTTTTTCTCTTTTCTTCATGTCAATGATCACCAGGCCACTGTGAGATGCCGCTCCCCACATTAAGCCCTGTTCATCGATGAGGAAACGGTCTAAATTCAAATCTTTACTGTAGAGTTCTTCTTTTTGTTTTGAAATATCGTATGTCCTCAGATTTTGCCCCAGCAACCAATATTTATTTTGATGTAGGTAGTGAAACATTACATATTCGTCAAAAGTATCCCTGATTGGTTCAATATCAATAATAGGTGTTTTTTGGTCTAGAAGATTTACATCAAAAGTGTAGATGTGGTCATAAGTAGTCACAGAGATTTGATCGTTTATCAAGAGGAAATCGGTAATGTCGAGGTCCTGTTGTTCAAGTTTTATTTTTTTTATCTGTTCAGGTTCTGACAAGTAATTACCCTGACCAGTAGAAATCACATTTAATCCTGAAATAATGGGATTGTGAAGGGATTCATAGGCAATCAGGATATTTTTATTTTTAAGAGGAACTATCCTTTTTACCTTTGTAGGAAAAAATTCTTCTTTATTGGTTAAGTTCCTGTAATAGGCTATTTTCTGGGTAAATTCTGTCACAAGAAAATCTATTCCGGTTTCTTGGTGACCCAGCCATAAGTTGTTTTGATTGTCAAATGTGATTTGATTGATAAATCCCGAAGACAGCCCTGATTTGTTATGGTCATCGCCATCCAAATGTTCAATAATTTCGCCATCACTATTAAGTACAATGATTCCCAAATCTGAAACCGCACACCAAATATTGCCCTTATAATCTTTTTCTATATAAAAGACTTCTTCATTGTCATTTAAGGTGTTGTTGAATTCAATTTTCTTTGGTGATTCTGCATCATGAGGTTTATACCACAACCCTTTTGTACTGGCGAACCAGATATTTCCGCGGTTATCCAACAGGATCTTTTTTACCAATATGTTGTTTGCCGCCTGACCTTCATCTGGTTTTAACAAATAAGGTTTTATGACATTGGTTGATCTCATTTTTATATAAATTCCTTTATCAATGGTACATATCCAAATTTGATTTAATTTAGTGTCTAGCAGGGCTGTACTAATTCCAGTATCATTTATAAAGGAGTATTTGAAATCGGCGTTTCTAGCTATTCGAATTTTATCAAATACATCTTGCTCATTATCGTATCTATAGATTCCTGCATTGGTAAAAAACCAGTTTTTCTTATCGATGATTTCGGCATGATGAATAACTATTTCCGGATCGCTGGATAATTGTTTGCGTTGAAATAGACCGTTATTGTATAGTAGCAATCCCTTTCTGGTGAGTATCCAAATTCCACCATTGATGTTTCGTTCGAGATCGATGATGTGTTGATCAAGGAGGACATCGATAGAATCTGTCCTATTGGGGAATTTGATCATTTGATTTCCTTCGTGGCGATTCAGCCCTCTTTCCGTTGCAATCCACATATAACCGAATTCATCTTGAAGGATATCAGTGATGTGATTATTTGAAAGTCCATCTGGGATGCCAATATGCTTAAATTTGACGTTGTAATTTTGCGCTACAAGTGATGAGGTGAAAAATGAGCTCAGGAAAAAAATAAGATATTTTACACTAGAACTGATCATAAATGGAATGTTTTTCATTATCCTTAATATAGCTGATATATGACTAAAATCCAAAATGGAACTGTAATCCTATTTGTTGTATTTTCTTGTTTTCATATCCGTAATTGATGCTAGACTATGGGTTTAAAATTTACGATTTTGCGAGTTAACTTCTCAATTCTATGACAGGGATCAGGTACCCAAAAGCAATATACCAAATTACATTTATTCGGTCAGAAGAAATCGTATTCATAGTGTATTTGAATCATATTAGTACCAATATGATTTTATGAGAAACCATTACCTTTCATTTTCGGTCTAACTTTGCCAGGTAGTTAAATTGATATTTATGTTTGTGGGTAGAGACACCGGACATTTTTTGAAGGATTTCAGCAGAAAATACCTGCTTCTATTAGTATTTACATTGTTATTGAATATTGTACATGCTCAAAGTACATTTTACGCCTACCATACAAAAGTGAATCAGTCTTCTACAGACTTTGTTGGTAAGTTCGCGGATTTGATAGTAGTCCTGGGAGAAGGTAAGCAGTTGGAGTTTACAAGAAAAACCCAATATGCTCCTCTATGGGTGACTTCAGGAAATAGCTATAAAGTTGACGAATTTGTTCCGGAGAGAACCCCGGATTATTCGTTAGAATACAGTTTTATAAGACTGCTTGAAGAGGGACCGGATAAAATTGTGGTGCATTGGAGATATGTTCCAGATATTCAATTGATGAAAGAAGCCAATGATAATCTCAATCTCACATTTATAGAAGGTTTTACCAATGTTGTCCATGAAATATTTACTATTTACCCGTCAGGAAAAGTCGAACGTGAGGTGCTGGATGCCAGATCCACTGGGTTTGATGACTGGAAAAACCCAAATTCAATACATAGGCAAAACCTACAGTTGTTAGACGAAGGTATTGATCATGGAAAAGTAACCTGGGGGGATGTGGGAGCAAAGCGGCTAATACCTATATCTAAAAACAGGATAATTGAACCACTGACGAAAAAAACTCTGGCCTCATTTTCTTTTGATGAAGGTGGGGGTAATTATGGTGAATTTGAATACCTGGAATGGCGCGAAATAGAGGAGGTGGTTTATGGTCAAACGGTTGATAAGAGCAATAAAATGTTGATTCCTATAAAGGGTCATGGTGCACTTTATAAAAAGGGAGTATCTGGGACAGCACTGGCGTTTGATGGGTACTACACTGGCATAAGCACTGATGAGGAAATACCAGAAAGGGCTTCTTTTTCAGTGGAGGGATGGATTGCGCTAGATGTTTATCCGTTCAATGATGCGCCCATTATTCATAAATCAGCTGAATTTGGTAAACGTGGTTTTTATCTTGGGATAAATGCATACGGGCATCCATTCATTACCATCAATGGGAAGAAAGCAGAAGCCAATCTGACCCTTCCATTGTATACCTGGTCTCATATAGCAGCCAGTGTAGACCAAAATCAGATGAAATTATATGTAGACGGCAAGGAAGTGGCGACCGAAGTTTTCGAAGGAAACGTCGACTGGAGCGGATTGCCGCTTATGGTTGGCTTAAATAATTCAAGGAGGAGATGTACCGACTATGTTCGTACTGAACAACAAAATATCCCTTTCATTTATGGTATACAAGGGCTGTTGGATGAAGTTAAATTGTTGGATGCAGCCTTGTCTTCAGCTGAAATACAAGCGTCTTTTGAAGCTTTTCTTCCTAGCCAAAGGGAATCAGAATTAAAAAAGGCAGTTCTTCCAGGAGAAGTGGGTATGGCGGATAATTTTGGGGCAACATATAAAACGTTGTCTCATCATGAGCTTTGGGATCGCATGTGGCGATTGACCAATTATTCTGATATAGTAGTGAAATTTGAGGACAATCCAGCCAGCATAGTGTATTGGCATGGGACCAATTATGCAGCCAATTATGTAGTGGATAATAACCGATGGATGGCAGATCAAAGCACTGAAATTTGGGGTAAACACGGCTGTTCGGAGCATATGGCCGACAAACAGGGACGTCATAGCTATGCCAGACTCATAGAGAATAATGAAGCCAGAGTGGTAGTGCATTGGAGATATCCATGTGTAGACGTAGGTTATGTTTGCGACAATAGACGAAATTGGTCAGATGAATATCATACCATATACCCAGATGCTACAGTAATTAGAAAAGTGGAGTTTAATAAATCTGAAAATCCGGGTTTTCAGGACATACAGTTTTTCACCAACCCTGGCGAGTCAGCATTGGATGTGGTTCACCTGAATGCGATGACCGTAGCCAACACCAAAGGAGAGACACTGGAGCTGAAATGGGAAAAACCAAATAAAAACCCAGAGCAGAAATTAAAAGATGCAACCGTCGAATGGTTAAATACCAAATCGGAGTATAAGATATTCGTGATTTTTCAAGGTCCAGGCATCAGTACATGGGGTGATTTTGAACAATCAAAATATACGGATGATCCTTTTGCAGGACCCTGGAATCATTGGCCTGTCAGTTTGGTTCCCTCAGATGGAAGATATGCTGTAGCACAAGATCGTGTGACGCATTTCGCATTGGGAGCCAACGACAGTGCACCGGATTATGGATCCATGGTCCAATATGGATTCACATTAAACAATATAAAAGCCGTGATACCAACAGCCAGATATTGGCAAAATCCTCCGAAAATCTCAGGCCTACAAGGAGGGCAGTGTCTGGGATTCAATAAGGAAGAGAAAGCTTATTATTTTGATTCATTGAATGCAAGTTCCCTTAGTTTCATTATCAATGCAAATTCAGATTCCCCCATTATTAATCCAGTAATGGTACTTAAAAATTGTAATACTCAAAATCCGGAAATAATAATAAATGGAAAATTTTTAGAATCTGGTGATGCTTTTAGAGTAGGCAGAGAACATGATGTGAATGGAAAATCCAAAATTGTAATATGGTTGAGGCTCACAAGTGTAAAGCCTATTCAAGTTGAAGTAGTTGGTCTGTAAATAAGCAATGTGTTTGGTCTTTGGTGCCGAATTGGGTATTTATTCCTCTGATGGGGACCTTCATTTCTGGTGTATATGTGCAGCCACTCTTAACTAATATAAGTTAGAGAATTGAAAATGAGAACTATGAATATTATCAAAAAGAAATTAAAAACATTGAGTATTACGGCTATGGTTACTTTGTTAACCACGACCTTATATTCTCAAACTGGTTCATCGTTTTACTCAAAAGGCAATAACTGGCAGGAAACGGTCAGTAATTCAATAAAATCTTTTCATTCTGAACGGGAAAGATTGAGTATTATGCTCAATGATGAGAGCATAATTAATTTAGGCGATTGGTATTCAGTTGGCGGATTTACAGGTGATCGTGATAAACTATATAGCATGCAATTCGGGCCTGAGACAAATTCGGGCTTGGACCAGATATATTCCGGAGAACGAAGATGGGTAGCTCGCCCTGAATGGAAAGACGGTCAACCCCATCTTTTTGAAGGTATGGCGATTGAAGTTAACTATCTCCAACGTTTAATAGAGATGTCACAGGATATGGAACTTCTCGCCTATGTGAGTAGTGATGACGGCCTGCATTTCTGGTTGAATGATGAGTTGATATTCGAAAATGATGCGGATAGAGGATTAGAACCCAATCAGGAGTTTATTCCCTTGAAACTAAAGAAAGGTAAGAATAGGGTGATGCTTAAAATCAACAACCTTGGCAATCCACAGGGGTATTTCTTTTCTCTTCTGCCTGATGCAGATGTATATAGGATAGAAATTGAAAAGATATGGAATCAAGTAGCTGTTGATTTCCCAGATGCCAATTCCATATTCCAGATTCAAAGAGAAAAAAAAGACGGTATATGGGATTCTCAAGTTCAAGGATATGACGAGTCAAGAATAGTCGGAAATTACATCGAGAAGATAAAACGAATTCCTTCAATAACAGAATATGCCGAAAAATATTATGCGACTGCCAAAGATGAAGTAGATATAAATATAATCCGTGAGTTGTATTACCTCACTTGTAAATTCGACAATATTATTTATCTTGATGATGCACGTGACAGTGATGATACGGAATGGAATGACTATAAATCCAGATTTAAGTTACAAGCCATGGAAGTTGCTTCACTGCTCACGGATGGAAACGATAATGAAGAACAGCTTTCCACTGCCTTAGCTCATTTGGATGAACTTTTTGACAATATTCCTTTGCGTTTACCTTCAGGACTAGATTCGAAAGGTCCTTTTGGAGCCTATTATACAAGTTTGAAGTATGATCTCGATTGGGACAAACACTGGCGTATCGGAGATCATGCCGATGTTGTGGTTGATTTTGGCCGGGTAGGTTACAAATTTGTTTTCTGGAGAGGTACCAGCTATATTCCCTGCTGGGTAACTGAAACAGGTGTTTGGTACACCAATGAATTTGTTGAACGCAGAGGCTTTCATAGTGCCAATACCGAGGGTTGTGTCGAACCCATGTCTGACAAACAGTGTCGATATTCCCACGTACGTATTATCGAAAATTCAGATGCCAGGGTTGTCGTCCATTGGCGTTACGCACCAATTGATGTAAACTATGAGCATCCCTTTACCGATCCTGTTACTGGTTGGAGTGACTGGGTAGATGAAGTATATACCATCTATCCATCCGGTGTTGCCGTAAGGAAAATAACCCTTCAAACAAATCGTCCGGATTTATGGACCGAATTTCAGGAATCGATTGTAATAAATCAGCCTGGAACAATGCCTGAGGATAATATTGAATCAGGTGCTATCTCATTGGCTAATATGGATGGCCAGAGTAAAACTTATTTCTGGAACGAGGAAGGTGGACCGGAATTTGATTATGGACCAGCTTATGCCTCCATTTTAAAAGTCAATTTAAAAGCTCACCATTCACCTTTTGCACTAGTAACTCCTCCCACAGAGGACGGACTTATAACCTCCTATCTTGGTCATGCTCCAACTTCTAATTTTAATTTTTGGGATCATTGGCCAGTATCGCAGGATGCAAGTGATGGAAGGATTGCCACTTCGTCCAAAAGACCATCTCACTCATCCCTGGCGCATATTGGTCTACCAGGTATGGCCGATACAGAATGGAAACCTTATAGGGCAGATGGTATTGAGGTTACTAAAATAATGCTTCATGGAATGACCGATAAGGCCGTTGAGGATCTTGTTCCACTGGCAAAATCATGGATATATCCACCTGAGTTGATTTTAAATAGCATCGGCTATACAAGTGAAGGCTACGATCCGACCCAGGCCGCTTATATAATTACGGCTAATACGCCTGATAATTCGACACCATTATCAGTTATAATAAATGCCAACAAAAAGTCACCCATAATTAACCCTGCATTCGTTATAAAAAATTGGAGCAATACTGATGTGGTTTTAAAAATGAACGGTGCTACTTTGAGAAAGTCCGAAGATTACCGCATTGGATATTATAAAACCTTTAATGGATATAATCTTATCATTTGGCTTGAAAAGCAATCGGAATCGACCCTAAACATACAAATTGAGTAAGACAAAGTTTGCTTTGGATAAGAGGTAATAATTAAAAATGAAAATCCTGACGAATTTTAGCTTTGATACATTTTTGAACTTTGAAATTATTGCAATTAGGATGCATTGATCATGAACAAATTCAGAACGCTTTTTACATTCAGTTTAATTTTCCGGATACCGAGCATCGGTTCATCCCTGAGCTTTGATCTGGGTCAAATTAATGGTGCACAATACAAGATTTATATACCCGAAAACTGGAATGGCGGATTGATCATGTATGCTCATGGCTATGAAGAGATTGGAGAGGAAGGAGAAGTATTTGAAGAAGTTGTCGATGACTTCATGGAAATTTTTACATCCAAAGGCTATGCCTATGCCGCATCAAATTTTAGAAAACAGGGATTCATTGTTAAAGAAGGCATAGATGACACAGAGGCGCTAAGGGCATATTTTGAGCAAACTTATGGGATACCAGACCTTTGCATAATTACGGGACATTCGATGGGTGGTATAATTTCTTTAGCTACAATTGAGAAATATTCAGAGCTATATGACGGAGCAATGCCTCTCTGCGGATGGTTGGCACCAGTTCACTCCTTAATTAAGCATTCTTTGGATATGCTGGTGAGTTATGATTACCTGTTTGGAAAGAATGACGGAAGAATTGTAAATGATGAAGAAATTATTGAGCCCGAAGACATTCAAGTTCAACTGGATAAAAAACCTCAATTGGCCGCTCTCTTTAGTGCGAATTATAAAGTGAGAATAAATCATTTAGCTGAAGTCATTGGCTATCATCAATTTGTACTTAAAGAATGCGTGAGTTGGTTAGGAGGGCTTCCTTCCGGAAACCTTCAGACGATATACAGCGGTTTTGGTGATACTGATAAAGAAATCAACAAAAAGATACTTAGGTATAAAGCGCAAAAAAATGCCCAGGATTATTATATCCAAAACTATACACCTACGGGTGAACTGCGTGATCCTGTATTAGCACTCCATACCGCATATGATGAAATACTACCCGTCTACAATTACGAGTATTACTGCCAATTAACCAAATTGAATTATACCCACGATCTGTATTCACAGCAGTATGTGCTCCGTGAGGGTCACTATGAGTTTAGTATTGAAGAAATAGCAAATGTCTTTGACCAACTAATGACTGGGATCAAAACCGGAGTTAAGCCCACTCGAAGCAATCCATGAGTTTGTATGATAACTAGATCAGAATTTTTTAATGCTAAACCTTGAAGGCAGCTATACCAGGAAAGTATTGGTCACAGAAAATAATCTATTGAAGCCTGGATAATTTGCAAAGAATGCTAGTTTGTAGATTTAAATTATTAATTATTATGAATTCAATGATCTCATACTTACTAATATTTGCCTCCTGTTTTCTTTTTTCTTGCCAATCCAATGATGCAAAAAAAATAGAAAAGACCCATTTAGAAAACCCATTGCCCGTCAAACATCAGGATGTAAAACGTGTGGGTATGGTGATCAAGATTAAACCAGATAGATTGGAAGAGTATTTGGCTGCTCATTCTGATTCAGAAGCCGGGGTCAGAGATTTGTTAATCAAATATAATCTGAGGAATTTTTCTATTTTCATGACCCAATTGGAAGATAGTAACTACTATGAGTTTGGCTACTATGAATATTGGGGAGATGATTTCGAAGGTGATATGAAGATGCTAGACGCCGAACCAAGAAACAAAGCCTGGCTAGATCTATGCAACCCTATGCAGATCCCTTTGAAAGGGGAGAAATCATGGAAAGAAATGAAAATAATATATACCAATTATTAAGACTTGAATAGAATGAAAAAAGGTTGAATTTTATTTTCACCACCTTGTAGATCAGCCATTTCATGATTGAATATTCTTAACCCGGCAACTGTAAAAAGTTCTGCTTTGGAATGGCAAAAAGGGTATGAAACTGATAGAAAAGAACATGCAAATGAGGGGTGGCAAACCAGTGATAGAGGATACATCTTAGTTGGTCAGAATTGGGAAGGAAATAAATGGCAATACAACATCTTACAACAGCAGTCTTTGCATGACTTATCTGAGAACCTCATTGGAGTTTGTTGAAACTTTAAAAATCGGTATTATTCATAATATTGTATAAATTGGATATTCATATTAAAACCAAAATAAGAAATTCTCCTAAACTGGTGTAAGCCTGAATATTTTAAATATAAAGTGAAAAATTTGATTGGATATAAACTATTCATAATTGGTATAATGATCTTGCTTATAGGATCTTGTTGCAAAGAAGAAGAGACAGGATCACAAACACCCTCTGAAAGTGAAACAATTATCCCAATTAGTTCTGGATATAATGAAAATATTGAATGGGAAAAAGTGTTTACAGATGGCCCTCCTGGAAAAGTAAACAGAGCCGTTGTGGATGCTGATGGTAATGCGGTCGTAATCTTCATGCCTGATAATCAATCCCGCATCCATAAAATTGATGGAAATACCGGTGAAAGAATCTGGACCGCAACTATAAATAATACAGTCGGATTTGGAATTTCTGAAATTAAAGATACCGGCCGGAGTGATTACATTGCCAGTGGCGGAATTGGTGAAACACAGGAGAGGTGGGTTGCCAGGCTTAACGGTGACAATGGATCTACCATGTGGAGCAAAACCTATAATTCTCCAGGGGAACAGTACCAGTTCGACGCTGTCAGAATGACGATCGTTGGATCTGATGGTTATATATACGGTGCCGGCTTTATTGAGGGAGATGAGCCTGGTTCTATATTCATTATTTACGCCGGTATGGCAATGGTTATGAAAATTGACCCAGGCAATGGTGATGAAATTTGGACACATTCAAATCCAAATTCTGACTATGCACTAGCGGTGGTTGAAGCATCAGATGGAAATCTTTATTACGGAGGAACTGAATTTGATGAAGACTTAACCCTCACAAAACTTAGTAAGGATGGTACTGAATCATGGACAAGAAGCTTAGCTAATACTACAACTATTATACCTGCGGATATGGATATAAGCCCTGCAAATACAATCTATTTTGGCGGGCATGCCGGAAGGGATGGCGCCGGAGATCCATTTGACTATTCTTGTGTTAAAATGGATACTGAAGCAAATATAGAATGGGTAAAACACTATTCAAATCCCCGAGGTTACAGCATGGAGTATATACGTAATGAGTTATACGGAATAAAAATTGGCGTTGATGGTGTTTATCTATTTGGAGGTACGGGTGATGAAAATGAAACTTATTCAGCAACAAATCCACCATTTCTTTCATCAGATATATGGAATGGGTGGGTTCTTATAGTTGATTGGAAAGGTGATATAATACAAAGCGATGTATATTGCCAATCTGGGGTAAATACAGCAACAGAATATGGATGCCTTACTAAAAACGGGTATATGATCTTTAATGATACTGATGCGTACGGAGATACTGAAGTTGGAATTATGAAAATTGTACGTTAAAATAAAAACCAGTGATAATTATACTGCTGATCAACCAATTGAAATGGAATTTAAGAAATTATAAGTAATCATGGGATCAAACAACTATCCATTCAAAACCATTATTATCACTTAAAAAAGGCCATGAAAAAACTCTTCATCTCATTCTCTATTCTTACAGTCATTAATTCCACCGCAAATTGTCAAAATGATTATTTTTTATACTGGGATTTTAATGATAAAAAAGAAGTGCCAAATCGTAACGCTGAGTTTTTTGAGGAATGGGAAGAAATTTCATTTGTTACAACAAAAGAAATTGTTACCAAAACCAACTTTGAAATACATGGCCTTGCCAAATATGTTAATGGTGTTAAGGGTAGCGCAATGAAGTTTGATGGAATTTCGTCTTATATAAATGGATGGCCAGAATTACCTAAAGTACTGGATGAAGAAGGATATGAAATAGCTCCAATACCTGATGAAATTAGTATTGAATCTTGGATAGCCATTGGAGCCTACCCATGGAACTGGACTCCAATTTTAACTATTGGCAGATATAAAATCACCGGATTTTATTTTGGAATCGATTCAAGAGGGCGTGTGGGATTTCATATGTCAGATGCCACCTCAGTGTGGCATGAATGTAATTCAAAAGTTGATCCAAAAACTAATTTAGGCCTTGATATACAAAAATGGTATCATGTAGTTGGTACTTACAGTCCTAAAAATGGTTTAGCTGTTTATATTAACGGCGAATTAGCAAATAGATATAATGAATTTACATTCAATTATGGTATTACCTATAGTAATTTGGAAGAAGGTTTTTTAATAGGTAAAAACAGCACAGATTTACCTCCATCGGATCCAATCCGTGATTGGGCAACATACCCATCGCCTTATACATTTGATGGTATCATCGACGAATTAAAGGTTTACAAAAAAGCGCTGACTACAGAGGAAGTTGCAGAAATATACAAATCAGTAAACCCGGAAAATGAACCATTTTTTGACTCCAGAAGGTTCCCTACTGTTAAATCTTCGGGAAGATTTGGGGCAAACTACACAAGGCTAAAATTTTATCCTGAGTGGGATGCTATTTGGCCCGTTGGCGATTATATGGATGTAGTTGTTCAGTTTGATGAACTTCCCACAAAGGTTATGTTCTGGCGAGGAACCAGGTATTCACCATGCCAGGTTTCTGAAAATGGGAAATGGATGGCAGATCAAAGTAGAGAAACAGGAAGCAATTGGTTTTTAGGCGATGGTGCAAGAGAAAATATACCAACCGGATGTGTAGAACACATGAGCGATGTTCAATGCCGGAGTTCGCGAGTGGCCATAATAGAAAACAATGATGCGAGGATACTGGTTAATTGGAGGTACCTTCAAATGGATGTAAAATTCAGGCAAATAGATCTGCCTAATGAAACCGGTTTTGGCGAATGGGGAAACGAATACTATTATATCTATCCTGATGGTGTAATGGTAAGAAAAGTATTACCAGGCATGGGCGGATGGCAGGAAACTATTTTCCTGAATGAGCCAGGAACACAACCTGAAGACAATGTCGAATTGGAAGCGTGCACCCTTTTGAACATGAAAGGGGAAAGCAAGTCATACTCATGGGAAGATGGATATCCTGTTTTTGACTTAGAGGAAGCTGTTATCCAGCTTACCCATTTAAAATCAGAATATAAACCCTATTTGATATTCCGTGAAGGTGGAGGTTTTGAAGTGTTTAATTTGGAAGTCAGGCCGGATTATTCACATTTCCCGTGGTGGAACCATTGGCCTGTAGCTCAAATAATCTCCGACGGAAGAAGTGCAAGTGCTCCTGACAGAGCAGCACATTCATCATTGAGTTGGGGCGATCCGGGTGGTGAAGCTGCATTATATGGTATGACAAATCAGGAGGCAAGTACTTTAGTTGATTTGGCAAAATCGTGGAATAAACCACCAAAAATGAATCTTAAAGGGGATGATTATGAAAATCAAGGTTATGACTATACGCAAAGAGCATATATTTTAAAAGCTAAAAATCAGGGAGCTAATATTGAAATTGAGTTTGATGCAAATAAAGAAAATCCATTATTCAACATAGCACTTGTAGTTATTAACTGGAATGGCGAGGAAACATCCCTTAAATTAAATGAAAACTATATTGCGAAAGGAAAAGATTTTCGAACTGGAATTGAATATAATGCAGAAGGTAATATGAAATTAGTTGTGTGGATAAAACATAAATCCCATGACAAAACATTGATATCATTAATTCCAGTGAGATAATTAACGATATATTTTTCCTCGAAGGCTCTGCCTCGGGTTAATTAATTTAATAAAATAAAGAGGATTTACTGATGCGAAAATTTATCTATTTTACAGTCATTTTGATTTTATTACAACCAATTACTCCTGTTGGGCACGCTGAGGACAGGGAAATTAGCAAAGAAGAACTGCATGATAAGCTTATGGCCTTCTGGCTTGGGCAACTTGTAGGAAACTATTTGGGACTACCCTTTGAGAACCAATATATTGATGAGCCGGTGCCTTTCCTTGTTGATAGAATTTATACGGCTAAAGATGATACAACCCTTCTTATTAACCGTAATGATTGGCGTGGTTATCTCCCAATTTTTATGGATGCATGTTGGGGGGCCTTAGCCGATGATGATACAGATATTGAGTTTGTAATCCTGCATGCTGTGGAGAAATATGGCCTCGATATAACATATCCCGAGATTACCGACATGTGGAAGAAGCACATAAACAGAAAAATATGGGTAGCGAACCGTTCTGCCAGAAATTTAATGGACAAAGGTTTTGTAGCACCCGAAACTGGACGTAAAGAAAACAACAAAAATTGGTATCAAATTGATGCGCAGCTGGTAAACGAAATCTGGAGTGCGTTCTATCCCGGGATGACAAAAAAGGCAGGAGAAAGAGCTCAATGGGGAGCCAGGATCACTAATGATCACTGGGGTACTCATCCTGCTATTGCCTATGGTATTATGATCAGTGCGGCATTCTTCGAAAATGATACCGAAAAGCTTGTTCAGATGGCAATCGATGGCATTCCCAATGAAGGGCCATTCGCCGAAGGAATGCGTGATGTATTGAATTGGTACAAGAAGCATGACGATTGGCGTGAAACACGCCGGGAGATACATAAGAAATATTATCGATATGAAAAGGATTCATATAAGGCTCCTGTTAGCGTAGTATCCTCCCTCAATAACGGGCTGTGTGGGGTAATGGCCATATTATATGGTAAAGGAGATTTCATGAAAACAGTTGGCATTGCAGCATCTGCAGGATATGACTGCGACAATCAGGCGGCGACCGTGGGAGGTTTGATGGGTGTACTAAATGGAACAAAGAGTATTCCAGAAAGACTTACAAAGAGTATAAGCTTCTATGAGGAGTGGGATAAACCGTTTAACGATCAATATATTAACTTCACCCGCGATGATTTACCCATTGCAACACCCATTACCGAAATAGTAGACCGAATAGCCAATATTTCCAAAATGGCAATACTGGAAAACGGTGGACGAATGGTGTTAAAAAAGGGAAATGTGGCATCTATTGCTAAAAAAACAATCCTGGCCAGTTATGAAGGAATTGAGTACACCTGGGTATTTGGCGAGTTCGATGAGGCAACTGTATCGGGTGGCGACCTCGAAGATAACACTTTAGCTCATTTCGTTCAGGACGGAGACAGAGTGCGAGTTAAGATATATTGTGATTCCGATCAAACATTTTATGAAAAAGGACTCGAAGGATTTTATGATGGTGAAAGCATAGAATTTGTTGGAGAAATTGAACCCGATATTTTTTGGGACGATATGTATGGTAGTATAACCTATATTATTAACTGTGATTTCTAACTTTTAAATATGAATTGCTAATGCTAATTCTTTTTTAGAGTTAATATCCTGAGAAGTTGTTTCAATCAATATATCGAACACTCCACACTAAATATCTCACACCTTTTTATCTTCATCCCAGTGGGAGAAATCCTCCTTAGTTAATGTAAATTTCACCGTTTTGCTTATCTGTTTTCTTTTTATCCAAATTGATTTTTTCAATAGGATAATACTTCAGATAGGTGATAGGTTAAGGTTTCTCCAAATACCACCGATCGCCAGCCCCTGATACCAAAATAACATTAGCATAAGCCGTGAAATCACCAGTCCTGATGACTGCTTTTACTTCCCTGGACCTGACTTTTAGCTCTGTATGATCTAATAGCTCTACTTCTATATTCTCTCCAAATGCCTGAGAGATGTTTTGAAATAATGTAGGACTGATATTTTTGGTTTCATGGGCCATAATCAACTTTTCCACCGAGTGATGGTCATTTAACACATCTAAAACTTCAAGAACTGTTGGTATATTTTTTTTTAAAGATAGATCCACCACATCCAAATCCTTGGGTATTGCAAAACCAGCATCTACTACCATAAGCATGTCGTGATGGCCTTGTTCGGAAATAACTCTGGATAACCCTCTGTTCAATAAGCCTGTTTCTTGCATAATTCGTAGAAGTCTTTATGTTTCTGTTTTTACTTTGCCTCACCATTCATTGAGGCACAATTGATCTCAATATTAAATGCTTCGATGGTCGATATTTCTATCCAGATAACCAGTTTAAGTGAACCGTCAGTTTCTCTCACGATACCTTGTTTGGCAACCAATGGCTGACCATCTATTGATACTGTTGCTTTTTCTTTTGAGTTCCAGTGTTTTATGATCAAACATAAATTTTCTACGGGCTTTTCTTCATTGGCAAGAAGGGTCATGGATAATTTATCTGCTTCTTTTTCAAAAATATAAGCCCGTTCTGCTTTGTTATAGGCACCAGTACAACCTTTTACATTGTGCAGAAGAGTAGGTGTTAGCCAGGATTTAGCCAGTGGTATCAAATCCAGTGGTTCCTGCTTCATCATGCCTTCCAATAGAATTTTCTTTTGAAAAGGCCGATTGCCGAATTGTTGTTCATGGTCTGCCCAATACACATGTGACAAGGAACTATGGCTGGTACGGTCTGGGAAACTGGCATATCTTCCGTCAGAAGGCATCTGGGCAACAGGCCAGTGATTCCATGTGGGGAAAATAGCGTAATCTGTGATCTCTCCACCGTAGACATTCGACCAAATGATATCGTCCGTGATCGTCACAGGGTCATAATCACCTTTGTAATTGATATGATGAATATTGGCACCCTCAGGGCGTTCGATGCCATCGGGCGGCAAAGGATTCCAGTCATACGTTTGAAAGGCACCATCGCTTACACGGATCATGGTGAAGGTAGGATCTCTTTCAATCACATCATGGGGGTGTTGATCCGGACCGATGATGGCCATAGATTCCTGCCATTCATGAATTCGTTCGCCACTCGTCCATAATTGCTCAACTTTAGCGGCAACGCCGTCAGGATAAATGTAATAATACCAATCTGCTACATCGTCCCAGCCGGTTTCTTCAACATAGTTTGCCTTAATCTTATTGACGTCCACTAATGGAAACCTGTAATGGACCACCGCTCTGGCTGGTGTGTTTTCAAGTATCCTTACATGGTTGTAAAGCACCTGTTTGTCGGACATAGGTTCCTGACACCCTTCTCCCCCGGAAGTACTCCATGTCTCGTTAAATTCATTGCTGTACCAGAAGTTTTTGTCATTGACCATCATAGGGATATAGCTGACACCTTTCCAGAAAACAAACTTACTCGGATTGTTATCAAACTCCACGACTATATCGGAGTGTTCACTGAACCTCCACATATTGTCCCAGTTGTCATAGAATTTCAGGTTGGAATAATAGGCCCCAAAGGTTTGTCTGTTTTCACCAGTAGGGAGCACCCTTGCCTGAAGATCGGCTAAGCCTTCTATTGTATATTGTTCAAAGGTTTTTAATATTTCTTTTTGAGAAAGCGCTCTGTCATAGATTTTTACCTCATCAATTAACCCATCAAATGAATATGTGCCAGGGAAGGTATTTTCTCTTACAGGATCTATTGGCCTACGCTCTTTTCCTCTTCCAATCTGTATATCCATTGAGGATAATTGTATTTCTGACCTTGCAACCGGTTTTTCATCTGTCTTCTTACCATTTACAAAAAGCATCATCTTTCCGGATGATTTGCTGTATGTTGCAGTGATGTGATACCACTTTTTTCTCTCAAGGAACACTTCAGATGTAAGTTCCTCCCAAACTCCACCTATCCTTATTTTAAATCCTGGATGACCATGTCCGTTTATCCCAAGGAAATATCCTCTATCATCTTCTTTCTGATACTTCACAATAAATTCGATTTCATCGAAATCAATTTCCTGCTCAACATCAACATCTCCTTCCTGGTTATCCGGATCACCGCCTACCAGACCAACAGAAAGGTCTCCTTCACGTTTTTCTGCATCGGTAATATCATATTCTCCACGGAATAATCGAACTTCTTCCGGCACGTCATCAGCCTGCTGTATAATTGGACACCAATTCCAAGGGTAGGCTCCAATAGCAATCCATCCTTCAAGTGTAATTGCATCTGTTGTTTTTGGGCCTTTTATGGAAGGTATTTTAACTGTGGTTTTATAACCATCAAATTGCAGAGCTGTCCCTGAAACGCCTTTTTTCCAGACTGTTTTATCTCCGGTTATTTCAGATTGACCATTTCCGATCGATTCTTCGGTAAAGTCGCCTACAGCCTCATCAAATTTGAACCATGCAACAGGAGGAACAATGGGATTGGAAACCATTGGAATACCCACAGTATTGCTTGCCTTGATCGAAGTTTCAGCTTGAACAATAGATTCGGTTTTGATGCCAGTTTGACTCAACGATAGTTGTTGTGTGGTCATGCTCTTTCCATCATTCCATTCATCAATTTTTGGTGTGCCTTTTTTTATGGTTCGCTTCACTTTACCATCGGCACTAATCGCATAATATTCATCAACAAAGTTGGTCGCAATCACTCCTGTATGCGGGTTGCTGCCGGCAAAGTCTGGCAGGTATCTCCAATGCACGACAGCGACTTCATCAGTAGTGCTAATCAGTTTGACATGAGAATACGTGTTGACCCGATCAGGCATGACCGAAGATCCATTGCCCTGACGTTTGATGATTTCATCTACAAAAAATTTCTCACCGGCAGCGTTTATCCAATAGGGGAGATAGCTGGTTCCTCGCCAAAATACAAACTGCCCGTTTTGATCACCAAGGTTTACGATTATATCAGCATATTCCCCAGTTCTGTCAAAAGTCTCCCAGCCTGCCCCGGTCTTTATCTTAGTATAATAAGCACCGAAGTCTTCAGATGGCTTAATATTCTGGGCATGTACACGTACCCAGAACGATAGGGTTGTTGTTATTAGGATAATTATTGTTTTGAATAGGTGCATATGTCGCATAAATAAAATTTTAGAATTCCGTTTATTTGAAAGTGACGAGTATGTAGGCTGGTTCAGGTGTAATCGTCTTGATTTCAATACTTGATTTTTCAAGGTTTTCAGCGGTTGCTGAAATCTTAATTTTTCCCTCTGTCGTGCTGGATTTTACAATGAGCAGACATAGACCATTAAAAGCAGAGCGTTCATTTTTCTGATAACTTTCTATACATGTGGGATCTCCATTGCCCACAGCAGCTAGGGTACCTTCTCCTTCAATCTCGAAATGGATCAGATCGGTAGCTTTTGGGCAGATATTGCCATCTTTGTCAGTGATTTTAACGGTGACAAAGGATAAATCCTCCCCGTCGGCATCTATTACCGTTCGATCTGCTATCAGTGATATATTACTCGGCGTTCCGGCTGTTTTAATTTCCTTTTCGCAGAGTACATTTCCTTGTCCATCAAATCCCAATGCCTTGATACTGCCTGGCTGATACTTGATCTCTTCCCATTTGTACCTGTAAAAACCTTCCTGATATTCTTTTTTCCCTTGTGATTTCCCGTTTACGATGAGTTCAACAACTGCACAATTAGAATAGACATATACCGGGGTAGTTTCTCCTTGGCGGCCTTCCCAATTCCAGTGTGGTAAAACATGAATCATTGGTTCGGTGGTCCATTGACTTTGGTACAGGTAGAAGCGATCTTTTTTAAAGCCACACATATCGACGATCCCAAAATACGAACTATGGGCAGGATAATACCCATCTTCATAAGGGTCTGGTTCTCCATGGTAGTCAAAGCCAGACCATACAAATTGTCCTGCCATCCAGGGTGCTTTTTGTAATTCAAATTCAACATCTGGGAGCGTACCAAAACCAGTATTTACAATGTCATATGATGTAATTTGTTTTGATGGATGATTATAGCCACTATAAGTTTCTTTTACAGGAAACATATATTCTCCCCTCGAGCTTAATGCGGCAGAGGATTCGGAAGCGAATAAGGGTGAATTAGGAAATTGAGCATGTATGGAATCGTACATATTTTGCCAATAGTTCATTCCAAAAACATCAAAAATATTTGACAAATCTTCATCCCAGATTGTAGTGCAATGAACCCCGGCAATCACAGGACGTGTCGGATCCAAACGTTTACAAATATCAACCTGCATTTGAGCATTTTTTTTGCCTATGTCAGTATGTAAATTCATCACCTCATTGCCAATACTCCAAAGTATGACACTCGGGTGATTTCGGTCTCTTTTTATCAATGCCTCAGTATCTTTCATCGCCCATTCATCAAACCATATACTATAGTCGTTTCGCACTGCATGTTTTGGTTCGTTCCAGGTATCAAAGGTTTCATCAATAACCAATATCCCCATTTCGTCACATAAGTCAAGCTGCTCGGGTGATGGAGGATTATGAGCACATCTAATGGCATTAACACCCATTTCTTTCATAATTTCCAGTTGGCGTTGTATTGCCCGTTTATTTACTGCAGCCCCTAATGGACCGAGGTCGTGGTGCAAGTTCACACCATAAAGTTTGAGGTGTTTTCCATTTAAAAAGAATCCCTTATCAGGGTCAAAATGAAAATAACGTATACCAAATGGAGTGACATAACTATCTATAATTTTCTTGTCAACTAATACTTGTGTATGCGCTTCGTATAGGTATGGATTGTTTATATCCCAAAGGCTGGGATTTTGGATAGACACTTCTTGGGGTATTTCTAGTTTTTCACCAGCCTCAAGTTTTATCGCCTTTCCTTTTGTTTTAATAATAGTTTTACCGCTCTTGTCAACTATGCTGGTTTCAATTGTTAAGCTTACTGGAGAAGAACTGGAGTTCAGTACAATGGTATTAATATTCACTTTTGCTAATTCTTTCGATATTTCAGGGGTGGTAATCTGGGTTCCCCAATGATCGATATGCACAACATTGGTATATGTTAACCAAACATTTCGGTAAATTCCGGAGCCTGGATACCATCTTGAAGAGCTATCCTGATTTTCTACTCTTACTGCAATAGTGTTGTCGTTATTTTTATCTATTTTATCGCTAATATCTATAGCAAATGAAGTATATCCATATGGCCAACCTCCAATATATTGGCCATTCAACCAGATCTGTGAGTTGCGCATTATGCCATCGAACTCAATCAATAATTTTTTAGTATCTGGGGATACCCTGAACAATTTTCTGTACCATCCTACTCCTGGATATGGTAAATAACCACCTTTATAACCGACATCTTGTGTAAAGGGTCCTTCTATTGCCCAATCGTGAGGCAAATCAAGCGTTCTCCAATCTTCGTCATTGAATTCTGGCAATTGGCCATTTTCAAAATCACCTTTCGAAAATTTCCAATCTGTATTAAATTTTATTCTTTGTCTTGCATTTTCATCAAAACTTGTTGTACAACCAGAAACAATGATCATCGCCAATAAAGGAAGAACAATACCGGTTATTTTTAATATTTCAGTTAATTTAATTTTAAGCATAAAAAAATATTTTAGCTGCTAACTTATTTTTCTGGTGTTATTTTCAGAAAACCAAAAGCATTTGCTCCATTTTCCATATGTCCATCGGCATCTAAAAAGATTATATAGCCTCCATCACTACATATATTAATATATTCAGCTGCATTATGCATGCCTTCCTTTTTATAAATATGTTCCCATTGCAATTCACCGTAGGCATCTGTTTTAATGACATAAGAACTCCAAAAATTATTTGGATTATTATCATCTTTTACGTTTTCAGGCTCTATTCCTGTACCGGCGGCTAAAATATACCCACCTTCAGGGGTTGATTTAACACTATAGGCTTCATCGTAAATCCAAAGCGGATCTCCTCCTAATGGTTCCCCAAATGACTTATGCCATTGCATATTTCCATCACAGTTGGTTTTAACCAACCAGACATCCCATCCATCTTCTACTTTCGCATAAGTTTGTGTATGTCCTGTCAGGATAAACCCATTATCAGTTGTTATATCAAAATCATAACAGTTTTCAGCTGCTGCACCACCATAGCTTTTATACCATTGTAAATCGCCATTTTTATCTGTCTTTAGAAGACAAAAATCGAGGTCTTCAGTATTTTCATTAAGTATATTGGAGCATACCGCATATCCACCATCTTGTGTTTGTAATACCCTCATGCCATGAAAAACAGGATCCAACGTTTTTTCCCATTCTAAGTTTCCATAAGCATCAGTTTTCATGATAAAGCATTTGCCACCGTAAATAATAAAACCACCAGGTTCATCTCCATCTAGATAACCAGTTGCAATAATTCCACCATCTTCAGTAAAATCAATTCCTTCAATTGCGTCAAATCCTTTACCTGGAAATGTTCGTTGTGCAGTTATATTACCTTTTGAATCCAGAAAAAAAAGTGCTCTATCCTGCTCGCCGTGCTTACATAATGCCCCACCTACGATATAATCACCATCTTTTGTTTCAAAAATCTGATTGATAAAACCATAATCAGATTTTTCGTCACTACCTACATTAGTTAGCCATTCTTTATTACCCAATGAATCAGTCTTTATTATGAGTCCAACATATCTTTCTTCTCCAATACTTGAAGTGCCAACTGCTATGTATCCTCCATCACCTGTTTGCATTCCATAATGCACATGACCCCCATTTGGATTGCCATACCCTTTAACCCATTCTACCTCTGGAGCTTGAGCATGAGTCTCATGATATAAATTAAATAATATCATCGTACATAGAAATACATAAAAAGCTATGTGGAAGCCTTCTGTAATTCTCATTAGTATATTTTATTTTATCAATATTATTTTACCTGTCTTGATTCAGAATTTAAATGTTGCTCTCCACACTCTCCAATATGAATCATTGATCAGATAATTCAGCAGTTTCAATGCTAAAATTCGTTGTCTCTTCAGATTCCATTTGAATCCAGATGATCAGATCGGTACTGTTCAGTCCATATATATAACCATATCGTAGGTCTCTTCCGCGTTCCAATTGTTCCTCATCCATTTTGAAAATAATATCTGATTCTCCCCAATTTTCAACGATAATAGCAGGGTTAATAATAGGAGCTTCCTCATTTGCAAAAATTGTAAACTCCATATCCTCATTTATTTTATTGAATTTAATTTTATATGCCTTTTCAGCCGGATCATAATAAGAATCTGAAATGTTTTGACTTTTCGAAATCAACTCAGGTGCATTTGTCCAGCTTCTTGCAACGGCGAGGAGTTCTTTGATATCATATTCTGTCATTCCTATTAACATCAGTTTGGTTACTGAATTATTTGTCATTTCGTAGGCATCCCAATGCCAATGAGAGAGAGAAGAGTGTGCCGGCCGGTCCGCAATTTGAGCATATCTTCCATCAGTAGATTTTGTAGCCACAGGCCAGTGATTCCACCATGGGAATACAGATACATCTCTTCTGATCTCACCAGCATAGATGTCGAATCGAGGCTGATCTACTGGGCGAAGGATAGAAAAAGGTTGATACTTCGACTTGGTATTTATTTTCTTGATAATGGCATTTTTTGGTTCTCCCGGTCGTACTGGTGGTACTTCGTGTTCCCAGGAGAAAGTTTTGGATTCTCCTTTCATATTGGCCATAGTGAGCGCACCGTATTCCAGGATGTCCTCAGGTGTTTGCCCGGGACTGAGGACCAGGATATCTTCTTGCCATTCGTGGGCAGCCCTGGGTGCATTGGAATACAAAACGTTTTTTCGTATGCCTGTCATATCCGGATACATGTAATAGGTTTCTTCTACCCAGTCTCCCCACCCAGTTTCCGGATCTTCGAATGCAAACTTATTCCAGTTGTCGACGAGTCCATATCGCCACAATACCACCACCCGGGCATCATTACTCTCAATGATTTTTACATGGGAGTAAGTATTTCTTTTGTCCGACATAGGTTCACAACTGCCATGTTCATTCCAGCCCTCATCAAAGGCATTGTTGAACCAGATATCGTTTTCTGTGACAAAATTTGGTATATAGTTAGCTCCACGCCAAAAAACGAACTTACAGGGAGAATTATCGAAACGAACGACTACGTCTGCATTGTTCCCCACATGCCAGTGGGCATCCCATGCCGGGTAGTATTTCAAGGTGGTGTTGATTGCGCCAAATTTGGTAGAAGGTTTTGGCCCACTAGGAAGTTTGCGGTCTGGTAAGGCAACTGTAAGATTCTCTTTTTTCCTTTTAAATTTAGATGCAATTGAAGCGGAAGATAAAGGGATATCATAAATTTTTATTTCATCCAGCAAACCATCGTAATAGGAGTATACATCTTTGGTTCCATAGGGCCTCATGGTTCCAAAAGGTTTAGTTTTGGTACGGCTTTTGCCTATGAGTAGTGACAGATTGGAGACGGATTCGTCCATGGCCACACCTACAGCCGGTGTAAATGATGAGCTGATTAATTTAGTGGCCACTAATCTCCCATTGAAGTATATTTTCATGCCTTCAGTTTTAGAGTATACTGCTGCTACATGGTGCCAGCTGTTAAGAGAGATAGATTCAGTGGCTCTGAGTTCTTCAGTCTGACCATCGGTGGCCACTTGGAATGACAATCTGCCTAATGCATCAATGTTGAACGAATAGCCGTTGTGAAAGCCTATGTTGACATCTATTTTATTATCTACCAGTGGACACAAATGGGTGGGATATGCTCCCAATGCTATCCAAGCCTCTATGCTGAAATCATCTGAGAAGACGGGGACTCGATTATCTGTAACTTCAATATAAGAACTTATGCCATCTAGTAACAAAGCTTTACCAACCACTCCAGGGACGTTTTCGGAATATTTTCCAAAAATCTCGCTCATTTCACCGTTGACTTTGTCACAGATACTGACTATTTTTTCTTTTGGCAAAAAGGTTTCCCCACGGACCATTTTAACCTCAATTCTTTCGGTTTCAATTTTGTCCAATGTTAACCAAAAAATGGGTTTGTCTTCAGCACTTGTTTTGATGACAATTGATTTATTTTCCTCCAGACCAGTGGAAGCATAGTCTTCATCAGATGTCACCAGACCGCCTTTTGGAAAATCTTCCTGCTGATCTTTGAAGTCGCCATGTCCGGCCAACCATTCAAAATTAGAATTTTGGGCCTGCACCGATTGATACATCATTAAGCCTGACAATATGATCAAATTAATAACAGACATCGAAAACGTAGGCTTCCAGGATTGTTTAGTTAGTTTTTTGACTTCTTGCCTCATCTATGATAAATATGTTTATTATTTATGATCTCAATATTATATTTTAGTTAATACCCGTCATTCTGTATTAAATTTGAATTGAGATCAAGTTCCTGCTGGGGTATTGGTTGTAATTCACTCCTGCCATTCTGAAAGGT
>WOR8_10000033_pt1 | contig 120335 bp, 92 predicted proteins | sample DeeMarSeWOR38_10_FD_19890 | JGI IMG/M metagenome (IMG submission 19890)
GACCTGCAGCGAGTGGAGCCGTTTCGATGGGTGATCCTTTCTTTAAGGATGTCAGTTATTTTGGTGCTTTTGAACCAGGGGCTCCCCTATGGACAACCGGTTGGACGGCGTTAACCCAGGAGCGAATTACCGGAATAGAAGAGGAAACAATTTCTTCGCAATTCAGAAATATACCAGAAGAATTTAGTCTCGGACAGAATTATCCCAATCCATTCAATCCCACCACAACAATTGAATTAGATTTAGCAAAATCCGGTGAAGTAGAACTGGTGGTTTATAGTATGATTGGACAAAAAGTAGCGACGTTAATTTCCGGATACAGGTCTGCTGGTAGATATCAGGTTACCTGGGATGCAGCCAATCTAGCAAGCGGTGTTTATATTTATCGCCTTTCAGCAGGATCTACAATTCAAACAAGGAAAATGATGTTGATAAGATAGGGATGTAAAAAATCTCCCGTAATAAGTTAAAGGCGGCGTTATTTTCATGATGAAATGCACCGCCTTTTTCTTTTTATGGAAGGTTACTAACAAGTTGATATATGGAATGTATACGGTGCGATTTTGAGAGGAAGATGTGATGATTGCCAACAAATTTGCTATGCTTGACAAAAAGAAGATTGCTTTGATCGCTCATGACAACCGCAAAATTGATCTGCTGGAATGGGCCAAGTATAATAGAGATGTTCTTTCTCTGCATGAGTTGTATGCGACAGGAACTACCGGAACAATTTTAGGGCAAGAATTGGATCTGAAGATTAATTTGTTAAAAAGCGGTCCGCTAGGTGGAGATCAGCAGGTTGGCGCAAAAGTATCCGATGGAGATATTGATTTTGTGATATTTTTTTGGGATCCGCTTGAACCACATCCTCACGACGTGGACGTGAAGGCATTGCTGAGAATTGCAGTGGTTTACAATATACCTATCGCCTGTAACAGAAGTTCTGCTGATTTTATGATTTCTTCTCCCCTGATGAAAGTGGAGTACGATAGAGTGATAGTTGATTATACGGAGCGCATTCAAAATCGAACGATTCCGCTTCCGGAAAAATAGATATTGGGTATGGTTTTATCCTCTTTGATCAGAAAAATAAAAACTAAAGATGTAGCACGATATTGAAGTGCCAGGGACTATTCGCCCCATAATGGTATAAATCCGACCTCCGTAACAATCTTCTGGCCTTCAGGACTCATTACCCAATTTATGAATTGATTGATGATACCTCGTGGTTTTTTTACGGTATAAAAATATAAATAACGGCTAATGGGGTATAAATCGTATTGAACATTTTCCTGAGACGGGTGTATTCCATTTACTCTGCAGTGCCTTATATCAGCACCATACGCCAGACCTCCGTAGCCTATTGCAAACTTATCTTCTCTAATATGACTAACAATTTCGGTGGTCGTTGGAACAACTGTTGCTTGCTCGCTGTATTCTCTACCTTCCAGGATATGCTCTTTAAAAAAACAGTGTGTGCCTGAATTTGGAGGCCTGATCAGTACATTTATGGGAGCCTCATCTCCTCCAACCGTATTCCAATTTCTGATTTTCCCAGTAAAAATTTGCATCAATTGCTTTGTGGTTAAATCGTCAATCGAATTTTCAGCATTGGTATAGATACTGAGGGCATCTTTAGCAACCAAATGCGAAATTCCTATGTTGCCGTATCTTTGAGCAAGTTTTTTTGCCTCTTCAGATTTCAAATTTCTTGAGGCAGTGCAAATATCAGCGCCCCCCTCAATTAAGGCCTGGAAACCCGTTGCCGTTCCTCCCCCATCAACATAGATTGAAATATTTTGATGAATGGACATATACTCCTGGGCCCATTTTTCTGCTAGAATCAACATGGTATCGGATCCCTTAATTCTGATACTCTCCATTGAGGATTTGGGGGAGTGATAACATTGATAAGGGAGAGCGATAAGGCCTAAAACGGATAACCAGAAAAAAAGATTGAAATTCATATAAATGAGTAGATGAGATCTTGGAAATCAATGGCTTATAGCAAAAATTAGTCCAGAAAAACTTTATCGCCAATATGAATTTTTTAATCTCACTGTTTCGCTAAATATCTATCTTTGGATTATTTTAACGGTTTTCTGCAATGGATCGGAGACGGGCAATCTTATAAATAACGTTTGAATTCCATTTCGGCGTCTGTTCAATGTTAGATAGGTATTTTACAAATTCAACAATTAGCTCACAGTGCTGCTGTGCAGCCTCCCAGTCAATATGTTGCTTTAAATCATCAAACGGTGTATGGTAGTAATTCTTTAGCCAGTTAATTTGAGTAAGCAAGCCCTCTTCCGCGGATAAATTTTCATATCTTTGACCTTCCATTATTAAAATGGAGGGAATACCGGCTTTGGCAAAGGCGATTTGATCCGAACGGGAAAATGATTCCGAGGCTGCAAAATCTGTAGGAAGAGGCGAAAGTCTGAGGTTAACCTGCTCGCAAAAAACATTCAGCATCTCTCCGAGGCTTGAAAGTTCCGAACCGATTCCAACCACATCCTTAAATTTATCGAACATGGCTAGACCATCAATATTTATATTTGCGATTGTCTTATACAGTGGTTTTAGAGGATGGTCGCAATAATATGTAGAACCCAATAGGCCTTTTTCTTCGGCACAGGTAAATAGAAATATGAGCGATCTTTTGTGAGTGAAATCTGATAGAGAAAAAACACGGGCAATTTCTAGCATGGCAGCCACACCGGCGGCATTATCAAAGGCACCGTTGTAAATTGAGTCGCCCTGGATAACGGGTCCGATTCCCAAATGGTCATAATGTGCGCTGAGGAGAACATATGAATCTTTGAGAATTGGATCTTCTCCTTCCAATATTGCAATCACATTTTTTTCTGTAAACTCTCTTTCGATAAATTCGCCCTTAAACGATATTTTAGTAGACAATGGAAAACTGGAAAGCGCATGCTTTTCTTCCAGCTCAAGTATATTTGAAAAAGAATGCTTCGAATAGGTGAATAATCTTTGAGAGGCTCTTGGATTTAAGATAATGTTCAGATGGCTGCTGACAGATGATGCAAGACTTACATCTTCAAATGCGTACTCATGTCTCCATTTTTCCCATTTAAAATCCATAACACTACGGGGATTAGGTATCATGATACTGCCAAGGGCACCTCTCGAAATTGCAATTCTGATTTTTGATTCCAGATAACTATAAATTGAGGCGTTGAATCCCGAAAAATATTCCGGGTCATTGGACCAGGGTTCACCAGAAAGGAAGACAGCCACTTTTCCGTTCACATCCACCTGCTGGTAGTCATTGTAGTCAAATTCCGGGGCAACTATCCCGTATCCAACAAATACCAGTGGTACCGGTTGCGGCAAAAACGTTTGCTGACCCGATTTTGGCAAAAGGTAGTCTTCCTCAAACTGAAAGTCGAACACACCATCAGAAGAGTAAAGTCTGAATTCGGAATCTCCAAGAGGAATAGCACCATGCATCGGTACATTTTGAAAATAAGTACCATGGTTTCCCAACGGTTTTAGATTTATTCGCGACAATTTCGATGAGATATATGCTGTTGTTAATTCACTCCCGAATGAACCGGTGCCTCTTCCTTCGAATTTATCACTTGACAAAACTTCTATATGGTTTTGTAATGAATCAAGCCGGATAGGATTAGTATTTTGTGAAAAAAGAACGCTGTGATGAATAAAGGGAAGCGATATAAGTAGCAACTTTACCACTGAAGTTGATTGGGTTGAAAGGGAAATTAGTTTAGTATAAGAGCCATGAAAAAATTCCTTCATTCGGCAATAAACCTTTTAGAACGTTTTTACAATGATTCATCAAATAAGAGAGTGATAGAATAATAGAAACTTTTTTTCTGAAGTCGAAAATATTTTGAAAGACGAACCCTCGTATAAAACTCCCTTTTTGTCATATATTACCTGCTAGTGGTAATTTATGAATTTAATAAATCGGTAAGAAGGGAATTCAATATCGAAATACAACTGTAATATGTTAACACTAAATTATCCATATTGTAATAAAATTGTAACATTAGTATCGCTAAATTCATTCTGCTACTTCAAAAATAATTAAATTGATGTAATGAAAAATAATTATGGGGTAATAAATATGAGGCAAGGATTTAAGTCAGGTCTGTTATTGACCGTGATGATTTGTATCTCGGCGATTTTAAATGCTCAGGAGGTCAATGCAAAAAAATCCATGAAGCTGGGTCTTTCAGGAAGAGTCCAATTACAGCATGCATGGAATGAGGCTTTTAGTTTGATTGATGAAGCGAGAACGAAACACGGATTTCGGATTCGGAGGGGTCGGTTACAAGCAAAAGCTGAAATTACCCCGTTTGTGAGCGCTGTGATTCAAGTTGAGGCAAGGGACAACTCACCGCGGTTAAAAGATGCAGAGGGAACTATAAAACTTTTTACTGACTATTATTTACGATTTGGACAGTATAAAATTCCGGTTTGGAGAGAAGAATTCCTGCGTTCTTCAGGAGATTTGATTTTGGTGGAGAGAAGTCTGGCTTCCAGCTTTTTAATCGTAAATCTCCTCTCTGCCAGACAAATTGGAATTGAGTTCGGTGGCAAAATCTTTAATAGACTAACCTTTACTGTAAATTATAACAATGGTTCCGGCGAGGGGAATAGTGAACTCCAGGGAAGCAAAACCAAAGAAGTGAATAACGGAAAAATGTTAGTTGCGCGACTGGATTACAATTTTAGTAAGATTGTCAAAGTAGGAATATCAGGTGCAATAAATAATGTTGGAACAAGGACAGACTCTCTGGACCGAACCGGAAACAATACACTGATAGCGCCTGATTTTGGAATTTACCTTCCTGCAGGATTTGACGTTGAAGGAGGGATTGCATTCGGAGAAATTAGCAAAGGATTTTTGGAAGAATTTGATAATAAGGAATATACCGTCTGGGATGTCACTGGGAGATGGAAAAAAATGTTTTCAACTGCCATTGAAAGTCTTGGCGGATTAAATGGAGTAGAAATTGCAGCTGGAATATCGGGTGTAAATTCAGATGCTAGCAATACTGATAAAGCCGTCGAAATAAGATTTGGACCAGCAATTTATTTTGGGAAGAATACAAGATTGCAGACGAATTTTGAAATATTAGATCCGGCGGCTCAAAATGAAGATACGAACTATGCAGTTCGTTCTCAGCTTACGGTAAATTTCTAACAATTAATTGCGCGAAAGATAAGTATTAGTATGATTTTTGAATTTGTTGTACCAATGTAATCAAATTGTAACATTGTTTTCTTATAGTTATTAGATATTCAAAATTGTTAATCAAATCAACAGGAGTTATAAATATGAAGTTATTCAAATCAGCATTATTAAATGTTGCTGTTGCCACAGGTGCTTTGCTGGCAGTAAGCGAATTATCGGCCCAAACCGTAAAAGTAGATTTAGATCTACCCAAATACAAAAAAACGACTGGGGTAAGTGGCAACGCCAACAGTATTGGCTCAGATACCATGAATAATCTGATGACCCTTTGGTTAGAGGAGTTTCGCAAATTTTATCCGATGGTCAACATACAGATTGAGGGAAAAGGATCCTCTACTGCCCCGCCGGCTCTCATAGAGGGAACCGCTCAGTTTGGCCCTATGTCTCGACCAATGAAAGCCAAAGAAATCGATGCCTTCGAGAAGAAATATGGATTCAAGCCAACAACAATAAGAACAGCACTCGATGCATTGGCGGTCTTTGTTCATAAAGATAACCCAATTGATTGTTTAAGCTTGGATCAGGTGGATGCAATTTTTTCCAAAACCCGCAAAAGGGGTTATGCTGAGGACATTGATGTTTGGAGCAAACTGGGTCTTTCAGGTGTTTGGTCAAACAAACCGATTAGTCTGTACGGCAGAAATTCTGCCAGTGGAACGTATGGCTTTTTTAAAGAGCATAGTTTAAAAAAAGGTGATTACAAAGATTCCGTAAAAGAACAGCCTGGCTCTGCATCAGTTGTTCAGGGCATAACTGAAGATAAGTATGGAATTGGTTACAGCGGGATTGGATACAAAACTTCTGGTGTAAAGGTTGTTTCATTATCCGGAAAAGATGGCGAAACCTGCTATGATGGGGGTTATGAAAACGTCACTTCCGGAGACTACCCACTCGCCCGGTATTTATACCTGAATATTGTAAAAGCTCCAAATAGACCATTAGATCCGCTGGTAAAAGAATTTATAAAATTTATTCTAAGTCAGGCAGGACAACAAGTAGTGGTAAAGGATGGGTATCTGCCTCTACCAAAGAAAATTGTTGATGAAGAATTAGCAAAAATTAACTAACAACAAGCGGATTATGATTTTTTGAATACGTAGGGAGTATGAAAATTCCCTACGTTTTTCAGTTTATATTGTTTTTCCACCAGCTAGCGGACTTATAATAACTTAGATATCTAGAAAATGTTTTCAATTTTAAAACCACAAATTTATGCACAAGAATATTAGTGACAGACATTTTCGTAAGGTACATCGTGCTGATCGAACTTCCCGCCGAATCATTACAGGTGCCGGTTATAGTATTATTTTCAGTATTTTTGCAATCCTTCTGTTCCTTATTTATCAAAGTATGCCACTTTCCTTTGGGGCCAGTATTTCACTGGATAATATCTTTTCATGGAAGCCCGAATCACCGCAAATAAGAACAGTTTTAATTGGACTTGATCAATATCAGGAAGTGTCGTACACCATGGATGAGATAGGAAAGGTTTATTTTTATCGACTATCTGAAGGTTCTCTCATCCATGCGGATTCCCTGGGATTATTTCAAGGGGAAAAAATTCTGTGTGCATCAAAAGGTGCTCTGGGGCAGGAGCTATTTTCAGTTGGCACGAATTATGGTCGGATCATTAGCGGTGAAATCGAGATGAAGCCTGTCTTTGTTGGTGATACCAGAAAAATATTGACGGATTTAAGAATTGTTGATGTCTTTGTAGCTGAGTCTCAAAATGATACAATCTCTGCACACGTTGAAAAACTTATCTATCGAAAAAATGAGGATTATTCTGAATTTTGGGTTTGGATAGACCATGCCGGTAATCTAAAATTCAGGATTTACGATGCCGATGATGAAATATATATAGATAACGATTTAGCAGACAAGCTTTCCGATTCTCAAATTAGCAGTTTAACAATGAGTTACAATGGCGAGAATCTGGTCGTTGGAACACAGACAGGTGTATTATACTGGTTCGATTTTACTGATTATGAAAATATTAAGATAAAAGATCGTTGGAACGCTTTTGCTGCGCCCGTGAGTGTAGTGTCTTACCTTTTAGGAAATACTGCCTTGGCTGTCGGGAACACCATTGGAGAAGTACAGGTATGGTTCCCTATCCGAACTCCGGCAAATCTATTTAAATTTAGAAAAATTCACGATTTCGACTCACACAAAAGGGCGGTAACTCAAATTTATCCGTCACCTCGAAATAGAAGCTTTCTCACAATTGACGCTGATGGACGAGCACATTTGAATTACTCAACAACCGGGAAAACGCAGTTGAAATTTGAACCACTCCAAACAGGTATACAGACCGCCAGTATTTCTCCTAAATCGGATGGAATTTTGGTTATTAACAATAGGAATGAAATTGGCCGTTACTCCATGGATAATCCGCATCCTGAAACAACAATGAAGACATTGTTCGGTAAAGTACATTACGAAGGATATACCAAGCCGGAATTTGTCTGGCAGTCGACCGGCGGTACGGATGAATTCGAACCCAAACTTAGTTTAATTCCATTAATCTTTGGCACCTTAAAAGGTACTCTGTATGCAATGATTTTCTCGATTCCCATAGCAATACTCGCGGCAATTTACGTGTCGCAGTTTGCCCCGTACCGTCTTTCAAGGGTAGTTAAACCAACCGTGGAAATAATGGCGGCACTTCCAAGTGTTGTCATAGGATTCTTAGCTGGTTTATACTTCTCTCCGCTTTTTGAAAAACACCTGATGATAATTTTTGTAATTATCATTTTACTACCAGTTCTTTTCTTGTTTGGTCTAGTCGGATGGCGTCTTGTTCCTGAAACCAAAAGGTTACAGGTTCCCGTAGGATGGGAATTGCTTTTCTCGATACCTTTAATTACAATCTCTTTTATAATTGCGTATCTAATTGCAGAGCCTCTGGAAATGAGTCTGTTTTCGGGAAGCATTACTCAATGGTTATACGAGAGCCTTGGATTGATTTACGACACCCGAAATAGTTTTGTGGTCGGCTTCGCTCTGGGTTTTGCAGTCATCCCAATAATTTTTACGGTTTCAGAAGATGCAATTAGTAATGTGCCGGAATCGCTTACATCAGCCTCACTTGCTCTTGGCGCTTCTCGCTGGCAAACTGTTCGCCGTGTAATACTTCCAGCTGCCTCAGGAGGAATTTTTGCCGCTGTGATGCTTGGATTTGGAAGAGCCGTTGGAGAAACGATGATTGTATTAATGGCTACCGGAAATACACCTATACTCGATCTGAGCCCATTTAATGGCTTCAGAGCGATGAGTGCCTGTATCGCAGTCGAAATACCGGAGGCACCGGTTGGAGGTACATTATACAGGGTATTATTTCTAACAGCACTTCTGTTATTTATATTTACATTTTTTCTCAATACTGTCTCAGCACTAATAGGTGATCGATTGCGAAAGAAATATGCGAGATTTTAATTATGGCCCAGAATATCAGTTATTTTAAACAAAAAGGGGATTCCTATGTAATTGCATCCAGTGTAGGATTAGTTTTTTCTCTGGGAATGGTTTTTTTCATTGTCATCATTATACTTGCCAAAGGATTAGGCTTTTTCTGGCCGAGAACGCTTGAATATCTTAAGTTAGAACAAGGAAAGGCGTACCTGGGTGAACTTTGGGCGAAAGAAACTAAAATCATGAGTACGGCTGATGGTGAAAAAGTTCGCATGAAGGAGATTCAACTTAAGATTGGAAATCGGGATATATATGGCTTAGACTTCACCTGGTTACAGGAAAACGAAATTTTAGAAAGGGATCAACCAGAAAAAGCAGTTACATTTGAGCGTTGGGAATATGGCAATTTCTATGGATTTATTCGCTCTCTTCAATTTGCTGGAGAAAAGATTAATGACACTGATAAGAACCTATTGCATAGAGTGGACGAAGCACACCAAAAAGCCATGAATAATAAGGAAAGAATTAATGAACTGGAAGGAGATATAAACAAATTAACGAAACCCCTTACCAAGGTTCAAAGAGAAATATCAGTATTAGAGATATCCCCGGAAATCAACACCGATCAAGGTCAGCAAAAGCTACTGGAGCTTCAAAACAAAGCCAGTAACATCGAGATCGAAATTGCTGAAGAATACCAGGTGTTAACAAATAAAATTGAAAAACTTTATTTTGAGAATTATTCTATATATGTAAATGTAGAGACCGCGGATAGTCAGAACAAAGATTTACACCTCTCAAACGTGGTTCGTTTTTATGCACCAAATCAAATGAATATATTTGAAAAATCATGGATTTATGCTAAGAAATTGGCTGAGTTTATTTTTGCCGAACCACGGGAATCCAACACCGAAGGTGGAGTTTTTCCAGCAATATTTGGCACAGTAATGATGGTATTGTTGATGTCTATCGCGGTGGTACCGCTGGGAGTACTAGCTGCCATCTATTTAAATGAATATGCAAAGCAGGGAACAATTATCCGATTGATAAGATTGTCTGTTAACAATCTTGCCGGTGTGCCTTCTATCGTATTTGGTGTGTTTGGGTTGGGATTTTTTATTTATACTATTGGTGGCACCATCGACCAGCTTCTATTTAGCAATAAATTGCCCGAACCAACTTTCGGAACCGGGGGAATATTCTGGGCTTCTCTAACGCTCGCCTTGCTCACATTACCTGTAGTGGTCGTAGCTACTGAAGAAGGTATTTTAGCAGTTCCAAAATCAAATAAAGAAGGGGCTCTTGCGCTTGGGTCCACACGTTGGCAGATGATTCGGAAAATTGTTCTCCCAAATGCAATGCCCGGGATATTAACAGGGGTAATTCTGGCGATTAGTAGGGGAGCAGGAGAGGTAGCACCTCTGATGATTACAGGTGTAGTAAAATTGGCTCCTGCGCTCCCCTTGGATGTAACATTTCCATTCCTACACCTGGATCGAAAATTTATGCACCTGGGCTTCCACATTTATGACGTAGGATTTCAATCGCCAAATGTAGAGGCCGCCAAACCAATGGTATACACCACGGCATTATTACTTATTTTGATTGTGGTGATTCTCAATCTCCTGGCAATTTATATGCGTAATCGGTTAAGGAAAAAATATAAAGGTGCGACATTTTAAGAACTATGTCAGAAAAACTCGAAAGATTTCTTTGGGTCTTTTGTCGAATAAATTTATTTGTACTGGATGAATATCTAATTCACTTTTTGATGGTATAGGATTATGATGATAATGGAAAAAACACCAAATCAGAAAAATGCAATCGTCACAAACAAAGAATCAATAACAATGAAGTTTCGTGAAAACATTGTTATTGAGACCATCAATCTTGATTTTTATTATTCTTCTGATTCCCATGCGCTCCAGGATATCAATATTCAAATACCTGGGAAAAAGGTGACAGCCTTCATTGGCCCATCTGGATGTGGTAAATCAACCCTGCTGAGATGTTTTAATCGAATGAATGATCTAATTCCCGGTTCTTATTTGACAGGTAAAGTTGTTATCAATGAACAGGATATTTATCAAAATGGTATTCGTTTAGAAGAATTAAGAAATAAAGTTGGGATGGTTTTTCAAAAATCAAATCCATTTCCGATGTCCGTTTGGGAAAATGTTGCATTTGGACCAAAGGTTAATGGTATCTCCGATAAAAGAGAATTAGATAATATTGTTGAATCTGCTCTAAACCAGGCGGATTTATGGAAAGAAGTAAAAGATAGGATAAATACCTCAGCCCTCGATTTATCGGGTGGACAACAGCAAAGGCTTTGTATTGCTCGAACCTTAGCCAATAAACCTTCGATTATTCTAATGGATGAACCCGCCTCTGCTTTGGACCCCATTTCAACCGGAAAGATTGAAGAAACTATTAATGAATTAAAATCTCAGTATACTATTGTTATCGTTACCCACAATATGCAGCAAGCGGCGCGGATTTCGGATTACACTGCCTTTATGATGTTGGGAAAACAAGTAGAGTTTAGTGAAACTAACCAAATGTTCACCAATCCCAGGGAAAAACTAACAGAAGATTATATTACCGGCCGATTTGGGTAAATCATTTGTTTCCTTCAATAAAATTAATTTTTACATTTCGTTGTAAAGGATTTTAGAGGATTAGTCAAAATGAAAGAAAAAATGAGCAAACTTCTCGATGAAATAAAAAAGGATATAATCTTTCTTGCCAATGAGGCGGAACACAATATTAGAATAGCAATCAAATCTTTGTCAAAAAAAGACTCTGAACTGGCTGAGCAAGTAATTACTAGGGATAAGGATATCGATAGTATGGAAATTGAGATAGAGAATAAGTTTCTGGAATTATTGGCTCTACAGCAGCCTGTGGCAATTGACCTCCGGTTTATAGTGGGCGGACTAAAAATGAATAATGATCTTGAAAGAATTGGAGATCATGCGGTCAGCATTGCTCGAACAGTCAAACAGATAGTGAAGGAACCTTATATTAAACCTATAGAAGATTTACCCGAAATGAGTGAGATGGCCTGCAAAATGTTACACGATTCGGTGAATGCATTTGTCCATCAAGATACGGAACTTGCCAGAGATGTTTGTCATCGGGATTCAATTGTGGACGAATTTTATGATAAAATAGTTCAGCGTACCATAGAGGTTATTAAAAAAAATACCGAAGTCTCTGCCCAGGGATTTGCTGCGGCTCGAATTGCACGATCGTTGGAAAGAGTGGCAGATTTGGCTACAAATATTGGTGAAGATGTCGTTTTTATGAAAGAAGCAAAAATTATCCGCCATCATTTTCAAGAGTGATAATGACGAATAAGCGGTAGAATTTATTCAATAAAAAAGCCACAGGCTCAAACGAGTTCTGTGGCTTGTATAATCTTATAAGATAAATTTATTATGTTCCCATCTCCCAGGAGCTCAAATACTTCTTTTGCTCCTCAGTCAATTCATCAATCCTGATGCCCATACTTTTAAGCTTTAAGTGTGAAATGTATTCCTCTACATTTTTAGGAACTTCGTACACACCCGCCTCCAGTTTTTGTTTTAAGGCAAATTCTGTTGTGAGAGCCTGGGTTGCAAAACTCATATCCATTACACTCGCTGGATGACCTTCGGCAGCTGCAAGATTGATCAACCTGCCTTCTCCTAAGAGAAAGATCCGGTTACCATTGGGAAGTTTGTATTCATCAACAAAATTTCTGATTTGTGCTCTTTTATTTGTTGAGAGTTCTTCGAGTGCAGGAATGTCCAATTCCACATTAAAGTGTCCGGAGTTTGCGACAATTGCCCCATTTTTCATTTTTTCAAAATGTTCTCTACGAATAACATGGATATTTCCGGTTAATGTAACGAATAAATCTCCGATTGGGGCTGCCTCGCTCATGGGCATTACCCGAAAGCCATCCATTGCCGCCTCAAGTGCTTTGATGTAATCAACTTCGGTAACAATCACATTTGCGCCCTGACCCTTCATTCTAATTGCAACGCCCCTTCCGCACCAGCCGTAACCGGAAATCACCACATTTTTACCTGCCAATAAAATATCGGTGGCTCGAATGATCCCATCCACTGTCGATTGTCCAGTCCCATAACGATTGTCAAATAAAAACTTAGTTTCGGCATCGTTCACAGCAAATACGGGCAGTTTTAGAGCACCATCTCTGTCCATCGCTCGCAACCGAATAACACCCGTTGTTGTTTCCTCCATTGAGGCGTATATATTTTTGCATTTATCGGGATAATCGGTATGGAGTAGTGACACTAAATCCGCTCCATCATCCATAGTTACTACAGGATCATGAAGAACACAAGAACGGATGTGTTCGTAGTAGGTTTTGTTATCTTCTCCTTTAATTGCAAAGACCGGGATTTGGTATTCCTGGACAAGTGCTGCAGCAACATCATCTTGAGTACTTAGGGGGTTGGAAGCACAGAGCACCAGATCAGCACCACCGGCCTTGAGAGTCCGGGCTAAATTGGCTGTTTCGGCGGTAATGTGGAGACATGCAGCCATTTTCTTGTTAAGTATTGGTTTCTCATTCTCAAACCGTTTTCTAATTTCCTGTAATACCGGCATATCATTATCTGCCCATTCGATGCGCTTTTTGCCTTCGGCAGCCAGAGACAAATCTTTTACATCATAATTCATTCTAAAGACTCCTTATCATCAATCATTAAGATAGCATTCTTACAAAAAAACGTTTCTCAAATTAATATAATTGCTGGTTCAAAAAATAGTTATCGTTGAAAATGACACAAAAGTTAATAAATATTACCAAGTTTGAACAGTGAAATCTATTTAAATATAAATTTCGATGGGCAATGAACTCTGAGCAATCTATAAATTATTAGCGAAGAACTAACTGATTTTAAGTAGGTTTTTAGGAAATAAAAATTCAGCAGGAAGCAAATATACTAATTAGTTTTATTCGCAATTCCAATTATCATATCCGGTTCAATTGAATCATGCGGAAAACTTGCTAGACCACTTTTAATTGCGATTGTAATGGAAGAATCTGAATTCGGTGGAATTAATTGGAACTCTTCTAATCCCCATTTAATTTTTTTAAGCACTTTAAAGGCGGCAGGTTTAGTAATCTGGGGTAACATCACCAGAAACTTCCCATCAGAGTATCGAATGCATAAGTCGCAATTCCTGATATGTTTTTGGATATAATTTGCAGCCTCTTTAATGACAGTTTTTTTGAAATTTTTATTTTTTCCATTTAGGGAATTTAAAAGGGATTCGATGGAAATGATAATTATGGAGAGAGGCATTTGATAACGCTGAGCTCTCCGAAATTCTGACTCAAATCGCTTCTCGAAATAGCGTTTATTATACAAACCAGTTTCTGCATCAATCCAGGCCTTCATCTCCAGTTCATCATATTCGAATCCCTTCTTTAATGAAATGGTGATGTGTTCCTTTAATTTTAGAAGAATTGTTCTTTCAGAGTGCGAAAAAGAATTTGATATGGGTTTTCGTAGCTTGAGCACACCTGTAGGATCCTGGTTTGGGCACTGTAACGGAAGATAAAAAATCGAACCATAGATGTTGGCTTCATAGTGGTAATAATTAAAATCTTTATATCTCCCGACGTCAGCGATATAGATTGCTTTCCCTGTAGAAAAAACTTTACCTACAAACCGCTCATTTGATTTATAAAAGAATTCTCTTAACTCTCGTTTTGGAAGGCCGTGTGAATAGTGAACACTTAAAAACCCGGATTTTTTATTGTGTAAAAAGAATGCAAATTCTTCCACATTAAAATCTTTTCTTAATATTTCAGTTAAGATCTTGAATATTTCTTTTGAACTCCTGGCAGAGTTTAACTGTCTGATGATATCGTAAAGAATAAAGAGTTCATTTACTTGACCTGAAAGGATCTGATTAGTGCTTTCAATCTCTTTATATTTTAGTTGTAATTGTTCGAATTTATGCTGAATTTCTTCGGGTGACATGAGAAGCCAATATTTCTTAATCAAACTTTCAACAAAAAAATCTGGATGGCCAAATTAAAAATTATATTTCAAGAAATCAAAGGAAATCACAAAATATATTGTATTTTGAAGTTATATATGAGAGATGGAAAAAGTCGGTTATTGTATAATTTGAGAAATAAGCCAAGTTGCGTCATTTTAAGAAGATCTGTCTGGATAATTCAAAAATAGAAAGTATTTTACAAAAGTAAAACAGAATTGTTTTAATTTTTTGAGATATAAACTCGATATGTTATTAAAAGTTGCTCATTTAAATTTTAAGTAAACTTATATTTAGACGAAAATATGAAAAATAATAGTCAGCCGACCAAATCAAAATATATAACGGGATCAATAAGTATGAAAAGGTTAAATTTAATCTCATTGACAATTCTTATCTACTCTCTGGTCTTTAGTTCAACACTCTTTTCACAGAATAAGCGGGTTGTCGGTATATTTAACTTCGATAATGAAAGTAACAGAACATATAATTGGGTTTCAAGAGGCATTGAAGAGATTCTTTATGATAAATTAAATATGATAAACTCCATTTCATTGTATGAGCGTGAAACGCTAAGCCGGGTAGCTAAAAAACTCGAAATTACTTCCTCGAAAGAAATATCTGCGCGTCAATCGTTCACTATCGGTAAAGAGACGGGGATTGAGGTAATTTATTTAGGAAATTACCGTGTTAGTAATGATAACATTTCGATTGGATTTCGTTTGATCAGCACCTACACCGGAACTGCTTTAATGGAGGAACTATTAACTGGTAATTTATCTGAAATTTTCGATTTAATTGAAAATGCAGTCGTTAATTCCATGGCTACTATGCAAATAAATTTATCGCCGGAAGAACGTCACCGACTTACTGGCAAACCTACCGAATCGATCACTGCATTTGAATACTATTGTAAAGCATATACGGAACTAGGTCATGGTTCAACAATGGAAGCCATCGCTGATTATTTTCAAAGAGCGATTACAGAAGATCCGAACTTTTGGGAAGCGCGATACAATTTAGGTGTTATATACTATAATTTTGATTTGTTTGATAAAGCCCTTCTTCAGTTCGAAACCGTTATACAGAGACGACCTGAATTTTATAAACCTTATTATGGAAGAGCAGTAATCTATTATTTAAAACGAGAATTTTATCGCTCTATTAAAGAATTTCAGACGGTTTTGAATTTAAAACCTGATCATGATAGAAGTTATTATTACCTGGGTATAATATATACGCGAATAGACTCACTGACAAAAGGCTCCGAATATTTAGATAAATCAATAGAACTAAATCCAAACTATGCTGCTGCCTATTACCAACAGGCCGTAACCGAAACCAAAAGAGGGTGGAATCGAAAGGCGATTGCTGCTGCAAAAAATGCACTTAAATTGAATCCAAATTACTATCCGGCCAATAATGCTCTCGGAGAGGCATACTATTCGCTTGGTTTATATGAAGAAGCAATTATAGAATTTGAAAAAACAATAAAATTGAAACCAAATTACTCAACAGCATATTTCAACCTGGGCAATGCGATTTATAAAAAAGGGGCGCTAGCTGAAATTGTTGATGCTTATTGGTCTCTGATAGAACGTCAATATCTGGTGCAAGCAAAATCGAGTGACGATCCCCAGAAGGGTTCCCCCCTCGATGATTTGCAATCTTTACGGGATGAATCCAAAAGTGAAGACTCAGCAATAATTTTTGTCAAAATGGTCTCTGCTTACAGCAATGCCTTGAAATACGATTATGATTTTTATGAAGCCAGCTACAATCTGGCTTTAACTTATGAGAATTATGATAAGCCGGACAGTGCAGAATATTTCTATCTTAAAACATTGGCGATTAAACCCGATTTAGTTCAGGCACAAATGAAATTGGGTAAAATCTACGAAATGCAAGGGAAATATGATTTGGCGCTAGCAAAATATAAGGATGTTGTAAAATACGAGCCAGACTATTTTGCCGAAAGCCCGACGTTGGGGGAAGAGTATCGCAATATTAATGTTGTTGAGGAAGTACTTCGGGAACATCTGGATCGTTTAAATCGGGACCCCAATAATCCTGAAACTATACGTGTTGTGGGAAAGATTTTTTTAAGTTTGGGCAGATTAGGTCAGGCTGAGCAGTATTATGAGCAGCTACTTCAGTTGAAACCGAATGATAAGGAAGCAAAAGAGACCTTGTATCAGATAAGAAGAAAGATGAGTAAAATTTGAACCTCTGAAATAACTTCAGATAAAATATTCTTTATCAAAGAGGTTCTATCTTAGTTCCTAATATCAATTCAGACTCCAAGTCTATTCATAATATTTTCCACATACTGAGGTACAATTTGCGGGTAGAGTTGCTATCCCCTCGATATCTTTTATTTCTGAAAATTGGTAATTATAATCAGAAGCTCCAGCGTCGTGTTATTTTCTCAAGATGATGGTATGGTCGTTCAGTTTTTGATAATCACGTTGCTCCCATTGCATTCTTTATTCTGCCAGAGAATTCTGTAATTCTTAATACATGTTGATTCGGGAATCCGAGATATGAAAGACAGGATGACAGGTACGGGTGAATCTGACCCTTAGCTCTAATGCTTGATGTATGGAGTTTTTCATCGAAATTATTTGTTGTAGAATTGAAAAACAACTTCATAATCATGTCTTAAAACTTGTTTTCTGGAGTTTTGACCAACGACTTTGAGCTTTGGCCAATTCTTTTTTATCTTCTTGTCGATATAAGTTATGAAAAAATATTTTTTCATCATCCTTATCATATCGAAAGGCCGTGGAAAAGACTGAATCACCATAAAATGCTTCCGCCAGATAATCAATTTCAATTTCACGGAGCTGAAAATTTTTCCAATAGTCTTCAGGTATTGGATCAATACACCAATCTATATATGATACATTGTTTGCGTGCTGATTTATATCCAAATCCTGATATCGTACCTTGACATTGGAGGAATATGTATGGATTGACTTGTCGTTAATAAACCTGAAATCACTCTCGATCGCCTTATTGGATATTGGCTTTATGTTTTTCAAATATTCATCAACGATTACAGGTCTTCGAGTTTTGAAATTCAGGACCATCCATGAACTGGTTGCTGAAACAATACAGTTTCCTGCCAAATCGAATATCTGAAATTCTCTGTAAGCCTTCATCCTGTTCGAACCCCTTGGCCAGGTTCGAATTTTTACTTCTTGTTTCCAGCGTGGATACTCATGAATTTTAATGTGAAGCTTAATCAGAACCCAGGTTAAATTTTTTGGAAAAAGTTCTTTATCAGACACCTTTAACATGCTTGCATGCTCCCAGGCAATGTCTTGTAACTGATTTTGAATGGATGAAATTTTCATGCATCCGCGATGATCAGTTTCGTAGGATCTGATTCTAATGTCTCGCTCTAAATCAGAAAATTCATATTGTGTCATGACAGTTTACTTAATCATTTTATTTGCTTTTTGCTAATGCTGCCAATGATTGTTTATTCAAACGAAATATGGTCCAGTCGGACATAGCAACGGCGCCAATTTGTTTGTAGAATTCGATGGATGGCGCATTCCAGTTTAAAACCGACCATTCCATTCGCCCGCAGTCTTTTTGTGCAGCAATTTGGGACAATCGAATCAACAACGATTTCCCAATACCGCGCCCCCGATATTCCGGTTTCACAAATAAATCTTCTAAGTACAATGTGGGTTTTCCTAGAAATGTGGAAAATGTATAAAAATATATTGCGAAACCAACTAATTTGGTCTCACCAGATGTGGAGTATTCAGCTAAGATGGTTTCGTAGTAGGGATTATCAGAATACCCATGTTTTTTGAATAAATCGATTGTTGCTGAAACTTCCTTCTCTAATCTTTCATAGCGAGCTAATTCTCTCACTAATTCCAATATACCAGGTACATCATTTTCGTTCGCTTGCCGGATTGTAAACTCAATATTTTTTGAGGTTTTACTCATTAATTCGGGACCATTCTTGGACCATTTACGAATTTATTTTGTGGATGAAAAGGCCTCAACTAAAAATAGGCTCAAATCTGGTACATAGGTGATAATAAATAAAGCGATTAACAGGATTATTAAAAAGGGCAGTGTCGCAACATAAAGTTTTAAGATTGGTTTTTCGAATCGGAAACTGGCAATAAATAAATTCATCCCAACTGGCGGAGTTGAGTAGCCAATTCCTAAGTTAGCGAGAAAAATGATCCCAAGATGAACGGGATCCACGCCGAAATTGTCAGCGATTGGTATAATTAAGGGAACGACAACAAGGATGGCAGAAAAGATATCCATCAAAGAACCAACTATCAACAAAAAAATGTTCAGTACAATAAGGAAGACGTATTTGCTGGTTATGAATGTTTTCATATAGTCCAGTATATGCATTGGTATTTCGGCATCAATCATATAGTTTGCCAGACCCAGGGCAGCGCCTAAAATCACCAGTATGCCCCCAACTAAGATCATGCTGTCGCGAATCACTTTTGGTAGATCTTTCTTAAGCCTAATATCTTTATAGACAAATACTTCGATTATTAAGACATAAAATGCCGTAACCGCGGCTGCTTCGGTAACTGTGAAAAAGCCACCGTATATGCCAATCAGAATAATAAACGGCAAGGGAATCTCCCAAATTGCTTCGCGTACAGCCGTCCAGGTGCTGGCAAGGTTAAATGGGGTGGTAGATCCTTTTGTACCCCTCATGAAATAAATACTGTAAATCGAAAGCAGAACTACCATTAACAGTCCGGGTAGTATCCCGGCAATAAATAATTGATCGATACTGACTTCACTTATCAAACCATAAACAATAATAGGCAAACTTGGTGGAAACAATAATCCAAGGTTTCCGGAAGCAGTCAACATGCCCAAGCTGAATTTTTCAGGGTATTTTTCCTTTATCAATACCGGATACAACAATCCACCCAATGCGATGATGGTAACTCCTGAAGCGCCGGTAAAAGCTGTAAAAATCGCGCATGATACCAATGTTACGATTGACAGACCACCCGGAATCCAGCCAAAAAATGCACGTGATAGATTTACCAACCTTCGAGGAGTGTTACTTTCCGCAAGCAGGTACCCGGCAAAAGTGAACAAAGGAATTGCCAACAATATTGGCATACTGGCAAGCCTGTATAATTCAACTATAACAACGGTTACATTTATCCCTTGGAAGAAAAATGCTAATAAAGCAACCAGACTGATAATGGCAAATAGTGGGGTTCCATAAAGAGCAAGGAGAATTAGAACTACACCAATGATAATGGTTGTCATATTGGGTGATCCAGGTTACAGCGAGATTATGATGATTTTGGGAGAATTAACTATTCTTTTTTTTCCTTGTTAGTATCATCAGTGCCAGATTGTCTAATGTATAAAATTTGTTCTGCTGCTTTGAGAATGAACCGAAATCCAATCAGAGCGAATCCAACCGGGATAATCAATTGAAAAATCCATGCCGGTATACCCTTAAAGAGTGTCGTTCCGGCTTCGATTTCAAACTTTATAAAAATATAACCGGCCCGTGCCAGTATTATGCAGACAGTGGCTGTAACCAAATCTATTGCCAGCCGGAAAAAGGGAAGTTTTGTTTTTGATAAAAAGCGACTTAGTATATCTATATTAATGTGTTTTGATTCTCGAGTTGCTAGAGAGGCTCCTATAAAACCCACCCAAAGAACCAGATGCCTCAGAAAAATATCTCCCCATAATATTCCGGTGGAAAAAAGATTGCGTAATACAACCTGAAAAAAGGCCATAACAACCATTATTGATATGAGCACAATAATCATTATGTTTTCAACTTTTGCTAAACTGTTATCAATTTGGCTGATGATTTTCTTCATTCTATTGAAATTTTTTGTGAGGGGAACTAATTATAAAAAAACTTCCCCGTTAAATCCGACAGGGAAGAAAATATTAAAATACAATATAATTCAAATTAAAAAGAAATTATAGGAATTTATTGATTTGTTGGGGTTAGCAGATTGGCCTTTCCTGAACGGAATTCCTGAACAGCGGTTTCAATTTTTTCAAGGAGTTCCCTACTATATAATTTTCCGACCAAACTTTCTCTTGCCTTGATTCCTGCTTCTTCAAACTCTTTTATATTTTGCTGCGGGATTTCTATCAATTGCATCCCATTTTGCTTCATGAGATCAATCGATTCTTCGTTTGCTTGCCGGCTGAGATGAACCAGGTTTGCCATATGTTGTTGGCCTTTTTCCACCAGAATTTTCTGGTAATCAGTGGGTAGCTTTTCAAATTCTTTTTTTGTAATTAAAATGGCACCCAAGGCATTGGTGAGTGGAAAATCCATCATGTAATCAACTCGAGTATACCACTGAAGACTGACACATGCCAGAGGAGAAGTATAAATCGCATCGATTAAATTTGTTTGTAGAGAGGTTAAAACATCGGTTATGGATAGGGGAATTGCATTTGCGCTTAAAGCCTGAAAAGAAGCTTCGGCTAAGGGATCAGCTTCCCACATCCACATTTTTACTCCTCTGAGGTCCGACATGGATTGGATTGGTTTTTTCGCATATACATAAACAAACCCAACCTCAGTTAATCCCAATAAAATGTAACCATTTTCTGCAAATTTTTTTGATAGGGTTTCAGACATCATTTCGGTAATAAAATCAGATTCTTCATAATCTCTTAACAGAAATGGCGTTTCCAGTACTCTGAATTCGGGAACAATCTCTCCCGCACCCACTCCGGTAAATCCGGCACTGTGAATTTGCCCGAGACGCATTTTTCGCACCACTGCATTTTCATCGCCTTGAATTCCACCGGGGTAAATCTTGAATTTAACCTCTCCATTTGTTAGTTGTTCTACCTCATCACTGTATTCCTTCATTACCTTGATCCAGGCGGAACCCTCAGGAGCCTGGGTAGCAAATTTTATTCTATATTTTGATTCTGTAAATCCCGAAACAGTAAATGCGATTATCAGTAATATCGTCAGAAAGTTCTTCACAACATTTTCTCCATTTTTTTAATTTGGTAACTTAAACCTGTAAAAAGGCTAGCAGTTTCCAATTATTATAATAAATCATCTCGTTGCATTATCAATCTGTTTGCTTTATTCTTTGCCACAGATGTCATTAACTCATAACCCGGCAGAATATCAGCCGGTGCATCAATTACCATTTTTAGTGCTTCATCAAACAGATCTTCATTTAATGTATTCACCGCGTAGTAGCGGGCCATATATACATAAGCCATTAAAAATTTTTCACTTGTAATTTCAAGACATCTCTCAAAATGATACTTGGCTTTTTCAGCATCACCGCCCAACATTTTCGGTAAAGAAGCGTTTATGGTTCCAAAAAACAGATGAGCGCTGCCAAAAAAGAATGTATCATCTATTTCTAGGACACGCTTCATCATCGCTTTTACTTTATTTAATTCGAATACCGCTTGGGGATCATCACGGTTTAAATTTACCCATCCTGCCCAGGAAAAAGCAGTCCAGAATAGAGCTGGCAGATCTGATTCCTTAATTCTTGAAAGGTTATGGTTAAAATTGACCTCTTTTACTGGAATACTATCCTTAAATGCTTTTGTATGTCTAAGTAGCATAAAACCATAATCTCTGGATCGCAAATAAAACAAACTTGCTCTCTCGGGTTCATCATCTTCAAGAAATCCAAGACTATAGCTCGCAAATCCCTGGGTAAGTAAATAAAGTATTTCTTTATTTTTTGGATCTGCCAGATGAAATCCTTCTAATAATTTTAAATTCGAGGCAATTGCTTGTTCGGCAATTTTGATGTCCGGTTCGGAATACAGAGCTTCGATGCCATATGAAAACAGACCGGTTGTCGATTTCAAGGCAATTTTTTGCAAGCTACATCCTGATAATACAAAAACGAAGATCAATAGAATGAAAGTATGGTAATGCATCCGGGTTCCTCGTTGTAAACGAGTGTTTGTCTTGAAAAAATGCACCAAATTTATCGGAATATTCATTCAATTTTGTTTAATGAAAAGAAATATCATTTGTTAATATTTGAATCTGTTTGACAGGCAATATTTTTAAAGTTTGTCCCTGGCTTGCAGGGCTTTGCTTAATGTCAATTCATCTACATATTCAAGTGTGCTGCCTAATGGAACTCCTCGTGCTAACCGCGTAATAGTTATGTCCAATGGTTTTAAAATTCTTGCGAGATAAATATTAGTTGCTTCTCCTTCGGTACTGGGATTTAAAGCCAAAATTACCTCTTCCACACCTTCTAATCTGGACAGTAATTCCTTAATTCGCAATTCTTCGGGTCCGATCCCATCGAGAGGGGAAATAACTCCTCCTAAAACATGGTATTGACCACGAAACTCATTGGTCTTTTCCAACAAGTGAATGCTTTCGGGATCTTCCACAACACAGATGGCATGAGGATCCCGCCTAGAATCTGAGCAGATTTCACATAGATCTTTCTCAGCAAAATTAAAACATTGAGAACACAGCTTGATATTTGTTTTCACTTTAGTGATCGCCGCTGCGAGATTTGACGCCTCAGCGTTATTACTTTTTAAAATATGTAATGCCAGGCGGGTTGCCGTCTTCCGCCCGATGCCGGGGAGTTTGTTTAATGCTGAAACAAGTTCTTCTATTGCTTTTGGAAAGGAATTCATTTTATCATGTTGGATTTCAAAAAGGCTTACATTCCCGGAAATTTCATTCCACCTGGTAAATTGCCCAACATCGGGCCTGCTACCTTTGACATTTCTTCTTGCGCCCTTTTAGATGCATTTTCAAGCGCCTGATTAACCGCAGCAACAATCAAATCTTCCAGCATTTCTTTGTCATCGGAATTTATTACTTCCGGCTCAACTGAGACTTCCATGATTTGATTTTGGCAATTAGCAACTACTTTCACCATTCCCCCGCCTGCGGTTCCCTCCACAGTAATATTGGCAAGTTCGTCTTGAACTTTAGCCATATTTTCCTGCATTTTTTGTGCTTGTCTTAGTAATTGATTCATATTTGGTTTCATAAATACTCCTGATTTAACAATATTTTAATCTATCTTGTATTCTGGAATTCCTTGTCCTCAATTTCTTTACAATCAAACATTTCAATAATCTTTTTAAGCACCGGTTCCTTGCTCTTTATATCTTCTATGATTTCCTCTGCAGTGTGCACTTTTTTTTCTATACCGGCATTTTCGAAATCGAGGGAAACACAACGAATTTTCAAACGATATTTGAAATGATCGTTTAAGATTTGCTCAATCACGGAAGAATTTTTCTGGATGTGATCGAGATGGAAGTGGGTCTTGGGATCAAATGCAATTTCAAGAGATCCACCATCAACCTTATACGGAACACCATCCATTAAGAAAGAACCTAGAGCAATCTTTTGAGCTTTTATCGTTTCAACTATTTTTTCCCACTGATCCTGAATTTTTGGAAGTGAGACATCGGGCGCTTGTTTTTCCAATGGGTTTGCTATGATTGGTTCTTTATTCAGTTCTTTTGGAAAAGGATCGATTTTTAACCTCTCGAATGGACTGCGGGAAGTTTCATTTGCCATAGGTTTGCCGCTTGTCACTTCTTCTTGAGGTTCAACTTTTTTTTTCTGAGGATATTCTGCAGTTCGATCTTGAACAACTTTTTGGGGATTACCTATTTCCTGCATTTGTTGGCTCCCTGTTACCACAGGTGATTGAGGATTGTTTTTTATAAACGATAGTATTTTTTCGATATCGATCCCCAGTGGTTTATGGGCTAACTTAATTAATAAAAGTTCCAAAATGAGCTGCGGATTTGGACTGAATTTTAATATTTGTTCACTTTGGCTAAGAATCTCAAAAAAATGAAGAAGATCATTCTCATTAAAATGTTTTGCATTTTTTTCGTACTGCTTTTTTGATTCCTCGGTGGTTTCCAATAATTTAGCTGAACCAGTTGCTCTCACCACCAATAGGTTGCGGATGTGCGCCTGCAAACCATAAAGAAAATCCAGCAAATCATGACCGGAGTTAACAACCTTTTGGGTAAAATCGAGAATTTTTTTGTCGTTCTTTTCCAGTAAAAGATCCGTGTATTCGAAAAACAGTTCTTCGCTTATTAAGCCTAAGGAGCTTTGAACATCTTCGACGGAAATTTTCCCATTTGTATAGGCGATCATTTGATCCAAAATGCTTTCCGCATCCCGCATACTGCCTTCTGATTTCCTTGCTATAAGAAGAAGACTCTCCCGGTCAATTTTAACTTTTTCGGATTTTGCAATGGTTTCCAGCAAATCAACAATAAGGCTCGTGGGGATTCGTTTGAAATCAAATCGCTGACAGCGGGAAAGAATGGTTAAAGGTACTCGATGAATTTCCGTGGTCGCAAAAATAAAAATGGCATGCGAGGGAGGTTCTTCAAGTGTTTTGAGAAGCGCATTAAATGCCTCCTTTGTCAGCATATGTACTTCGTCAATTATGTAGATTTTGAATTTGGAAACTGCAGGGGCAAAGCGGATGTTTTCGCGTAAATTCCTAATCTCATCGATGCCACGGTTACTTGCACCGTCAATTTCAATCATGTCGAGGCTTTTTCCAGATGTAATACTTTTGCAGGATGAACAATTGTTGCATGGGTTGACGGTAGGTTGATTTTCGCAGTTGACTGCTTTGGCTAAAATTCTGGCAGTGGTGGTTTTTCCGACTCCTCTCGGTCCGGCAAAAACAAAAGAATGGGCAATGCGATTTTGTTCCAATGCATTCATTAAGGTTCGGGTGATATGTTTCTGACCAACAACCTCTTCAAATTGCATCGGACGCCATTTTCTTGCGAGGACAATATAGCTCATATGAACAAGTAAATAATAGATTGTGTATATTAAAACGCCAGGTTTCCCCACGGCACATAGCATACCCACCGACCGTTGCTTCCTTCCGGACCTGGCGGGGTTGAGCAGGCGTCTATTGCGTGGGACCTGGCGCTATTATAATTAGACTTAAATAGCTGAGTAAGATTTCCGATTTTGATTTCCACCATTATTTGTGGAGCCGAGGGGAGTCGAACCCCTGACCTCTGCATTGCGAACGCAGCGCTCTCCCAGCTAAGCTACGGCCCCAGGTATCAAAAGATAAATTTACTTCGGACTGACACTAAAGTCAAACCGAAATGGAAAAGGATTCTGAAGATTTTCAATTAGAAATTTTTTTGCCTAAGAGTGGGGTATTGCAACCAATACAGTATAATGCTTTGTTAGTAGTTTGTTAGTAGATTATGGTGAATATTTTGATAAATAAATTTTGAGAAATTTTCTCTATTGGGAATTGCAGTCTGAAGTATTTCTTCCCCAATTGATATTTTATGTGAGATGAGCCTTTTGTTCAATTATTATACTTTTATGTCAGTCAAATTACTTTTCAGCAAAGAATATTTTCGCATTGTTTATTCCGATAGACCTCTTTAATATATGTATAAGTGATAAATTTTAATCCATTAAAAATGAAAACGGATACCGAGGAACCTATCACCAGCTATACGGATGCGTATCGTGACCTTTCAAAAAAAGCAACTCTGGCCTATTTGAGCAAACTTCCGGCAGATACTTTTCCAAGGGAAGACCAGATACGTTCGGCTAATCTGGAAATACAATCTTTGGTAATGAAAGAGATTACCAGTGATAAATTTTTGTCACAAATATTAGATGAACCATCCAAACTAAAAAAGCGCATCCCGCTTTTGGCAATGGATTTAAAGAAGTGGATTTCAGAATATCCTCTTAATATTCCAATTACCGCTACATCGTATGAATTGATCGGCTGGCGAATTGCCCTGGCTGCCGTTATCGGAACAATTGGAGGGGGCATTCTCTTTTCAGCAATTTTTAGACTTATAATGGGAAATCCCGATTTTGGAATGATAATCGGAGGACCTTTGGGTGCCTTTCTGGTTGTAATGGCAATTTGGAAAACCTCCCGGAGTAAAACACTCCGAAGGACATTTCAATCAATATTAGGTGTGACATCTCTGGCTGAAATCTGGTTGACATTTAGCGGTTTTAGCGGATTAGGTGGATTATGGCGGTCTCTCCTAGGAAAGCCGGCTTTCAAGGGATTTCTCGGTTTATTTAAGCGGATATTTGTTTACCTTGGTTTAATATTTCTTCTCAATTTAGCAATTCGAAAACCGGTTTTTGAAATCCGGGATCATGAATTACTTGCCAGAGAATATTTGGATTTATGGTTAATAAGCACAATTCTGAAGCTCCAATTATTAATTTCGGAGCTTAAACCTTATGAGAAAGAGGAACCGGTAGATGAGAAACAATTATTAAAGGACCTGGCAGTTTTTCTATATCGTTTGCATAACAGTTCTCCTGAGCTTTTGCCCATAACGGCGAGCGAATTGATTATCCATGCGCGCAATTTGGGTCTGGAGGGACTGGAAAAAGAACCTGCTTTCTTAACCGGCTCTATCGAAAAGCGGCCAGTTATTACCTGGCAAAAATCCTTATCCCAAAAATATAATCTTGTTGGTGCTATCGAAGAAGGTGACAAAGTTAATGTTGAAGAACCACCGGTAATCTATAAAGGGAAGATCGTCCAAAAAGGATTGGTACGGAAGGTGCGGAGATAGCATATGGTAAAGTCTACGCAAGTATTGGGAATTGATTTTGGAACCACAAATTCCTATTTCTGCAAATATTTTTCCCATCCGGATGAAGGGCATAAAGTCAGACCAATCGATTTTGGCCAGGGACATATCGGCAGTGTACCAACCACTATTCTGTATCGCGAGGACAGATCTGCGATAATAGGTTCTACTGCGGAAGATGAGTGGGGAGAGGCCTCGGAAAATGAGCGAACAAGCTATTCATTACGAACTCATTTTAAACCCGATATTTCCAATGATGAACAATCCCGTCAGGATTCCACCAACTTTCTTAAAATCGTAGCCAGTCAAATGGAAGCAAAACGGGTCGATTTCAACCCGTCGTCTCATCTGGTTTTATTTGGAATTCCCGGAGATGCCGATGAAGCATATAAAGGCGCTCTTACTGAAATAACAACTCAAGCCGGATATGGCCTCGTTCAATTTAAGTATGAACCAATCGGTGCTTTGCTTTATCATCTCTGGAACCGCGATATCTCGCCCATTGAAACGCAGAGGGGTGTTTTGGTTATCGATTTTGGAGGAGGAACCTGTGATTTTGCCTTCTTGCAGCGGTTGGAGGTCTGTGAAGCCTGGGGCGACATGATGCTGGGAGGCCGTTTGTTTGACGATTTGTTTTTCAAGTGGTATTTGGAGCAAAATCCCGGAGTGCTTGAAAAACTTGTCGCTGAAGGTAGTGAATACTTTGTCCATTGGCTGGAATGCCGGAGACTGAAGGAATTCTTTTCACAGACCATGAAAATAAACCGCAAAGAAATCGTCCGTAAAGTGATTGGACAATATGGAAAAGTACAGGATCTTACCTGGGATGCATTTATGGAAAGGGCAAAATCGTATACGGCTCATCCCACCTTTATTGAATATTTGAATTCACGGCATCAATCCCGGCGCAGCAGAATAAAAAAGGATCAACAAATTGATCTGATTGGCTGGTTTAGGGATTGTATGAGCTCCGGAATGGAAAAACATAAAATCCGCAGCAGCGATATCGAACGCGTTATTCTTACCGGGGGCAGCAGCCAGTGGCCTTTTGTTGAGGATATTGTTTACGAGATACTACATCTGGATCGTAAACAAATATTAATGAGCGAAAATCCCAAAGCGGCCATCGCTGAAGGACTGGTCATATTACCCTCCCTGCAGATAAAATTTGACAAAGCCTCAACAAAGTTAAAATCCGGTAAAGGTGATTTTTTTGAATACAGAATCGTTCCTGAGATATTACAGCGCAATAGTGAGATACTAGATTCTATTCAGAAGGAAATATCGCATCGGCTTTATGATGGGAAAATAATACCAATTTTGTATGAGTTTCGTGAAAACGGAGGTTCAATTTCTTCTTTAAAAAAGAAGCTTGAAGTCGCCATTGCCGGCATTGAGTCCTCGCTCAAAAATATCATTGAAGAGAATCTTAAGATTTTAGTGGAAGCGCTTCCACTGGCACTTCATGATTTAATCAGCGATTGGTTCCGGGAAAATGGCCTTACCTATTACAGTCCCATTGTAACGCCACAAGGCAGAACAAATTATCTTACCGAATCTGTTTTTGATGCCCGCCCGGAAGGTATCACCAAGCTGGATGAGGAGTTGGTTAATATTGTGGGTGGTTCGGTAATTGCAATATCTGCGGCTATAGTGGGAACGGTCGCCGGAGGTGGAGGTACTGCGCTGGTGATGGGAGGTCCGGTCGGTTTTGTAATCGGCGCTATTGTTGCCGCGGCTTTTGGATATTTAGCGCTTCAGTATGGAAAGGATAGGGCAAGGGAAATGGTTGAGGAAATGAATATGCCTGCATGGATGGTAAAATTTGTGCTGACCGAAGGTAAAATTCAGTCTATTATTGAAGAGGGCAGAAAAAAATTCAACAAAGTATTATCCACGGAGCTGGAAAATGCTGTGCGAGAGCCATTTGATGATATGAAGATAAAAATCCGCCGCAATATTGAAAGTGAGATTGAGGGGCTTTCGATCATTAATCAGCTATAAATTTAGTAATAATTCTCTGCTGTATTAGACACCAAATCCACGTCCGCACTATTACCTTTCCCTTAAATACGATAGAGGGCAATGTCTTCTTCAATTTGGATTATCTTTTTCTATTTAAGGATCACAGGACTTTGTCCGCTATGAGCTGACCCGACTAACTGCATTCACAGAGAAAGAACTCAAAAGTGCCCTGTTTGAAATCCTTTTGTGAAACCGGTTCTCGTTCTGGTTTTATACCACTCCGATGGAGTTGATGTGCTTTTATTTTGATTTGATCTACAAATATTTTGCTGCTCGCAGAGTTTTATAAGATCGGATCCCGAAATTTCAGGACCGTATGATATGTTGTTTGCGATTGATTTATTTTTTAACTCACGCCGATCATAGCGGCGATTTCTTTTTGCAGCAATGCTGCGTAGAGCGGGTTTTCCTCAATATTTCGCAGCAGCGGTTCGCTTTTTATTATCACAGGATCTGTTTTATAGATCATTCAAAGTTCTCCATTATCCAGATGTCTCCACCCTGAGGTTTGACCCGTTCGAACAACACCCAATTGCCATCGGGTGACCAAACCGGGTAATCAATCCGGAAATCAATTTCATTTATTGGGAAGATCTGAATCGGGATTCCTGAATCGAGGGGGGAAACCCATAAGGTATTGTGCCCCGTAACATCCATAATATTTTTGTAACCCCGGGAAAATGCAATATAGGAGCCCCTTTTATTTCTGCATATGCTGTTGCTTCGCCCCCTTAAATGTCTATTTTAGTAATCTGCCATTTTCCAGCCAAATTGCCTTGAATAGCGAAGCAGCCCTCGCTTCCGGGATAAATCGATCTTTGGCTTCCGGATCAAGATGTAGGCTTTGAGGCAAAAATTTTAAGGCAACATGGCGTCTTAAGCGGATATCTTCTGCTTTCTAAACGACTCCCATGCTTCCCTGGCCAAGCTTTTCAAGGATTTTATAGTGAGATATGGTTTTTCCAATCATTGGCTAATTCTCAAATTTTACGGGGCCTAGAGTCTCATCTAACCATTTATTGATTATGGGGACTCTTTTTTCCAATGGTGGTACGTGCCCTCCGTCCACCAGCGATAGCTGTTTTGGCTCGCTCATGAGTTTATAAAATGGAAGGGCAACTGTTTCAATTGGAAAAGCTTCATCGTATCTCCCGTTAAGTAACAACTTTGGTGCTTTAATATAGGGGGCAAAGTTGACCGGATTTACTTCGGGAAGCTTCTTCATATTATATGCCCTAATCCCTCCCGCCATAAATACAATGGAATGATATCGCTGATCAACCGCAGCAATTACTATCCCGGTCCCGGTTGAACCCCAGCTTGATCCTATAAAGGCAACCTGGCTCATATCGATTTCATCACGAGTAGCCAAATAATCAAGCCCGATCTGAAATTCCGTAACATAGTCAATGACCTGCTCACGATACTTTACAGTTTCTACTTCAGGCCAATCATAATCCGGCTCTCTGGGCCTCTCACGGGCACCTATGGGAACGATCGCAAACACCGCTCTTCCGGATTTAATCTGTGGTTCAAATGAATAAAGCGCAGCCTCATCCACAAATTGATCCCCATTCATTACTCCGCTGTGTGGCACCCAATTCAAACATTGATATGGTCTTGCGGCATTTGTAGGTAAAAATAAATAGGCAATAATTCGCTGATTATTCAATCCTGCGAAGGAAACCTTTTCCTTTGTCCAGTTGGCGGTTTTCTCGCTTTTAATCAGTTTAACATCCAGTGGCCTTTTGTCATATTTGAAATGGGTTAAGAATGATTTAAAAGTCTGCTCATCAACGGGCTTGTAGACTGGAATTCGTTCTTCAATGTTCATCTTCATATTGCCTTGATCGCTCGTAATTTCACCCGCTTTACGCACGCATCGGAACCCCAGGTTGTTGGATGAATAAAAACCCGGATAAGCACCAAAATGAGCAAAGGCATAAATTGGATCGTCCCATGAACCCCCCGTTGTAGCGAATCCTCCGGTGATTTCATTCAGGCACCACTCTTTAACGTTCCCGGCCATATTATAGCAACCAAATGGACTAATACCGAATTCGAAACTATCCACAGCTACCGTACCGTGTCCTTCAAAATTTGCGCGATACAAGACGTTTTCATTCGGCGTCTTCAATCCCCATGGCATAACCATGTCGTAGACATGATACTCTCCATTTCTAGCCGCTTTTTCCCATTGAAACAGAGTCGGCAGCTTTTTATCAACAAATTCGGCATAAGCAGCCGCCTCATACCAAGTAATGTTCGTTACCGGATGATTACCTTTACCTTCAGGGAATTCCTGGTTTGCCCAATTGCGTGGACCAGGCAAACCTGTACGATCTATAAATTGCTTAATTGCATCTACTCTTGAAATTCTTTTCCCGTCCTTTATGAATGGATATTTCCAATATTGTTTCTTGGAATAGCCACCTGCTTCAATGAATATTTTGAAATCATTGTGGCTGACCTCATATCTATCAATATAATAATCATCTAACTCAGCTTCGATGTTAGTTGGTGCATCCCATCCAACCAATTGGTATTTCCCACCCGGTACGATTACCATATTTTTTATCATCCTGTCTAATTCCAGTAGCTTGACATCAATGGTAACTTCGGGTGAACGAACGCCGCCCTCCACCCTGAAATCACTTGAGAATACACGCTCACTGGGCATGTATCCCTCCTTTTCGAAAAATATCTTATATCCACCCCGGATAACGCGAATATTTTGGATCGGGGTTACTCCTGCATATTCCTTGCGCATAAAACTCTCTCCTTCCTCCGGGGAAAATCTCTTTAAGTAAACTCGAGCTCCCTTAGGAGTAGAATTAATGGTAAGGTAATCTGCAAAGCCGGGTAGTAGTCGGACGAAAGTTGAATCATTTTTTAGGTAATTTTCTACCTGCCTAGCCAACTGATATGCCTCAAAATATTTCCGCTCTTTCACCAGATTTTCAATTTGGGGAAGAAGTTCCTTGGCCTGCTGGCTCTTTAGAAGTTGATAATAGGGGATGAGGGCAATTAAAATCAGAACAATAATAACTGCAGATGCAGCAATAACAATTTTAGGTTTTCTCAGGATTAGCATAACCGGTTTTGCTCCCGAGACCTGCGGTGTAGCCTGCATTTTTTTAAGCAGACTGACAATTTGGTCAACCGATTGAAATCTATTTTCCGGATTTTTTTCCAAAGTACCTGATAGGACATTCTGTAGCTCTTCTGTCATATCCCCGCCAATCGGTTCCGGCTCTTCGTTAACAATAGAATACATGATCGCTTGATCATATTCTCCTCTGAAAGCAGACTTTCCAGCGATCATTTCGTAGAGGATGACACCTAAAGCCCAAATGTCGGTTCTTTTGTCTACAGCTTCTCCGCGTACTTGTTCGGGGGACATATAAGCGACGGTGCCAAGCGTGGTACCTTCTTTGGTGAGCTTCGTTCGTCCACTCAATTTTGCCAATCCAAAGTCAAGAATTTTAACAACCCCATCGGAGGTTATCATAATGTTGGCTGGTTTAATATCTCGATGAACAATTTCCTTTTCATGCGCTTTTGCGAGTCCCTCGGAAATTTGTGTGGCTATGCTCATTGCTTCCTCAATCGGCAATGGCCCTCTTTCAATCTTATCCTGAAGAGTCTCGCCTTCATACAAAGCCATAGCCATGTACATCTGCCCATCTTCGGACTCACCTATTTCATATATTGTGCAAATGTTGTTATGATCAAGCGCTGACGCCGCTTGCGCTTCGTGCATAAATCGCTCTTTGACTTCATTGTCCAGTGAGACATGGGGAGGCAAAAATTTCAAGGCGACCATTCTTTTGAGTTTTGTATCCTCTGCTTTGTAGACCACACCCATCCCGCCGCCACCGACTTTTTCAAGGATTTTGTAGTGTAAAATCTTTTCACCAATCATCAACTGTTTCCTTCTTTGCCTGTGTAATCCCGATCCGTCAGGATGCTTCCTTCACCTGATTTTTCTAAAATGCGATAATGAGTAATTTCTTTTCAATTTGGGTCATCAATTTTCCCTTTTCGGGATTTAATAATTTTGTCCGCCACAGGCGGTCGTCACAACGACTCGCCGAGTGCGAGCTCCGCCGGGGGGATAATGCAGAATTGTTTCGCCAGTCAATTTTTCTCCAATTCCTTATCCCAATTGGCAACCAATGTTAAGGGCTGTTCGGTTTTGTCCTGAACGGGCACCCGGAGAATGAAGCGTTGTCCATCTCTTGTAACTGCGCGAACGTCTGCACCACTGGGAAGATCAAATAATCTACGGGCAGCGCCGACCTCAAATATGTCATGATTAGATTTTACAGAAACTGCCATTATATTTTTCCCATTCGCTTCATAAAAGATTTCTTTTCCGTCTTCCCTCCAATAGGGCTCAAAACCTCCTCCGGCCGATATTTGCCATTTACCTCCCGGACCCGGAAAAGGACGCACATACACCTCATCCTGTCCCGATTCATCGGAAGAATAGGCAATCCATTTCCCATCGGGAGAAAATTTGGCCGGACCTTCGAAGAATTCAGTTTGAAGAAAAGGATATGGTTCGGATTTGATACCGTTTTGATCGGAATTCATAGGTACAATCCAAATATCCCATTTTGTTTCCGGATCGTCGACTGTTGTGTAGGTGATAAACTGCCCGTCCGCTGACCAATCAGTAGGATATTTATCTTTTTCATCTTTATGTAATAATGTTGTCTCTCTGGAACCGCTGGCATTTTTTTGAAAAAGGTCATAAAATTTTCCATCTCTGTTGGAGTTGAAAATAATTGTACCATCATCAGGTGACCATATACACATCCTTTCCAAAGCCGGGTCGAAGCTGAATCGCGTGCGGATGTCCCTTGTGAAATCGTGTATCCAGAGATCCTCCTGACGGGATTGAGGATCATAGATGGATATGATTCCTTTTTTCTCGTCATGGGAGAGTCTAACCCATCGGTAAGCCTCCAAAGATCCGATATTACTTCCCTGACGCCCTTCCCGATTGTACCAGGTTAAATTTTGACCGCTGGCCGAGCTTCCGGATTGATAGATCAGCAATCCATTTTGAGATGCTGTAAACGCACCTCTACTAAACACGGTACTGTATTTCAAATTTTCTGCGATTGGCCGGGCGTCGCTGCTGAAATCGAGAGTTCCCGTATCAAAGCGCTGTGCCATCAGAGTATTATCATGGGAATAGAGAACAAAATCATTGGCATAGGCAATATTGGTTCGGGCATTTAGAATTATTCGATTGATGGAACCGTCAAGTGAGGCAAGATAGATAGCATCAGTTTCCGAATCACGGTTAGCTGAAAGGCGCGCAAAATAAAGAAAGTGTTCGCCATCAGGAAGGAAACATGGCCATCGATGAGTTCGTTCGTCTCTGGTTGTGTCTAGGTTGGTTACTTTTTTGGGGGTACCACCACCTGCCGCAACCTGAAAAATCTCTCCAACCTGATCTGGGGCAAATAAAATGATGTTATCAATGTTCCAGGTTCCGCCACGACCTCTGGTGGCATCACATATTGAAAGTGCTGGCCCGCCGCCGGCACTAATTTTTTTTAACTTTCCGGATGCAAAAAACCCAATATAGCGGTTATCTGCCGACCAGAATGGATAAGTTGCACCTTCTGTTCCGGCCAGATTTTGGGCTGAAAGGGCGTCAAGACGCCTGACCCATAAATTGCCCTTTCCAATTGAGTCCTCAGCAACATACGCTAGTAAAGTGCCATCCGGGGATAAAGCAAAATGCCCACCTTCAAGTTGCTGTGTCGTGAACGCAGGCAGACTGCTATTCAAATTAATAATAGACGTCCTGATGACTTGGCGCTCAGGGTTAGACTGGGTCAAATAAACAAAGCTCATAATTATTAAAGCAGCCAGCAGGACAATAGGAATCAACCAGAGAAATACTTTATTCCTCCTGGTTGAAGTCTTTATTCTCGTATCTGATTCAATAATGGTCGTCTGTTGCGTCGATGGTCGCGGTGTTACTGTCGAACTACTAATCCTGGAAAAACCGGTGCTGTTTAAATCTATGGCTTTGAGATCGATAATCAGATCATTGGCATTCTGGTACCGTTCTTCAGTTTCTTTTGCAATCAATTTATTAACGATCCACTCCAGCGATAAGGGCACACCAGTGCGCAGACCTGTAAGGGGCTCGGGATTCTCGTTTTGAATGCTGTAAAAAATGGCCTGGTCATATTCGGCGGAAAATGGCAAGCGCCCACTGATCATTTCATATAATACAATACCCAGTGACCACAAATCGGTACGTTGATCAACCTCCAGCCCCTTTACCTGCTCCGGACTCATATAGGCTACTGTGCCAATCGTGGTGCCCATTTGTGTTAGTTTAGTAGACATGGCAGTTTTGGCCAGTCCGAAGTCCAAAATTTTGGCCCGATTATCTGGTCCTAGTAATATGTTAGAGCTTTTTATATCACGGTGTACAATTCCTTTGGAATGGGCGGCTTTTAGACCTTCAGCAACCTGAACAGCCACAGAGATGGCGTCCTTCAATTTAAAAGGCCCTTTTTCAATATGATGATTTAAGGTTTGCCCATCTACATATTCCATTACGATAAATGGTTTCCCTTCCTGTTCATTGATCTCAAAAACCGTTGCAATGTTTGGATGGTTCAGCGCTGCTGCGGCCTTTGCCTCGCGGTTAAACCGCGCACGGTCGTCTTCGGATGCCAGCAAGTGTGGGGGTAAAACTTTAATCGCTACTTCACGATTTAATTTGGTGTCTTCGGCTTTAAAGACTATTCCCATCCCGCCTTCGCCTAGTTTATCAAGAATTTTGTAATGCAGTATTTTTTTTCCGATCATGTCAATTCCGATTATTTTGATTAAGGATTAAAAAATGAATAGTGCCGAAGAATTTGGTGAAGATCTGCTGCTCAGTAACTGCATAACCTCAGTGGCCGATTGTTGAATCGTTCAACTCACAAATTTATAAACGATCTTCACGATAAACAAAAATTATCTAAAGCTTTAAGTAGTTTTTTCTTTCACATTCCTGGTGAGAAGGGATCGATAATAAAACTTCGTTAAGTAATTGCAGCCAAATAGAAATTTCAGATTGAAAAGTTGATTGAACTATGAAATGTCTGAATTGTAATTTTTGGGTCACATTTTTATTGGAGTACGGTGAATAAGTCTTATACAAATCTTGGATTGGATCCTCGATTATTTCTTATCAAGCAGGTATAATTGCCACAAATCCTGTGTAGAATTGTGGAGAATGGGTGAGATTGCCAGCATCCCGGTTTTCCCGAGGCTTTTTTCCAGATATGTTAATTCCTCGAATTTTTCTTTTATCTCTGGTGCTTTTTTTACTTTGAACCCCGCCTCCTGCATCAAAAGAAATCCTTTGGCACGGATTGCCAGTTCCAGATGGATTCTCAGAAAACAAATCATATCGGCCAAAGTTTCGCCGGGAAATCTTTCTTTTAATGATTGGAGGTATTGGCCCACTTTTGTCCGGGAAATATTTCCGGTTGTAATATCATCGAGCATTGTCACATCGGAGTCGAGACCCAATTCCAGCCAATCACGGAGAGCACGTTCGCTCCTCTGAAACACAAGGAAAATAATCAATGGCAGAATAATAAGCTGAAGAACAGTCATAATGATGGGTGATATTAAGAAGTGATTAAAAAAGGAGTGAATGACAAAAGCGATAGATAATCCCGGCAGGAAAAGGTAAAATGCTTCACTTGAATGCCGGTCGATCAGGCTTTTTGAAAGAATGGCGAAACTGGCGGTTGTACCACCATGCATCACAGCTGTACCAAATCCTCTGATAATCCATAATAGTATGTTGGTGCTCTCGATGTGCTGCAAATAGTAAATATTTTCAACAAAAGCAAAGCCTGAACCCACTGCAAATCCGTAAATAGCCGCATCCACCATAAAGCCAATTTTTTTCGATTTGATGAGATATATGATAAAGAAAGATTTTAGTAATTCTTCAACCGCCGGAGCCAGATAACGGGAATACACCGAAAGGTCAAATTGAAATGCGTTTAGAAATGCACTGTTGGTGAACAGAGAAATGAGTGCAACAAAGGTTCCGATAATTATTGTCATTACAACAGAGCGGAATTTTACAATCTTGAAGCTGTCCAGAAAAATCAAGACGGTTAAAAACAAATAAACCGGGAATAAGGCAAGAATTATTTGGATGATCGTATGGATAGAAAAATTTGACAAGTTCTCAACAGAAAATTTTATTAATGGAACTTTAGAATGCTAATTGACCGTACCCATATAAATTAATTAAGAAATTGAAAAAATCATTTTGGAAAAATAGAATTTGTTAGATCTATTTATGAGTAGGGCGGGGATACAGGGGAGATTTGGGAGGCTTACAAAATTTTAAGCGAAATCATAAATTCGTTGGAGATTTTTTGATTTTCCGGAAATGCCACAGCATACCCCAGTGAAAAGGTAGAGGACATATAAGTGAAAATTACTAATTTAAAATCAAGTTGAGCTCCAATATTGGCAATCGAAGTTTGATATTCTTTTTTGTGTAAATCTTCCATAATGCCAGAGGTGAATAAGGATAAACGAGTCCAATTTAAATAGAGATTTGTAAAACCGAACCTTCGAAACCTGAGCGGTGGCAGATTCCACTCCAGCATGAGTTTAGCAAAATTTTGCGCCTCGACAGCATTCAATTCCACGCCAGGAAAACTATAAAACTCCCTGTAGCGCTGCGCATTTTGATGATCGATCCAGTTATTTCCAAACCCGCCAAAGTAAAAATTTGCAAAAGTCACTTCACGCTCACCGCTGGAGACTCCGAGGGAACTTCTGAACCAGAGGGAAGAGTGGGGAATCGGCATTAAGAACCCGGCGTTAAAATTTACCAAACCGTGAGGGAATAATTCATTATTTGCATAATAATTGTAGGTGAGGAGTTCTAAGTCCCACCCCTTTTCGTCTTCGACGGAACCGAGGGTTTTGAGCAGGTAGGTGTAGTAGAGTGAAGCACCAAATGTCATAAATTTTTCGACCGGCGAAGTGACATTTTGAAAAAAGGGTAGCCTGTCCTGTCCGGCGTAACCGGTAACATTAAAATTGAACTCAAGGGATTTTGGTTTCTCAACAAATAGGGTTCTGTCGTACTGCAATCCCAAAGCATAGCCTTTCCGACTTGTTTTTGTGGGGCCGAATAAATCATAGAAATCGGCCTTGTTATAACTTGCTTTTATCTGCCAGTTCCAATGGTGAAAATCTATGCCTGCATGAAATCTCTCATCTTCAGGCAATCTGGTATTTGCTGTATAAGAAGCTGTTGCATCAAATTGGGTGACGCCTAATTTATCCGAAAAATCACCCCGAAGACCTACCGCTGCGTAATTTTTATATCCCTGGACGATGGGATAAACAGATAATAGATTAATACTTTTGAAACTGGAATACGGTCCGACAACCGTTGTGATTGAATCGAGCTTTATATCAGCGGGAGAGCCGGCCTGCCATTTGGTTACAATAGGATGATTTTTAACAATTTCATTGCCTAGAAAGGTAGTAGCGCTAATGAATTCAAATTTTTCATTGGCAATCATTACCGGAACAAATCCTTTTCCGGTGTATCTGAAAACTATGAGCGAATCCTCGGAAATGGGAATGGGGCGAAAAAAGCCAGTTTCGCAATTGCTGATTGCATCAATATCTTCGATTTCTAAATCGTAGCGATATATGTTTGATACCCCGGAATAGTATGATGAACCAAATAAGTACCTTCCATCTTCTGAGAAAGTAAAATTCGCCGGTACACTATTCTCAAAATCGAAAACAATATCGAAGGAGCTATTGCCCTGCATCAGACTGTCGGTGTGCATTTTTATCAAGAGTTGCTGTCCGTTAATTTCGGCAAGTGAGCCAACTAGAATTTTTCCATCAGGTGAAATATCCAGATCGTACATATCTCGCCCATATGGCCAGGAAAAGATCTGATTCCATTCCTTATATGGATAGGGTATGCGAACAATTGTTGAAATCCCGTTATAGTGCCGGATTCCCCAAAGGGATTTATCTTGCTTGTTAAATGCTAAATCGCCGGTTCGAGCGTCAGTGATGAGCCTTTTGGTTTTTCCTGTTTTTATATCAACAGAGTTCAGGTCTCGCCAGGCACCATTGTCAGATGTGAAGAAAAGTTTCTGAGTTTCCGCATCGTATGCCAGAGAGGTAACATAGAATAATCCTGCTCCATTAACGTTGCATATTTTTCGAAAGGATCCATCTCTTAAGTCTATTGAAGCAATTTGGGGTATTTTGGCCGGATATAACATTGCCACATATAATTTGTTGTTTGCTTTGTCATAATAACCACGGGATACTGATCCGAGAGCGTTTTTTGAAATGGCACGATAATTTGTGGTCGGAAATAGCCTGATTGAATCCAGATTCGCCTGTTGAAATTGGTGTTCCCATTCAATCCAATTCGACCATTCTTTGTCCAATGTGCTGCCAAATACATTCTTAAATTGGGCGGAAAAATATTTTTTTCTGTTTTTTGTACCTGAAATCCATTCCATCAATTTTTCAGGACTATGCTTATGTGAAATGTAACTCATGAATCGGGTGCCATAGAGATACGAGTTCACTCCCACTTGAAAGTCGATTGCCGTTCCTTCGGATTCTAAACCAACCATATCGTAAATATAACTATTATCCCGTACCATGGTACGAAACACCATTTCGTCATAGCTTCCCATTGCCCGGCCAATGCCGCCGGCCATCCAGGTTTCCATATATACCGCAATCCCTTCGTGATACCATCGTGGTGAATATCTTCGGGGATTAGTCAGGTAGCTATAAAACATGGAGAGAGGATCTGCGGCTGTGACGCCTACCTTTCCGGCAAAAATTTTACGATAAAAATTATCACTCCCTGAGACTTTATCACTTGCAACGATATGAACCAATTCATGATTCATGGTATGATTGATTCTTTCATTTGCAGGAGAGGTTTCGAAAGTATAATTCAAAGGCGCAATACCAATTCGGATATAATTTTCCGGGATTGCAGTAGCACCAGCATTTCCATAGTCCCAGAAATCCTGCATAAAGACGGTTATCTTCTCATTGGAGTTGTATTTAAAAAAATCCCTATGATATGAAAAGGCATTTTCAAAACACAAGGATATATGTGGCATGATGTAATCGTACGCAGGACTTGGATTGAGGAGTAGTAAATTTTCTGTTTCAAGTTTATGAAGTTGACCCTTAATTGCTGAGGAATAAATTGATAATAATATCAAGACTAGCAAGCAAGGATTGTAAATTCTATTCATTCACTATCCCATTCATTCTGGAAAAACAGAAGGAGACGCGTTTTATTTCACATCTCCTTCAATTTATCTGTAATGAGGGTTTTTATTAGTTGGATTCTGCTTTCCCGGAGAGAAATTCAGAAATAAAAACCACATCTAGAAATTCTGAGCTCTCATTGCATCAATTGTTTTCGCATCTGCATTTCTTAAGGCATTAATCGATTTTGCATCAAGGTTACGCATGGCATCAATTGATTTGGCATCCAAATTACGTAATGCATCCACCGATTTGGCATCTATATTGCGAAAGAGTGCAATTGCTTTTTCATCCAAATTTTTCATGGCATCAAGCGATTTAGCATCAAGGGCTTTTGCATCCAGATTTTTGAATGCATCAACCGATTTAGCATCTAGATTTCGAAAGGCATCCAATGCTTTTGCATCCAGATTTCGCAGAGCATCAACATTTTTTGCATCTAAAGAGCGTAGAGCATCGATAGCTCTGGCGCCCATGTTTTTGAAAGCATCAACTGCTTTTGCGTCCATGTTCCGAAACGCATCGATCTGTTTTGCATCTAAATTCTTCAATGCATCAACTGATTTGGCATCGAGGTTGCGGAATGCATCAACACTTTTTGCATCCTGCGTTTTTAATGCCTGGACAGATTTTTCATCCAAATTTCTTAGAACATCGATAGATTTTGCATCCAGATTTTTAAATGCATCCACTGATTTCGCATCCAGATTCCGAAGGGCATCAATATTCTTTGCATCTAAAGAGCGCAGAGCATCAATAGCTCTGGCGTCCATGTTTTTGAAAGCATCCACTGCTTTTGCGTCCATGTTCCGAAACGCATCAATTTGTTTTTCATCTAAGTTCTTTAATGCATCAACTGATTTGGCATCGAGGTTGCGGAATGCATCAATACTTTTTGCATCCATATTCTTGAATGCGTCTAACGCTTTTGCATCCAATTCTCGCATTGCATCAACCGTTTTTGCGTCCATATTCCTCAATGCATCAATGGCCTTCGCATCTATATTACGCAAGGCATCCATCGCTTTTCCATCACCAAGGAGCTCCTGAACTTCGTCACTCTGTATTAGATTATTCAATTCCAAATTAGTCAAGACCACGTCCTCATCATTAATTTGCTCAGCTCGATATTTCTCCGCTTTTTTCACACCGCCGATGGTGCCGGCAGCCTCGTCCGAGCTTACGGGTGGATAATAAAAGCTAAAATAAACGATTAAAACAACTATGACAGCCGCCCCTCCGACCAGCCAAAATAATTTTGATGATTTATTGGATTGGGTGCTCATAACAACCCCCTTCTTTTTTGTGATTGAAACAATGATTAATTATGAAATTTATTTAATTATTTCTAAGCTAAATACAACCTCCGGGTGAGTTTGTTGATAAAAGTTTCAAAAATATTAGAACAAATCTGAACGTGGAATGGTAATATTTTGTATTAATTGAATTTGCTCATCACTGAGGATTGATAGCTTAATTGGTATTGTCTTTCGAGCAAGTTTTTGAAAGACGAGTAAATAGCTACTTTTTTGATAGAATGTCATGTTAATCGTGCCGTTATCGATTTCAATTGAAGATTTGGAAACCTCTGTTGGTTTAAGATCGAAAAAATCCAAATCGGATGGTTCATAATTAATCAGTATATTAGCATTTCTGATGGGATTAAGATTTAGATCTATCAGTATCTTGTCATTTAAAGTTTTCACTCTGATATTGCCATTGATATCAGTTAGATCAACAGGAATATTTTTTAATTCAACTAAAGCTTCACTATTATCAAGTCCGATTGTACCGGTCAAATCTCCATTGTTTAGTGGATTCTTGTTGGCAATGCCAGTAAATAGGAGGGCATAAATGAAAATCCCTGCTACGATTCCTAGCGCAAAGGCATAAGCGAGTTTTGGACCGGGTACAGCAAAGAAACCAGTAATCCAGGATACGACCGTGGTTGTTTTGCCTGATTTATACTTATTTATTACACGTACCTGTTGTATGATCTGGTGCCGTAAATGTTGAGGAGGCTCAACCGCTTCTACGCTGTCCAATAAGTTTGCTGTCTGTTTTAAATCCTGAAGAAGTATCTGTGCTTCAGGATTTTCATTAAGGTATTCATACAATTTTGCTTGTTCATTAGGTTCAATGATGCCATCTACTTCTTTGTGGATCAATTGGAGATAGGTATTATCCATCATTTTTTTATGTCACCTTTTTTTATGAGTATGTCTCTAAGCAGTTGTCTGGCAGTAAATAGCCTCGATCTCACTGTTTTTTCAGGTATGTCCAGAATTTCTCCAATTTCTTTGTAGGAAAAATCCTGGAAATGTTTTAGAACAATTACAATTCTGTAATTCACGTCGATTTTTAATAGCGCACTTTGTATATCATTACTTTTTTCATTTTCATTAAGAACTTGTTCAGGCGATTTTTCATTAGAAACATAATCATGGTCGAGATTATCTAGCTTCTTTCCCTGCTTTATTTGATTAATTGATTCATTAATGGCAATCCTATAGAGCCAGCTGAAAAATTTATGGCTGGCATTGAACTTGTCCAAATTCTCATAAGCTTTAATAAATACTGTTTGTGTAATATCTGCTGATTCATCTTTATCTTTGGTCATCCTATATGCAATGTTGAAAATTACTTTCTGGTATTTGTCAACCAGAGACTCAAATGCCTTGTTATCACCATTGAGGCAATCCTGAACCAAATTCCAATCTTTTTTTTCCATAAGAATTACAAATTCACTATGAAAAAGTTGGTAAAAATTTTACAATTTATTAGGTACATCCAATTATTCGCTAAAACGAAAAACACGATACAGGTAAATCAAAAACAATTTTTATGAATGGAAATAGGAAGAATAAGAGAAGACTCCGTTGAAATTTGTCAATCATGCTCTATCATATTGATTTGATCAAATAAAAGGTTTAAGTATGGTCAATCTATTTCAAATATCATGTCAAAGCCGGCATAGTTAAAAATTTCCTTAATATGTTTGCTCATATTACATAGTTTGAGTTGATTTCCCGCTTCAGTTAGTCTTTTTTGAGTCATGAGCAAAACGCTTAATCCGGCACTGGATATATAATCAAGTTTTGCAAAATCAACTGAATAAGTACTGTTGACCTGATTAAATATTTCTTTTGCTTTATCTGTCTGAGAGGCATCAAATCTGCCTTCGAGCAAGATTTCATTTTTGTCGGTCATTAATTTGATATCAAACATTTGCCTTCCTCAAGTGCTTAATCAAAGTTATTGTACTACATCTATTCTCATATTCGTATAAAATTTTATCCACCATCTTTTTGATGAAGGGAATCCCTAAGCCGCCAATTTGGCGTTCTTGCAAAGGCTTTTTGGGATCATAATCTTCGGTTTGAGTTATATCGAAGGGTTCAACATCATAATCCATAAATTTTAAGATCAAATCATTGTTTGCCTTCTTCAGACTAATGGAAATATTATTTGGATTTTCACTATTGTATTTAACCATATTTATGAATAACTCTTCTGCAACAAGATTTAGCGAAAAGGTGAAACTCTTGTCCAATTTGATTGCCTCTATGAAGCTTTCGATAAATGTGAATACTTCCTGGAGCGAGTTTACATCTCTTTTAAACTTTTTTTCCATGTCGAGTATGTGTCTATGAGAAGTCCAAGCTAATAATAAAAACCTTCTAATTAAAGCGCGGAAAAGTTATAATAAAAATAAAGATTATCAAAAAGAAGTGGAAATAGTCAATGCGATTTTAAAGTCATTTTATTTTAATTGTGATGAATGCGATATCGTCAGATTGCGGTGCACCGCTTGTAAAGTGGTTTAGCTCTTTCTTTAAATTTTCCGTAATTCCCATCGTCGATTCACTCACAGATGATTGTACCGTAGAATATAGTTTTTCCTCACCAAACATCTGATAGTTCGTATCAGCAGCTTCAGTAACACCGTCTGTATAGAGAAGGAATATATCATTTGAATGAAAAGAAATTTCCCGTTCACTATATTTGGCAACTTTTGTCAGATTTAGGGCGCATCCTTTAATGTTTATCCAATCCAAGGAATTCGAATGGCTATTATAATATAGCATTGGAAGATGTCCGGCATTTGACAATCGAAGGATTCTATTCTTGGTGTCCAGTACCAGAAAACACATTGTAACAAACATTTCTTTGGGCGCAATCTCGCTCAACACCGAATTTATTTCTGATATTGCACCATCTGCAGAGGCGAAAGCATGCGAAATTGAATGCAGGATTCCTTTTACCATTGTCATAATTAGCGCCGCTGAAGCGCCATGGCCGGAGACATCAGCCAATACGACACCTATTTTGTCATCTCCTAGAAGGAAGTAATCAAAATAATCTCCCCCCACCTCATCAGCGGGATTAAAATAGCTTGAAATCTCGAACACCTCAGAATCCGGCTCTTTTTGGGGTATCAAACCCATTTGAATTTTCCGCGCCAGTGAGAGCTCGTGCTCTAACCTTTTTTTATCGATCGCCTCCTGCTGCAATTGCGAATTTCTGATAAGCTGCCCTGATTGCGCAGCGATTATTGAGAGGAGTCGTGAATCGTTTTTACTGAATGGCTCATGAGTCTTTTTGTTCGTCACCATGAGCACGCCGATTATTTTGGCCTTGTACCATATAGGAACGCATAAAACTGAGCGGATTTCGTTTTTCTCTGCTTCAGTTGCCTGAAAGCGGCTGTCGGTCGCCAAGTTTTCAATTAGCAGAGCTTGCTGGTTTTTTAGCACCCATCCGGTAATATGGGTTCCCACACTGTAAGTAGCCATGCGGCCACTGAGATTGTCATGTCGGATTAATGTTTGTAAGGGAGATCCTTTCTGTTCGGTGACCAGTAGAATTTTACCCTGTTCTGCTTTAACCGCTTGGATGGATTTGGCAACAATCGTATCGAGCATCTGCTCAACTTCGAGGGTTTTGCTGGCAGAGATGGCCAAATCATTCAGAACGGTGAGTTCTTCGATAGCATGATTTAACTGCTCCAGCTTCTTTTCAAGCTGTGCTACTTTTTCGGAGTCACTTGGTGCATCATCTTTTGACGAGAAAATTTTCGAATCAGTTAATGCCATATATTATTAATGTAGTGAAAGAATAAAGGAAAAGGAAATGGAAATAGTTGATCCAGATTAAAATGACCCGCATCTTTTGACAAAACAAAATTATCAAAAAAAATATACCAGGCATTTGCTGGAATTAAAATTTCAATTTGAAATGATAATTGACAGATGGAATTCGTTAAGAGTATTCTGATTGTTCATGAAATGGTTGATTATCAAATTTTTAAAAAAGAATGATAGAAAGTTGGTAATTCGGTTTAAACCTGTTATGGAAATTTTTTTCCAGTCACCATTGAATAGTGGGTTACTTTAATATCATCACTGGTTTTTACTTCGCCGGTCAATTTCTTTTCCAGGGCCATTTTCCATTGGTAAAAACTGGAGAGTGTGTGTTTCACTTTCCGGGTTAATTCTGCAAACCGGCCACTGGATTCATAGTACTCAGCATCTTCTTTACTATTCCATATGGTAACCGAAATAATTTCATTACTATCCTGCAAACTTTCAGTGAGGAATGCATAGCGGCATCCGCGGGTGTTTTTTAGTCCCGGGATGATTTCTTCGCTATACAATTCCCGAAATTCATCCATCTTGCCTTGCTGAATTTTTGCCGAAACAATTCTCACATACATTCGTGTGTTCTCCTCCGGCACCTCATTTTCCGTATCCGAAAGAGCTGTCACTTTAAATTGTTTTAGAACCGGTTCTTCGGTTACCGGAGAATACTCCAATTCAAGCGAGTCCGATAACTGAACTCTCCATTCAGTGCTTTCGGCGAGAAATGGTTTCGTGAGTTCGAGTAGGCGTTTGTACGTGCCACTGGTATCGTAGTGCTCGGCTCGCTGCTGGTTTTCCCATAGGGTCATCGAAAGCATTTCATCAGATCTTGGGTTACTCTGAATCAATCCGGCGAAAAGACAACCAGGCATATCCTGTAACTCTTTGATGGTAACCTTTTCATAAAACTGTTTTAACCTCCCCAGATTAGACATATCAGCTTTTAGTTGAACCAAACGCATGAACATGATTACTCCTCCTCTGGACTAAGTATGGAAGAAACATTAAATATGCGAATTTTGTTTTTGATGCGTCCCGGTCTGTGCATCCGGTCGGGTTTAGGAAAATTCTAAAATGAGTTTTTTGAATCTGGATATATAATAATAAACATTCTGAGAAAATGGTATTATTCTTTATTGATAATTGAAAATATTTTTGGTTAAAAGTACCGTCAAATAAAATTGGTGAAATTTACCACCAATATTTGAGATCAAATATTGTAGCGGTTTTCTGCTTCCAATAAAAGCCGATCTTTTAATGACTCGTCTCTGATAAAGTGATCTGGAACTAACTTTAATGCCACCGACTGGTTTAGAATTGTATCTTCAGCTTTTTATACAATCCCGATTCTGCCGCAGCCAGGTTCTTCCAAAATCTTGTAGTGGAGTATCTGCTTTCCAATCATAAACCGCTTCCTTCACTGCCTGTTTGATCCCAATCTGCCGGAGTAGCGCCATGTCTGATTTGTTCGAGGATTTTATGATGTAGAATTGATTGTACGATCATCCTTTGTTACCGGAATATTTTGTTAGAAGTGATTGATACTTTGGATTGCTGCGCAGAGCCTCCCATCTTGGATCAATCTTAATCAGCGGCAGTGAAACTCTTGAAGGGATTGAGAGTAAATAGTCAAGCTGCTTTAAGGCCTCATCCTGTTCACCGACCAAAGTATAAATCCAGGCAAGATCTAAGACCACATCCGGTCCCTCAAGAGCATCTTTGGAAACCGGGTACATCTCGACGGCTTTTTTGCCAAGTTTGATGGCTTTTTCTTTTTCACCGAGAGCAGCACAGGTAAGACCAAGGCCACCATAAAGACGAAAGTCACCTGGTTCATCGAGGATTTGTTTTTCCAGGTAGACTTTTGCTGAATTAAAGGCGTTTCTTGCTAAGTCGATTTTATTGTCAAGTTGATATGCCCAACCTATCAAAAACATTTTGGGCCTTACAAAAGCGACAATATTTATCCTCTCTCCGGGCATGGTTGATATTAAATCTATGGCAGATTGCATTTTCCTTTCATAGATATTTTTGAGAAATAAACTTAAGTAAGACCACTCATCGTTGGGTGCGAGACCGGAGAGTGCTGCCCCTGCTTTTTTAGGTTCGCCTTTCCAGAGCAACATATTATCATATTTAGCTCCATATGCAAATGACAGATCGCTTCGGATTTTGATTGCTTCGTTATAATATGGCAATGCTTCATCATATTCTCTTAGATGCGTTAAAGTAAATCCCTGATCCGCATACCAAATATGATTCAATGGGCTCAGTTGCAGTGCTTTATCAAGGTTCACAATGGATTTTTCCCAATCTCCCTGGCGGCGCACCACGAAGGCACGTCCGGCGAGAATCTCCGCATTGTTTGGTTGATATTTCTCTGCGATGTCGAATTCTTGCTTCGCTAAATCGTAAGCACGGTGCACCCAATAATGATAATAACCCAAGGCAATATGAACATCGGGATCATCTGGAGCCAGTTTCAATGCTTTTTCAGCAACATCCCATGCCATGCTTTGGCGTTCATTCGACTTATCGAAACCAAAGTGGACCATTCCACTGTGAGCAAGGGAAAGTTCACTATAAGCTTTGGCAAATTTTGAATCAAGTGAGATGGCTTGCTCAAAAGCCTGAATGGCGAGTTCGTAATGTTGTTCATCATAAAACTTTAGGTATTCTCGCCCTTTAAGATAAGCGGCATACGCCTCAAAATTTTCGGTTGGTTTGGCTTGCAGAACTTGACGCTTTGGTTCCAGCAAGGAAATACCGAGCTGCTCAATAACTTTCTCAGCAATTTCTGTTTGGACGTTGAAAATGTCGTTTATGACTTTATCATATCGATCAGACCAAATATGAGTAGCATCCGAAACACGAATAAGTTGCGGTGTGACACGAACTCTACCGGATCCTTCCGAGGATCGATCCCAACGAACAGTTCCTTCAAGTACAAAGTCGACCTTTAGTTCTTCGCCAATCTGGTCGATCGTCTTATCGGTATTTTTGTATTGAATAGCGCTGGTTCGGGCAATGACTCCAAGTTCAGGAACCGAAGCAAGTCTGCTGGTAATTTCTTCGGTAAGCCCGTCTGCGAAATATTCGTCTTCAGCAGGACCCAGATTTTCTAGAGGTAACACGACGATCATTTTTCTTTTGGGCATCGCTTCGGATGGTTTTTGAGACTTGTTAGGTGCAAACAGAAAATAACCGGCAACAATTAGCAGAATTGCCACTCCAATCCCGGAATAGATGAGAGTGAGTTTTCTTGATCTTGCTTGGGGGATATTTCTACTCATTGAGAGCCGCGATTTAGAATCGGAGGAAACGCCGGTAAAATTTCTTAAATCAGACAGAATGTCTTTCACGTTCTGGTAGCGATCCGCAGGATTTTTCTGAAGCGAATGATTAATTATTTTCTGCAATTGTGTGGGAATTTCCGCTTGTAAATTTTCATCGAGGTTTGGATTTTCATTTAAGATTGAGTAAATAACTGCTTGCTCATAATCCCCCTTGAAGGGAAGCTTTCCGGTCAGCATTTCGTACAATACGACTCCAAAAGACCAAATATCGGAACGATGGTCGGTGTCGTCGCCTCGCGCCTGTTCCGGTGACATGTACGCAGCAGTTCCAACCGTGGTCCCAAGCTTTGTGACTTGCGGACCGCCGCGTACTTTAGCCAATCCAAAATCCATAATCTTGGTCTTGCCATCTTCGGTGATCATGATATTGGAAGACTTTATATCGCGGTGGACGATGCCTTTTTTGTGCGCGGCCTGTAAGCCTTCAGCGATTTGAGTGGCATAGTTGATAACATCGTCGATTGGCATAGGCGCATCTTGAGGTGCCCCTACGATATCCTTCAATTCCTGCCCCACAATATATTCCATCACGATAAACATCTCTTCATCGGAGTCCTCAATATTGTGAATAGTGGCAATGTTAGGATGGTTCAACGCGGCTGCCGCCTGCGCCTCAATTTTGAAGCGTTCCCGTTCCTCTTCGTTGGCAGCAATCCGGCCGGGCAAGAATTTGATAGCAACATCACGCTTGAGTTTGGTGTCATGGGCTTTGTAGACGACACCCATGCCGCCTTCGCCGAGCTTTTCAATAATATTATAATGAAGAATTGTTTTACCGATCATTTATCCAAACCTACTTTTTTTAGATATTCATCAAATCGTGGATCACTGCGCAGAATCCTGGCACGGGGATCATACTTTAGCCAGGGTATTGTGTTCGTCCTTTCCTGGTAAGCCGTTTCCAGCCATTTGAATGCCATTTCGATATCACCCATACCGTTATAGGCCTCGACGAAGTCGGTCGGGGATACATATTTTTGCTTGATTTGTTCATTTAGCTTCTGAATTTTCCACTTATAGGCTCCAACTCTACCGCTGGATTTAAACGCCGCGTCGAGCGATGATAATTCTTCAGTGGTGCCCCCCTCCAGAAGTAATATTCTTTTCCAAATCGTTATCGCTTCCTGATCCATCTTCAAATCCTCATATGTATATTGAAGAAAATGAAGAGCCGGAAAAAAATCAGGATCCATTTCAAGTGTTTTTTGCAGTTGCACGATAGCTTCTTCATTTCTTCCATAATACCAAAGTAGGACTCCTTTTACCGTACTTATAATTAATGAAAGCGGATCGAGCTTTTGAGCAAGATCGATTTGTTGATGAGACTCCTCGAAACGACCCATCGCGGCCAAATATTCGGCATACCATTGATGGGCAGAGGGATAATTTGGATTTAGCTTGATGGCGCGCTGAAATTCTTTTTCTGCCTTTTCCCAATTCCAGTCGTAATAATGACTGATAAAAGCAATGGTGGTTTGAGCTTCGGCAAGTGAATTATCAATTTCCAGTGCTTTAACTGCAGCAGCCCTCGCTTTTGGAAAACCTTCTTTTGGTGCCATATGACCCCAATCGGTAAGAATCACATATGAATCAGCAATTCCGGCATAAGCATGGGCATAGGTAGGATCTTTATCGATCGCTTGCTGAAATAAGCGAAGGCTGGAATCTAAATTTTCTTTTGTTCGCTTATTCCAGTAGTAGCGTCCCTGCAGGTATAAGTTATACGCATCGATGTTACTGGTAGAACGCTTTACGATGGGTTCATTTTTATCACCAGTAAGTTTTATTTCCAATGCATTCGCGATAGATCGAGAGAGCTGGTCTTGAATAGTAAAGATATCTCGCAATTCTTTCTCGTAGGTTTCCGACCATAAATGGAATCCATCTTTCACATTAATCAACTGTGCGGTTATCCGCAGCTTTTGCTCTGATTTTCTGAGGCTGCCTTCTAAAATGGTACTTACATTGAGTTTTTCGCCAATGGTGCGGATATCTTGTTCCTTACCTTTGAACTGAAAAGCCGATGTTCTGGACACCACGCGAATTCCACTGATTTTTGTTAAAGCATTGATCAATTCTTCCGCCAATCCATCGCAAAAATATTCCTGATTTTTCTCAGGGCTCATATCTGTAAATGGCAACACGGCGATAGATTTGTTTTTTATTGAGTTGGTTTTTGATGGAAAAAATAGCCAGAATGATACCATTGCCACAATTATAACCAAAGCAATTGTACTGAGAAATAGAATATTCTTTTTTGCGATGATTAAGGACTTGCGGGAATCGTTGAGAGGCTGCTGAGCATTCGGGGATAATGAACTTTGCCCAATGTTTATGTCGGCCAGATCAGATAAAATTTCAGCCGTGTTTTGATATCTTTCAGAGGAATTTTTTTTCAATAACTTCTCGATAATTTTTGTAATTGTGGCCGGAATTTCAGGATTTGATCCTGAAATTGGCGAAGGTTCTTCATTGAGAATGGAATAGGCCACTGCCGCCTCATAATCTCCCGAAAACGGTAGTTTTCCGGTAAGCATTTCATAAAGCACTACACCGAATGACCAGATATCGGAGCGGTGATCCACTTCATTTCCCCGCACTTGCTCAGGCGACATATATGCGGCTGTTCCAAAAGTGGTTCCGGATTTTGTCACCAGTGTTCCTCCGCGAACTTTAGCCAGGCCAAAATCCATTATTTTTAAGTGGTCATCGCCAGTAATCATAATATTGGCGCTCTTGATATCACGGTGGACAATACCCTTTTTATGGGCAGCGTCGAGACCTTTTGCCATTTGGGTAGCGTAATTAATGACGTTGTTGATTGGAATGGGCGCATCGCAGTACGCCCCAACGAGGTCTTTTAATTCTTTACCTTCAATATATTCCATGACGATGAACATCTGATCGTCAGACTCTTCGATAGCGTAAATATGGGCGATGTTGGGGTGGTTTAGCGCTGCAGCTGCCTGCGCTTCAATTTCGAAGCGTTTGCGTTCATCTGAATCCGCACCAATAATTCGCGGCAGGAATTTGATGGCAACTTCTCGTTTCAATTTCAAATCTTGGGCGAGATAGACGACACCCATCCCGCCACGGCCCAACTCCTCTATAATTTCATAATGAAGTATAGTTTTTCCAGTCATCTATTCGTTCCTCAGTATACCTCTCGGGGCCAGCGGGACAAGTTCCCGCCTTCGCCCAATTTCTCCAAGATTTTATAATGGAGGATGGTTTTGCCAATCATGTCTTTAATCCCATTTTTTCTAATATTTCAACAAATCGGGGATCTGAACGAAGTGGATCCAATAACCAATTGCCTCTTAACCAGATAAATTTTATGGAACGCTGTTGATATGCTTCTTCCAGCCATCGGCAAGCTTCATCTATTTCTCCGGTTTGTGCATAAAATTCTGCAAAAAATGAAGGATCTACAAAGCGTGTTTCAGCTGATTGTCTCGTTTCTGACACCAATGCCATTGCCTCTTGCTGTTTACCCAACTTCCACAAAGCAATTGCCTGTTCCAAGCTTGATCCGCGTACAGACTCACTACGCTCAAATTCAGCCAGGGCTTCGGCTGGCATTTCTTTCCCAAGATAGGTTCGACCGATCCAGTGGTGTGCACCGGCAAAATCAGGTGTGATTTCAAAAGCTTTCTTCAGTTCATCTATTCCGCGGTCATATTGACGAATGTTTGAGAAGTGAGTTCCAACACCCACCTGGATCTGTAATGCGAAAGGATCGAGCTTCTGAGCAAGCAATACTTCTTTTGTAGCCTCCTGGATTTTGCCTGCGCTCTCTAAATAAATGGAATACCAGTAATGTGCAAACGCGTTTTTCGGATCTAATTCAATTGCTCGTCTGTAAGATTTATCAGCTTGTTGCCAATCCCAGTCGTAGCCATGCTGAATAAAAGCCAGTGAGAGGTGTCCTGCAGCTAAAGATTCGTCTCACTCTAAAGCCTTTAATGCCGCCGTCTTCGCTTTAGGAAAAACAGATTTGGGGGGTTCAAAAAACCAACCAGCAAGTATGGAATAAGCATCCGCCGGTCCGGTGTAGGCCAAGGCATAATTCGGATCCAGTTCAATAGTATTTTGAAACAATTCAATGGCTTTCCAAAGACCAGTTTCGGTACGTCTATTCCAGTGATGACGACCCAAAAGATAGAGATTATAGGCCTCTATATTTTCCGTCTGTTTCCTTTCTATATGTGCTTTTTCTGCCTCAGACAAGGTTACTTTCAAAGCTGCAGCGATTTGCCTGGCGACGTCGCTCTGAATTGCGAATATATCTTTCATTTCCCGATCATACGAATCAGCCCACAAATGCTTGTCCGTTTCAGCACTAATAAGCTGAGCGCTGATCCGAACCCGATCACCTGAGGTGCGAATACTACCCTCCAGAATAAGTTTTGCATCCAATTCACTCCCAATTTCACGCAAATTTTTATTGCTTTCCTTGTAACGCATAGCCGAAGAACGAGATACTAACTTTAGATCTTCAATCTTGGAAAGCTGGGTGATAATGTCTTCGGTAATGCCATCACTGAAATATTCGCTTTCATCGTCCCGATTTATGTTTTCAAACGGTAAGACGGCAATCGTGTGGTTATTGATTACTCGCTTTTTAACGGAAACAAATAGGACGAGCAACGCAGCTAAAAAGATTGGCACCGCAGCGCTTATCCAAACAATCTTGTTATTCAAAAAGGATTTACCTTTTTTCTCAACAAATGAAGTTGGGGACTTGGTAATGCCGCTTTCCTGCTCTCTTCTTAAAGCTCTCAAATCAACCATCATCTCATCAATATGCTGATACCGCTCGGCGGGGTTCTTTTCCAATGATTTGGCAACTATTCGTTCTAGTTCCTTGGACACGCCGGTGCGGACCGAAGTGAGGGGTTCTGGTTCCTCATTGAAGATTGAATAAAACACCGCCTGTTCGTAATCGCCTCTAAATGGCAATTGTCCACTTACCATTTCATAAATGACTATGCCTAATGACCAGATATCAGTCCTGTAATCAACCTCCACTCCCCGTGCCTGCTCCGGGGACATGTAGGTGGTGGTGCCAAGCGTTGTTCCTTCTTTGGTGACTTTTGCAACTCCCCAAACTTTAGCAAGGCCAAAATCCATTATCTTTACCTGATTTTTTTTAGTCAGCATAATGTTGCTGCTTTTGATATCCCGGTGAATAATATCTTTTTCATGGGCGGCCTGTAAGCCTTCTCCAATTCTGATGGCGGTGTCGATAGCTATATCAATCGGAAGGGGACCGGATTGAATTTTTTCTTTTAATTCCTGTCCATCGATAAATTCCATCACTATAAACATCTGTTCATCAACTTCTTCAATGGCATAAATATGAGCAACGTTAGGATGATTTAAAGAAGCTGCCACCTGTGCTTCGATTTTGAACCGTTCGCGTTCTTCTTCGTTCGCTGCTATGTGACGGGGCAGGAATTTGATGGCGACATCGCGCTGGAGTTTGGTATCATGGGCTCTATACACAACACCCATTCCCCCCTGACCGATTTGCTCGATAATCCGGTAATGCAGAATAGGTTTCCCTATAAACGTATTCATTCCTCTTTTCTATTTATGTCGAAAAATAAATTTAAAATAAAGTGCTCTAATATGTCGTGAAAATAAAAGGTAATTTGAGGTATTAAATGGGATTAACTATTTCTTTTCAGAACCACGATAGTCATATCATCCATTTGGGGAGCATCGCCCGCGTAAATTCGAACAGAATTTATTATTTTATCGATCAACTCCTGGGGTTCAGCTTTCCGGTTTTCTTGTATTACCGCGGAAAGCCTCTCCTCACCATATTCTTCCTCTTCCATATTCATTGCTTCACTGATTCCATCCGAGTAAATGACAAGCAAATCTCCCGGGTGCAGTTCGGTATCACTTTCTTCATAGTTGAATTCTTTAACAAAACCCAGAACTGTGCCTCCGGTATTTAGCCTGGCGGGTTTTGGAGCTGTACTAAAAAGAAAAGGATTGTCGTGCCCGGCATTACAAAAGGAAAGCCTGTGATTTTGAATATCCAATATCCCGTAAAACAGAGTGGCAAATTTTTGAAAATCGGTACTTTGGTGGAGCAGGGTGTTCGCACGGGTAAGACACTCATGCGGCAGCACATCAAGGATGGTTTGCCCTCGAAGGGTAGCCTGCAGATTTGCCATAAGCATTGCCGCCGGGACTCCTTTACCGCTTACATCGCCAAGACAAAAAGCCAAACGGTTTTCGTCCATCGGGATAAAATCGTAGTAATCACCCCCAACTTCCTGGGCAGGTACGCTAAAACCTGCAATGGAATATCCCTCGATCTTTGGAGGGGAATGAGGTAGTAAATTTAACTGAATTTCGCGAGCTAATTTCATCTGCTCCTGCATTCTCATGAACGCTTTTTCATTTTCATACATGCGGGCATTATCGATAACCTGTGCAGATTGTGCTGCGATAATACTCAGAAGGCGTTGATCCTCCACAGAAAATCCTTCCGGTGTTTTTTTGTTGAAGACAGTAAGCAAGCCCATCATTTTTCCTTTTAAGCGCAGTGGAACGCTTAGAAGTGACCGGATTGGTAAATCATCTCCCGGAGAGGTATGAAAACGGCTGTCTGCCTTGAAATCATTTACAACCAGCGGTTGTTGATGTTTTAACATCCAGCCGGTTAATTGCGAATCGAGGCGAAACGGCAGAACCCTGGACATGGTACTCTGATCGGCTTTGCGAACCATGGTTTGAAAAGGGCTGCTTTCATCTTCCTCATGAAGCAGCATAACCACACCCTGTTCTACTTTGAGGTGTTTAATACACTTCTGGACTATCAAATCAACGATACGATCCAGCGAGTTTGTACTACTGATAGTGGTTGCAATTTCATTCAAGATCGAAAGCTCTTCAACGGCAATTCGGAGCCGGTTGTTTTCCTTTTCCAATTGCTGAAGCCTGAATTCGGGTTCAACGCTGCTCATCAAACATTTCCTGCATTTGAAGAATTATAATTGGGTGAAAAAGTAGAAATATCTTATTCATGAAATTCAGAGATAATAAAGCCCTCAATATTATTAAAATTTTTTAGGTTTTGCAACGGATTGATGGAAGGTCGCGATATTTTTTCTGCAGATTTACAGCTTTGGACCATGAAATTTTAGGCCTTGAAAATATGGCACTTTGAGATTTTTGTGATAATGAAACTTTTGCTAGATTTATTTGTGCCGCAACCTCTACTTTGGTAAAAATGCGAAGCTGTCACATAAGTTTGGTTCAATTTTTGTCGAAAATGGAATTTGGCATATTCCATTGCGAAATCACAAAAATCTGGTTTGTAAAAAAGAAAATAACTTTTCTTTCATTAGAATAAATTTTTTGACAACTTTTGACAATTATTAACTTTAATGCGTATTTATTTCAGGCTAAATTTTAAAAACTTGTTAAAAAAATATGTTTTTTGACTGGTATTGATCCGAATTCACTTGGAGTATCGCGGGTAGTTTGGGATCTTCAGGGTGATAAGTCTTAAAATTCAAATTATTTTTCAGAAGTTTCTTTTTATTCAATTTTAATAAACCTTGCTTAATATGAGAAGTATCACTCCCAAGAAACTCGTATTAATTATAATTGCCCTTATTTTACTGCCGGCATTACTTTTTACTGCCAATGAGTTTTCTTCACTGTCATCCTCGGAACAGATGATTGCAGAAATTTACAACCGCCAGCTGGACGCGGTTTTGTTTTCAGTTAACCAATATGCCTGGGACGTGGCAAATACCTGGGCAAGTAGTATCGATCTGTCCATAGGGAATGAGAGAAATATTGATCTGAATGTCTCACTGAGGAGTATGCTTGAAAAAAACAGAGCACTTAAGGGTATTTTTATTTCAGACAGCACTCTGGGTAAGATGAGTTACTATTCCATGGAAGAAAACATTTCTCAAACCCGGCTGCGATTGACAGAAACCTTAAGAACAGAAAAAACGTTGATAGCCCGCTTGAAAAAGTTCAAAAAATCTGGTTATAGAAAGCTGGAACCGGTATTGCTCTCGAAACCGCTGGAGCAGGATGATGTTTTTATCACTCTGGTTTTCATTCCTTACAGCGCAAAAGAAGAGATTAAATTTGTTGGGATGTTGTTGGATACACGCGAATTTCTGTTAAGTGTTATATCGCCAAAACTTCGCGAAATTGCCGGCGACGAGTTTGTTCTTGGCATCTTTGAGCAAAATGTCCGCCAGCCCGTCTATACCACTCAAGCATTTTCTCTGGATGAAATCGTGCAGAAGAAATCTATTTGGCTTTTCCCGGAGCATTATCTTGGAATTCGCCTTAAGGGTCAGACTATTGAGGAGTTAAGCCGAAACCGTTTTTATCGGAACCTGCTGTTGGTAGCCATCCTGGATTTATTGTTGCTGACTGCCATTTGGATAGTCTATAAAAACATTGTGAGAGAAATAGAACTGGCGCGAATGAAATCCGATTTCGTCTCCAATGTTTCCCACGAGCTGAAGACACCACTGGCATTGATCCGGATGTTCTCGGAAACCCTGGAACTAGATAGAGTACCGTCGGAAGAAAAAAAGCATGAATACTACCGGGTTATTAGCCAGGAAACCGAACGATTGACGCATCTGGTAAATAATATCCTGAATTTTTCACGAATGGAGGCCGGAAGAAAAGAATATCATTTTCAGAATATCGATGTAAATGAGATTGTGAAAGAAGTACTGCACAAATACCGTTATCATCTAAGACAACATGATTTTCAGGTTAGAACAAATTTATCAGAAAAACTGCCTTCCATCGAAGCAGACCGCGAGAGCATATCCGAAGCGTTATTAAATTTGATTGATAATGCCATCAAGTATAGCAGGGATAAAAAATATGTCGCGGTTACCACCGGTATCGAAAACGGATCAGTATTTCTGGAGGTGGAAGACAAGGGAGTGGGCATCGATCTAAAGGAAAGAGAAAAAATTTTCGAGAAGTTTTACCGTGTTTCCGATGGACTGATACATAACACTAAAGGTAGCGGATTGGGACTAGCCCTGGTAAAAAATATAATGGATGCCCATGGCGGAAAAATTATCCTGGATAGTAGGGTAGGAGAGGGAAGTCAGTTTCGGTTGTATCTGCCGTTGAAAACCATTTCTGCAAAAAAGAAAGTTGCAACTCCCATGGATGGAAATTCTTAACACTTCCGCTATTCAGGGTTGAATTATTACATTTATCAGTTATTTGGATAACAGAGCAGAGGCAACATCTCAGTTTTCAGAACATAAATAAGAGAGTAAAAGCCATGTATAGAATTCTAATTGTTGAAGACGAACCTGCCATGAGACAGGGATTAAAAGATAATCTTGAGTTTGAGGGATACCGGGTAGATTTTGCCGAAGATGGCAAATCTGGGCTTTCTCTAATAAAAGACAATACATACGATTTAATCGTTCTGGATGTAATGCTGCCTGAAATGTCCGGATTTGATGTGTGTAAAAAGGTGCGGGAAAGCGGAGATATGACCCCGGTCATCATGCTGACCGCAAAAGGTGAGGAAATTGACAAAGTTGTCGGTTTGGAACTTGGGGCGGATGACTACATCACCAAGCCCTTTAGCCTTCGTGAGCTGCTGGCGCGTATCAAAGCGGTTCTTCGACGGGGCAGCGGCGGAGCCAGCAGGAGCCCGGATAAGGTCAAAATTGGTAAAATGGATGTGGATTTTACAAGTTACAATGCCCTCGCGGAGGGTAAACCGGTACCAATGACCCACCGCGAATTTGAGGTTCTGAAATTTTTATGGCAGCGTCCCAATGAAACGGTGAGCAGGGATAAACTTCTGGAAGAGGTATGGGGTTATGATGAATACCCAACTACCCGGACAGTGGATAATTTTATACTGAAACTGCGACAGAAAATCGAAGACGACCCGGCCCATCCGAAACATATTCTTACCGTTCACGGCATCGGTTATAAATATATACCCTGAGGTAAGTGAAGAGAGATTAAACATACTGGATGAAGAACTTAAGTCCTTTATTTTTAAAGATTACATTATTCTTCCATGACATTTTTTTACAATTCCTTACCCATGAGTGACACCAAATTCCCGATAATACATTAAGTTTGATTAATGTCAACTAACTGTTGTAACAAATTGAAAAATTGCAGAATCGAAACCGGGCTATTTCTTTTATTCATTTTTACTTCGATGTTAGTTTCCTACGCATCCTACGGCCAAGAATGGAACCGAGTTCTTGATCTGCGCGGTCAGTGGAAGTTTGAAATTGGTGATAATATGGACTGGGCAAAACCCGGTTTTGACGACGGCGATTGGGAATATATTTTTGTACCTGCCCCATGGGAAGATGAAGGATATCCCGGTTATGATGGTTACGCCTGGTACCGCAAATCGTTTATTCTATCTGAAAAAGACCATACAAAGCCGCTCACCTTACGCCTGGGATTCATAGATGATGTGGATGAAGTTTATTTGAATGGTCAGTTTGTCGCTTTTTCCGGACTGTTTCCCCCAAATTATTTCACGGGTCATGGTTATGAAAGAGTCTACTCCATCCCCGGAAAATACTTGAATTATGAAGGAGAAAATCTGCTGGCAGTTCGGATTTATGATGATGAATTGCATGGCGGGTTTACCGATGGCAAGATCGGCATCTATGAATTGAAAAGCTACTTAATACCTGACATTGATCTTTCCGGCAATTGGAAATTTAGAACGGGCGACGATCCGGAATGGAAGGAACCTGACTATGGTGATATAAACTGGGGCAAAATCTTTGTCCCGGCATTTTGGGAAACCCAGGGTTACAAAGATTATGACGGATTCGGCTGGTATCGCAAGGAGTTTAGAATACCTTCCAATTTCGCGGATGAAAAGTTAATACTGCTTGTTGGGAAAATTGACGATTTGGATGAAACTTATCTGAACGGGAACCGCATTGGCAGGACAGGCCGCATATATGATAATCCTGATAGAATGTCTACCTCAAGTGAGTACCTTGAATTACGCGCTTATTTTATCCCCGAGGAGCATCTTAATATGGGCGGGAAAAATGTGCTGGCGGTGCGGGTGTACGATCAGTGGCTTCATGGTGGTATTTACAGCGGTCCCATCGGAATTGTACGGCGGGAGCGCTTTCTTCAGTGGCAGGATATCTATGATTCCGAGAAAAAAACCATCCGCGATTTATTTGAAATTATCTTTCCAAAATCTGCTAAGAACGAAGAATAACATTTCCATCCGGTACTTGGTACAAATCTATACGTCGTCCATATCCGGTAAAGGACGAACTACTTTACCAACCCTATTTCATTGCATTCAAGATGGTCAAATATTTTCTCATTTACTGATTTGCATGGCATGGTTTTTTGAGTGCTGTGAAAATAACTACAAGATTGCAATAAAAATTGCCACAAGTTTGTAACAAAAATCGCTACAAATTATTAGTAAAAATTACTACAAAATTTGTAATATTATTTACTACACCATCCATTTGGAATATAAAAATTTAAAATTATTGATATTTAGTTAAAATTTTGTAAATTTCAGATAGGAGCTTATCGGTAATGGAATCGATTACCCTGTTAGTTTACCATCTGAAGGCGCTGGAAAGAAATTATACCACCCTTACGGATTATTATTCCCACACTTTTCCCGGAAATCATTTAGTCAATATTTTTATAATCGGCTCTTATAATAAGGTCAGTTACTATGAAGGTATCACCTGGGAAAATGATTCCAGTCGTGACTTGCTAAATTTCGGATTTCATTTAAAAAGAGTTGATTTAAATACCACTAATATGGCGACAGCCGGGGGGAAGCTGGTAATAGGCAAAAGATATTAAAATTTTTTGTGGGGGTAATGATTTTGCGGGTAAGAAGTAAAAACGGAGAAGAAATGACAAACGTCATCAAGCGAGCGGTTATAATTTTAATTATTTTACCACTTTATTTGTCAGGGGGAGAACTCTCCATTCGGGTTGGGGCAAACCATTCCTGGTTATACTATTCTGAAGACCTGATGTATTTGGAAAATGAATTCAATCCTGGTTTAAGTATAGGCTTGAACGCATCAGCGTTTTCAAGAGGTAACTTTGAGAGTAGCTATGGAATAAGGTTCTTTTCAGTTGGGCGATATGACGAACTTCGAATTGGAGGTTTAGATGTAGAAGTAGAACTAAAGCACTTCTATCTTTCTTTGCCTTTGCAACTTGATTATGCTTTAATTGTTCGACTCAAAGCCTTTTTAAATGTAGAGCCCGCATTCCAAATAATGTCTCGCTTTAAACATGAAATAAATGGTTCTCCGGAAGACGAAAAAAGTACAATCACGGACGAGATGAATAGATTCAATCTGTTTTTAGGGATTGGGTTAAAGTATAGGTTCGCCGTTGGGGGTCACGAATTGGGGGTTGGAGCTCAAATAAACTACGGTCTATTTCGAATTTCAAAAGATGAACAATTTGATGTAACAGAACAAGGATCAAGAAGTTGGTTAGATTGGCGGGCCAGAGAGATTGTATTAAATGTTGAGTACATTATTCGTGTTTAAATTGGGAATAACCTGCTTCAATCTTGAAGTAACGGAAAGGTCAAAGACTATAGGAGTCTTCTGAATAAATCCTGAAGCCAAATTATTGGTCATGAGGATAAAAGAACTAGAAATTAGCTTATTTCTTTTTACATTTGCCGTTTGCTTTCTCAATTTTTACTTATCCTGCGAACGCAACACCACCCCCTTTACCCTGACACCGGCACAGCTTACCCTTAGCGCCGAATACGTAGCGGTGACCGAGGCCTGGCTGCAAGTGCAGACTGAAAACATTTCCGGTAGCCAGCAGCTACAAGTGTGGAGGAACACGACCATGGTGTATAATGGAATATTAAATACAGGCGACACCACCGTTTATGACAGCACACTTTTGCCAGCCCATGACTACACTTACCATGCTGCTCTTGTTAAAAATGGCGATTTTTTGGTTGAGAGCCAACCGCTGAAAATTACCACCATGGACACCACCAGCCATGACTTCCAATGGGAGATTATTGAAATACCCAGCCCTTACGGCAGCGGGGTGCTGCGGGACGCAGCCATTATTAATGAAAATGATATATGGGCTGTGGGAGAAATTTACGCCGATAGCGTCCAACCCTGGCTGCCCTACAACGCCATTCACTGGGATGGGCAGCAGTGGGAGTTGAAGCGGATAAACTTTTATTTATGTCCAAATGGAACTTCGCCAACGCCTTACCCAATCCAAGCTATTTTTGCGTTCTCAGAAGATGATATATGGTTCACAAGGGGTGCAAGTTTTGTTCATTGGGATGGGAATCACTATGTACATGATTGCTCAATGAATAGTCTTATAGATGGATCTATACAAAAAATATGGGGAACAAGTTCGCAAGATTTATATGCCGTTGGTTATAATGGTACTATTATTCACTACGACGGCAGCCTGTCTGCCGACTGGGCAGGCAGTTGGGAGAAGATCGAAAGTGGGACGGAGCTCCCAATCATGGATATCTTTGGCGCCATAAAAAATGAAAACGGACAGTACGAGATTATCTGCGTCGCCGAAGATTATGGTAATCCCGGAGGGAGCAAGGTTCTCTCGATTGAAGATAACAATGTCAGTGAGTTACCAACGAATGGATTATTATCCTATGGGCTTTGGGGAATCCGGTTTGTGCCGCAGCGACAATATATTGCTGTGGGTGATGGACTCTGGGAAACTCACTCACTTGATGGAAACTGGGTTCGAAATGCAAGTCTCCCGGCTTCATTCAAAACATCCATAGATGGGAAAGACTTAAATGATGTTGTGGTTGCTGGCGCTTTCTGGCTCCTTGCACATTACAACGGCATGAACTGGCAAACCTACTTTCCCGCAACATCCGGTTCATTTACATCAGTCGCAATGAAGGATGATATGGTGATTGCTGTTGGCGGCACCGGAAGCAAGCCCATTGTTGCAATGGGGAGACGCCTATGAGAGCATTACAGTGGAGGAGGGGAGGTCTAACAATTGAAAACGAACGGGCCCCTCCAAAAAAACCGGGCATTAGTGTTGCGACCACTAAAGCCCGGCCAAACACAAACAATCAAGCCACAAGTCATCCACTCATGGTGGGTTGACGCCTTTTTGTTTGCAAGTGTATTTTACAAATTTATTTTGAATTTTACAAATCGCAAATCAGAGGAGATACAATCATGATGTCACGATATTTTTTAAGACGTATTTCGTTCTTGCGAGCTGCAGATGTGTGCCTGAGCGCTTTGTTGGTCCTATTTGGCTCTACCTCTATGGCAGCAATTTCCCTGACCAAGCAGGGGGAACCTATTCGGTGCGGAGTAGAAGATCTATCAATGCAGCAATTGCAACGGCTTCGGGTGCAAATTGGGCATTGGCTGGATGCAGGAGGCCAGGTATTGAGTACTGCAACCACAATCCCGGTGGCATTCCATGTCGTCCGCTACGATAATGGAAACGCTAATGTAACTGATCAAGAGATTGAGGATCAAATCGAGGTTTTGAATGCAGCCTATGCAAATACAAATTTCCAGTTCAACTTGCACAGTATTGATCGCACAGATAGCTCCGAATGGAGCGATCATCGAATGGGCTCATCACAAGAAGCGCAAATGAAGCAAACACTTGCAATTGACCCGGCTCATGTATTGAACTTTTATACTTGTGGGGCACCGAGACGTCCTAATGGCGATTTGGTACTGGGATACGCTACATTCCCCTGGATGTACTCAGAGGATAGCCAGATGCATGGAGTAGTCGTGTTATACAGCACCCTTCCCGGAGGGTCTGAACCCAACTACAATGAAGGGGATACCGGTACACATGAAGTGGGTCATTACGTTGGACTCTATCACACATTTCAAAACGGCTGTGATGAGCCGGGTGACGAAGTGGACGATACTCCTTATGAACAATCGCCGGCATTTGACTGTCCATCGGGTAGAAACACTTGCCCGGATCCCGAACCGGATCCGATTCATAACTTCATGGATTACACCTACGATTCGTGCATGGATCACTTTACGGATGGCCAGTCTGATCGGATGGATACACTGATGGCTCAAAACCGTCCCTCCATGTTTATTGTACAGGTTGCTGTGGATCAGCTATGAGCCGACGGCACCCGACTTTCAGGCACCACTGTTGGCCGCTGGAACGGCTCGCTATTCACTGAATTGCAAATTACTTCCACACCGGACACCATCGGTGCTAGTGTTGGTACGAGGGAGGGTCTTAGAAGTTATCAACAATTGGTGACAAACCCCACTGAAAAGTATCGTGTGTGGGAAAGAAACCAGGTGGAACAACTCGACACCGTTCAGAACCACAGGGGTTTCACAATATCCCTAGATGTCGAAAACCTCACATCCCGCTTCCACCACACTCACGAAACCATCACCGTCCGCAACGAATTCCTCTCCGCCCCTGGCGCTGATCCAGAAGACGATTTCGTCGAATTCAAAGACCCGTGGCTGATCGATTATAATGATCCGCCCTACGGCACACGAAATCAGGGTATGGCAGCGCCTTTTAAAACGTATCCCTCACCGCTGAATATTACTCTTGCCTCAGAATTCAAAGGTGTGTTTTTGAATCAGCCCTACGATGATCCACCCAATCCTTACTACTCTGTCAGCGCCCCGCAAACCCAAACCATCCCCTTCCACGGGGAGAACATCGAGTGGTATTTCCAGAAATGGTCAGGTACGAATGTGCAATTTGAGCATTCTAACCAATCCGAAACGGGGGTGGTATTCCAGCAGCCAAATGCGGAAGCCAGGGCCGAATACAAAGGTCACCTAGCATCCAATACAACCCATGCCACCTCATCGAACAACCAGCGAAAAATGGTGTTTGATGGTTCAGATTATCATATGGTCTACGAAGACAATGGCGAGATTTATTATACAACCTCTGATGATGACGGGGAAACATGGTCAAATGAAATAAGGATTAGTAATGTTGGAGGGACGAATAAATATCCATCAATTGCAGACTATATTTCAGAAGAAGATAATTATATACTTGCGGTATGGCAAAATGATGGAAGAATCTTTCTAAGATGTAAAACACCTAGTGGATGGTCCAGTACTCATGAAGTGAGTATTTTGTCCACTGATCCCGATGCGACACCGGTGGCAGCATATTCACAATGGTGGTTTTTTATTGTCTGGCCAGGGGAAGAGACCTTTGAAAATAGGCTTAACATTCGCCGGTATGATCCAAGAACAGGAACACTTGTTGGCACGATTGAAGGAATTGATGAAACAAGTTCAGATTCGCGCAATCCAACTCTTGAATGTGACGGCCACCAGGAACTTCATCTAGCATGGGAGGAGGAAGGGAAGATTTATTATTCGAAATTTTCATATGATGATAGATATGACGATTATCGGTGGGATTTGAGCAGAGAGTGTGTGTCAGATGGGACAGGATACTCCGATCATGTTTCTCCTTCGATAACAACTGACTATGATGCCCGTCCCAGTGTCATGTGGGAAGCCTACAGCGGACCAGCGCTTGAAACTCGAATCATTTTGCACAGGCGGAGAAAAATGAGTTGGCCAGATCCTGGTTGGGGAACAACTACAATGTTTGGTCATGCGGATGGCTATTTTAAACCATCAATCTCAGGTTTTCCAAATGTACAATCTAATCAAGAACTAAGGGCTGTTTGGACCAGAAGTGAAAATATGGTCTGGGCTGCCAGATACAATAGCGAAGAGTGGGAAGATACCTGGGTGTGGTGGAATTATGGGAAAGACCCAAATCTTAGTTCAAACATGAGCACGGTTGAAGCAGCTAAGATGGTTTACCGCAGCACCGGTGTACTGCCTTATATACTTACCACTACCTCAGAAGAACTGATGGAATCACAGGTCCTTAGCACCAAATCGAGTTCCAAATACATTCGCCACCGACGCGGCGTGGTATCCCTGGGAAAAAGTGAAATTGCCTTTGAGCTGGGCGAGTTTGAGATGAATGGCAATTCCGTCAACCTGTTTAGATACCCGGACACATTAATTGTGGGTAAAACAGTTGGCTGGCAGGAAGTGTTTCGAACCGAACCGTTTTTAGCTTCCCGTACAGTGAATCTCAACTATTTTAGGGGTTTTGAAGTGATTAACCGCGACAGTCTGGAAATTATTTTCCCTTCGCAGGCTAAAATTGAATTCAAACTGGAAGTGGTTGACGCCTCAACTGAAAAAGTATTAGCCACTCCGGCGATTCAATCTGTGACAAAGAATATCCCGCCGGATCTCAGAAAATTTGAGAATGTGGTTTTCAACCTTCCCGGAAACAGACAGGTATATCTAAGAGTTGCATTGGCAATCAGCGGACAAATACAGCCAAAGCTTTCCATGGTAGAGGCCTATTATGAAAAAGAAACGATAGGCTTTGACAAATCGATGGCAGAAAACACTCCTGTGGAAATAACTATTCCCACGCAATTCGAATTATTACAGAATTATCCAAATCCTTTCAATCCCGAGACCCGGATTGAATTCGCATTGCCGGAAGAGCAAAATGTAAGGCTTGAAGTGTATGATATTTCAGGGCGGAGAATCAGAACACTTGTGGATCAAAAGATGAGCGCAGGCCTTCATCAGGTTAACTGGAATGGTGAAAACGACTATGGAAACCAGGTCGGTTCCGGAGTATATATCTACCGGATGAATGCCGGCACTTATGAGTCCAGCAAAAAGATGATGCTTCTCAGATAAATGAGGGGATTGTCAAATAGGCAATTTAATAGGGGTAGACTACTAGTCTACCCCTATTTTTTTTGGGGCTCTACCAATGCCCGTGAGGCAAAATGTTTATTGGAGTACATTAGATAATTGAATACCTGCCATATTCTTTTGCTGAATTAATATTTGTCTTCCTTAGGTTTTTTTCGTTCCGCATTGTAACTTTCCCCTTTATCAATTGTCAAATGGAACATATCAGGTTCATTAAATCAAAAGTAGTTTTGAATTGTATCATATTTGAGAAATCTTTATGGCCGGCAGGTTTGATTTTCTTTCTTCACTAATTTTGCTGATTTCTCTATTTCCCCGATTCATAATTTCCCAGCCGGTTATCTTTGACACACCCCTAAGCCCCCGTATTGCCAATTATGATATCGATGTCCGGCTTGATGCTGAGAAAAGCTTGTTGTACGGCAGGGAAGTGCTGAGCTGGACCAACAAATCTGCCGATGTAATCAGCGAACTGCAATTTCATCTATATCTCAATGCCTTCCGTAATAACCTTTCAACATACATGCGGGAATCCGGGAGATTGTATCGCGGTAATATTGGCGGAGAGAGGGGTTGGGGTTATATTGATATCCGCAGAATGTCGCTCATCTCCGGTGCTCAGGAGGTGGAGGGATTAGAAATTTTGAAGACGCCAGAGAACGATTTATCCACCCATTATGGATTGATTGATTTAACTGAACAAATCCGGTTTATTCAACCGGATGATGGCAATGAGCACGACAAAACCGTCTGTCAGGTAACTTTACCGCGGTCGATATCTCCCGGGCAGTCCATTAAACTTTACATGAATTTTACGGCTAAACTTCCGGAGCCGCCCTTTGAGCGCACTGGTAAAATGAAGGAGTATTTTCTGGTAGGGCAGTGGTTTCCCAAAATCGGCGTTTATGAAGCAGACGGCTGGAATACTCACCAGTTTCATGCCAATTCGGAATTCTTCGCCGATTTTGGCAACTATAATGTCTTTATTACTGTGCCTGAGAAAAACATTGTTGGAGCAACCGGGATTGAAGTGGAGATTGCCAACAACGAAGACAGCACCAGAACCCATTTTTACTATGCCGAGGATGTGCACGATTTTGCCTGGACCACCAGCCCGGACTTTGTCGAATTTAATGGAACAGTGCAGGATGTCGATATCCGGATTCTCATGCAGAAGGACAGAGCTTATCAGGCCACCCGTCATCTGGAGGCAGCAAAGGTGGCTATTGAATATTATCAAAATTGGTATGGGGATTATCCCTACCCAAACCTCACTATCGTCGATCCGCGACGAAGGGCTTCCGGTTCCGCCGGTATGGAGTATCCCACTTTCTTCACCGGAGGAACCATGTACGGTTTACCAAGTGGCATCCGCCTGGTGGAAGACGTTATTGTCCATGAATTCGGCCACAACTATTTTTACCATATGCTGGCTTCAAACGAGTTTGAGGAAAGCTGGCTAGACGAGGGGATAACAACCTACACCCAGACTCGGATTATGAATGATGCCTACGGGCCACAGGGCGATTTTATTGATTTTTTTGGCATCCGGCTTAATGGTCTACAACGCCAGCGCGCCGAGTATATATTTTGGCCTGATCAGGACCAAACCGTTAGAAAAGCCTGGGAATATTATTCCGGACACAGCTATGCCATCAGTTCTTATTCCAAACCGACCCTTTTTCTCACCACGCTTCAAAACTATCTTGGCAGGGAAATCATGTTTGAAATTATGCAAAGCTATTTAGGGCGATGGCGGTTTAAACATCCGCAAACACAGGATTTTGTTGATGTCGCAAATGAAGTTTCCGGGCAAAACCTCAACTGGTTTTTTCAACAGGCATTATACAGTAATGCCGTATTGGACTATGCTGTTTCGAGTGCAATTTCCAGGGAGATGAAGCCGGAAAAGGGATATGGTTTTACACTCTCCACAGATGACAAAAGGGAGATGGTAATTTCAAGAGATGATTCATCAGCGATGAAGAATCCCGACACATCCCTTTCAGACAGTTCGGCCTTAGATGAAATTGCTGAAGAGAAGATCTTGTATTACTCGGAAATCAAAGTGAGAAGACTGGGTGATTTTGTTTTTCCTGTGGAACTATTGATGACCTTTGAGGACGGGGAAGAAATTCGTGAAGTCTGGGATGGTCAGGAATTATGGAAAAAATATGTCTATATCAGACCGGCAAAATTGGTATCGGCAACAGTAGATCCGGATAGGAAAATTCTGCTGGATGTTAATTTTACAAATAATAGCCGTACAGTTGAGGCTCAAAAATTGGGTTTGCTTAAATTATCCGCCCGCTGGCTTTTTGGAATACAATTTTTGATGGAGCAGCCCGAGTTAGTGGCTTTACTCTCGGGATTTACAGGATTTTGAGTGAATGTAGATTTTGAGATTTCTAACATTTCTCTGACTTAATAATGCAAGTGGACTAGCAGAAAAAATGGGGAGCTTTATAAAAAGATGTTCAAAAGTCTGAAAAAAGGATTTGAACTTTTTAGGACCCATAAAAAAGTAGTTGTTATTTATTACCTGGCAAATCTAATTCCAGGTATACTGGTTACAATACCGGTATGGGCCTCATTAAATAGGTTTGCCGGAAATAGTCTGATGGGTCAGAAATTGGCCGGCCCATTCGATATGGATTTTCTCTTCGAGTATCTACATTATAACAAAGGTATCTTTTCGACTGTTCCGGCTCTTGTTTTTGTGGTCTTCATTCTGTATGGATTTCTTTCCCTCTTTTTATCAGGTGGTGTTTTCTCTACTTACCATAATTCAAAATCTTATCAGGCAGGATTATTCTGGCAAGGTGCCGGAAAATATTTTGGACGCTATCTGCGTTTGCTGGTCTTTGTGATGGCGGTTTATTTTCTGCTATCGGGAGTTCAATTTGCTGTATTGGGTTTAAGGAAGTTGGTTTTCGGTGATGATCCCTATCAGTACATATCCTATTGGGCAAACTGGCTGAGATTAGGACTTATGTTTCTGGGAGTAATTATCGTTTTTCTCATATTTGATTATGCCAGAATCGATGCGGTTTTTAATGATGAACATCGAATGCTCCTATCGCTCTGGAGAGGCTTCAAATTTACTTTCACGAATTTCACCAGAACTTTCGGACTGGCTCTGGCAATTCTCTTGATGGGCATTTTGGTATTACTGGCTTATAATCTGGTTGCGAGTCTCTTCGCACCTGCCGCTTCCTGGGCAGTGGTTTCATTAATTATCACACAGCAATTATACCTGGTCATCAAAATCGGGCTCAAATTAATCCTCTACGCAAGTGAGTTGAGTTTATACAAAAATAGCCTCTCAGCTACCGGCGGTGAGGAAAAAATAGTGCGGGATGGATTGGTTGCCGAACCCGATATTTACTAATCTATCGATTTCTCAGGAAGCATCGTAAGCCTGTTTTAGCCAGCCCACCAATTGATTATCCACTTCTTCTTTGCTGCTCAATCGAACCCGGTGACTGACCATCTGATTAAAACTGCCGGATGTTTCAAGCCTGTCGGTCGGTGGCACTCCCTTAAGATTAATACCCACGTCGACTCTGGATTTTGTAGAAGGTTGAACAATGGCAAATTGTTTATTCCGCCGTAAACTAACGTAGGTTTTTTTAGGTGATATTTCCACATCGTTCCCGAATCTTCTTATGTGATCGATCAATGCATCATAAACAGGTTTTAATACTGCCTTTTCCCCGGCATACTGTTGCGATACCAAATCTCCCCCCGCTGAGGGCGCTTGACCCTGTTGAAAATAAGTATGGGCAACCAGATTGGCGAATCCGTGGGTCATCCCGTGCTCAGACTTCAGATGTGAAACGAGTTGCCCGTGTTTTTCCACTTTTGCTTTTTCAGCAATTTTTAACCATTCATCCAAACTTTTGCCGGTTTTCTCCGGCATATTCTGAATCATGCTTTCCATCATTTCTTCGGGTGACTTGGCCATTTTATTCCTCCTGTTTCTAATTATTGTAAATATTTAGGGAGTATCCTATTCAATAAGATAATCACTGTTTGGGATGCGTTAGTTTGAAATTTTCTATACGAACAGCCAATTTTTTCGAAATACAATTTTATTGTTCAATTGGCAGAAATATGCTGACAGAGGTGCCTTTTCCTTCTTCACTCTTCACATCCAAGCTTCCCTTGTGATTCTGTATTATCTGGTAGGCGCTAAAAAGTCCCATCGAAAAACCAACCCGGCTCTCTTTGGTGGTAAAATTAAAATCGAAAATTTTATCAAGTTTTTCAGGCGAAATGCCTTTTCCATCGTCCGAGATTTCAATTTTTAAATCCTTTTTATCAATACAGGTGTGAATCCGAATGGTTCCTTTTTCACTAATTGCCTGAATCGCATTGGTGAGTACTGTGAGAAAAACCTGGTTTAATTCTCCGGGATTACCAAGAATTTCCGGTACATTGCCAAATTCTTTTTGGACATTAATTTTGCCATCAAGCCCGTGCCCGATAAGCATCAGAGTGTCGTTGATTACCTCATTTATCTTTACTTTTTTGTATTTTGCCTGGTCCAGGCTGGCGAAATTTTTTAGACTGGTGACCAGATTAACAACTCTTCGACTGGCGGCAGAGATTACCTGGTTATTTTGATTGAGGATCTTCAGAGCCTTTTGGAATGATTTGCTTTCTCTTATTTCATCAATCTCTCTTGCGGTGGCTAACATGTCATTTATTTTTTTATAACTTCTTCCGGAATTATCCACAGCGCTTAAAATTGCTCCTACCGGATTATTGACTTCGTGAGCTAATCCGGCGGTTAATTTACCAATGATAGCCATTTTTTCGGTTTGAATTAAATGTGCCTGAGTCTTTTCGAGTTCGATCTCGGCGCGCCTTCGTTCCAGTGCATGAGTAATAATTTCACTTGCGAGTTTCAACAAGCGAATGTCCTCCTCCGACCACTCTTTTTCACTTCGCCCTTTGTGAAACCCCAAAAATCCCATCAACTGATTTTTTGAGAGCATGGGTACTTCAAGAATTGAGCGAACATCCAATAATCTAAAATACTCCCTGAGTACTTCTGCTTCGGGTGGAAGCTCGCTCAGGTGGCGAATATAAAATATTTCATTTCTGCTCAGTTTATCAATTAGCCAGCGAATATCCTCAGCTGAAACGTTCTGCAGATTTTGTTTTCTGCGTTCAATACCGCCGGCGCACCACTCGTGGCTGTTTGAAAAGAAATTCCTATCGTCGGATAGCAGAAAAACATAACTTCGATCCACATTGGCAAATTTTCCGATCGAGCATAATGCATTTTCAATGGCGTTATCCAATTCCTCTGCAGAAATGTTTATGAATCTGGTCGAAATGTCCGCCAGTAGTTTTTCCATATCAATTCTGTATTCCAGGGCTTTATCTGCCTTCCGGCGTTCCAGTTCGGCAGTCACCCTGGCTGCAAAGAGTTCGAATGTGGAAAAGTCGCGGGATTTCTCAATCATTGGTTTATCATGCATGGCGACTACATGACCTAATATTTCTCCTGAATGACCGACCAGCGGAATACCAACATAGCTTTCGACGATTAATCCTGCCAGTCCCTCATCGCCGGGGTATTCTTTTCGGAAATTTTCTGGAATTTGGACAATCCCACCCTGGAGGACCAGCTCACAGGGGGTACCGGGCAGTGAATATTCGATATTATCAATAATTTTACCATCGTGCCAAATCGCCAAAGTGCGTGCAACGCCCTTGTCTTCTCCTAATTCTGAGACAAAAGCCTGCCGGACTTCCAGGGTGGTTGCCAGGTGGCGCACCAGAGCCCGGAAAAAATCATCACCGATTGCAGGAGCGGTTGCCTCAAAAAAGGAACGTAGAAGTTCTGCGGTGTTGGTAGGATTTTTGGACTGCTGTAACATTACAAATCCTTCAAAAGAAATAAGTTTTCTTTTTTTGACCGATTAATCAGGATCTTTTTTTTTTCAAAAGCGAGATTTGATTCTCATTATGAAAGAATAGACTTCTCTATTAAGACCGGTTGACCACCGCTACCCAGAGCCGAAAGTAACATCTTTAAAAGACAAAATACCTCATTTGGGCAACGCTATTCCTTTGCTACGATGACCTGATTTCGTCTTATCCTCAAAAGATTAAATATAAGCAGAAAATTTGATGAGGGTATAAAAACTTCCTTTTCGTTACAATAAAAATTTAATGGTTTAGTTTTCTCTGTTGGGATTGCGGTTGTATTCTTCGGATTTACCTTTGGGGATACTCAGGGACTTCCACTCCTTCCCAACAATGGTTTTTGAGATATAAACTATCTGACCGACATGATAGGTGATATGGATAATCGATCGAAGCAACGCTTCAAATACGGTGAGATCTTTGCCCCTGATTTTGACCTTCACGTTAAGATGGTCATCCGATAGGTTTTCGAGACTATCGAATAAGATCTCCCATCCTTCTTCCCAATGATGAAGCAAGGCGGTTCGATCCAACTGATTCGCTTCAAACTCTGAATCCCGGTGCCGCCAACTTTTTTCGCCGTCGGATGTCAGGAAATCGGTGAAACGGGATTTTAAATTTCCGGCGATATGGTTCATGATAATGGCGATGGAGTTATCGTCTTCGCCAAACACAAAATTTAGTTTATCGTCGGGAATCTGCTCGAGCGCATCCTCGGCCAATTTTTTGTATTGAAAGTATTTGGATTTAATGGAATTTAGTATCATTGCATCCTCTCGGGAGATTTTGTTTTATTGTGCTAATTGGTTGAGTAATAAATTAGAGGAGGTTTTCGGTTATTCAAAATAAAATTCCCGGATTTTAACAGCCAAAGCATTTATGGGAGGCATAGATGAGTTTATGTAAAGAAGGCTATTAGGTACAGCGATCATATTTTTTCTGGGGTCTATGTAGATTCTGCATAATCATTATTATTTATTATTATATAGAATCAGGGCATGGCAAATAACTACATTTTACGGATAAGATTGACATAGCGGTTATATTTTGTTTATAATGGTATAAAACATAGAATACGCATAAAAGATAATGTTGCCGCCTCGCTGCGCTCGGCGGCAATGACCGAGCTAAGCTTCCGCTCTTACAGCGAATTTGCTGCTAAACTGAATTTGACCGTTGGGAAGAGGGCGAAAATCCCTGAATATATGCGTTGCCTTGAGCGCTGATTCGCGGTCGGCAATCCCGCAAAGGCGGGACTAAAGCGGACTTAGAGCATAACATCCGCCAAATAAATTGCTGCGTTATGCCGAAAGCCGCTTAGCTCGGTCATTCTAACGATCTGACGAATATGAAAATCATTGCATTGGAAAAGGAATCTGAGGTAGCACAAGCTTCAGATTTTAAGCCCCATTTATATTCTGAAGCCCAAAAGCTATGGGAACTATACCAAAGTGGTCATGTTCGTGAGGTGTATTTTCGCGAGGATCAAAAAACAGCTGTGCTAATACTCGAATGTGAATCAGTTGAAACTGCAGAGCAGGTTCTTTCACAATTGCCTTTGGTCAAAGAAGGCTTGATACAATTCGAGTTGATCCCTCTGATTCCATATTCTGGATTTGAAAGACTTTTTATTTCGTAAAGTCTGAGCTTTTTGTCAATGTTGGGGTTATAAGAGGTGCGTTTAGCGGACGGCTAACGCCGCCGCTGATGCCGGTGTTAGGTGCCTTACAGTTGGTAGAATGAATGAAAAGTCTGCTCTATATTATTTTTCCTTTATTTGTCATAGCTTGTTCGGATGATAATATTAATAGTTCATTAAATAGATGTAATGATTCCACTGACTCACTTGTCAAAATACCCTTTCGTACCCAGCATCATAGCAGGCTATTTTTCACAGAAGAACCAGTAAATCCCTTGATAATCCTTCGAAGTCTGGAAGAAGAAGCGCAATTTTTTGACACTACTCATGCAAGAACCAGTACCTTCAACTTTTCTTCATATGACGATTCCTTATTGATTGTTTTAAGGTCACCTTTTCACATAAGCGTTAGTAATTCTTTTTCGATTGACTCACTTATTGCAGATACATCATCGAATACCTTGATCATCCATGCACAGAATTATTTCCCAATAAATAAAATGAGTATTATAACAACTCACTGCCATGTTGTTGTGATACCTAAACTAGATGTAGAATTTGATTATGAAATCAAAGAAATTTTTGAGACGACTGATGGTACAATCGTTCCTTTTAACAATTTTTTACATTCACAGTGGGAATATGCATCATATTATGGCGAAATACCTTTTCTAACTACTCTAAAGAGCATATCGGAACAGGATAGTTTCTTAAACGAAATCAATCTATATCAAGATTTTCCAGCATTTAATTATTCAGATTCAATGCTGGTTGGAGTTTTTTCGCAAAGGTTTAATCATGTTACTCCGTTTGAGATAGTATCAATAGTCAAATTTGCAGATACCATTAAAGTCAGTTCACAGTATTTATATATTGGAATGTTGCCCTCTCTTGAAGCAAATTATCATTTTGTAAGTGTTAAGAAAACAGAAATGCCATTTGTTCTTGAACCAATTGAAGGTATATATACCAGATATGAATAATTTACATTTTGACACGCAGGTCAGCCCCGAACAATGGCTTCAAGGCTACCCCGACTACTCGGGATACCTTAAGCCCTGACCGTTAGTCATAAAGTCAATCAAATAAGTTGGGATTAGTTTATGGGCAAATACACAAGACGTGAGATACTAAAAATTATTATTATGGCATACCCTTCCGTGCTATCGGGCTGCAAGAAAGGCAATGACGTTTTTGATGATGAACTTGTCTGCATACATATATTTAACTCAGAGATATCCTTTCCCGAACCGCTGCTGAAAAATTATGAGAGAATTCCAAAACGTAAAGGACATTTTTTTAATATCGGAATACCGGAACTACTGGTTTGCACCACTTCATCGAGTTTCTTAAAGATGTTTCAATATTTTTGGCCCATTACTCATGACGAGTTTCAGCAAATCAACGGTGTAATTTCAATAAAGGGTAAAGTACCTGAGGTTCGTTCAAAAGAAGATATTGATCGGTTAGCTTTACAAATAAGTAGCCAGGAAAACAGCGCGAAAGCAAATGGTATGAAATCCGCCCTATTATTTACCTACAATGATTACACGAAATACTGGTGTGCGCATTCGATAAGTTTATGGAAAGAAATGGGTATTGAAGAATTTGTGTTGTTCAAAGACCCAACAATTTCTCCCTACCTATGTGACTTTCCATCATTACAAAAAGGTTTTAGGCGTCCACCATAAATAGACAAGTTCCCAATAATTGTTTGCGGGCGACGCAGCCGATGCGGCCGTTTGCGTCGTATGGAGAATCTATGATTAGCTGTGCGCCTGTGCTCTGTCGTTATGGCCTGTTTCAGAAATAAAAAAAGTTTGAAAATGACATAAAGGCGTGTTAGTTTTTCATATGGTCGGAGAAAAGAAAATGGAAAATTTTAGGTTCCATTTCAGTAATTTCTGTTACCTGCTTCTCGTCCTCATATTTCTTGTCAAAACTGAAAGCTCTTTAGATCCTTTAGAACACTCCTTTTATTCCAATCAAACCAAAACAGAACTTGTCGCAGCCAGGGAACCGGAGTATGGTTTAAATTTTATTAGTGTAGAAGCCCCTCTGAAACAGACTACAGTTTCTACCCCTCCTCCCATTGATTTTTCGTCAAGACAAAGATTTAGCTTGATTTATTATGATAATTATGTGCGCCACCAATTAAAATCATTTAAGTGCTCATTTCCTCCTATTTGCCTATTTACCTCTATTTTACAAAAGAAAAATGTTTGGCATCAGCCCTCTGATGAAGTTCCGCTTCAATCTGCTTAACACTTCTATTTATCAAATAATTCTGTTTCCCCCAAAATTAAGTTTAAAAAACCCAACTATTAGCTGGAGGATAATGGCATGTTGTATAAAATTATTCTATCCGGGACCAAAACATCTGGTCGTCGCAGGATCATTGCGCGCTCCAGGAAAATAACAATCCTAAAGTTCTTCCTCATTGGATTCGGAGCGATTACAATCCTGATAATCGGTCTGGTTATTTGGGTATATGTCTCTTTGTTTGCGGGACCGGGTGCATTGGAGTTGTCCGACTACCACCCTTTTCGATCACCTGAGGCAAAAGAGAAATATCTCAGGCATTATGATAAGCGTGCCCAACTGTGGCCGGTTTCTTCGGAGATCAGAATTGTGGAAACATCGTATGGTCAAACATTTGTTCGGATCAGTGGTCGGCCTGATGCGCCACCGCTGGTACTTCTGCCTGGAGGAGGGAGCAATTCGTTGATATGGAGGCCAATTATCAAAACTTTGTCTGAAGGTTATCGAACATACGCAGTAGACAACATCTATGACTTTGGACGAAGCGTATATACTCGTTCCATGACCACAACGGATGACCTTCTGATGTGGCTTGATGAATTGTTTGATGTTCTCGAGCTTGGAGATAATATCAATCTTATGGGCTTATCTTACGGAGGTTGGCTGACCAGTCAATACACGCTCCATGCACCAGCTCGTGTTCGCAAAGTCGTGCTATTAGCGCCGGCATCCACAGTTCTACCTTTATCCCAAGATTTTATTAAGAGAATGATAATCAGCATTATACCTCATCGCTATTTTTTAAAAACCGCGGTTTACTGGTCACTTGAAGATGCTGTTAGTAAGAATTCAACATGCAAGAAATTTGTAGATGAGCATGTTGAGGATACTTATTTAGGACTGCAGTGCTTTAAATTCAAACAACCACCACGTCCGACGGTTCTGCGAGATGATGAAATGCGCAGTATAAAGAAGCCTATGCTCTTTCTGGTTGGTGAAAACGAAAAAATATATTCTGCGCACCAAGCAGTACAGCGACTCAGTAATGTGGCGCCACAGATAGAAACCGAGATCATTCCGGATTGCGGCCACGATCTTTGGATCGTACAAAAGGAGTTAGTAACTCGAAGAGTTTTGGAATTTTTGAAATCACAGGACTAACAAATGTATACAAGACAACAAAGAGTCTAAGATAATGTGTGCGGCGCCGGCAGCTGCTCGCATAAAAACTCCTCGAATATAATCGAGAGCAAATGCATGATCTGTCTATTGAACTTACAGTTTTGGAAATGTCAATCGATCGCCCAACTCAAGTTTGAAAACATGAAGTACGCTGCGGAGATTGGAAATGCTTTCGGTTGTCCTCAAAATCACTGCCGGATGGTAGCACTTCATTTTCACTATCCCCCCGGTTGGGAGCGCGTGTTGCCTTTGTTGAAGTTCTGTGGTAAATTGAAATTAGTAATGTCAATAAAATTCCATGCTAGGTTTATCGCAGCAGAAATGTTCTGTGTTTTTGCCTTGAGAGCTGATTGGTAGCCCGCAACGAGTCACTAAAATGGACTTGTCAAGGCCGCAAGTCGTAGCATAACAGCCGGTAAAGAACTTGCTGTACTATGCTGTGGGCCGCTAGCTTCATGCGGTGGACATTTTGGATGACCTCTTATGAAACTAAAAACCCATATGCGTATTTTTTTGGTCGCTTCCCTCATATGGTTTGTTTTTCTGCTTGCTGGTATGCCTGAGTATTACCTTCAATATTCAGATCAAACAATGATTTTATTCGTATTGATTTTATTAATTCCAATATCACTTATACTTGTTTTTGTCTTCAAACGGATTAAGCAAAAAAAGAGAATGAAGATTGCCGTGTGGTACGCTTTTTATTTTACGGTACCGTTCTTTATTTACGATAGCATATATTGTGGTGTATTACTAGATCATGGAATTAAATTTATAATTATATTCTGGTTTTTGAGTATTTACTATTTAATACCTTGGGTCCTGTTTCCGGTCATTGCAACTGTTTTGAATCGAAAGTATAAATAGGTATTGTGCATAGTTTAATCTTCCTATCCATGAACTCTCAGGCGGATTCTGTGCACCTGGGACTGTACAGCGCTTGCTGCTGCCTATACAATCCACAAATGTTGCCACAGATGACAAATGTTTGAAACTGAAGTTACAAAATATCTAGATAATCACAGTGTGAGTTATGAAGTAAAGTTGCACAAGAAGCCGGCGTTTACTTGCGCCTCGGCGGCTGAACAACGAAACGTGCGTTTATCACAAATAGTCAAGTGTATGGTCGGGAGAGATAACAAGGGGGCTTTGTATGTGATGTTGATACCGGGAGATCGTGTATTGAAGCTAAGAAAAGTGCGCTCGCACCTTGGGGGGAAGCCAGTTCAATTGATTCCACCCTTGGAACTGGAAAAAGAGTTTGGTGTTACGGTCGGGGCAATGTCGCCATTTCAATTTTTGGGGAAAGCGCGAGTGCTTCTCGATCCCACTGTTCTGGAGGAGGAGGTCGTTGATATCAGTAGTGGAGATCCGCTTGCCGGAATTGAATTGGCTTCGAAAGATCTTTTACTTCTTACAAATGCCGATCAGTCTGATATCATTTCGGCAAACAAATATTAAGTTCATTTTTCGGCGTTTACTACGATAGGGATAGGTTGTTAATCAATCTGTGCAGGCGATTCCCTGGACTAACGTTGGGCGGCTCAAGCTTTCAAACTGCTGAATGAAAGATTTCCCTGTAATTTTGTTTCACTAAGGAAAAGAATGTTGACACTAAAAGTAATGATATTTCTAATTTCAACAGTGGTTGTTGGATTTATCTCCCGAAAATCGTTGATTAATTTCAAATCGCATGGCTTTTTTCGATTCTTTGCTTTTGAGTTCATCATTATTCTGTTCTTATTAAACATGAACTTTTGGTTTATTTCGCCCTTTTCCTTTAATCAAATTATTTCCTGGATTCTTTTAATCAGTTCTGCATTTTATGTCATTGAAGGTTATCGTTTACTGCACACAAAGGGGAAAGCTGATGAATCGAGACCGGATGAGCACTTATACAAATTTGAGAAAACCACCGGTTTGGTTACCGACGGTATCTACCGCTATGTTCGACATCCATTATATGGTTCTCTGTTCTTTCTGGCCTGGGGAATATTATTTAAGTCTGTCTCAATAATAGTCTTTTTTCTCACGATTGGTGCAAGCATTTCTTTGACTTTGACGGCAAAAATTGAGGAAAAAGAGAATTGTGATTATTTTGGTAGAGAATATGAATTATATATGCGGCGAACGAAAATGTTCATACCGTATGTCTGGTAAGAATTTAAATATTACACAAGGAAATCCATTTTGGGTAATGATCAGGGATTCGAGGACGGGGTGAAAAGCTCGCTTAAGCCGGCCAAATGAATATTCACTAAATCAACCTTCCGCATATTAAATGAATAGTCAATTACAGTGGCCTCCTATAAGGATTCAATTTCACGAAATCCGTAAGACTTTTCCGGCAAGCTGACCGGTAAACTTTTCCTGATCGATAACCAATTTCCCGTTTACCAACACATAGGGAATTCCCGATGGATACTGATGCGGTTCCGACCATGTGGCGTTATCGATAACGCTATTGGGATCAAAAACCGCCACATCAGCTATGAGTCCTTTTTTGAGATATCCACGATCCTTCAAACCCAGTGTTTCCGCCGGGAGAAAAGTCATTTTACGAATGGCTTCTTCCATTTTCATGAGTTCTTCATCCCGGGCATACTTTCCTAAGACGCGGGGAAAAGTCCCAAAGGAACGCGGATGGGGATTGCCTTTACGCAGTTTCCCTTCCACTGCCAGACTTGATGCATCGCTGGCAATCATACAGTAAGGGTAGGATAATATTTTTGCGGTGTTTTCTTCGCTCATGGCAAAACCGACCATGCTTCCACCGCCATTCTCCTGAATAATCAGTTCTGCCAGAAGTGAATAAGGATCGGTTCCATCCCGGGAAAGCTCTTCAAAATTTTTTCCTTCGTATTGCCCCCGGTTTGGATTATCGGGAATGCTGGAGACCATTACCGCATGCCATCCACCAAGTTTTTCAATCTTTGCCATAACATCTGCCCTTAACCTATGGGCGAGAGACGGGTCCTGCAGACGGGCAACAAATTTTTCACTTCCGCCATCGCGGCTCCATAAGGGAAATAGGGCAGACAGGTCAGTATTATATGCAATATAGGGATAACGGTCGCAGGTAACCTGCATCCCAGAGGCGCGTGCCTCGTTCAGCAGCCTCAGTATATCCAAAAGTTTGTGCCAGTTGCGCTTTGCCGACGCTTTAATGTGGGAAATATTCAGTGCCACCCCTGAACCGTGGGCAATTTGTATTGCCTCCTGAAGCGCTTCAATCACAGTGTCATCTTCATTGCGCATATGCGTAGAGTAAATCCCGTGTCCTTCCATTGACCTGCAAATTTCGGTGATTTCTTCTGTGCTCGCAAAACTTCCCGGTGTATATTCCAGCCCTGAGGAAATACCGTAAGCACCCTGCGAGAATGCTACTTTTGCCAGGTTTTTCATTTTCTCGATTTCTTCCGGAGTAGCCGGTCTGTCATCCTCACCCACAACATATTCCCATAATGTGCCCTGTCCCACCATCGAGGCAGCGTTGGTGATCATCCCTCTTTCTTCCAGCGTCCGTAAGTATCCTGCAAAGTCATCCCAATCGGTTTCAATTTCATAGCGGTTTTTCAACCTTTCCATCATGCGCTCTTTCATTTTTGGATTCAGCGGCGCCATTGATTCTCCATCCTGTCCTAAAACCTCCGTGGTAACTCCCTGCCGGATTTTTGATTGAGCCTCACCGCCCAGTAACAGTTCGTCATCGCTATGCGAATGGAAGTCGATAAAGCCGGGGGCTACAGCGAGACCGTCTGCTTCTATTTTTTTCCGCGCCGAACGATCTTTGAGTTCACCCATGGCGGTAATTACACCGTCCCGGATTCCCAGATCGCTTTTAACCCGCGGTCGTCCACTACCATCGAAAATGGTTCCTCCGACAATAATCACATCAAAGTCGGGGAAAAGACCACAAGATAAATGCATAAACGAAGAAGCACCAAGAGCGCTGGCAGCACTAATCTTAATAAAATTTCGTCGGGTATATTCTTTTGGCATGAATTCTCCTTAATTGAATTATGAGGATCGCCTAATCAAGAGAAGCTAACTTAATCATGAATATAAATTGAATGGATGAAAGAGGCAAAGCTAAATTCATTTCTGACTTGTGATAGGATGGTGCGAATCCGTGAATGGAGAAAAGTATCAAAAAAATGGTTCTTGATTAGAAGGCAAATGCGGCGGGGCTTTAAATTTTGTGAATTTGCCGGATGGACTCGGCTAATTAGACCAGTATTTTTTTTATGGTATCCGGGTATTTTGGATCATAATTGTGATCGGAAAGTGAAATAATGTTGAGCGGCAGATTTCCGGTATTGTGAACTGCATGAACAATACCCTCTTCGATTTCAATTAAAATAGTTCCAACTCCGGCGAACTCTCTTTCATATGTAATTGTGGAATCACTTTCTGACCACACTAGTTTCCACCTACTGGCAAAACCGACGATTAAAACTTCAAAATTTCTCACGTGATAATGATTTCCGCGAATAGCGTTCGGCTTAATGGTTCCAAAATGAATGTCATGGATCGAACCCAGAAAATCCAGCGCGCTTTGTTGAATTCTGAAAAGCTCTCCCCGGGCATCTCCCATATTTTGGAGTTTTTGAATTTTGATGCCAGGTTTTGAATGTTCGGTTTTGCCCATTACTTGATTGATCCTTTTTGGCTATTTCATGATTTGGGTTCTTTAGCCACCGGGACAAATTCTTCCATGATTGCTTTTCGAAGCATAGCGGGCGGCAATGAGCCCTGGGATAAAATGTAATCATGGTAATTTTTACGGTTGAATTTTTCGCCGAGGAGTAATTCAAATTCAGCCCGCATTTCCATTAAGCGTAGGTAACCGCAGAAGTAAGAGGTAGCTTGCCCCGGAGCCCGGAATGTGTAGCGATCTAGTTCCGAATTTGCCATAGCCTCCGACAACACAATTTCTTCCTTCAACAATCGTAATGCCTCTTCTTTTGTAAAGTTTCCTATATTCAATCCAGGGTCCAGGAATGCCCGACCTGCCCGAATCAGCCGGCTCCACAGCGTGGTAAATTGACCTTCAATAGGGAGATAACACTTCATCTCTTCTTCCATATAAAGAGCCCATCCTTCCACATTGACACTATTCATGGCAAAGAGAGCTCTTGTTACAGAAACTCCTTTCTCCACCATGGAAGCAAACTGCATTTCATGGCCGGGTCTTCCTTCGTGAACAGCCAGCGGCCAGGAAGCGGCATCGTGAGTAAAATCATCTAATTTTAGGTCTGCTTGTCCGCCACTACCGGGTGCTTTCAAGGGCAATACAAATTCGCCGAGTTCCCCGGTATTTCCAATCATTCGCGGAGGTCTCATGAACGGAGCCGGCAGGTATGCGCTTTCGGCTTCACTGGCAAGACGGATTTTCATTTCCCGTTCCGGCAGGGTAACAATCTCTTCCTTCATGATAATGTCTTCAAGATTCTTAATGCGTTGATTGTACAGAGGCAAAATATCTTCACCCGCAATTTGCTCTTTTTTGAGTTCCCGGAGTACATCGCGGTAATCTTCAGAGGAATAACCTCGCTTTTGTGCTATTTGAATTGCTAGCGATTGCATTTCGTTTTGCAGCTCCTTGAAAGAAACCTTTGCCCTGCGCTCAAGCTCATCTACGGGCATATCAACTCCATAGGATTTCAACTGAAACTCATACAGATCTTTCGGAAGGCGAAAATTTTCTCTGGTGCGGGGAAGCACTTCAGTTTCAAGGAAACGGTTGTAATCAATCATTTGCTTCTTCAATAGCTCATAATTGCTTTCATATCCTTTAATTTTGAATTTCTCAAATAGCTGACCGATCTCGTCAATAAACTTCGGGCTATTTTCTAGATCCCGGGTCACTTCTCCCTTATAGGGGCCCAGTCTTTCACCTTTCTTAAACTCCGTACGGGTATAATTTTCGGCAAGTTGGGTTATAGGTTCAAATCCCTCACTTTTTCCAACATACTTTTTCAAACGGACCAATGCTGATTTTCTCCGCTCCTCCGCAACCTGTTCATCAAGGAGGTTACGAATGCCGTCATAAACCGTTTTTGAGATATTCAGATAAGGTAGGAGATATTTTTCATTCAGGGCAGTCTCTTCTAGCGATTCCTCAGCTGATTTAATCAAAATCTCCAGATCCTGTCTAACCGCATTGTCATTTTCATTTTCCAATCTGGCTGTTAGCTCATCACGGGAGTATTCGGTTTGTTGGATTCGCCGTTCAACAAATCTTGGACTCAAATCGGTAATCTTTTCGTCTATTCCCTCAACTCCGAGGTGACCTGCTGTTTCAGGGTAAAATTCCCCAAAAACCTTTAATAGCACCTGGGTGTTTTCATTACTCTTCTCAACCCACGATCGATTGTTCTGTCCTATTAGCTGATACGATATAATTATTAAACCTGTCAGAACCACTTTGATGATTATTAATTTTGAAGAAAAATTAAATTTTGATGAATTCATAAGTTGTTTTCCTTTACAATGAGTTTGATAGGTTTGTGCTGAATAATTCAAACGGAAGCGACGGAAAAAAATTAGTACGGATCTAATTCGATAAAGTTGGATTTTTCAAACGATTCCTGGGAATTATAAAGATTATTGCCTGAAAAGTTGATTGTACATCGCAGAAGACGGAACTGGTAGTGATGCCTTGAATAATGTGTATCAATCTGCCGTTAATTGAAGCCGTAAAAAGAACAATTCGGGACTAAGCCCAATCCCAGTTTTGCAGCAGATCGACATAATTCGCCCTGGTATGAAGAACATTCATGCAGCAGTGCATATCGGTTAATGATTTATAATTTTTTTCTTCCATCCAGCGTTGCATACTGTCTTGGATCTTTTTTAATTGCTCCGGACCATGTTTCAGTAGAGCGGATACCAACTGGATTGCAGAGGCACCGCACATGATTGATTTGATGGCATCTACCGCGGTATGCACTCCCCCTGTAACTGCCAGTGAAGTGGATTCCAGACTCCCCGACAAAGTTGCGAGCCATCGTAACCGCAATAACAATTCGCGAGAATCCGAAAGCTGACGGTTTGCACAAATGGCCGGAACTTCCACATCAATATCTGTTTCAAAAAATCGATTGAACAACACCAAACCATTGGCACCAGTGGATTCAAGTTTTGTTGCAAAATTGGCAAGAGAGGTATAAAATGGCGAGATTTTAACACTGAGGGGAATATCAACCGATTGGCGGATTTCCCATACCATTTCAATAGCATTTTGCTCGATAGTTGATGCAGATTCTCCAACAATAGTTGCGACATGATAAATATTTAATTCCAGTGCATCCGCTCCGGCCTCTTCAATAGGTTGTGCAAATTTTAGCCATCCACCCGGAGAATGCCCATTCAGCGAAGCAATAACCGGAATATTAACTGAATCTTTTATTTTCCTGACTAAGTCCAAATATTCCTGCAAACCAACTACCGAAGAATCCGGCTTGCTGAATTCATCATCGATTTGTTCTTTGAAGAGCGAACGCATGACAATGCCCGCCGCACCGGCATCCTCCAACTTTTGGGCATTTTCAACGCTGTTGGATAATGGTCCCGCCCCGACTAAAAATGGATGTGGAAGTTCGAAACCCAGATATTTTGTAGAAAGATTCATTTTTTCCTCCGCAATGGAAAACAGGTTAATCAGTTCAATAGCTTTGAATATAGCTATCAAACCAAGCTGTACCAATTTTAAAAATGAAATTTAAAATAAAAATCAAAGGAGTGTAACTTATTTTTAACAATTGGGAATCTTAATTGGATTTTAGAGTGGTTCACTCTTTTACAGAGCAGAAATTATATAACGGGGTGATAGAAATTTATTAATAGGTTAGAATGGTAGCATAAGATGGTTGGAGATTATTGATGTGGTTTGACTTTAAATATCCCGGTACAGCCTCAGTATCGATTGTGGATCCGAACCTTCCGGTTATTTGACTGAATCCACCATACACTGAATTTCGGGATCAAATCTCGATGAAAAAATTGATAATTCAATCATTACAGCAAACCTAGTACTACCTTACTCTTTCCGTACACTGAGACCGTGAACTCAATTGTCTGAGACTTTTTCCAAATTCTTAAATTAGAGCGATATTTGATTTTCAAGGTTTAACAAGTTTTGATTTAAAACCGCATGATTTATTGACTGACAGACAGATATCTCTCTCTCCTCCATTCGAGCTTATTTATATGTAATGTGACAACTTCGTGATACTTTTGTTATGAATCTTGTTTAATATTTTGGCGTTAGATGAATGAAAAATCAATATAAGGCTGATTAGAACATTGGGTATTAAGATACAAAGAATATAAAGGAGAAAAAATGAAGTATTTTCTTATTGCAAGTTCGACAGTGTTGATTGTAATTGTTGGATTGTTAAATGCCGGTGAAAAAAACAATTATCAGAAAGCAACTTTTGCAGGCGGCTGTTTTTGGTGTATTGAAGCGTCATTCGAAAAGGTGGACGGAGTTATTGAAACTGTTTCCGGATATACCGGTGGAGAAGAAAAAGATCCCAGCTACAATGAAGTGGGGTCCGGAAAAACCGGCCATCTGGAGTCTGTCGAAGTAACTTATGATCCAGAAAAGATAACTTACAAAGAATTGCTGGACGCTTACTGGCGGATGTTTGATCCCACAGATGCAGGCGGATCTTTTGTGGACAGGGGACATCAATATACTTCAGCAATTTTTTATCATAATGAAGAGCAGAAAATGTTGGCGGAAGAGTCGAGGAAAAAGCTGGAAGAATCTGGTATATTTTCAAAGCCGATAGTGACGCCTATTCGCCCTGCCGAAACTTTCTATCCCGCCGAGGAGTATCACCAGGACTATTATAAGAAAAATCCACAAAATTATGATAGATATCGCTCAGGATCAGGGAGGGATCAGTTTATCGAAAAAGTTTGGGGTAAAAAGCAAACTATGAATCAAAATAGAAATAAACCGTCGGAGGAAGAATTGAAAAAGAAACTCACCCCACTACAATATCATGTAACACAGGAAGAAGGGACCGAACCATCTTTCAACAACGAATACTGGGATAACAAAAAAGAAGGGATTTATGTGGATATCGTGTCTGGAGAACCACTCTTTAGCTCAACAGACAAGTTTGAGTCCGGCACCGGATGGCCAAGTTTTACCCGCCCGCTGAATGAAGAAAATATTGTTGAAAAGGAGGACAACAAGTTATGGATGAGTCGTACCGAAGTCCGTAGTAAGGAAGGTGATTCCCATTTAGGCCACGTATTTGATGACGGACCGAAGCCCACGGGACTGCGTTATTGTATCAATTCGGCGGCGTTGCGTTTTATTCCAAAAGAAGATTTAGAGAAGGAAGGTTACGGAGAGTACCTGAAGTTGTTTAAATGATTGGTTGTTTTAATACGTTTTTTTCACACCGGTATTTTTGTAAATATCGGTGTGAAATGGTGATTCGAAATTGCTGGTCTAAATTCCGTTTTTTTAATTAAAAGCCATATCCCACAGGCCCGTATCCCGGCACACTTACATAACCTCTTTGGTTACCCGAGTCATAGTTTCCCGCGCTAAATCGTGTAGACCAAAAATTTTCGCCGCTTCCGCCTTTTCCCTGGTAAGCATTTTGCTGTGCGGCAACATAAAGATTTATCGTTGGAATAGGGTTTCCTTCGTATCCGGCATTCCCATTGTGATCCAGCCAGTAAGCCCCCGGCTGAATCCAAGACCCGATAATGTAACTCCATACTGCCCATTCAGATTGCGGCAGCTCACGCCCATTCACAATTACGCCGGTATCTCCGTTGGATGCCCTTAGATCTAATGTACCGAAATTGTGGTCGGGTTGCATAAAACCATATGCCGGGAATCCCACTACGCCGTATAAACCGCTTCTCGCATCGTACCAGTATTCGCCAGGCAAGGGCTTGATACGGTAAATGTTTTCAAGATCGGCAATTTGATCTTCCGAGAGTGTCACATCATTGATGATTACATCATTTGTGGCTTTTTCTCCTCGATACGTATCAGAGTGTGTAATCCCGGTATCTCTTTTGAAATTTAATGTTTCGACGGTCTCCGGAATAAAATTCCCATAATCATCCACCTCGGCCATGATTAATGTAAGTTCTTCCCCGTTTAATTGAGCTTGAAATGTAATCCCCTTATTTTCTATTGTGCCTTCAAGTAACCCATTTTGAACCGAACCAATTAACTCAAACGTAATTCCGTTTCCGCCTAAAGTACCCTTATAGAGATTCTGATCGTACCGCTTCAGCACTAATGTTACATTTCCTGCCTCACCGGGAATAGTGTACCTGCCGGAATAATCTTGCGCAGTGAGAGGAAAGGAAAAAGAGAAAATAATACAGCTTATTAAAACCAACTTGGTATTCATTTTATATCCTTTCCTTTATCGAGAGATTTTTCTAAAGTTTACCCGCATTTGAATAAGCAGCCTCACTACTTTCGGTGAATTCATTTAAAAGAATACACTATCTTTTCACATATTCGGCTTTTACCCAGCCTTTAATCTTCAATTCCACCTGGTACCAGCCCTGCGATTCCTCCATGATATCTAAAATCGTTCCGCGGGGAAGGGGAGAGGCAACTGTTTCTGCATTCAGTGAAGGTGCAGATCGGATGTTGAGTTTGTTTGCTGTTACCATACCAGCTTGATCGGTAGCGGCTGTCGTCACGGGCTCCTGATCAACTCCACGCTCACGAATCAAAACCCTCTCCCTTAACTTATCCAGTGGAAAGGCCGGACCGGGATCGCTTTTTCGTCCAGGAGAAATTTCCTCATGTCCAACAATGGTGCTGATTGGGTAGCTTTCGATCAGTTCGCTACAAATTTCCTGTGCTACTTGGATTTGATCTTCGGTATAGCGGTGCCAGAAATCAGGCGTTTTTTCATTTCGGTGTACCGCTTCAATCACCTCCGCCTCCGGATATTCTCTCCCGAACCAGGAAGTGTATCCTTTTACACTTTTGGTTAATCTCCCGGCGTTATCAATTTCAATCCCGATGGAGTATTGATTAAGTCCAATCCGACTTTTGTAAGAACTTTTGCCGGCGTGCCAGGCGATGGTGTTAAATGGTACCAGTTGTACCATCGATCCGTCTTTTCCAACCACCAGATGAGCGCTGGCTTTGGAACGTGGATCACATAATGTCTTTACCGATGATTCCAGCGATGCCCCGGCAGTATAGTGAATTACAATCGTATCCGGCAATCCTTCTGAGAATTTCCCGCTGTGGTTGGGGGATTGCTGAAAGGTTATTTTGTCTCCTTCAAGTTTGTGTTTACGAACGTCCATTCCATCTCCAGGTATCTTTACTTTTTTTGAATAGATTTGCTATTAATTTGGGCGAGAGTGAATTCTCCCTTCCGACTGATTGACAACATATGTCCATTTATGATAACATTGGCTTACGGTGGAAACCCGGAATAATTTAACCTCTTGCAGGTTCTTCGTCCAGCAACAGGCTACGCGGCGCGGAGCTGCCTGTTATAGCACGGGTGACTTTATTGCTAGCTCCCCGTTTTTCAAAAGACCGCCCAACACTGTAGGTTGCCACAATGCCGGACCACCCGTACCAAAACTCTGCTGGGAGTTCCAGTGGTTGCACGTCGGCTCCAAATATTTTTGATAAAACCGGTATCAGACAGTAATTGAAGAAAATAAATCCCAGTCCGGCATATACAACGGTGGGACGCGCTCTTTTTGTGTAGGTATCGCCTTGTGTGAGCTCAGCAACCAGTATTCGCTCTTTTGCTTGAAGTTCCGAGCGAATGGTTTCCTCAACCTGTGCATCGCGTTTTTGCAGCAGCGATTCCATTTCCAGTTTAAACTGCTGTTTTTCTTCACCGCTAAGGTTAAATTTATCCACCACATTTCCTACCTGTTCAATCACTTTTCCAACACTGCCACCTAAGATATTTGAGATAAAACTCATTTTACTGCCTCCATAGTTTTGTAAAAGATAACATATTCAATAACTTATATTTTCCAATCCAATAAGCCGGATATATTATTTTTTCGGGATTTCTTATATCGGACTATGAATCCATGTAAATATCATCGCCAGGTTCAAAGAATGAATGTTCTAGTAAGGTCTACCTATTTGGTTATTTCATGTAGAGAAGAGTGTGTAATCATAATACATTCTCGATTTATTGTCAAGCTCATTCCACACGCTGGTACTGAAAGCATAAAGGCTTGATTTTTATGGTTCAAATGGCTATAATTCTTTTATGTGATGTTTTAAATTATTTAACGAATCTCCTTTTCTCAAATACAGGTAATATATGTCCAATCCTTTTGGACTCTCCAATTCGGACAGATTCGCTGGTGCAGGTAAGAGTGGAATCTTTAAAAAGTCGATTAAAGAAGCAACTCGTCTGGCAAAGATTCCCCGTCCGATTTTAATCCGTGGTGAACGTGGTACCGGCAAGGAGTTATTAGCTCGTTTTATTCATCTGGTAAGCCAGCGATGTAATTTTCCATATGTGATAATTAATTGTGCTGCCTTCAATAAGGATTTATTTGAAGCTGAAATGTTCGGTTACCAAAAAGGCGCATACACCGGGGCTATAGAATCAAAACCAGGAAAATTAGAAATCGCCCACAAAGGAACATTGTTTCTTGATGAAGTCGCAAATATGAGTCGTTCGGTTCAGGAAAAACTTTTGCGGGTAATCGAATACCAGCAGTTTGAAAGATTGGGAGGTACAAAACCAATTAATGTGGATGTACGGATTATTGCCGCAACAAACGCCGATCTGGACGAGATGATGCAAAAAGGAGAATTTTTGCCGGACTTATACGATCGACTCAGTTTTGCCGAAATAAATATACCTCCTCTCCGAAAACGCCGGGATGATATTCCTCTGTTGATCGATTATTTTCTCCGGCAACTGCATAAAGAAATTCCCGATTTGGAAGAAAAGCGATTTACTCCTGCAGCCATTAACGACCTTCAGACATACCATTGGCCCGGGAATATCCGTCAACTTAAAAATATGATCGAAAGACTCTACATTTCAGATGAGGACGGTACGATTCACTCTTATGAACTTCCGCTTGAGATTACCTCCGTGGATCCTATACGCGGTACTTTTCATGAAAAAGTTATCGCTTTTGAAAAATCTCTGCTGCTCAGTGCGCTGAAGGATTGTAACGGGAATCAGAGTGCGGCCGCCGAGATGCTGGGGATAACCTACGATCAATTCAGACATTATTACAAAAAATATAATCTGGCAGAATTACTGGTAGAATAAACCATAGCTTTGGCGTATTTCGCCAGGATAGTACTTCCACTTCCCTCATATACAACAGACTAATCTTTGGCACAGCTCTTGCCCTCTGTGATTCAGTACAAAAAGTTGATGAGTTGTTAATGAGGAAATTCAACATGCAGATCTGTCTTACTTTCACCGAACAACTTGAAAATAATAATGAAAATAAAAATCTTAAGATTGTGGAGGATTGACTTATGACATTATTAAAAAGAATTTCGACGCTGATTGCAGCAAATCTGAACTACTTAATGGATAAAGCCGAGAATCCGGAGGTGATGATCAAACAGGTAATTCGCGAAATGGAGGAAGGGATCATCGAATTACGTAGGGAGACAGCCCGGGCGATCGCTAATGAAAAGCTTCTTGAGAAGAGGATACACGAAACTCAACACAGGATTATGGATCTGGATATTAAAGCGCAGCAATTACTTGAAAAAAACGAAGAAGAGCTGGCAACCAAAACCATCTCGAAAAAATTGGAAATTCAGAATGACCTGAATTACTTCCATCAGGAATTGAAGGAAGCCAAAAACATGTCTCAAAAAATGCAAGAAGATTTGGTTAAGCTTGAAGATAAAGTTCAACTGGCTCGACGGAAAAAAAGTGAACTCATCCGCCGAAAACGTGAAGCAGATGCTCAATTGAGAACGCATTCAGTGAGACAAAAAACTGAAAATGCCCTTCAGAGTTTTGAGCAAACCATGAACGATGTCTCGGTTCATGAATCTAATCTAGCTTCCTATGAACAGAAAATTCTGGAGACCGAGTCGGAAGCTCAAGCGCTGGGAAAAATGCTGGATTCCGATGAACAGAAGTTACTAGAGATGGAAAAGCAAGCAAAGAGCCAGGCGGTTAAAGAGGAGCTTGAAAAACTGAAGAAAAAAATAAAGAAGAAATAAATCTGTCAATTATTCTTAGTTCGACTGTTCAAATAATTGGAAATGACAGTGTAACTTGCTGCAATATATAAGGAAACTAATGTTTCTAATAAGTCAGAGTAAACAGGAAGTTGCCTTGAGCATAATTCTCCATGATCTTGACTATTCAAATGACCGGTTCTAAATTAGATGGAACCATAGTTTTGAGAATTCAAAAAGGAGAGAAATAAAAATGGGATTTTTTGATAGATTTAAAGAGCAGAAAGACGAATTCGACCCCCTGAAAGATCTGGAACTATCTAAACTGAAAGTTGGCTATTTTTTGGATTACGATTTGAAAACATGGGAAGTTACCGCTTACAATAGGTATGACTTTGGAGAAGGTTATTTCTCTGATGAGTGGGAATTAACATCAGGAAGAGAGAAATGGTACCTGGAACGCTACGAAGATGACGAAGTTGAGTGGGCATTATGCAAAAAAATTCCCATCGGCATGATCGAGGGAGATGTTCGCAATCATATCATCGAGAATGAGGATCCGCCCAATGAGTTGCAGTGTAAAGGGAAAATCTATTATTTAGATGAAACCGGATCAGCGTATCTGCAGGAAGGCGGAGCTGGTGAGCGAAAAGGATTTATATTTTGGGACTTTATTGATGAGGAGGATGAAAATTTTCTGACTATTGAACAGTGGGATGAGACAGAATTTGAAGCTGCATTGGGTCATTATGTGGAGGAGTTTCAATTTAGTAATATTTTACCAGGAACCAAGGAATAACGCTTGTTAAGCAAAATAGTCTATTTTCTATCAATAAAAGTATAACTGAAAATTAATTAATTATAAAACTGTAAAGGAGGTTTTGGCTGTGAGGAAACTTAGTCTATTATTCGCAACAGCTTTCTTTTTCACCCTCCTCTCTTGTGCAGGGAGAACTCCTTTGGAGAGCATTAAGCGAGAGCTGGTAAAATATCCGGAATATTCTGTACTGCTGGAAGATATGAATGTGGAGGGGATGTTATTTAAGGATTACTATCACCGTTATAAAGTTGTGTTTGGGCAAGAAACCGGAGTTGGGGACAGTCTTGCATATGAAAGTTACCTTACTGATTGGTTCCAGGTAAAGAAAAAGGAATACGAAAAATACAATAACTACCTGGGAATGGTGATCGCGTCAAAGAGCAGGGATGGAAAAATTGATGATACTCCCTTTCCTCCCGGTTATCAGTATGTTGGGGATCCCCGGTATGGTCAATGGCGGCAAGACTCGAATGGAAACTCATTTTGGGAATTTTATGGTAAATTTGCATTTTTCAGCCATATGTTTGGAATGTTTAGCCGTCCAATATATCGTAGTGGCTGGGATGATTATCGCGATTATCGGGGACGTGGTCAGCCATTCTTCGGACAGAACCGTCAATATGGCACTTCGGGGAAGTATACTCAGCAAACAAATAAATCATTCTTTGAGCGGCGTCAGCAGCGAGAGGCAGCCAGAAAACAAAATTTTGCCGAAAAGGTAAAGCGAAGAACCAATCGCAGCCGCATGAGCAGTGTCCGACGACGAAGTGGCGGATTTGGAAAATAAAAGGGGTCATTTTTGCTGTTTCATAATATAAAGGCAAATTAAAAGTTTTAACGTGAAGAGAGAATAAATACCAATATGTCAATGGAGGAAACATGTCAATCCATCAAATCATAAGCGGGATTATATATCTTGTCTCGGCCTTTATTTTGTTCATCCTTGGTAAATTTGTCTATGATAAATTAAATAAGCGATTTGACTTGAAGACAGAGCTGGTGGAGAGGGACAATTTCGCTTTAGCCATCGCCATGGTTGGGTATTATCTGGGCCTGGTGCTTGCAATTGGTGGGGTGTTGATGGGCCCTACTTTTGGACTCGCGGAAGATTTATTTGATATCTTTTACTTTGGGATTGTAGCCATCCTTTTGATAAATATTTCAGCAATAATAAATGATAAAATTATCCTTAGAAAGTTTGACAACGTTAAGGAAATTATTGACGATCGCAATGCCGGCACTGGAGTAATCGTCGGTGCAAACCATATCGCTAATGGTTTAATTATCGGAGGAGCAATTTCCGGGCAGGGGGGTGATTTGATTACTGCCCTGGCGTTCTGGTTTTTGGGGCAACTTATATTAATTCTGGCAGTGATTATCTATAATAGAATTACACCTTTTGATCTGCATGCTGAGGTGGAGAAAGACAATGTTGCAGTGGGAGTTGCAGTCGCAGGAATTTTAATTGCCCTAGGCAATGTGGTACGAATCGGAATCAGCGGCGATTTTTATTCATGGGGAATAAACCTCACTCAGTTCCTTGGGTTTGCGGTTTTCGGGATTATTATGCTGCCGATTATCAGGTTTTTTACTGACAAGATTTTGTTACCGGGTGTAAAACTAACGGATGAACTGGTCAATCAGGAAACACCCAATATCGGAGCCGGTGCGATCGAGGCCATAGCATATATTGCGGCTTCGATGCTTCTTGGATGGGTTGTTTAAGGGAGTTGAAAGTGAACGAATCTTTACCTACAAATGTCAGTGAAACACGGTCAGTGGCAAACTACCGGTTGAGTAAAAATTTTGTGCTGAAAGCCTGTATTTTTGCCACCGGACTTGCAGGGATTGTTGCGGAGTATGTAATTTCAACTCTAGCCAGTTACTTGCTAGGGAATACCGTTCTGCAATGGACTTTAATTTTATCACTCATGCTTTTTGCAATGGGAATAGGAAGCCGTTTAAGCCGTTATTTCCGTAACAATCTGCTGGATGTTTTTATCGCTGTGGAGTTTACATTATCCATCTTTTGTGCGGTCAGTGCTCTGCTTTCCTATTTTCTCTCAGCATATATCCAAAACGTTGCTCTGGTGATATATCCTTTGGCGATATCAATAGGTATTTTAATCGGGTTGGAGATTCCCATTGCCACCCGGCTCAATGATGTGTTTGAGGAGCTGCGCATCAATATCAGCACTGTAATGGAAAAAGATTATTTTGGAGCGCTGTTGGGTGGTCTACTCTTTGCATTCGTAGCGCTCCCCCATCTTGGTTTAACTTATACACCCATAATTTTGGGGAGTGTAAATTTTATTGTTGCGGCTGCTTTGTTCCTCCAGTTCAGAAAGATGATCAAATTTAAATGTACCCTGACCACCGGATTAATTCTGGTACCTGTGGTTTTGGGTGCTCTGGCTTATACGGCAGAACCCATCGTCCTGTTTGGAGAACAGCAAAAATATAAGGACAGGGTCATTTATCAAGAACAGACGCCCTATCAGAAAATTGTATTGACCCAATGGAAGGATTATTACTGGCTTTATTTAAATGGAAATGAACAATTTAGCAGTTACGACGAGGAATTGTACCATGAACCGCTGGTTCATCCGGCCATGAATGTTTCCATGGCACGCAAGAATGTTTTGGTCTTAGGTGGTGGCGACGGGCTGGCGGCGAGAGAAGTTCTAAAATATCCGGAAGTTGAAAATATCACCCTTATCGATATTGATCCGGCCATGACACAGTTGGGCGAAAAACATCCCATGTTCATTCAGCTGAATAACAATTCTCTCAACGATTCCCGTGTTGATGTGTATAATGAGGATGCTTATACTTTTTTGAGGGAAGATTCAAGGCTGTATGATGTGATTATAGTTGACCTTCCGGATCCAAAATCGGTTGAAATCGCACGACTTTATACCAGGCAATTTTATAAAACAACCTTGCGACATTTATCAGTCGGAGGTGTAATTGTCACACAGGCAACCAGTCCCTTTTTTGCAAACAGTGCTTTTCTTTCAATTCTGAAAACCATGAGATCCGCAGGTTTGACTGCGGTCGCATACCACAATCACATACCTACTCTGGGTGAGTGGGGGTGGGTGTTGGGAATAAATTCAGCAAACATCAATGAACAAGAGTTAAAAACCGAATTGGGTACAAAAACATTTGAGGATGTGAATACTCATTTTTTAAATCAGGATGCTATGACCAGTATGCTGAACTTTGGGAAAAATGTTATGGAAGACTATGAGAATATTAAAGTGAATGACGAATTGGATCTAGCTCTGTATCATTATTATCAAAAAGGTGCTTGGGATCTATACTAATAGAGAATCTATGAAATGAAACATCTTAAAAAATTCTGGTACTTTTTACTACGCGAGAATTTGGTCCGTTTGATCATGATTTTAGTGATTCTAATTATTATCAGCACCATAGGAATGTCAATTGTTGAGCCAAACACCACCATGGCCAATGCATTTTGGTGGAGTATTGTTACACTTACCACTGTCGGATATGGCGACATAACACCCACTACAATTGCCGGAAGGTTGATCGGGATCTTAATTATGTTTTTTGGGATTGGAATTCTGGGATTATTCACGGCCACTATTGCAAGTTTTTTTGTGGAGAGAAAATTAAAGGAAGAGCGTGGAATGAGTAAGTTTGAATTTGAGAATCACATTGTTATTTGCGAGTGGAATTTCAGGGCGAAAGAAATATTAAATGAATTGCGATCCGATTCAAGAATGGAAACCACACCGGTGATTTTAATTGCAGATATTGAAAGAAAACCTCTGGATGATAATTTTCTTCATTTTATCCAAGGCGGCGTGACGGAAGAGAATTTAAGACGCGCCAATTTTGAAAAAGCAAAAACAGTGGTCATTCTTGGAGACGATCGACTGGATGATTACGCCCGGGATGCCAAGGTAATTCTCTCAACACTTACAGTAGAAAGCATTAATGCGGATGTTTATACCATTGCAGAATTGGTGGACGGGAACAATGTGCGTCATTGTCAACGGGCACACGCAGATGAAATAATTGTCGGCAGTGAATTCAGCAGTAAACTGATTTCGCGGGCCACCCGGGATCACGGAATATCAAAAGTACTTTCGGAGCTCCTGAGTTCACAGTATGGTAATGATCTATATAAAATAGCTGTTAAAACAGAAATGATCGGGGAGAAATTTATCGATATTTTTACGGGAATGAAACGGGATCACAATAGTACTGTCCTAGCCTTGCAAAGGGGTATAACCGGAGATGTGATTTCAAATCCGGCAATGGAAATGAAGGTTGAGCAAGGCGACTATTTAATTTTAATTGCTGAAGCAAATCCCGAAAAAAACTAATTCAAGTGTCCTCATTAAATAAAAGGTGATTCATTAATGGAACTATTTGAGCGGCTTTTTCGGATTCTTCGTTCAAATATTGATTACGGAAGAAAGACCGGCTCTTCCTTTAGGGAGGAGCAGGCTGGTTACAGACGGGATCAATCAAGGTCTTACGCTGGCGGTAGCAGCAAAAATAACAACAATCGGGATCCCCGAATCGCTGCCTATTTTGCAAATCTGGAAGTGCCCTATGGTTCCGATCTGAAAATCGTTCGAGAATCCTGGAAACTTCTGGTAAAGCAGTTTCATCCAGACTTGCACTCTTCTGATGCAGAAAAGCAAAAAATGGCCAACGAATTGGTGCAGGGTTTAAATAAAGCGTTTGATGAAATTAAAAAATATTATCAATCTATTGGGAGAAACTAAGTCAAAAGATATCTCAGGAGTAGAAGTCACAAATCTGAGATAAATGAAAGCAAGTAAGGTTGGTGAGAAACCATGGAAAATTTAGGAGTCAAAGATTTTCGAAATCTGGAGGTGTGGGAAGAAGCCCGGTCTTTAACACTCAAGTTTCACTGGGCATCCTCCAGATTCCCCAAAGATCAACCAGAGGGATTATCCACAAGAGTGCGTAATGCGTGCATATCACTCTGGGCAAATATTGCTGAAGGTTGTGCGGGGAAAGATGTAAACGAATCAATACACTGTATCAGAACGTCTATGGATATGGCTGCTGAATTAGAATCATTACTGCAGGTTTCAGCGGAATTGAATTATCTGAACAAAGAGGAATACACCGACCTGCGTGAGAATCTGATTGAAGTGAAACGTATGTTATCTGCACTGCTTGAAAAATTTACTGGTCAGAAAAAATCGGATGTAAAAAACTGAGCTTTATTTAGAGAGAATCAAAATTGTAAGTATGGAGAGTATATTCAAACTTTGGTTTAAGCACATAATTTAAAATTACAATAATCCAAAATAAACTTTTAATATTGAGGAGGTAAGCATGTCCGAAAATCTGGAATTAGTCAAGAATTATATTCTCGACATGGATTTAAATATTGTTGAAGTGAATAAGGCCGAAGAATTAGTAGTGGTCGAGGACGAAGAAAACGGCATCCAGAATCTGGTGATTGATTGTGAGCCGCCCCTGGTGGTTTTGGAACAATTGATCATGGAAGCACCAAAAGACAATGCGCAGTTTTATAAACGTTTATTGCAGATGAATCGGGAGTTGGTGCATGGCGCATTTGTTTTAGATGAAGAGGCCAAGTATGTCTTTTACCGCGATACACTGCAACTGGAGCATCTGGATTTTAATGAATTAGAGGCTTCGGTTCATTCTCTTTCGCTGGCGTTAGCTGAGAACGGCGCTGAGCTTCTGGAATATGTTAAGAAATAAACAATATTGAAAAGATTAAAACTAAAAAGAAGGAGAAAAATGTCATGAGCGTTTTCACAAGATTTTTCAGGGTAGCAAAGGCCGAAGCTCACTCGGTAGTAGACAAACTTGAAGACCCGATAAAAATGACCGAGCAGGGTATTCGGGACCTAAAACGGGATCTGCAGGGCGCAATGACCAGTTTGGCACAGGTAAAAGCAGCGGCGATTCGCCTTAAAAAAGATGCGGATGATCAGAAAAAACTGGCCTCTGATTTTGAACGTAAGGCGATGCTTCTGCTGCAAAAAATGCAGCAGGGAAGTCTCGAGCAAGCCGAAGCAGAGCGATTAGCAGCAGAGGCCTTATCAAAAAAAGAAGAGGCGATGCAGCGTGCAACCTCCTTAACTTCGGATCATCGGGCACAGCAAAAAATGGGCGATCAGCTTCAGGCAAAAGTGCAAAAATTGAAACAGACCATTACCCGCTATGAGAATGAACTGATAACATTGCGTGCCCGGGCCCGCACTGCTGAATCCATGAAAAAAATCAATCAGCAGATGACAAAGGTGGATTCAAACAGCACTATTGCCATGCTGGAAAAAATGAAAGATAAGGTGATGGAGCAGGAGTCGCTGGCTGAAGCTTATGGAGATATGGCGGATTCCACCGCTGGATTGGATGATCAAATCGAGAAAGCACTTGAAAGTCCCCCAGAAGAAAAGGCAGCCGATTCTCTGGCAGCGTTGAAGAAAAAGATGGGAATTGAGAAATAGAAGGAAGTACGAGCTCTCGTGATTTTTTAAAAGCCGCCTCTAAAATTGAGGCGGCTTTTTTTATTTGCAAATTTTATGATATATTATCAAAGCAATTGGGATTAATTTATTCAAAATTAGATACGGGGCCTAAAGATGAATCGAAACCACTTTGTTTTTCTTATCCTTGGTGTATTTGCTCTGTTGATTTTTCTTGGCACGATGCCGAAGACTGAAAAGGAACAAGTTATTAAAGTTGAAAATGTCAAAAATGCCGAAAAATTGATTGGGCTGGAATTCAGTCCCGTCGAACGGGATTCCATGCTTGATGAGCTTAATGAAAATCTGGAAAACTATCAGGATTTGCGAAAGGTTGAAATACCAAATAGTATTCCACCGGCGCTCGTTTTTAATACGCTACCGGTGGGGAAAAAGGTTGAGAAAGGAAAAGGTACTGTAAAATTTAGTTCTGCCAATAATGTTAATATCCCCGAGAATTTTGAAGAACTGGCATTTTATTCTGTTCGGGATCTGGCAGAATTAATACGTACCAAAAGGATTACTTCAACACAATTGACGAAAATGTATCTCGAACGATTAAAGAAGCATGATCCGCAGCTCCACTGTGTGGTTACCCTTACAGAAGACCTGGCACTGAAACAGGCAAAGCGAGCTGACGAGGAAATCGCCAGTGGTAAATACCGGGGATTATTGCACGGAATACCATATGGTGCCAAGGATTTGTTGGCAGTAAAAGGCTACAAAACGACATGGGGGGCCATGCCTTACAAAGATCAGTATATTGATGAGAATGCCACCGTAATCAAAAAACTGGAGGAGGCGGGGGCGGTATTGGTGGCAAAATTAACTCTGGGTGCACTTGCATGGGGCGATGTGTGGTTTGGCGGAAAAACCCGCAATCCCTGGAATTTGGAGCAGGGGAGTAGTGGCTCATCTGCGGGTTCGGCATCAGCGGTTTCGGCTGGATTAGTGGCTTTTGCTATCGGGACCGAAACCTGGGGCTCCATTGTCTCTCCATCCACCCGCTGCGGCGTTACAGGTTTGAGACCAACTTTCGGAAGAGTGAGTAGATCTGGTGCAATGGCTTTAAGCTGGAGTATGGACAAGATTGGTCCCATCTGCAGAACGGTGGAAGATTGTGCCATCGTTTTTGAGGCGATTATGGGATCCGATGGATTGGATCAGGCGGTTACCGATTATCCGTTTAATTATTCCAGCAAGGTTAATTTAGAGAAGTTACGGGTCGGCTATGTTAAATCCGAATTTGAGCAGGATACCACGTTTAAAAAAACGAACAATGCCGCATTGCATAAATTGGAAGAGATGGGTGCAAAATTGATTCCCATTGAGCTCCCCGATTTTCCTATCTACGATATGTCATTTATTCTGTCTGCAGAAGCTGCCGCTGCCTTTGATGAACTTACCCTGAGCAATCGTGATAGTCTGCTGGTTCGGCAGATCAAGAATGCCTGGCCTAATGTGTTCAGAGCGTCGCGATTTATCCCGGCTGTCGAATATGTTCAAGCGAATCGTGTGCGCTATAGAGTTATTCAGGAAATGGAAAAACTGATGGAAAATATCGACCTTTACATCGCGCCGTCGTTTGGCGAGAATTTACTTTTAACCAATTTAACCGGACATCCCTGTGTGGTGTTACCAAACGGATTTAATGAGGAGAACAGCCCAACCAGTATCAGTTTTATTGGTAAACTGTACGATGAAGGTACGGTTTTAGCATTTGCAAAAGCATACCAGGATGCAACCGATTTTCACAAAAAGCATCCACCTTTGTTTGAATAGAGGATAGATCCGAGCTGTCGTGCAGGTCTGATTTCAACAGATCATTCTTGGTACTCTATCTGTAGTCATCCGCTTTCAAACGAAATAAATCTTATTGCTTATATTTTTCCGTCATCAATTCCATTGAACAGTTTCACCACCACACATTGAGAAAGAGTATAATTCTGGACTATTTGAATCATGCTCAAATGCAATTCATTTATAAGAAATGGATTATTTAGGGCTAAACAAGAGACCACCCGTAATCATAATCAATTTGTTCTTGGTGCTTAACTCGCCTTCCTTATTCAGTTTTGTTAGCCCTAAAGAATATTGTGCATCAACAAATGCATCAATGCTACCGAGTGGAATAATCAATCCTGCGCCAAAATCAAGCGCAAATTCAAAAGTTTCAAGTGATTCTTTAAGATCTATCTCTTCCTCAGCCGTTATCGGTCCTACTTTTTCACCCAATGCTTCTCCTTCGGCTGTCGCCTTTGCTTTATCCTTGGCAGATAATAAAAAACCAATTTCAGGACCTGCAATTATGTACGGTTTCACCTTTGACTGTCCAAATGCCAATTTTCCAAGCACTGGGAAGCTCAAATAGTCTAGTTTCATGGTTTCTTCGACAGCTCCTGTTACATCGATTGAAAGGCCTTGTTCAACAATTGTTGCGCGGAAATCACCTTTTAGTTTGGTTCCTTTTTGATTATACAGGGCGTTAACCTGAAGGGCAAACATAGGACTTAGCCAGAATTCCACTACTCCTCCTATACTAAATGTGGTTCTATTAGATTGGTCTATGGTTACCTCAATTGACTCTCCACCTATATCAATCGTTTCTGTCCCACCTAAGTCTTCGCTGATATTTGCAAGATTGAGACCAGCGCGAATTCCAAATTTTGGTTGTGAATATAAATTAATGGAGATCATTAATGCTATGGAAATGATCAATAGGTATTTCATCGCGAAACCTCCTTTTATGTTATTGGATAAAACCTTCGTTTAAGCTTTTCTGATCGTTAGCAAATATTATTCAAAAATATTTTTTTTGCTGTTTAAAGACTTATCTATCAAATTTTCGGTAATTCGCTGATAGGGTAAAGAATAATATCAGGCTCTAGTCGACTGACTGCCGGGAGCGGTATCGCCAGCCGATAAAATTCCTCAGTGCACGTCGGATTAAATCAACATTTCAGATTCATCAGGAATATCGCTAACCGAATTCCCTTCATTTGTTCTTATCTCTAAAAAGGAATGAATGCAAATGATATCCATTTTATATAAAAATGTCAATAACATAAAAATTGGGTCATTCTCCGAACTGCCTGTTTGATTTCGACTGTCTGAAGTTATTATATTTATTTAAAACCGATTTAAATTTAATTCGTAAAATTTTTCATAATGATTGCGAAACAATCGAATATTAAATTTCAAAAAAACCAATCTGCGGAGGAAGAATAAAATGAAGAAATTTGTGGTCCCATTTGTTGTACTAATTCTTGGTTTAATGATATTAAGTTGCTCTAGTCGTAAAGTCACCCGAGTTAATGAGGAGAAACAGATCGATTTGAGCGGAAGATGGAATGATACCGATTCCCGTCTCGTGGCTGAAGATATGATAAAAGATGTACTTGAGAGACCCTGGTTACCGAATTTTGTAAACAAACAGGGAAGAAGGCCTGTAGTTATTGTAGGCCTGGTCAGAAACAAGACTCATGAGCATATCAGTGCAGAAACATTTATTAAGGATATCGAACGGGAATTTGTCAATTCGGGACGGGTTACAGTAGTTCAAGCGGGGGATGCACGCGAGGAGTTACGGGATGAAAGGGCTGACCAGCAGGAATTTGCATCGGTAACTACCCTGAAACATTGGGGATTGGAAAAAGGAGCTGATTTTATGATGCAAGGTGTGATCAATTCCATTGTTGATGCAGATCAAAGTGAATCGGTGGTGCTGTATCAGATCGATCTGGAGTTGAGTGATCTGGAGACCAATGAAAAAGTATGGATTGGGAATAAAAAAATCAAGAAACTGGTTCAAAATTAAAGCATAAATAGAACATTATTAAGTTTGAATTTACTCATATTTCAAAAAAATGTTATCCGAATCTGGATAGCTGTTTGTATTATTTTATGGGGATGTGCCTCTTATTACAAATCGAATATAAAATTTCAGAAACATTTTGAAGAGGGCGAGTTAGAAAAAGCCGCTGAAATTTTAGAAAAACAGAAAAAAGAGGCGGAGGGAAAAGACAGATTACTTCACTTTCTTAGTAGTGGGGTAGTCTATCAGATGCTGGGGGAATATAGGAAGAGCAATGAATACTTCGAGAAAGCCTATATTTACTTGGAAGATATTCAGAAAAATTATACCCTCGAAGCATTTAGCCTGCTTACTAATCCAATGATAAAACAATATAGTGGTGAAGATTTCGAGACAGTTTTGATTCATTATTATAAAGCCCTCAATTATCTTCAACTGTATCAATTCGATGAAGCTTTGGTAGAATGCCGAAGGATTAATATTAAACTAAACAAATTGAATGATCGTTATTCAAAACATAAAAACCGGTATAAAGAAGATGCCTTTGGGTTAAATCTTATGGGAATAATATATGAAGCCTCTGGAGAAATTAACGATGCTTTTATTGCCTATCGGAATGCATATGAAACTTACATAAACGATTATGTTTCTCTCTTCGGCGTTCATCCACCAGAACAATTGAAAGAAGATTTGCTGCGCACTGCCCATCTCAATGGATTTAGGGAAGAACTGTTACACTATGAGCAAAAATTTGGGATTAATTATGAACATCAAAATGTGGCGGATAGTGAACTCATATTTTTCTGGCATAATGGACTTGGTCCTGTAAAAGATGAATGGAGTATCAATTTTGCGATTGTCAAAGGTGAAGGTGGAATTGTAAATTTTGTCAATCGAGATGCCGGATTTACTTTTGCCTATGATACGAATAAATATTATGGCAAAAAATCAACTGATTTTGGCGACCTGAAGGCCATAAGGGTTGCATTTCCCAAATATGTTACTCGTCAGCCTTATTATGACTCTGCTGAGATTATTTCGGGTGGGAAAATATACCGGCTGGAATTAGCGGAAAATATTAATGATATAGCCTACAAGACATTAGAGGACAGAATGATGAGAGAATTTTCTACCGCACTGATCCGCTTAGCAGTAAAACAACTGACTGAAGAATTGGTGCGCAAGGAAAATGAGAATCTAGGAACTATTTTATCTATCATTAATGCTGCCACTGAAAAAGCTGACACCCGAAATTGGCAGACTTTGCCATTTAGTATCTCTTATGTCAGAGTACCGCTCAAGGAAGGTCAAAACACTGTGGAATTAAAAAATTATTCATCACGTGGGGAAGGTAGTGAGATAAGCTTCCAGTTTGAAGCCGAAAAAGGGCAGACACTGTTCCATGTTTTTCATACTTTGGAGAGCCTGCCGATTCGAAGTACGGTCTTTTATAATTAAAACTCATTAAGAAGACTATGAAATTCTTAGGATAGATTTCTTCTGAATTGTTTTCTTAGAAGATTCACACCAAAGGGAAATAGGATTTATTTCACTATCTTGTTTTAATCAATCCAATTTCTGAATATATTCAAAGAATAATTAATCCATTGATAATCATGATAATTCCCTCTTTTACCGGTTTTTTGGCAGGGATTCTCCACGTTGTTTCCGGACCTGACCACCTGGCTGCTGTGGCACCTTTTGCTGTCGAGAACCGCGGCAAGAGTTGGTTCACAGGTATGTTATGGGGCATCGGACATACTGGTGGCGTGTGGTTGATAGGAATGCTGGCATTCCTCTTTCGTGAAATTCTTCCGATTGATCTGATATCAACATACAGTGAAAGAATGGTGGGTCTGGTTTTGATTTTTATCGGTATCTGGGGAATGAGAAAAGCTCTGAAGACACGCGTACATTATCATGAACATCAACATGCAGGAATCGAACATGCCCACTTTCACGTTCATGAAAAAATTGAAAATCATGAACATTTGCAAATTCATCGTCATTCTCACGCACCTTTAACCATTGGAATACTTCACGGATTGGCAGGAAGTTCTCACTTTTTAGGGGTTTTACCGGCGCTTATGTTACCAACTACCGCATCAGCAGTTGCATATGTCGTTTCATATGGGGTAGGCTCTATTGCTTCAATGATTTTGTTCACACATGTTATTGGACTTTTTGCCAAAAAGTATGCAAAAACGACATTTTCCTATACAACTATACTGATAGGGTTGTCAATAATGGCAATGGTTGTAGGAATTTATTGGTTATTTCTTATTTAATTTGGATTACAAAAATAATTTGGGTTGTTGACAGTATGTCGATGTAAAGGACTGTGATTACATTGTAATTATCTTATGTAAATCTAATCTGTGTTAGTTTTCTCACCACATCACAATAATCATGTACTGAGAAAATGAAGATGAGTTCAGAAACACTTTCTTTTAACTCTTGCTAATCGTAAATCTACTCCCGATACTGTTGAACAATTGTAATATTTTCCAAGATTTTTTTTCTATCACTGTAAAACTTCGCAAGCGCTTTTTCAACAAGTCGCTCCTGTTCTAATAAATCTTCAGCAATAATCTTATATTTGGAAGTCGATTTTAATTTATACATTGTTTTGCACCAGTCTAGATCATCAATGAGTGATTGTAAAGCAGCATCTAACTCATCTTTTGTTGCAATTTTGACCCTCTCTTCAAATTTTCCTCCTAGCCTAAAATCGTTTCTGATATCTCTCATTTACAAATCCTCCAGGATTTAATTGTTCTAGTCGTAGCCGGAGATCTAAATATACCAGCCGAACTAATATTGTTTTAATAATTAGTAGTTGATGGACAAGCCAGAGATGTAAAATCCTTATTTAATTTTAAACAAATAAATCTGGCTTTAAACAATGAATATCTTTAGTACTGCTTTTATATTCAAAGAGGCGAAAAATTGACCAAGGGGGATAAAAAAAATGACTAAAATGGGATCAGTTTACAACTATCGGCACATACTTTACTTACTTTTAGTAAAAAATAAAAAAAATTATACAATAACTCACTATTTTTTTTTAGCGGTCCCTTAAGATATAACAAATAACTATTACGTAAGTTCCATTTTGACTAATTGGATCTGGATTCAATGATTCTGTGTATTGCATACAACAAAATTTTATCTGCTGCAAATGAAAGTTGAGAGACCGACAATACTTTTAATTGTAATGTACACAGATTTAGTTTTATTGCGAAATGGAGAGCAGTTTTTTTCTACCAGAGATTAATCGCGATATTGATTTACAATAGATAGAGATTCATATATTTTTTTTTGGTCTTCGTAAGAATTGGCAAGGGCTTGTATTACAATATTCTGTTGATTTAATAATTTTTGGGTCATATACTTGTAATTTGGAGTGGATTTTATTTTATACATTGTCTGGCACCACTCCAGTTCATCATTTATAAACCGAAGAGTCACTTTTAATTCATTCTTTGATGCCGCTTTAACCAAATCCTCAAATTGATTATCATTTAAAGACCTTATCCTTATATCACTCATATAGTTTCCCTCACCCTATGTAATTTTTTTAGATAGATCCCTTTTAAAAACGAAATTAACTCAAAATTTCTAGTTGATCCTGGCTTTTTGTTCTTATTTGATAATACTGTTGGTCTAATTAAAATTTAATTGAATAGGGCAATGATAAAAATTACAGGGCTATTCTTTTGATAATCACTTTAACTGTCCCGCCATCTTACGAAATTATTTGACCTATGTCAATATTATTTTTAGATTTTCACAAAAATATAGTGAACGTTTTTAGGTCAATTCTGCAATTCAGATCGATATATGATTAGGAAATCTGGTATGATATTTTCCAATTTGATGGGCTTACCAAAAACAAATAAATTTTACAGGATTTTTATGCGTCACAAGATTTGAAAGGTAGAGTAGAGAGTTGAAAGAAGACAAAATACTTGAAGTGATAATACGCTGATCTAATTAAAGGTAGATCAGCAAAGTGATTTTTTTGCCTTTTGTCGTTAGGATATTTTGTTGCTTATATTAAGTGCTTAATTAAATAATTTCAAGGTTCTAAAATTTTTTCAATACTCAATTAAACGTTAAAAAAATATAATTTCGAGTGGGATTGAATTCCATTCACTTTCTACGATAAGCCAACTCTTTATTCTGCAAAGAGTACAATTAAAAAAATGTTCCTAGTGAAAATTTGGTAACCATTTTATCAAATCCTTGAATATTAGTTGGCCAGGCAAGGTCATATTGTAATAAAAAATATCCCAGGTTGAATCGAAATCCAAATCCAACCGCAGAATTTAAATCTTCCAGACGAAATCCATTATCAAAATTAAAGGGTTTAAATGTGGTCTTGCTAAAACCGGGAATATCAAGACCCCACGCTGCTGCAGCATCGTAAAAGACTGCTACGCTTAGAAAATCAAATGAAGGGGGTAAGAAAAACATCAATGGGAATCGGTATTCGATATTTGTCAGGAAAAATTTCGTACCTACAAAGGCGTCGTAGTCGGCACCCCTATATGTAAAAGGACCGCCAATGCTGAAAATCTGAGCATCCTCGCCTAAACTAGCGCCACCGAGAAAACGGCCGGCAAGAACGGTTCTGTGGCCTAATGACATATACCTTCGGTAGTCCAAAAATACATTTGTAAATTTAATGTCACTGGTGGTTGTTTCAACCGAAATTCGACTACGACGACCACTCATTGGTCCTAAAGGTCCATAGAGGCTATTATCAAAAACAAGGGCCGCTCCAACCTGTGCATATTTATAAATACCGATATCAAACGCATTTCGATCAATTGAAACTGGGGTATAAATTTCCTCTACAAAATCCTGGTCAACCCAGGTATATCCCCCAAAAAATTCTATCCGCCTAAAACGACTGAATGGAAACGAAACGATACCGTTGAATCCTCTATAGGTATTACGAACGTATCCGAGCGAATTGAATCCTCCTGCTACTAAATATGAATAGTTGGTCTGAAAAAGCTGCAAGCCGAAATTTATTCTATGAGCCTGATTGAAGTAAGTTAATCCAAAATTTGAATGGAGAAGACTGTTAAATTGAAGCTGGGTCGCAGCATAAAATGTATGATTGCCGAGCATATCAGTAAATAAGAAGATAGCATCGCCGCCCGCACCATAGTAAGTGTCATAGCCTCCGCTAAATGCCACAGCATCCAAATTAAATTTACTTCTGTATTTTGTCTTTTGTACTTCATCTGGATCTTCCAGTTCGTAATTTGATATAATATTGTTTGGATCAGGGAAGGCAGGAAGCCATAAGCTGTCTGATGGTTGTTCTTCTTCCTCTGCAACCTCTATGGTTTCATCCTTAATAAGCGACAAATCTGAACCATTGGTGCTAGTCATTAAAAGTTCATTATTACGTTGCCTTTCCGGTGTGATCTCACCGGATGTGGTGAATTTTTTCTTGTAAATATGCCAGTGGGTATTTTCAAAGGCACTAAATACTAAAACATTACCATTAGCAGACCAGCTCATCGCTGGAGTTGATTCAGTTATTCCTGCCACGCCATTCATTAATCCGATAACGAGTGAAACATCTCCTGTCTCAAGATTTAACTTATACACATTAGGGATACCCTGGTGGTCAGATACAAAAGCTATTTCTTCACCACCGGATAGCCATTGTGGAGCAGTCGTACTCCCTTCAAGGTGGGTTAAAACTTTTATGTCTCCCGTCTCGAGTGAATAGAGTGCTAAGTCATAATCTCCAAATAACAGATCACTTATATCCGTTCCTTTTCCCCGGTCAGTAATAAAAACAATTTGTTTTCCATCAGGTGACCATTGTGGCTGCAAATCTGCAAAACGATCATTTGTTAATTTTCTTAGATTCTTACCGGTGATATCAACGATATATAAATTTGATTGTCCCCCAACGATACCAACAAAAACCAGTTGCTCTCCGGTTGGAGAAAATGCCGGAGATAAAATCCCATTCAGATTTTTGAAAACAAGCTTTCGCTTCTTGTCTCCTCCATCCCATGGGTCCAAGATATAAATTACATCTTTTTCTCCGTCCTTTGCGACGAATGTGATAAGATCTCCATCAGGAGACCATCCTATGGAAGAATCAAAAAAACGTAGTGCTTCAAAATTTTTACTTTGTCCGCCCTTTACAATGCGACGTTCCTCTATTTCACCATCCCAATATTCATGAATAATGTACAAATCATCTAAGAGATTCTTATTCGCTATATATGCGATTGATCTACCATCCGGACTAACAGATGGTAAAATGTTCATTCTATGATAATATCCACGCTGTTTCGAAACTTTTTCAGCAATTTCAGAAGGGGCTAACAGTGTGGAATCAGAAGGCAAGACCAAAGCTTTTACGTATTCATGCCATGCCTCGGTTAGTTCGTCATAGTTCAGACCCAGGTTTTTCTGTATGGCTGTCTCTATGTTTCCAGATCGCGTCGCATGCTTAAAGATCCTCCCCACCATCTCCTTTCCATACTTCTCACCGATATAATTCCAGAGTGATTCTCCTAAACGATAGACTCTAATATCATATGTCGTATTTAACTGTTTTACAGTAAGTAAATTGTCATTCATCAACCCATCACGTACCCACATCCGGGTCGTATTATCCATTCCAATGGAGAGGTATTCCGCCATGCCTTCCACAAACCATAAAGGGGGATTAAATCTTACCGGGGATAGCCTATTTCTCTTTCCAAACATGATATCAAATTGAAAAGCGTGTACCAGTTCGTGTACAAGCACATGATTAAAATCGCGGTAAGACCCGGTAATTGGCAAAACGACCCGATTTTTTAGTCCCTCGGTAACACCCCGTGTACCTTCACCAATAAGGCCTGACACAACATTTGTTTGTTGAAAGTCATTCATGGAAGAATATAGTATAAGTGGAATTCTTTTATCAAATTGGTGATCGAGAACTTCACTTAAATAATCATATCCGCGTTCTGCCATTCGTGCGGCGTCCCGTGCTGTCTGTTCTTCCTCACCATAATAGTGTACGTCGAAATGTTCGGTTCGAAATACTGCCCAGTTAAACTTTTTGTACTGAACCTTATTTTGACCGAAGTAATAGCCAGCCTGACTAAAAGCTATGGTGCTGGCTATCACAGTTATTATCACTATTCCAGTAAATGTTTGAAAAAGTCTTACGGAGTTATTCATAACATTTTCTCCTTCAATGATTCTGACAACTTTCTACCCCCAAAATCACACCTTATTTATTATCTTTTTTTAACCATTTTAATAAGAGTTCACTGAAAAAAATATTAAAGTATAAATTATTGGAGTAAGGTGTCTCGTATTTAATTCTAATTGCCGTTTTTTTATAACGCCAATTAAATAGTGGAGTTTCGCAGATACAACAGAAACTTTAATTTTTCTAACATCGCATATGTCCAAAGTGTTATCAATACTAAAATGGCTGATGTAATTGATTATAATATTTTTTATGATGAATATTAATGTCATTTCAAATAGTTTTTTCTGGAAATTAAGAAATTCTATATCAACTAAGTGTGAGTGAAAAACCAATTGTTCGCGTTGATTTTTTATTGTCTCTTATTCATTTCGAATCTTGAATATTGAGATACTAGTAAATGCTGGCAAAATAAACAAAAATAAAAAGAAATGTGCGTTACTCTCTAAATTCTGGAAATTATTACGAAAATTATGAAAATGATTTACGATATTGAGGACAGTAATATCGTTTGAATTTTTAACTTCGTAAACAGATTTATATTTGAGAACTTGTCAATAAAACCCAGAAGTAATCATCATAACGTTTTTGTTAATTCGAAATTTAGCCTTGATATCTTTTTGTTTGTAATTTATGATCACCTGTATTCCTATGCTAACTTTTGTTGAATTAATCCATCTGGAATGGCATAATATTCACTGACGCCTTTCAACCTATGAATAATTTAACTTGAAAAGCACCCATGTCAATCAAATTGTTTTTAGTGGTTCATCGCCTTAAATAAAAATCATTGAGAACGTTAACATTTAAATGGGAAATGTGTTTAAAAATTGGCCAAGCGATTACTTAAATATCTTGTAGTAATATGTCTTTTCTTTTTAGGTTTTAACCTTATGATTCCTTATCTAATTAATAAATTAACTTATCCGGCACCTTTGGTTGCGGTCTCTTCACCACCTCCCTCACCATATCGAGAAGTAGTAGTTGAATATGCTCCAAAAGATTCAATAATCTGCTGGTTGTTTCAACATCGCCCCATAATTGAATCGCAACCAATTGTTTTGATGTTTCATGGAAATGGCGAAAATTTGGAGACAATGCACTTAGGGGGATTGTTGGACGGATTCTGCAAATTGAATGTAAATTTTTTAGCGGTGGATTACCCGGGTTATGGAAGAAGTACCGGAAAACCTTCTGAAACAACTATTTTGAACTCTGCTAAAAGCGCATACAACTGGATTAAAAAAGGTTATCCGACAAATCCTTGTATAATATTTGGATGGTCTTTAGGAGCTGCTGTTGCTCTCCAGATCGCTGCGGAAAATATCTCAGGCGTTGATGCCTTAATCGCCGTTAGTCCCTGGACTACTTTGGGAGATGTTGCCTCAGCGCATTACCCCAAATTTGTTGTAAGAAACTTGCTCAAGGAAGAATATAATTCTCTTGAGGCCACAAAAAAGATTAACTGCCCTTCCTTGATTATACATGGTGAAAATGATATGATTATACCGGTTGAGCAGGGCGAGAAAGTCGCAAACTCCCTTGGTAAAACCGCGAAATGGTTACAGGTGCCAAATGCCGGTCATAATGATATTTTTTCAGACCAAAATGTTTGGATAGAAATTACAGATTTTATTGCCCGGTTTGATACTCGACTCTAATTTGTCGCCAATTTTCGGGAAAAACAAAAGAGTTATTTCGGGGAGATTTTTCTGAAAGAACCGGAAGTTACCCGCAACTTGATAAGCTTGTCCAGGTGGATAAGGGAGTTTAAAGTAAAATGGGCGCAGGCTTTTTTTATTTTTGAAATCGTGAAAATTTTTCTCTTAAGAATCAATAGGTAATCAATAAATTGGCAATGTATAGATTGAAAACACCCACCGGTCGTACTAATCTGTAATATAGGATAGTGAAGATGAAAAGAATTGTCGTCCTCGGAGCAGGTTTAGTGGGAAAAGCAATTGTGCTCGATCTGGCAGGTAGATATGAGATAACTGTAGTGGATATCGATGAAAAGAATCTCCAAAAAGTTTCTCAAGATCGAGCGATTAAGACCAAACATCTGGACCTCTCAGATACAAAAAGCGTGATTGAGGTCGCACAAAATTTTGATCTGGTTGTTGGTGCACTGCCTAGTAGCCTTGGATTCCGGACAATGAAAGCGGTTATTGAAGCAGGAAAAGATATGGTGGATATTTCTTTTCTTCCGGAGGACGCTCTCGAGCTTGATGAGCAAGCAAAAAGTCATGGTGTCACGGTGGTATTCGATTGCGGTGTGGCGCCCGGTATGAGCAATATTATACTCGGTTATCACAACAATAAAATGAAGGTGCAAAAATTTGACTGCATGGTGGGGGGCTTACCGGTAGATCGCATCTGGCCATATGAATATAAAGCCCCGTTTTCGCCAATGGATGTACTCGAGGAATATACCCGTCCGGCTCGAATCGTTGAAAATGGGAAGATCGTGATAAAACCAGCCTTGTCCGAACCAGAATTTATTCAATTTGACAAAATTGGCACTCTTGAGGCATTTAATACCGATGGGCTGCGGAGTTTACTCACAACTATGAAAATACCATATATGCGGGAAAGAACTTTAAGATATTTTTTGATAAGAATTCAATAAATATTAAGGGGAAATCGATACGGCCAGTCGACTTGACATCCAAACTGTTATTTCCCAAGTGGCAACTACATGAGGGGGACGAAGAATTTACCGTCATGCGTATCGGAATAAGTGGAACGGAAGGCAATCAGCAGAAAAGGTATCAATATGATTTATTTGACAAATATGACCGAACAACCCATACCTCATCAATGGCTCGAACAACCGGGTATACTTGCGCCGCTGTTGTAGATTTAGTATTAGAAAACTTGTATTCCAGAAAGGGAGTTTCCCCGCCTGAGTATATCGGAGCAAATGAAAAATGCTTCAAAAATATAATCGAATATTTAAAAATAAGGAATGTAGTTTATCAGTTTAGTGAATCTGTTGTTTGATTAACTCTTAGTGGGCATATAAAAAAAACCTACACGTGGCTTAACATCCAAAAAAAAGCCCTGGTCTTTTAAAAACCAGGGCTTCCTAACTAATATTCGGAAATTCGGCGAGAAAACGACTATTTGAGATAGAGCATTTTTTTCACTTGACGAACATTCTTGTCAAGGACTCTGAACTCGTAATAGTAAACACCATTGGCAACGGTATTTCCGGCATCATCGGTGGCATCCCAGAAAAACTCTTCGTACACACCGGGTTCGAAGGAATTGTTGTCGAATAGGGTGCGGATTTTTTGTCCCAGTACATTGTATATAATTAAACTTGCCTGGCTGGGCTCGGCAATTGAAAATCTGAACCGTGTTGATGGATTAAACGGGTTCGGATAGTTCTGCTCAATTTGAAAAGAGCGGGGAATTTCCAGCACCGTTGCCGAAACGATTGAGGGATATTCATTAATCTGCCCATTAAAATCTCTGGAATATAGTTTGTAAAAATAAGTTTTTCCCTCTACCACATTCTTATCCTCATAGCGGTAGGTGTGAACTGTATTACTGTTTCCATTTCCGTCAATGATATCCGAATTTACTTCTTCGTAGAATCCATCACTTTCCGAGGAGCGGTAGATAAAAAATCCCTCGTTATTAACCTCGCTGGCAGTTTCCCATTCCAGGACTACTTTACCATATGTGGCGCTGGCGACAAACGAAACCAGGTCAACCGGTAGGGAGTAATCCATGGAAGTACCCAGGTTAGAGAAACTATTCTTTGTAATTGAGGACGCCGGACCATTAAATACATTATCATCAAGAGATATGGAGGTCTGATTATTCAAATTTAGACCTAATGTATTTGTGGGAGTTGCGCCTGATTTGACATCAACAGTTACTAAAATGTAATTACTGGTTCCGGAAATATTCAGATTTGATATATCACTAAAGACAACCGAACTTCCCCCAGAAAAAGTAACATCCTTTAGTAACACATCTGTCCCTGGATCATAAGTTCCCAGAGTACCACCATCAAGGTATAAATGGAACTGGTCAATATCATTTGTACCCGCACTACCGGATTTGTCGAACGTTAGACTGATAATTCTAATGGTTGCCGGTGAGGGATCGCTCTTAAAGAGTATTGAAACCACTTCTTGATTATTAACGCCTACTGCGAAGTCACCCTGGGCAACATCACCGCCTCCAATACCCCCTTCGGTGATAAGGTTTGGATTTAATATTAAGCGACGCGGAGTAGCGGAAGTTGGTAAACCTTCCAGAATAGTTGCTGCCGGATCGGTGCTTATATTTTCCACCCACCAGAACATATAATCAGCAGGGGCACCTAACGCTTTCACACTCGCTGCCGGGACAGTATATTGGATCGTTCCTCCAGGTGTTAGGTCGGATGATTGACGAGTTAAGAAATAACTCCCGGCAGTGCCGCTGGTATTAAAACCCCAGCGAATCCGGAAATCATCCACGGCATCTTCTGAACCACTTAAAGATGCAGACAAAAGAAAGTCGGTTGCGCTACCGGTTGTGTCAATTAGAGTATTGGCAGAGGTATTCGGACCGGAAACGGTGACCAGTTTATTCACAGCAATATTGCTGGCTGTTCCTGTTTTGGAATCTGATGAAGTTGCCGTGAAAGAGTAAACCCCGGTGATGGTTACATCAATCACCATCGCTTGAGAGGTTAAATTGGCCACACCATTTGTAAAGTCACCGGCCTGATTCAGGACATTATTATCTCCGGAGCCTAATCCGGTAATGGTGGCACTGCCGGGCCCGGATCCGGTAATGGTAACGTTATTTGATGAGGCATCGAAGCTCGTGACAACGTTTTCATACGTATCCTGAGCGGTAAGATTGTTTGTACCGGTAACCGTTTGCCCATCTCTCTGTGGTGTAGCCATGACAAATGAAAACTGCTCAAGGGTTCCTGGGTTAATATCCACACCGGAAGAGGTCACGCCCGTAAGTGGTTCCGTACTCTCATTTGCCTCTAAGGTAACACCTGTTTCGGCGTTGGGGTATCTTACAACAACCGTAGCGACGCCACTTGCAAAAGCAACATCAATTGTTAGGTCTGTGTCGCCATCCACACTGGGTTGAGTGCCGTCTGGGGCGTTGGAAGCACTGGTTGTACAAACCAACGTGTGTGTTGGTGAACTATTAAATGTTGAAGCTAAATTATTGGCATCATCCGTTACAAATAATTTGGCCTGCAATGTATCGGTTGCAAGATGAGAATTTGGAGTTCCGGTTACACCAATACCGCTGGTAAATGTTTGCCCGGCAAATCGTATCCAGATTTTTGAAGGATCACCGGTTGAAACGCTAATGGTTTGGCCGTTTGCTGAAACAACACCGCTATTGGCGGCGAAATTTCCTGATGGTTCCGTTAAAACCAGCGTGTTGGGTCCCCCAGAAGCAGTATTGGAGTACCAAACACTGCCTGAGTTTGAAGCAGTAGTGACGGTCAAATCTATTTGGGTTGAAGAACCAGTGCCACCTGATGATGCATCCCACCAGGTTTCTGTATCATCGTCATCGCTCAAACGGAATGTTTGATTGAAACCTGTAGTATTTATGGCATTTCCATAATTATCCTGCATTGTGACTGTTATCTGGGAACGGATAGAACCGCTGCTAGCGGTAACCGGATCAGGATTTACTGAAGTGATAACCGCCCGATATGTATCCAGAAAGTTCATATTGAAATCGTCTGTGGAGGATCCTACTACTGTCGTGTCTGAATTGTCATCCGCATCCAAAGTACCGTTAGCCCCTCCGGCCCCAGCGTCGTCAAAAGAAATTGCGCGTAGCATTCTGTACTGATTTGAACTGTTATTCCAGGATACACCGAAATCTGCATCATCACCGCTTGCTGTAGGCGAGGGATCAGTACCTAATCCGGTGGAACTCCAGGAAGTTCCATTGTTTGATCCTTCAAAGAGAACACCATCCAAAGATGGATCAAGATTTCCGTTAGTAACCAAAGCCCCTAATGGGTATGACCCAGAACTTGCAACATAGTCTGCTAAAGTTAAAGTATTGTCTGTAGAATCCAGTAATGTTGTTGCTTCAGGAGGAATAGCATCATCCACTGAGCTGTTACTTCCGTCTGACACTTCATTACCGGCTTGGTCTTGCAATCCGTCATCACTAACACCCTGAGTGTATGTGACTGTAAGATTCGCGGGATTAGGACCACGGTTTGCCAAGGTGCCGTTCAATCCTAAGTCCCATGTGTCTGATGGGGAACTACCCACAGCAGTAAGCGAAGCCCCTGCCGAGGCTGACCCCGCATCGCTTCCTGATATCCCAAAATTAGCATATGCAGTATTTTCTGGGCCAGTTTGAAATAGTTCCACAGGCTCATCAAAAACAACGCGAATGTTTGTCAGTGTAGTTGCTGATGCACTTGAAATATCCGGTGGATCGGAATCCGGCGTTGGCATTGTATTCGAGTCGGTTTGATCGACATCAGAGTTTAGGACTCGCATCCTGATCGAAAGAGTTGAAGCATGGTATGAAGAGGTGGTGGTTACATATCCTGAAAGATTACCTCCTCCATCAATGGATGCATTTGAAGTGGATAAACTTGTCGCTTGTATGAAGTTTGTGCCACCAACATTGCTGAATTCTCTCTGTGAAACAATCAAAAGAGTTCCTGTCCAACCGGAACCTGATAGATCGATGTCTTCACTGGTACTTGCAACTCCATCTCCATCAGAATTTCTTCCACCAACCACTGGATCATCGATTGTAACTGTACCAGCAGTCTCAATAAAATTAATGTCTCCGGAAATAGGTAGACTATTTCCAATTACCTTCATTCTATTTGATCCTCTTACATTGGAATATTCTGCATATACTAAGATTTCGATTTCATTTGCAGATTCCGGTACTCCCCCTATTTGAAGAGTGCCCGATAGAATACCATTATTATCTACAACCAGCGAATGATTTTCGAGGATGACATCCTTAATAATTTTACTTTCGTAATCAATGACGGTAAGTGTTACCATCCTGATATTATCACTGGGGGCGAAATTTTCACCGGTAATGGAGATAACATCTCCATTCTGATAAAGTGATTGACTTGACTCAACCGAAATAGTCGCAGTCGGTACCGCTTCATTTCCCTCCCTGGCATAAAGAACAAACGAAAGTGCAGAAACCACTGCAAAGACCAACAGTATTCTTAACAATCTATTCATAATACCACTCCTGATTAGAACCTTTTAATAATATTATTATCCTTATATTTATATTGTCGTAACAGTGTGATTTTCGTCACACCATTACATATCGATAGAAAAATCCCACAAATTAATGTTCAAATTATTTTTTAGTAAATTTGTTACTGAGATATTAGCGATTTATCTAAAGAATATTCGGCACAAATTCTTGTTATTTAATTATTTTAGTAGAAAATGATAATTTTTTATGAAACTATTCCCTGTATATAGAGCAAACGATTTTTATGGAGAATTTCAAAATTTATAATCGTTTATTCTATTTAAATTATTAGCAAAATTTGTTTTTGGGCTTTTTTAATTATGATGAATAGGGCTTCATCCTGTTATCTAAAATAAATGGACAGCCATAGTATATTGATTTTATTGAACTTTTCAAAGAAAAATTTTATTAAAATGAAACTTCTGATAAAAATTATGAATTCTAAGTTTTGTCACTCTAAATTCAATTCAGAGTCTAATATGCTAAAAGATTCCGAAAAGATGCTGAAACAAGTTCAGCACAGGATTCGGAATGACACTGGTTAAAAGTTGAAATTTTCAGAAGTTTCTTCGATTGTAAATGATCTGCCGATGTAAATCAAAATATAAAAGTCACAAAGGTCAAAAAATGGTTTTGTGTTCACGTTCCAAAAGTATCTGCTCTGCATGTTTTAGCTGATTTACATCGTTTATGCCGTGCGTTTCTTCCACATCCGGGGTTAATACCGCGGCGATTTTTTCATGTCGCTCCACATACATTTTAATCACATCGGGCAGGTAATATTCACCCTGGCGGTTGTCATTCTTAACCATCGGTAAGGTCTCAAAAAGCGGTTCACATTGAAATATGTAAATACCGACATTGATTTCTTTGATCTGCCGGGTAGCACCATCGGCATCTTTGTCTTCAACAATTTTTTCAACATAGCCGGCGGGATTACGAATAACTCTTCCGTAACCAGCTGGATCATCCAACTCCGCCGTTAACAATGTTGCCAATGGTTTTTGCCGGTCGTGAATTTTTATCAATTTTTTGAGTGAGTCTGCTTTGAGTAAAGGTACATCGCCAGATAGAACCAGGATATCACCCTTGTAATTTTGAAATAAGGGTCGAGTCTGAAGCACTGCATGTCCGGTGCCTAATTGTTGGTTCTGTTCAACAAAGACAACATTTCTTTCTTTTGTAGCTTCTTGAATTAATTCCTTCTTGTGCCCTACAATAAGGACGATTTTTTCAGATCCGATTTCTTCGGCCACATCAATCACATAATGAACCATTGGTCTTCCATTTAGAGGATGCAAGACCTTGGGAAGATCAGATTTCATTCGTTTACCCTTACCGGCGGCCAAAATGACTGTGGCAATGCTTGACATTAATATTCTACTCCTAATCGTTTCTATTGGGATTTGTATGTCTATTCACGTTGGTTCTTTTAAGTTTCGGAAAAACTCCCACAGACTTGAAATGGCTGATTGACGAAACTTTGTCGTGATTTTAACCCCAAGAAATTTTTTTCAGACGTCCTTATTTCAGTATCGTATAATGAATTTAATCTCGGGAGACATGAATTTAACACTCTACGAATCAATTTTTCTCCCCACAGAATTTCTTCTACACTGATATATAGAACTGAAATAATCTATGTTTATAAGTAAATAACAATATTGTCTATCAACCTTGTTTTACCGATTCTCACTGCCAGGGCGATTAAGGTGTTATCCTTTATTTCATCCAGCGTTTCGAGTGTGTCACCATCGGCAATCTCTATATAGTCTATGGTCATGTCGCCCTTTCTTGTTATCAAATTCTGCATTTCACTTTTTATTTTTTTTGAAGATAATTCTCCCTTATTTACGAGGTTTTCGGCCAATTGTAGACTTTGGTAGAGGGCGCGGGCCTTATTCCTTTCGACGTTGTCAAGGTATTTGTTCCGGGAACTGAGTGCCAAACCATCAGATTCCCGAATGGTTGGTCCGGTCAGGATTTGGATATCATAATTCAAGTCTTTAACGATTTGTTTAATAATGGTAAGCTGTTGATAATCTTTTTGGCCAAATACGGCAATGTTTGGCTTCACAATATTAAAGAGTTTACTAACGATAGTGGTTACTCCCTTGAAATGGGTCGGGCGCGACAGTCCGCACATGGTTTCGCTTAGTTCATTCACGTTCACAAATGTGTGGTAAGGTTTGGGATACATGCTATCGGTATCTGGATAAAAAATGATATCTACATTTTCTTCCCTGCACAATTCTTCATCTTTCTGGAAATCACGGGGATATTGATCCAGATCTTCATTGGGACCGAATTGAGTAGGATTCACAAAAATACTTGCCACCAATACCTGGCATTTATCCCGGGTCAGCCGCATCAGACTCAGATGTCCCTCGTGCAGATATCCCATCGTCGGCACAAAACCTATCGTTTTTCCTTCTGCTCGCAGACGGTTTGAAATTTCCTGCATCTGAATGATATCTTTGATGATTTTCATTTTGGAAATTGTCCTTCAAAAACAAAAAA